>Ga0315285_10001859_pt1 | contig 22129 bp, 19 predicted proteins | sample YL17G09_36_MG_FD_203698 | JGI IMG/M metagenome (GOLD analysis project Ga0315285, IMG submission 203698) | Sediment microbial communities from Yellowstone Lake, YNP, Wyoming, USA - YL17G09_36 | ecosystem: Environmental > Aquatic > Freshwater > Lake > Sediment | place: USA: Wyoming | collected...
AAACGTTTGATACAATAACAAATCTATTGAATGAATCTGTTCGGAGCTTACGAATAAAAGAACACAATTTATCTGACGAATTGGTAAAAAAACTTTTTGAGAGAATAAATATAGAGCAAGTAAATCTAGGTTCCAAAACAGAAAAAACAGGATTTTCGCTTTCTATTGTTATGGTGCCATTTTTCTTTTTAATGTTAATGTTTATGGGAATTTTCGGCGTGAGTCAACAGATGCTCACAAGCGTTATTGAAGAGAAAAATTCCCGAGTATATGAAGTCCTCTTGTCATCTTTAAGTCCATTTGAGCTGATGTCAGGAAAGATTTTAGGATTAGCGGGCGTGGGATTCATTATGATTGGAGTATGGGGAAGCGTTGCATTAGGATTCGCAATATATAAAGATTATACAAACGTTATTAGTTATCAATCTCTCATATATTTCTTGATGTATTTTATACTTGGATTTTTTTTATTTTCATCTTTAATTGCGGCAATAGGTTCAACCTGTAATACGATTCGTGAAGCACAGAGTTATATGACACCCATTACTTTAGTTAGTATAATACCTATGTTGACATGGTTTTATGTAGTTCAAAATCCAAATGGAACATTAGCCATTATATTATCATTCATTCCCCTGATGACGCCATTTATAATGATTCTGCGATTAGCTGCAAATCCCAATTTATCTATAATTCAAATTATTGCATCCTTATTGGTTTTAGGAATATCCGTTCCTCTTGCGATAGCATTTTCTGCTAAAATTTTTCGTGTAGGAATTCTGATGTATGGCAAACAGCCCTCTCCTAAGGAAATATTAAAATGGATTAAATACAAATGATATTAGATGAGATTGTTAAATATAAAAAAGAGTTTGTTAAGGAGCAGAAGTTCAAAAAGCCACTAAGAGAATTTGTCTCTCAGATAGGTGATTTACCTGAAACTTTAAACTTTCAAAAAGCCATTAAAAAGAAAACACGAATTAATCTGATCGCAGAGATAAAAAAAACATCGCCTTCCAGAGGCATTATTCGTGAGGATTTTAACCCTGAGCAAATTGCAAGAATTTATCAGGAAAATGGGGCTTCAGCCATTTCGATTCTTACAGACGAGAAATACTTCCAGGGTTCACTCGAATATCTTAAATCGATTCGCAAAATTATAAATATTCCTCTCTTGAGAAAAGAATTTATTATCGATGATTATCAAATTTATGAGTCAAGAGCAGCGGGTGCTGATGCAATTCTTCTCATTGTTTCCATTCTCGATAAGTATCAACTTAAGGATTTCAAAGAGCTATGCGATGAACTCAATCTTTCTATTTTGTTAGAAGTTTTTAATAAAAATGAATTGGAGAAAGCTCACGAATTTAATTTTCCAATCATCGGAATTAATAACAGAAATTTACAAACCTTTGAAGTTGATATTAATAATACTATCGAATTGGCAAAATATATTCCTGATGAGAAAATCAAAGTAAGCGAAAGTGGAATATCAAATTATGAACAGGTGAAATTATTTGATGAGCATACTATTGATGCTGTTATTATTGGTGAAAGCCTGATGCGAGAAAAGAACATTGCTCAAGCTATTAAGAGACTTATGAATATAAACTAAATTAGATAGGATTGACATGATATAACAGATAATAGATTTCAAAACATTATCCGAATTAATCCTGTTATTCTGTCTAAAAATTTTTTATTATGGTCCAAGTAAAAATTTGTGGTTTAACAAACTTTGAAGATGCCCAACTATCCATCCAATCAGGTGCATCTGCACTGGGATTCATCTTTGCTGAAAGCCCAAGAAAAGTCTCTAAAGAAATTGTTCGGGACATTATAACAAAATTAGAATCCGATAAAACGAATTTAACATCTGTATTCAAAGTGGGCGTATTTGTAAATGAAGATGCGAAAAAAATCATCAAAATTGCAGAGTATTGTAAATTAACTCATATTCAACTTCATGGCGATGAATCACCTGAATATTGTGAGCACATTCCGTTTTCTATTATTAAAGCATTCAGGGTTAGAGATGGTAGTTTTGTGAGAGAGATAAAAAAATACCAAAATATTTTTGCATTTTTATTAGACGCTTATCAAAAAGAGATTCGCGGTGGAACAGGAAAGCAATTTGATTATGCGTTATTAAAAGATTTGCCGAGAGAGAAGGTATTTTTCTTATCAGGTGGATTAAATCCTGACAATATTGTTGAAGCCGTAAAGATGGCAAATCCTGATTGGGTCGATGTCTCAAGCGGGATTGAAAGTTCACCTGGCAAAAAAGATAAATCCAAAATCTTAAAGTTATTTCAAAACCTGAAATCAGCAAATCTGATATAAAAGCTGTTTAGAAATTCCGACGAGGATAAATTTGAAAATCTTTAAGCTCAGTCTGACAACATTCATAACTCGTTATCTCTTAGCAAGCATCTCATTTATTACAGGTCTCATTATCCTCAGGAAACTTCAACCAGATGGAAGTGGAATTTATTCTTATGCTGTTCTCATCCCATCTACTGTTAATCTATTAAGTAATTTAGGTCTCGGTCTTGCTAACACTTATTATTCCGCAAAGAAAAAATTTCCTGTTAATGTGCTTTTAGGCAATTCCATCCTTTATTCCCTTATAATTGGAACATCACTCATTGTTATAATGGTATTAGGATTCAAAATAGGATTGCTGAAACCTTACCTGAAAATCGAAGAGAACTATTTCTTATTAGCCATTTGGACCATTCCGATTCTTTTATTATCAAACTTCTTCATCTCAATTCTTCAAGGACTCGGACAAATTATCAAATGCAACATCATCAATTTTGCAAGAGCTGTATTCTTCTTCATCTTATTGATACTTGCTTTATTTCTATTTGGTGTGAATGTTCAGACCATCATTCTTATCTGGTCGATTAGCTGGATTATAACCGTTATAATGGGGTATTTCGATATAACAAAGGCGATGAAATCAAAGCCTGCTGTTGATTTCTCCGTATTAAAACAATCATTATCTTATGGGCTAAAAGGTTATCCTGCTAGCATTTTTGCATTTTTAAACTATCGTCTTGATATGTTTCTGATTATTTATTTTTTAGGTGATTACCAATTAGGATTATATTATGGTGCGGTGTTATTTGCGGAGACGCTCTTGTTTTTGCCCAATGCAGTTGGATTTGTTCTATTCCCCAAAACAGCCGCTCAGGATAAAGAACAATCGGTTAATTTAACTGAGAAAATTACACGACTCATCGGAACCGCCGCAATACCATTCGGACTGGGCTTGACGGTTCTTTTTTATATTTGCATACATATATTCATTCCGAAATACACAGGCTCTTTTATTCCATTTCTCATATTACTTCCGGGGATTGTTATTTTCAGTATGGATATGATTGTTTCGAATTATTTTCTTGGGGAAGGGAAACAACTTTATAATTCAATTGGGGCGGGATTAATGTGCATTCTCAATGTTATCTTGAATTTTATTCTCATTCCGAAGTGGGGAATAAATGGTGCCGCTTTTGTTTCATCCATCACTTATATCTTCGGCACAATCTACTCCTTCATCATCTTCAAAATACTCACAGGCGAAAAAATATCCTCCCTTATACTCCTCCGAAAAAGCGACTACAAAGAAGTCCTCGATGCTATCAAAAGCCTGAAAAACGAGATAAAATAATCTAACCACAAAGAGCACGAAGAAAGAATTTAGAAAAGTTATAAAGGATTCCTGTAATTTTAATAAATTATTTATATATCCAGTTAATCTTTATTATCCTGTGTATCTTATCAAAAAGGATCATTTGTAGGGAACGGTTTTAAACCGTTCCCTACTTTTTATTACTGGATTCGGTTAATATCTTAACTTGACAAAACTTTTTAAGGAATATTGATTAGATTTTAGAGCATAAAGGTATTAAGACTAAGGAGAGACATAAATGATAAAAAGGTTTCAAATCTCAAATAAATCATTAGTAGCTTCCGAATCTGAGGATAGCCCTGTTCAAGTCTACATTAGCCCCGATACGGCTGAGAGAAATTCGCTACTAACCACTTTCAATATAGATGAACATACGTTGTCGTCTGCCCTTGACCCTGATGAGATTTCACGTATTGAATTTGATCCTGACTATATATTTCTCATCTGGAAGCGTCCAATGAATTATTCGGGTCAAGACAATTTCTTTTTCAATGTCACTTCGGTTGGTTTATTTCTATCCAAAGAGCGACTCGTGATAATTCTTACAGAGGATTTCCCGTTATTTGGTGCTGGTGTAAAACAAATGTCCAAGATAAATTCGTTGTTAGATGTCGTTCTTCACTTTCTATACAACACAATACATCATTATCTCGAACATCTTAAGGTTATTAAAATGATTTCAAGAGAACTCCAGCAGAGAATCAATACATCTATGGAGAATGAACATCTTATCCAGATGTTTAATCTAAGTGAAAGCCTTGTTTATTATCTTAATGCGATTAATGCCAATAATGTTGTTCTTGTCAAACTACGTAATTATGCTGAAAAAATGGGATTTGCACCAGAGATTGTGGAATTACTTGATGATATTGTTATTGAAAATAGCCAGTGCTATAAGCAGGCAGAAATTTATTCGACTATTTTTTCTGAGCTGATGGATGCTCGGGGTACTCTTGTCAATAACAATATGAACGTTCTTCTGAAGAATCTCACAATAATTAATGTTGTATTTCTACCACTTAACTTGATTGCAAGTATCGGTGGAATGTCAGAATTCAGTATGATGACACGGGGTCTTAACTGGCGGATAACTTACCTCTTTTTTATTATTGCAATGGTGTTTATTGGTTGGTTCACGGCATTTATTATTGGTAAAATGAATGTTCCGATTAGTAATGTCAGAAAAACAAAAAAAAATAGACGGGGGAAATCAAAAAAGGGGGGAATAAAAAACCTCCCATAAATACGACCTCTTTACCACAAAGAACACAAAGAAAGAATTTAGACAGGATGGAGAGATAAGACAGCATATATATGCTGTCTGGATAATTATTGAGGGATATATATCCCTCAATAATTTTTATGTTCAGGATACATATCCTGAACAATCTCACGTAGTGTCGTAGTGGTAAAAAAATTTGAAACATTAAAGGATAAGGAAAATCGTGGTATCTTGAATCGGCGGATTAGAACTATTATCTATTATCTCAGTAACCTTCCAAGTACTTAGGGACAATCTTCTTAATGAACTTATTTTGCTTTTATCTTCACATTGGAGAGGTCAATGCTATTAAATTTTTCTTTAGGAGGTTCTTTTTCCTTTTCTCTGGATTGATTTCTGTCAAACTGAGATTTTCTATTAGATGGTGGGAATGGTTTGATTTCTAATTTGGGATTACTATTAACTGTTTCAATATGAGAAATGGCGTGTTTATAAAGCAAATTTTGTTTACCATTGCTTGAGACTATCACAGTGAAATTATCAAAGCCCTTCACAACTCCTCTAAAACTTGCTCCGTTAACCAATGAAAAAATCAGCTCAACTCCCTCTTTCCTTGCCACATTGAGAAAATTGTCCTGCAAATTCATTAACAAAACCTCCTAAAGCTTAACAGCTTAAAACTTTAAAATTAGTTTTTATAATATTTGCTGCAATAGGCATTTTCAAGTTTTTTCTTAAGTATATTTATAATTTGTTTTTCTTCCGAATGACTCAAATTTATCTCTTCAAATTGCCCTTGATGTTTAAACCAGGTAATCTGTCTCTTAGCATATCTTCTTGTTGCTTGTTTAATCTCATTTATCATTGCAACAAAAGAAATTTTTCCTTCCAAATAGTTTACCATTTGTGAGTAACCTATCGATCTGAAAGGTTTCAAATCATAGGAATAACCCATTTTGTGAATTCTCTTAACTTCTCCCTCCAGACCTTTTTCAATCATTTCATCAACACGTCTATTAATTCTTTCGTAAAGCTCCTTTCTCTCTCTATTTAAAAAAATTGATAGTGGATTGTAAATTCCTTTTCTTTTTTCTTTTGTTTGATAAATTTCAGAGAGCGGTATTTTAAATTGTCGATAGACTTCAATTGCTCTCAATATTCTTGTTTTATCATTAGGTTTAATCTTTTTCGCCGATTCTTTATCAACTTCACATAACTCTTTGTATAAAATATCTAATCCTTTTTCTTCTAATTCTTGTCTCAATTGCTTTCTGATTTCATCATCAGGTTCAATATCAACCGTTAATCCTTCAAGAAGCGATTTGATATATAACCCTGTTCCCCCTACAAGAATAGGCATCTTATCTTTAGTATATATCTTTTTTATAACACTGTCAGCATCATTTATAAATTTTGATGCGTTATAGTCTTCATCGGGTTCACAAATATCAATAAGATGATGGTGAATTTTTTGCCTTGTTTTTGTATCAGGTTTTGATGTTCCAATATCAAAGTATTTATAAACCTGCATCGAATCAGCATTGATAATTTCCGTATCCAGCTCTTGAGCTAACTGAATAGCAATTTTACTTTTCCCAACAGCCGTGGGTCCTGCTAATATAAGCAAAGGTATAGCTTCCGATTTAAGATGCATTTCGATTTTCACCACAATGATAAAAAAAGAAAAAAATTAGACAGGATATATAGGATTAATCAGGATAATATATTTTGTTAATCCTATTCATCCTATCAAAAAATGTTTTATTTTCTTTTAAAATTCTTATCCAGTTGTTCCTTAGTGATGAGAATCATTGTGGGACGACCATGAGGACAAGTATAGGCAAGTTTAGTTTGTCCCATTAATTTGATTATTTCTTTCATTTCGTCTTTCGATAAGCTCTGACCCGATTTGACAGCTGACCTGCAGGCAATTCTTGTTAGAATTCTATTTCTTACTTCATCTTGTTCTGCTAATTTTTCTTTCTCAGAAAAATCATCTACAATATCTTGGAGGAAGCCTTCAACATCAAGATTTGGAATGTCTGCGGGAATACCTGTTATTAAAAATGTGTTGCCTCCGAAATGTTCTATTTCTATTCCATATCTCTTCAATTCTGGAATAAGTGCTTCTATTATAGGAGCCGAAGTTACAGGAACATCAGTTGTAATCGGGAAAAGTAAGGGTTGAATGGAGATCGAACCAACTTTGGTCATCAAACTCTGATAAATTATTCTTTCATGAGCGGCATGCTGGTCTATTAAGACTAAATCATCGCCTTTTTGGGCAACGATGTATGTTTTCCCAACCTGCCCAAGAGGAATTATTTCACCTTCTTCTAATTCACCCTCAAGGGCTGTTTCCTCACGTTCCAGACCAGTAAAAACTTCCGTCTCTTCCATTTTTATTTCTTCAGTGTCGATCTGATTTTGTGTAATTTGATTGGCTAAGTCTTTCTCAACTTTTTGACCAACCTCTTCTACGATTTTATCAGGTATAATAATGCGAATTTCATTTTCAGTTTCTTCTTTCTTTTGTTCCTTTAATTTATCAATCTCACCCAAGACCGCCTGTTGAAATTTTTTGTATACTATATTCTCAGCTTCAGTTATAGACTTTTCCTCTTTCGATTCCTTTTCATCTTGAATTGGGACACTCTTTAGTTTCAACTTTCGTGATAAGTCACTTGACTCTAATGCCTCAAAAACAGATCTGTAAACAGCAGTTTTAACTAAATTGTTATTCGAAAATCGAACCTCTGCCTTTGTTGGATGAACATTCACATCTACTAAGTTATTTGGCAAATTAATCTTTATTATGACAATTGGGAATCTTCCTTGAGGTATAAGTGTTTTGTATGCCTCTGATATGGCATAGTTCAAATATTGATTGTAAATCGGTCTGTCATTGACGAAAAGGAATTGATAACGCTTATCATTACGAGTCAATGCGGGTTTTGAAATATAGCCTGAAATTTTAATTGGGTGAACCTCGAGGTTAACCTCTAATAGATTATCTTTCACCTGTGAACCAAGAATGGAGATAATTCTTGAGAGCAAATCCTGGTGTGCAGGCAAATCAAAATAAGATTTCTCATTTTTAATAACCTTAAATCCAATTTCAGGGTGAGCTAATGCTTGCTTAATAATAGTTTGAATCACTTGCTGTGTCTCAGTGATTTCAGATTTGAGGAATTTCAATCGAGCAGGAGTGTTATAGAATAAATGCTTAACATTCACAGTAGTTCCTACTGGAGCTCCTATTGGAGCAATGCTCTGAATTTCTCCCCCCTTTACTTTCAATTTTGTGCCTTGTAGACTATCTTTTGCACGGGAAATTATTTCGAGATGAGCTACTGCGGTGATGCTTGCTAATGCTTCTCCTCTAAATCCTTTTGTCTGAATATTGAAAAGGTCATTTTCACTTTCGATTTTACTTGTTGAATGTCTGAGAACAGCTAACTTTACGTCCTCTTCATCCATTCCGATTCCATCATCGATAACTTTTATTTCTCTTCCCATATTCTCAAATGAGATTGTGATAAGAGAAGCTTGTGCGTCAATTGAGTTTTCTATTAATTCCTTAGCTATAGAGGCAGGTCTTTCAACAACTTCCCCTGCGGCAATTTTATTGATGAGATTTTGTGATAGGACTTTGATATTACCCATAAATAATACACAGAAATTAATTAACCACAACGGCACAACGAACACAAAGAAAAACAAAAAATAGTTTTGACAGGATATACAGGATTATCAGAATAAACAGGAGTTATAAAATTAAAATCAATTTTGTTAGTCCTGTTCATTGTGTCTAAATATTTTTTTCGTGTAGTTTCGTGTTCTTTCGTGGCTAATTATTTTTCCATCGTGTTCGTTGTGCCGTTGTGGTTAAATATTTTATTTACTAAAGCGAGGGACTTCGTCTTTGCTATGAACGCCCATCTTCTCTGTATACTTTATTGCGGTTCCTTCGAGGTATTCATAATATGTTATGCCTTGCATAATGGATGGAAATGGAGTGCGGGGATTTCGAACCATCCCTTTCTTTTCCATTTGTTTTACAGTGATATTCTCAACCGCATCAGCTCCTAATCTGCAAGCTATTTTCCTCAATTGAAGCAATTGTTGTTTCTTTGCTTCCCCTTCAGATTTTGTAAATCCTTTGGACGAAATGACAGCGATAGAAGTATGCGGTTCTAACAACTCCCCTTCATAAAGTGCAATCTCAGTCCCTTTCGGTTTCTTCTTATACTTCTCAGTTGAAATCCTCTGAACCCTATATGCACAGGAAATAATAAACATTAAACAAAACAAAACTAATATTGTTTTAAAAATTCTTTTCACCATTTATCCCTCACAAATTTTGTCTTATTTGTTACAAATAAACATAAGGGGATATTGCTAACAAAGTCAATTTATTTTTCATTAATGAATTTTTTGTAGTGAACGCACACTGTGCGTTTCGTTTTTCTGAACACATTTCTGTGTTCACTACATTCCTATCAATTCCTCAAGCTGAGATTTTAATTCCTCCACTGTAGTAAAGGTATAATCTGGTTTCAGGGCAAGGATTTCGGTTTTATAACAGCTATCCCATAAGGCTGAGCCGGAAAGGATTGATGCGTTTTTTGCACATTTGACATCGGAGATGGAATCTCCAATAAAAATTACTTCTGCTCTGTCAAGATTAAACCGGTCTATAAAACGATTAATCCCTTCAGGGTCAGGTTTGGGTCTCTTTACATCACTTCCTGTAATAATCATTGAGAAATAATCTTTAATTTGCAGATGATTCAATGTTATTAACGTGCTTTCTATTCCTTTTCCTGTATTAAGGCATAAGATAATGCCGTTATTTTTACAGAGTTCAAGGATGTCTCTAATGCCATCATAGAGTTGAACTCGCCGATTATGATTTTTAGTATAATATTCATAGAAATCTTTCACAGCATTCTCATAGTTTTTCTTATCAACGAGATTTGCTAAAATTCCTTTTTCTGTTGGACCGAATAATCCAACTACCTCTTTCATTGTGAATTTTCGATTCAGATATTTCTTGCCAATAAGATTAAATGTATCGAGAATCAAACCAAATGTGCTGGCAAGAGTATTGTCTAAATCAAATATAATAGCCGAAAGATGCGGATGATTTAATACCATTTTTTGCAACACCTAATATTTTTTAATCGCGAATTACGCGAATCTTCACGAATCTATTTCAAAGCATTATTAACCAAGAAGGACACAAAAAAATTTAGACAGGATGAACAGGATTAACAAGATTGATTTTAACTTTATAAATTCTATTTATCCTGATAATCTTGAATATCCTGTCAAATTTTTTTCTTTGTGTTCTTTGTGTCGTTGTGGTTAAGTTCTATTTACTTTCTTTAAATGCCTCAGCAAAGAGGGCGACTTTGAGATTATGTTGGGCTAATTGATTGTGGGGGTTAATTTGCAAACATTTTTTATACGCATCAATCGCCTGTTGCAATAATCCTAATTCTTGAAACCTTACCGCTACATTATACCAGGCAACATCATTTTTTGGATTTGCATTGGCAATATTGATATAATCTTGTAAGGTGATTTTTCTTTCTTTTCTGACTTTTGGTGAAATAAGTGCATCAACAATAATAGGATTTTTCAACTTGCGAATTAGATATTCCTTTGCCTTATTCACTCTATCGAATTCGAGTTGTGCGAGCTTTTTTAATTTCTCTCCTAAATGACTTACCTTATCAGGATGATATTCTTTCGCTTTAGTCTTATAAGCCTTAATAATATCATCTAAGGAAGCGGTTGGTTTTAGTCCTAATATTGCATAGGCGTCTTCTTCTTGAAATGTCTCTATCAAACTTTCTTCAGTAACTTTTTTCTCTTTTTTTATTCTTTTAGAAAATATAGCGGTCTCGACATTTTTCATAATCTTTTTCATTTCTTCAGGAATTTCCACACCAGTCAAATCCGCCTCGTCGACGTTGGCGTCCTTTAAATTAGCGCCTTTGATGATGGCATATTTCATATTGGCTCCACGTAAATTTGCATCTGTTAGAATAGCATCAACTAATTTGGCGCCGACAAGATGAGAACCTCCCATTTTTGCCCCTGTTAGATTAGCTCTCTCAAAGCTTGTGTCAATGAGGTTGGCACCTTCTAAAACGGCACCACCTAATGAGGCATCATCGAGAAAAGCATTGGTTAAATTTGCTCTTTTTAAATTAGCGTAATTCAGATTTGCACCTGTTAAATCGACACCAATCAAATCACTATTGAACAAATTAGCACCTGCTAAATTTACCTTAGATAAGTTCATATTGTTCATTTTCCGATTGGATAAATCAGCTTGGGTAAGGTCTACTTGCTGAACACTTTTTTTTAATTCTAACCAGGCTTTATATTCTTTTTTTCCTGTGATAACACTTATCAATATATTTAAGTGTTCATTATCTGCCATTTCTTTTCTCCAGAACTGATATCTCAATTAGTTTGTAGTGCCCACTTTAGTGGGTATAAATTTTCCCTGCTAAAGCAGGAACTACAAACCGGGTTTTTCGAAGAGGAGCTTGTTATTTTTCTCATCAGTAACTTTTATGGGAAATAGATAGGGAGCTCCTGTATCTATATCATAATTGACTTTCACATCGATTCCATAAACCTCTTTGATTATATCTGGTTTTATAATTTCAAGGGGAAATCCCATCTTATATATGTTTCCGTCTTTCATCAAAATTAATCTTGAACAATATAATATGGCAAAATTAATGTTATGTGTCACTATTATTATCGTAATTTTCTGGTTTTGATTTAATCTTTTTATGAGGTTATACACCTCAATCTCATACTTTATATCAAGAGCAGATGTGGGTTCATCAAGAAGAAGGGACTCGGGTTCTTGGGCTAATGCTCTTGCGATTATAACTCGTTTTTTTTCACCACCACTCAAATCATTGTATAGTCTGTTACCCATATCTGTCAAATCAGTTATTTTAAGACATTGATGAACTATATCAATATCTTTCTTACCCTCAAATCCAAACATTCCAATATAGGGGTATCTCCCCATCATTACAATTTCAGATACAGTAAAAGGGAAATTAATGAAGGTCTCTTGAGGGATGAAACCTACTTCTCTTGAGATTTGCTTTTGTTCTACTTTATCTAAAATTTGCCCTTTATAACAAATATGACCTTTCTTTCCCTTTAATATTTTATTTAGAAGTCTCAATAATGTTGTCTTGCCCGAACCGTTAGGACCTATAATTCCAACAAATTCGCCTTTATCAATGTCCAACGATATGTTTTTAATAACATCTTCTTCGTCATAAGCAAAACTCAGATTTTCTATTTGATAAAGTTTTTCCATCTTTTTAACCATTTAATGAAAATTTTTGTTGTTGTTTTATGGGCAAAATAATTCCATTGCTACAAAACCTTTATACATTCCCTGATAGCGATTTTCCAATCCGGCATCAAATTTAATCTTTCTTCTTTTAATCGTTTATTCTCAAGGGCAGAAAAAGGTGGGCGTTTCGCTAATAATTTAAAATAACCTGCCTTGACAGGGACAATTTTGACATCCTGAATTTTTGCAATGTCGACAATTTCTTTTGCATATTCATATCGGGAACAGTATCCTTCATTAGAAGAATGATAAAGTCCTGTGCAACCTTTCTTAATTATCTTTCCAATTTGTTTGCAAAGATGGATTGTATAAGTTGGCGTGCTGATTTCATCATCGACAGCGTGGATTATTTTCTGCCTTTTTGTTAATTCCAAGATAGTAGTAAAAAAATTTTTTTTCTGTGTATTGAACAACCACGAAATTCTGAGAATCACATATCGTGAAGAGATTTTTTTGATTTCCTCTTCACTTTTGAGTTTTGAAGCTCCATAGATATTTATGGGATTTGTTGTATCTTCTTCAACATAGAGCGCATTCTTCATACCATCAAAGACATAATCTGTGCTGATATGAATCAGATGAGCTTTTATTTCTTCAGAGGCAATGGCAACATTTTTTGCCCCTGTCGAATTAATTGCAAATACCTTTTCCTTTTCCTCTTCTGCTTTATCAACAAGCGTATATGCGGCGCAATTGATTATGAAAATAGGTTTGCTTGCTTTCACTATTTTCACACACTCATTCAGACTCGTAATATCAAGTTCTTCAATGTCAGTTTGGATGATTTCATATTTTTCAGATAAATAATTTGATAGGTCTTCACCGAGCATCCCTTTAGCGCCAGTTATTAGTATTCTCACCATAAGTTATATTTCTTATTATTGTGGTGCGACATTATAAAATTTCATAAATTTCTGTTCATAAATCAAATAGTAGGGGCGAGGTCTCCTCGCCCGATTAATAGGGCGGGGCAACCCCGCCCCTACATACAAATTTGTGGACAATATTTTTTGAAAATTTATTATGTCGCAGGGCTCAGCTAAATACTACGAGCTAAAGCTCGCGTTACACTACCCAAAATTAGGGGAAATAGTATTGTGAAATTTATATCAAATAAAAAAGAATGACAGTTTATATAGTGTTGTTCAATAAGATTTTTTGTTTATCCTGAAACTTCTTTTTATCCTGTGTATCTTGTTTAATTATTTTCTTCTTTATTTTTTATACAACTTATGATTTATAGTAGTTAAAAATGGTTTCAAGATTTAAGAGGGGGAAAATTATGTCAGATAAAATTTCGATTATATATTCGCCGAAATATCTCATTGATTTTTATGATTTGCAGAACACGTATATTTTTGATGTCAACAAATATCGTAAAATAACTGATAAGCTCATTAGTGACGGCATTTGGAAAAAGAAAGATTTCTTAGAACCAATTGTATTTACTGATGAGCAACTTCTTCTCGTCCACACAAAAGAATATCTTGACTCGCTGAAAAATTCTGTTGATGTCGCCTATTATCTGGAGTTTCCCCAACTCTCTCAATTCAATGGAAAAGAAGTATATGAAAAAATTGTTACGCCATTTAAAATAAATAGTTCAGGAACTCTTTTAGCCGGATATGAAGCTTTAAAAAAGGGTATCGGAATTAACATTGGCGGGGGTTTCCATCACGCCAAACCCTATACAGGAGCAGGATTTTGCCTCTTTGCCGATGTGGCTATTACTATTCGACAACTCCACAAAGAAAAGAAAATTAAGAATGTTTTGATTGTTGACCTTGATTTGCATCAAGGCGACGGTAACGCAATCGTATTTTATGGTGATGATTCGGTTTTTACTTTTTCAATGCATGAACAGAACAATTTTCCTTTACCAAAGGCAAATAGTGATCTGGATATCGGATTGGAATTCAGGACACCGGGACAGACTTATCTCAAAATCTTAAAGGAAAATCTTCCTTCTTTAATTGCTAAACATAAACCCGATATAATTTTTTATGTTGCTGGGACTGATGTTTTCCAGAGAGATAATCTGGGGAATCTTGATTTGACTTTTGATGATATTGTTCAGAGAGATTTATTTGTTATAAGCGAAGCGCGTAAAAATAAAATTTCGATTGTAATGGTTCTCGCAGGAGGCTATTCCGAAAGAAGTTGGGAAATTCACTGCAAATCAATTACCGAGATTATTAAACAATTTGGGAAATAAAAAAAAATTATTAACCACAGAGAGCACAGAGAATTTTTCTTATTAAAGAAATTTTATTTCTTCTTACAATTATATCGTCTTATATTATAAAAATGCGGATTTAAGCGAAATGGGACTATTTAGAAGAAGATTAAATGCAAAAGAATTAGCCATTTTATCAAGACAGATTGGCACTGCCCTTAATTCAGGGCTTCCTATTAAACAAACTCTTGCTCTTATTGGTAAACAAACGGGTAATCATCGCGTGAAAACACTGATTATGAAATTGGCTAAAGAGGTCGAGAACGGATTAAGTCTCTCTAAAGCGATGCAAAAAAATTCCTCTTACCTTCCGGCTTATTACATCACTTATATTATGGTTGGAGAGAATTCGGGTGAACTTGACACAATGTTCTTCAATCTTGCGAAAGAATGCGATGACCTTGCTGATTATCAAAGGAGTATCTGGTCAACTCTCATTTATCCTATTTTTCAATTCTGCTTTTTTCTTGTATTTATAATTGTCTTGCCTTCAATATTAGAAGGTGTTTCCCAAGCGTGGGGGAGTACGCAACAAATACAATATATTCTTACTTCGCTTCAACAATTAAGGCAAATCTCGATTACTGTTGCGGTATGTTTAGTAGCATTTTTTATCTTGCTTCCATTTTTCAAACAGATTCGGTTCATAAGAAAGATTTTGGATAGACTTGTTCTGACAGTGCCTTTCGTTTCATTTATTAAGAGGAGGGAAGCGCTTTATAGATTTTGCTCTACCTTGAGAGTGTTATTATCTGCGGCGGTTCCTGTGCAAACCACTCTTGAGCTTGCTGCGGAGTCAATGGAAAATTCTTATCTTGTTGATGAAGCAAAGAAACATATTCCTGAATCAAGCGGTAAACCCATTTCTCATTTCATCGAGCACTGCTCCATCTTCCCTAAAGATGTCCGAGAAGAAGTTACAGTCGGCGAAGTCTCCGCCTCATTAGATACAATTCTGCATAAAATTGCAAAGAGATTTCGAGACCAGATTTATAATTTTCGGAGAGTCATCACGAGATTTTTTTCTCTCGGATTAATGCTTATTTTTGCCGCAGTTGTAATTTATGTGATAATGATTGTAATGGGTGGCAGAGCACAGATGATTCGAGATATAATGAGACAGATGTAGAAGATAAGTAATCCAAAGTTTTTACCGCAAAGGGCGCAGAGTAGTCGCAGAGAACCGCAGACAATGTTTTAACAAGGATAGACAGGATTTCATCAATTTAAAACTGACAACCAACCAATTGAATAAAAAATTCAATCATTTTAAATTGTCAGTTGTCGGTTTTAGATTTTAAATTTTTTCATTTATCCTGTACATCTTTATAATCCTGTTAATCCTGTCAAATTACATTTCTGATTACGGTTCCACGACCTGCTCTACCGGGATTCCCACCTTCTTCTCGTGTTCCAAAATCTCCTTCATAAAGCGAGTCAACAAAATTTCCCCGTTCTTTAACTTTTGTTAGGACTTTTGTAATTCCATCGATGAGATGATTGGTATATTCCTTACTTTTTTGTGAAGGAGTAATTTTTGCATCTCCTAAAAAGCGAAAAACAGTTCTGAGTGAATTACACGTATCAATTCGAGAGGCAATTGTGATGGCACCGCGAGAATAGGCTTCGTCTGTGGATGCGAAGGTAATCATATCAACAGGAAGAGAAGCGGCAAGACCTGCGTGTAATGCGGTGATAGTAGCGGATTGAGATCGGTCAGTTGTTTGTGTTAAAAAAGCGATGGGTTCGCCTGCCCAAATAGGCGCATCAATAATGGAACGAAGGGCAAAAATCTTTGCCGCATTGTAGTCGACAAAATTATTATTCATCTGTCCGTATAACATTGCGTAAGGTGCAAAGCAGAACAACGGCTTCAGAATCGGTCGAGCACCTAACTTTAATCCTAATGCGGCGACAATTAGCATCCCAGCAAAATTCTTAAATGTGGGGATGCCACTCAATTCATCATTTGCTGGTATATCATAAGCCACTCCTGTCTGAGCCATTATTTTAATAGCGTGAATGGCATCAATTGTTAATCGAGCAGGGTCAGTTCCAGCATTGATTGAACCGTAAACGGGATTAATTTTAGAGAAATCGGCTTTTGCCTGACTTGCATAAAGAGCTGTTTCGGCTGTGTTAAGACCTCGATGGGCTCTAACTTGAAAATAGAGTCCTTCTCTTAAATGTTTTTTGACAAAAGCGATATTGTCAAATGTCGGGATTGTGCCATCTTCTTCGTGGGAAATCAAACCTTGCAGAAGCCCTTCCATTCTTGCTACCCAGGATGGACAGATGAATATGCTTCCATCAATTCCACATTCAGCAGCGATATAATTGTGAACGATGTCCATTATAGGGCAACCACTTCCTGTAAAGATAATCACTTTCGGTTGTGAAGAAAGATGTTGAATAGGTCGGGTTAAATTTGCAGGTTTAATTTTTTCTAAATTCTCAATTTCTTCATTTGAAATCTTGCGTGTTCCGGGAATCATCTCTTCTTTTGTATAAGCGTTCACAATAGCTTCATCACAAAGGGCAAGATATTCTTTGAGCAATTTTTCATTTTTATTTGGATTATCGAACATTTCCTTCCGAAGTTCAGCACGACGAACTCCTGGAGATGTCTTATCTTCAGCCCAACTCAGAATTTGCTCTGTAATGGAATCTAAAAGATTTTTTATCAAAGAATTTTTAAACTCATAACTATATTTTGCCGTGATATTTTCTTTATCTTTTTCTTTCCTAACACCAGATGTGAGTGGTCTTCCTTCGATATATGCGACGGCTTCTTCCACAGTGCATCTTTCAGTAAAGCCCATATCAAAGCCGAGTTCAGCTGCCATTTCGGGGGTTACTGCTTTACCTCCGATAATAATTTTTGATCGTTCCCTGATACCAGCGGCGTCGAATTGGTCTACAAGTCTTGCCAGAAGTTCAGCTACATTATAGCCCATCGTTCGACTAATCAAAATATAGTCGTAAGGCTTTTCAGAGGCTTTTTTTACGATTTCTTCAACAGGTAAATCGGGAGGAAGAACTACTGTATTATGACCCTGCTCAGATAATCTCATATTTATCATCCTGATTCCCAAATCGTGAACAGGGTCAAAGGGAACTAATAATATGGAATAAGTTTTTTTCATATTGTGGTAACCATAAAGTATTAAACTGAAACCACGAATTTCACGAATTTACACTAATTCATAAATCTCTGCGGACTCTGCGTGCTTCGCGTGAAATAAATTATTCTCACGCAGAGACGCAGAGCAATTTATAGGGAACGGTTTGAAACTGTTCCCTATAAGTTATTTTACCCAATTATAATGATCGCCGGGTTTATAGATATAGCCACGTAGTCTTACACGAGCACTTGTGCCAGTAAAGTCCAATGAGATGATGTCTCCTTCTTTGAAACCGAGTTCTTTTATCAATCTCAAAGACAAACTTTTCGCTTCAGTCTCAGTTGAACAAAGAAATACAGTCTCTAAATCAATAGCATCTACGACTTTCTCGAATACGCTTTCTCCCATCTTAAGATACCTTTTATAGAAATACAAATTTATAAATTAACAGGGATATAAATTGTCTAAATATCTTTATAAAATCCCGGCGTGTTCGCAGGTAATCTCAATCAGCATTACTAATCCACGAACAATCTTACGCATCTTCTCTTCGATTAGCTGACCTTTTGAATCGCAAGTTCCTAAGCCTGGAGAAATGAAGATATTCGCATCATAAGCAATTGTCGGGAAGACACCAATCTGCGACATCCCTGATTGAAAAATATTTGTATTAGAATACATATCCTCAATAGTGAAAATTGGAACTCCTAAACCCTCACCTTCTAACCAGCTATCCTCATAGTTGATTTCAATTGCCCAGGAATTTTTGCTTTTGGTAATTGTAAAATATTTACGAATTCGATTATCTAACTTTCCAAATTCTTCTTTAACGATTTTATACAAATCATCCAATGGCTTTAATAATACTTCTGGTTTATCTCTAAGAACTTTTAGTGCGGCAACTTGACCTGTGAGTGCTTCTTTACCCGGGTCATTCGTAACATACGCCGCTTTACCATAAGAAACCGTTGTGCCCCAACGTGCCCCGTGCATTCCTAAGGCACGACGAATGGCTACAAGCGGTTCTTCCTTGCCGATAATCAATCCACTCGTTGGGGCTCCGCTTGCTTTATCCATACTATAGACAATAACATCACATCCAATCTTGCGAATATCAGCTCCGATAAATGGAAGTCCCCAAGCATTATCAATTATATAAGGAATATTATATTTTTGAGCCAGCTTAGCAATTCCTGTTAGCAATTTAGGAACTCCATTTTTATTTTTCATCCCGTAACCATATCCCGGTGTATCATATCCAAGTGATGAAAATCCGACCAATTCACATCTATGCCTTTCAGCCACTTCTGCTAATTTCTCTATGGATTTTTCCGCATCAACATATTTTAACAAGGGGACAGGATAATACTTGATTCCGTGACAATCATACCTGGCACCGGGTAAGGGAACTAATATTACATCGAGATTATACTGACGTTTTCCCAAAAATCCTAATTCACCTGCGGTAGAGCCTCTGTCGGCTAAAATGTCTTTATATTTAGGTGGGAAAGGTCGTCCATAGCCTGCCTGATGATGAATATGACGTTCATATGGTGCAATATATCGTCCACGATAATTATCTCCTCGACCACTAAAAGGCGGTGTGCATAAACAATCAAAACTTACCCATAGAGAGGCTTCGCAAGTGTTGATGGGGCAGGCATCATAGTCATCACCATAAACACTTTTGACCAGGATTCTTATTTCATCTACAAGAACAGTTAGGGAGACAACTTTTTTTGCCTGTTCCTCCATAGCTTCTCTAATATCTTCGCGTAAAATGGCAGGAATTCCTGATACAGCACCTGTGAGTCCTAAATTCATTTGTTCCTCGGGTTTAATTTTCAACTTTTGTGCAGCCTTTTTGAAATCTGCATAAATCTCAGGAATTTTCTTTTGCAAATCCCTATACATCTGGAATCTAAGACCTTTTTTACCCATTCTATGTCCTCCTTGTAATACAAGTTAAAATGATTTGTAATGCAGTAAAAAATTTAGATAAGGTTTATTTTGTGCCGGGCATCATAAACTCTATGACCGAATCCACCTGTAGTTCTATTTTTTTAATATCAACACCTTTAAAAGGTTTTAAGACGACATTTTGATGATTGGGATAATGAGTTTCATCAAAACCGATAATTATTCCAATCGGCTTTCCGCTCACTTTGACAATATCCTCAACAAGTAAAACACCACTTTCTTCTACTTCGAGGAAGCCTAAATATGTGACTGAATCTATCCGTTTGCCGGGTCCTGCGTCTTGATCAGGGGTGCAAATCATCTCGAAAATTTCACCTTTACGCACAGCACGAGATGCAGGATAAATTAATTCTATACCTCTGCCTTCAATGCTACCCTTGAGAACCGCAAGAACTCTTGCTCTGACCACTTTTTTATTTGTATAAACAACATAATGAGCCTTTTTTGTTTTATATGGATCGGGCATCTTGTTATCCTCTTTTTAATTTATCTCAATTCCCATTTTCCACTTTATAAAAATGTTTTATTGTTAAAGTAATTATTAAATTGGAAGAGACAATTTGAATTTTTGATAATAAATATATTATTTATAACCGATTAAGAATTTCTGGCTAACATTAATATATAAATTTTGTCAATATAAAAAGGATTTTATAAATGGAATAAAAAAGGTCGTTGAGAAAAGGACATTATCCTTTTTCAAAACAAAAATCGAATAGCTTATCTGCTCCTTCATTGTGAATATTAATGATTGGGATAGGTAGCAGGTCTTTGAAGATATTGGACATTTTATCCACATCGACATAAGCGGGTTGAAAATTTCCTCGTCGATTTGTAAGCTTCGGATAGAATGGATTGATTGTTACTCCTAAGATTGGCAGATTCCAAATATATGAAATCGAAACTTTATGTTTAGAAAGGATGTTTAGATTTTTCTTGATAGCTAAAGGTTCACCCGCAACTAATAGCGATGTCGGATTCGAGAAGATGATTTCAAATTTCCTTTTTAGAGTTATCAAATGTTTCGCAATCATTTCTAATGGTTTTTGTGCAACAATTCCCGGAATGATAATTATTTCTGCCTCTTTGCTTAACTCACTTATGAGTGATTTTGCATCGGATTTATCCAGAATCGAGCTGATGGATAATTCTTTTTTTATATTATTTCTTGAGATAATAACAACATTCTCAGAAATATATTTCTTTTTTATTTGGTTAGTTTTTGATGTTTCTCGATTGATTGATGGATATGAAAATATCTCATAGATAGCATACATTTCTTCAGCAAGTTTTTTCAGATTAGTTGTTCGAGCAGCACCGGTTGCAAAGACCAAGCCCTCCGCTGACATTAATGGCACTATTCGATTCATCGCGCCATCTATTAATATGAAATCAACTTTTTCTTTTAACTTTTGTAAAACATCTTCAAGAGGACTTCTCTTATTAGGTCCAGCAAGGACTATCAATCCGGGTTCAGTAATTTCAGCGATAAAAACATCACCGAGAGAAATAGAGAGATTTGTTTGTTCAATAATCCGAACCTTTGCCTGTGCAGTCTTAAGACACTGTTCAGATGTGGCAACGATAGAACCTTTCACAACATTCAAACGAGGTTTTGGAAGCAGAGTTACATTATCTATCTCTTCACCATCATAACCGATACTTGTCAGCCCAACCTTAAATCCCCGTTTAATACCTTCTTCCATCAATGCGGATAAAGTTGTCGTTTTCCCCGTATTCTTCGCAGTTCCCACAACTCCAATTATCTTCATTTTCAAATCTGACATAATGAGGAAGGATTAAATGGACACTTTTAGAAAGTCAAGGAGAAGTTAATAAATTGAAATCTCTGAAATACTACCTGAATGTAGGGGTTCGATTTATCGAATCCATTATTACGGGCGTGATAAATCACGCCCCTACATTTTATCGAATCCGTTATTACTCGCAGATTTTTGCGGCAGGGATGTCGCGTTACAGTTTTTCAGAGATTTCAATTCGAGGGTTTTGAAAAAACAAATTTTGGATTATTTTAAACATCGATTTCTTAATCTTTGTATTGATACACAATCCTCTTAATATTCGTCGCCATACCCGTAAGAGGGTCGATGTCGATGAGGACGGCGGAGAGTTTGATATCATTTTGTGCGACTTTGTGGCGGGCAAGCATATGGGTTTGGAATATGTTAATAATCGTTTCTTTTTCAACACCAATGACGGAATCATACGGTCCTGTCATTCCTACATCAGTAATGTAAGCAGTTCCATTAGGCAAAATTCTTTCATCAGCAGTTGGAATATGCGTATGTGTCCCAATACAAGCAGAAACTTTACCATCTAAAAACCAGCCCATTGCAACTTTCTCTGATGTGGCTTCCGCGTGAAAATCAACAATAATAATTTTTGTCTGCTGTCGCATTTTCTCAATTTCTTTTGAAACAGTTCGGAAGGGACAATCACAACA
>Ga0315285_10001861_pt1 | contig 22108 bp, 19 predicted proteins | sample YL17G09_36_MG_FD_203698 | JGI IMG/M metagenome (GOLD analysis project Ga0315285, IMG submission 203698) | Sediment microbial communities from Yellowstone Lake, YNP, Wyoming, USA - YL17G09_36 | ecosystem: Environmental > Aquatic > Freshwater > Lake > Sediment | place: USA: Wyoming | collected...
TTCTGCATTGCGCGGTGGTCAGTTCCTCATCCCTGTCCCGAGCGCAGTCGAAGGAAACGCAGCCGGCATCCGCCCGGCAGTGCTTGCAGAAGAATCTGCATCGCCGGGTGACTTCGAAAGCGATAAGCTGTGGTTTCTGAACTTTGGCGCTCATGATAACAACGTTTACAACATAATATTTAGCCCCCGAATTTATTCGGGGGTTATCACATTAACCCCGCAATAAATTGCGGACGTATTGACCCCTCAATAAATTGAGGGGCTAAATACAGGTTAGGTTTCATCGTGGGATTCTACGTGATTGATTCCGTTTTGCAAGACTCACCGATCGAAGCGATAGCGATTGCCGAAAACTCTCCCGTCTGTCAGGCGTACATTAACCTACCTTTAGGCTGGGGGATGGGCCGGCCCAATTCCTTTGCGGTATCAATCCACTCACGGATGACCACTTCAGCATTTGAAAGCACCTCTCGCTGGGTCTTTCCATCCGCCATGCAACCGGGTAATTCGGGGACCTCGGCGATGAAAGCATTATCCTCCTGGCTCCAATAGATGATTATTTCATATTTAGCAGTCATTTCTCTTACTCCAGCGTCAGGCATATATTACATCGCGGGCGGCCTACAGTCAATTGGCAACCACGGACCCGGCCTGCCCAGGTTTGTCCTTAACCCCGCAATAAATCGCGGATGTATTGACCCCTCAATAAATTGAGGGGCTAAATATTTCTTGACCCCTTGTCGTGGGATTTTACGTAATTGATCCTGTTCTGCAAGGTTTGTTGGTCAAAACAATAACGTTTGTCGAATCCTTTTGTCCAGATTCTACTTGCCAGGCCGACCTTCCGAAGCGCCGCCTGTGCGCAACCTTTGTAATGCCGGACAACCAGGCCGATCGGCATGGCAACATACTCGGCAAGAATGTGTTCATGGTTCGAAGATACTGACAGGGCGTGAATCTGCTGATGTAGTCCGTTGGCCTTTTCAAGTATCGCATTTCGCACTATCTGGCAATGGACAGGCGACAACTTTATGGGGTCACTTTTCAGGCTCTGTTGATTCGATTCGGCAAGTGCCGGACTTGCAGCATAGATTGTTCCTTCCTTAACAAAGCCTCGCTCATCGCCCTGCAGCCATGTTCCGTATGTCGTCCAGGTAATCATATAACCAAGAGTCTTCGGCATAAAAATCCGTTGGTATTTAGCCCCTCAACTTGTTGAGGGGTTCTCACGGTCCGCCACAATTTATCGCGGGGTTCCCATCGAAATTAAGCGCGCTGCTTCTTTGGCAAAATACGTAATGGTTATATCCGCGCCGGCGCGTTTGATGGAGGTGAGCATCTCAAGCATTGCGGGCGTTTTGTCCAAAAGGCCTTTTTCGGCGGCGCAGTTTAACATCATATATTCGCCGCTAACGTTGTACGCGGCTATCGGACAATCGAAACGCTGCCTTGCTCGATAGATAATATCAAGATAACAAAGGGCGGGTTTTACCATCACGATGTCGGCACCTTCTTCAATATCAAGGGCGATTTCCTGCATCGCCTGGCGGGCGTTAGGCGGATCCATCTGGTAAGTCTTGCGGTCGCCAAAGGCTGGCGCAGATTCGGCGGCATCGCGGAACGGGCCATAAAAAGCCGACGCATATTTAGCCGCGTAGGACATAATAGCCACATCGTGAAAATCGTTCTCCTCCAGGGCTTCCCGAATATATTTGACCCTGCCATCCATCATATCCGAGGGGGCGACAATATCTGCGCCGGCTTGAGCGTGTGACAGAGCGACCTTAGCCAAAAGTTCGCAGGTTGCATCGTTATCAATTTTGCCAGACTGTTTTACCGCTGAGTTCGCAGAGGCCGCTGAGAAAGCATCTTTTTTAATTTCTTTCATCTCCGCGTTCTCTGTGGTTAATCTCTCTTTTATCACGCCGCAATGGCCGTGCGAAGTGTACGCGCAAAGGCAGACATCGGTAATAACCAAAAGCTCCGGCACACGCTTTTTGATTTGCCTTACGGCCTGCTGTACAACGCCGTCTTCAGCCCACGCTTGGGAGCCTTTCTCATCTTTTTTCTTGGGCAGGCCAAAAAGAAGGACCGCTGGTATTCCAAGTGAAGCTACGTCGGCTGCCTCATCAGCGACTGTGTCGGGCGAAAAATGGAAACAGTCTTTCATAGATTTGATCGGCTCTTTCAGAGCTTTGCCTGCGCGGACAAACAATGGATAGACCATATCGTCTACACTCAAAGCGGTTTCACGCACGAGCCTTCGCATCGCATCGCTGCTGCGCAGCCGTCGCATCCTTGTTTTTGGAAAAGCCATAACAAACCCCTACGAATTGATTATTGACTATTTTCAATTGCCAATTTCTTCATCCGTCAGATAGCACGCCGGCTCGTTCAGCCAATATCGCTCGTCAGCATTGTCACCTAAAAACCGGTAATTGCCTCGACATAAATCAAACCATTGGCACACCCTGCACCTTCGCTCGACAAATTTTGCTTTGTTGCGCAGCCTGTTGAGCACTGGGTCGGCGGAATCCTGCCAGATTTGTTTGAAGGTTCTATTCTCGATATTGCCGAGCGAATAATTCCGCCAGAACTGATCAGGATATACGTGCCCATCCCAGCCGACACAGGCAATTTTTTCCCCGATTCTATTTCCACCGTTGGCGAGCAAAAACTTTCTTGCCTGCTCATAGCGTGGATTATTCTGCCTTTTCATCTTCAGCAGAAGATAAGGCCCGTCAGCGTGATTGTCCACAGTAAGCACTTCGTCCACGAGCGCCCTTGCGGCAAAATCCTGCGTCCTTTCTATAATCACATCGACGACTCGCCTGGTTTGCTCGGGCGTCAGGACCTGCTCATCAAGCTGTTTTGCTCTACCTGAGCGAATGAGGTGATAAAAGCAGATTCTACGCACGCCTATCGAAGCTGCCAGCTCGAATACGGCTGGAATTTGCCCTGCGTTAGCCTCTATTATGGTAAATCGCAGTCCGGTTTTTATCCCCGCTTGTTTGCAGTTTTCAATGCCTCTGATTGCCGCCTTGAAACAGCCGCTCGTACGCCTGAAACTATCGTGAAACTTTTGGCCTCCATCAATGGAAACGCCCGCGTAACTTACGCCGGCTTCGGCAAGCTTTTTCGCAGCCGAGACGTCAATAAGCGTCCCGTTGGTTGAAATCACAGTTCGCAGGCCCAGCCGCCTTGCCTCGGTCAATAGTTCAAATAAATCATCTCGCAGCATTGGCTCGCCGCCGCTAAATAATACCACGGGACATCGCACCCGGCAAAGCTGCTGAATCGTTCGCTTGGCTTGGGCTGTAGTCAATTCATCACTGCAATTGCCCATTCCTGAAGCACTGTAGCAGTGTAAGCAGTTCAAATTGCACCGGGCCGTGCAATTATAGACAACCACCGGACCAAAGGAATTGTCCGCCGAATATCTTAGGTGGTCGGACTCGCCGGCAAGCCCGCAATATAATTTTGAGATGTTTATCACCTGCAGGCATCCTCTATCGCAGCTAACAATCCGTCGATGGTGTGCTCTTTGGCTGTCACATCGACCCTGACGGCGAATCTTCGCAATTCTTCAGAAGTCACCGGCCCAATAGATACCACTTTGGCGCTACTTGAATTTACCAGGTCGGGCTGAATTTGTTCAAAAAATGTCCTGACCGAAGATGAGCTTGCAAACGTCAGCCAGTCAATCGCGCCATCGGCAATTCTTTTTATTAGCCCGTCGCATTTGCTTTTCGCGGTGACGGTGCGATAGACGGGCACACTTTCAATTTCAGCGCCGGCCCGCTCCAGCCATTCTACAAGCTCGTTTGAAGCAGCCTGCGAACGCAAGAGCAAGACTTTCTTGCCGTGCAGATTCCAGAACGCAGCCAATTGTCTGCCCAGCTCTTTACTAGTGTAGATGCTCGGCACAAAATCCGCTTTTATCCCGGACTTTACCAGCGCGGCGGCGGTTTCCCTGCCTATAGCAGCAATCTTTGCGGAGCCAAAAACTCTGGCGTCTTTGCCCAAGCCTCGCAGGAAATCAAAAACAATTTCTACGCCGTTTGAACTCGTAAAGATTATCCAGTCGTACTGCGACGGTGTAGTAAGTGCGCGCACAAACCGGGTTGTATTCGTTAAAGGCTTGATCTTTATCGTTGCAAGCTCGATTGGATTACCGCCCTGCTGAATAATTTTGGCTGCAAACTCGGCATTGCCGGAAGCATCCCGTGTCACGACGATATTCTTGCCAAAGAGTGGTCTCTTCATAAACCAGTTCAGCCGCGCGTCACTATCTGCAGCGCCGCCTATCACGATAATCGCCGGTGGTTCAACCTCGGCCCGTTTGCACTCTTTGCTTATCTGGTTCAGCGGAGCCTTGACCACTCGCTGGCTTGGCAACGTAGCGTCGGCGATTACAACAGCGGGCGTCGCCTTTGCCATACCATTTTCTATCAATTGCTGGGCAATAAAATCCAGATTTCCCACGCCCATATAAAAGACAATGGTGCCGCCGAATTTAGCAAGCCATTGCCAATCGATATTGCTTTGTTGCTTTTCTTCCGCCTCTTTGCCGGTTACAAACACCACCTGTGAGCTGTACTTTCTATCGGTCAGCATAATGCCGGCGTAGCCGGCCGCCGCTATGCCGGCAGTGACGCCCGGCACTATTTCAAAGTCGATGCCGGCCTCTGCGCAAGCAGACGCCTCCTCGGCGCACCGGCCAAAAATGCAGGGGTCGCCGCCCTTCAGCCGGACAACGGTTTTTCCGCCGGAAGCTTTTTCGATCAGCAGATCGTTGATTTGCCGCTGCGTAAATGAACCTTTGCCGATCCGCTTGGGCACGTGAATGATCTGAGCGTCCGGGCGAGCGAATTTGAGCAACGCCGGGTTGGCCAGCTTATCGCAGATGATACAATCCGCGGTTTTCAGAATCTCCGCCCCGCGAACCGTAATCAAATCCGCCCTGCCGGGCCCTGCACCAACCAGATATACAAAACCTTTTTTAGCCACAGATTTCACAGACTCCATTCTGAGCACAGCAAAGAATCTTTTTTTGCCACAGAGGACACGGAGAGCTCAGAGATTAATGAACCACAGATTACAAGAAACCACGGATTACACAGATTTCGCGGAATAGAATAATGGTATGCACAGCATACCCTACGAGATATACTGCTGGTTTTATCGTGAGCCATTTGCAGTTTTTACGTTCCGAGTTTTGCCAGGATTTCTCTGCCGCCGTCCTGGAGAAGCTCTTGGGCAAGCTGTTCGGCAAGAGCTTGCCCTTTTGAGGCAGGGCCTACAATTTCTCGCCTAACCAGGTTTTCGCCTTGCAAATCAGATATAAAGGCACAGATTTCTATATTATCGCCGACAATATTAGCGAACGCCCCCACCGGAGCGTGACAGCCACACTGCATCGTGGCCAAGACCTGCCTCTCAGCAAAAGTAACCATTCTAACTTTTTCGTCATCAATGGCGGCGACAACCTTGCCTATCTCGATGTCAGTCTCTCTTGTCTGAACGGCCAATGCGCCCTGGGCCGGCGCCGGAATAAAATTCCTCGGGTCGAAACAAAATGAGATTTTGTCGCCCAAGCCGAGCCTTTCCAGGCCGGCCCTTGCCAAAATGACCGCGTCAAATTCTCCTTTATCGAGCTTTCTTATCCGCGTCTGCACATTGCCGCGAATAGGCACTGGCTCAAGGTCTTTTCTGAGGCGTCTGATCTGAACGGCACGCCTCAGGCTCGAAGTGCCTATCTTCGCCGAATTTCCGAGCTGCTCTATCGCGCTAATTGGATTAGGCGATACCAGACAGTCTTCGGGAAACGCCCTGTCACAAACCGCCGCAATGGTAAGGCCCTCGCGCAAGCGTGTGGGCAAATCTTTGAAGCTGTGCACAGCAAGGTCAGCCTCGCCGGCCAGCAGGGCATCTTCAACCTGCGAGGTAAAAAAGCCACTATCTTTAAGGTCCCACAAGGCGGTGCGGCGGTCTCTGTCGCCTCTGGTAGCTACTGTTTTGATTTCAATTTTTAGCTCCGGGTAGATTCTTTGTAGCCCGGCATTCACAATTTCAGTTTGAGCGATGGCCAGCGCCCCACCACGAGCTGCGACCGTAAGAACCTTCAACGGCAAATTTCGAGTTTCGAATTTCGAATTTCGAATTTTAAGCCCTCGTGAGATTGTGAATCGTTGCGTTAGCCCGTGTATGCGCACATTCCAACTCGCGGCGAATTGACAACGGGCAAAAGCATCTCGTCACCGCACGTGTGCTTGGCGGCGCAGGCAGCGCAAAGCCAGCCCTTGCCCGACCAAAGACACTCAGTGCACACTTGCGTAGCAGCTTTGCCGCAGGACACGCAGGAAATCAAAGGAGGCTCATTCCTGGCCAGAACGCGGATGTCTCGGGCTTTGATGTCACTTTCCTGCTCAGAGACGACCTTCAGCGCCAGGTGTGTGGTTGTGCCGAAGTCATACTCGTGGTAGAACTTCATGCCGGCATAAATAACGTCGCCCAGCTTGGCATCCATACTTTCGTCGTCAAATTCCGCCGTCGGCGCCACAGAATATGTTGTGCCTTCGATTGTAAATGCGCTCATGTGCCCGCAGCACTCCAGCCAGGTTTGCCTGAGAAAACCGTCCAGCACTTCAAGCGTTACATTAGCAGGCACCTCAAGGTGCATCCAGTAGTTGGGCGAGTCCCGGCCTTCAACTACAAGATGAAAGGCTTTTGCCTTTTGCCGACCTGGGCGGCGATCTGACGCCGCAGAGTCAGTTTTTACCTGCCTGCACGATTTGAGATGCCCAGTCATCGCCGCCTTATTGAATACGCCGCCGCAGATATTACACTTTCCAGTCGATATTTGCCGTGCCATTTGTTGACCTCCGTTACAAGACTATGTTAGCCGTAGCCAGCTTTTTCTGGAACAATCTTGCGGCCACGAACGCAAGCCCGCTTCCGGCTTGCCGATATTCTGCACTTATCACAGATTAGCTTATTCGGACAACCGGTATCACAGCCGCAGTTCAGACATGGAAATATTTTTTTTCTAACTTGCACTGATTATCACCTCCTGTGGCTGACATAGAAATATCTTATTCAGGTGAAACGATCTGTTTACCTCATTGACCGCAACCATAGTCTCAAGACTGACGATGTGTTCAAAATTGCAGCTGACTAACGCGTCAGCCTTCCAGAGGGTTGCAATAGCAATGTGAAGAGCATCGGCTCTAAAACGAGAAGGCACAATTTTTTTGAGACAGTACGCTTCCGCAAGGTCCTCTGCCTGATTTTTCAAACGCAGTGACACTCGCTTTAAGCCTGCTTGCTCCAGCTTCCTTCTCAGTTTCCTTGCAATATGCTCAGGTGCAGCCTGGATTTCTTGCTCACTAACCCAGGAATAAGCCCCAATAAACCGGCCATCGGCAATCTGCTGTAAGAGCAGGTTGGCCTCAGCAAATCGAGCAGGTTCACTATGGTTCAGCGACCAGCCAAATATCGATGAGTCAAGATACAACCGCAACTTCCTCATGTGATCCCCGCGGACTGTAACCTAATTTGGCGCCCGTGACTTCGCCCTTCGACCTTTCCACGCCTTGCCAAGAGCCAATACTTCTTCGTCTTCACAGAGGAACATTTTGTTTATCAGGTCGGCAGCCTGAAGCTGCTCGGCAGTCACATGCCCGTTGTCAGCCTCTTTTATGAAACTAATCGGACCATGCAACAATTTCTTGACCAGTGATTCGGCAAAGGCCTCCAGCTTTTCACCGTTACCCTGGCCAAAATCCTTCGCGTATCGCCTGGCCTCGCTATGCGCAAGCGCGGCCGCCTTACGCATAATCCGTGAAACTACCGGCACAATATTCAGCGAGTCATACCACTTAGAGAACTTGTTAGCGGATTCGACAACAATTGCATGAGCCTTGGGAATTTCGCTGCTGCGTGTTTTCCGGTTGCTGCTTATTTGCCCGTTCAAATCATCAATATTGTAGAGGCTGACGCAATCGAATCGCCCGACGCTCGGCTCGATGTCCCTGGGCACGGCAATATCTATTATCAGCAGCGGCCTGTCACGCCGTGCCAGGCAGTTTCTGACCGCCTCGTATGTCACTATGGGTTCGACTGCCGCGGTGGAGCTAATCACTAAGTCAACGTCAGCAAATTTTCCCGCTACATCACCCAAGCCAATTACACGGCCTTTTTTAAGCCGCTGCCGAACCGCCCGAGCCTTTTGCCTGCTGCGATTTGCTACAATCAAGCGTGACAAACCCGATTTTAGTAAGTATTTGGCAACAAGCTCGGCATTTTCGCCGGCCCCGATCACCATTGCTGTTGCAGCCGGCAAATCAATCTTCTTTTTGGCCAGCTCCACGGCCGCCAGAGCGATCGACACCGCGCCGCAATTGATGTTGGTTTCCGTCCGCACCATTTTGCCCGCGCGAAAGGCACTATGAAAGAGCCGGTGAAGTACCAATTTACTCATCCGGGCATCGACTGACTCTGCGTAAGCTGATTTTACTTGCGCTAGAATCTGATTTTCGCCAACCATCTGCGAGTCAAGCCCTGCAGCCACTTCAAAAAGATGCCGGACGACGTTTTTGCCCGTACTTTCTGCCCGGTATTTAGTCCAGACAGCCGCAGCGCCGGACTTTAGCCCGTCAATAAGCCGGGTCAGAAATCCGGCACAATCGAATTCCTTCCCGGCATAAAGATAAAACTCAAGCCTGTTACAGGTCTGAAGAATAACGGCCTCGCTGACGGCGGGCTCGGCGTGCATTTGCCTGAGTATAAAACGGCGCTGCTCGGCGCTAAAAGCCAGTTTCTCCCGCACATCAACGGGGCAATCGTGATAGGTTATGTTGTTCAGAACAAGCTTCATCGGCACCGCTTCCAGCCTTAATGGCATCAAAGTTTGTATACTGTAACAAAAGTAATGATAACTATCAAGGCCAGACCTGCAATGCGAACGTTTTCGCCAGATAGTCGCCTGGTGAATAACAATGGAACAATATACCGCCAAACGCACTTGCAAACGAGCGTGCTTTTGCCATAATTGCCCGGTGATATGACTGAAGGAAGGCTTACGAACAAGTTTAGACGTGGCGTGCTGTGGGTAGCGCTATCGCTGATCCTATTATTGATTTTTCTATCCATCTACGGTGCGTTTCTCGGCGCCGAGCGGGCAAAAAACTTCTTCAACTCCCTGCCATTGGCGGTCTACTGGACAGCCCTGACGGCTCTGCTAATAGTGGGCGTTGTGATGTTTCACAGACTCGTTCGAGTGCCGGCACTTCTGCTGATCCACGTGGGCTGTATCCTGATACTGGCAGGTTCAATATGCGGCTCGCAGGCCGGACACAAGCTCCAGAAAAAGCTCTTTGGAATCGATAAAATTCCGACAGGCCAGATGCTCATATACCAAGGCGAGCAGGAAAACCGAGTGGTGCTGGATGGCGCGAAGCAAATCGGAGAATTGCCCTTTTACGTGAGACTCACGGACTTCCGAGTAGAATACTACAAGCCGGACTACCTGCAAATTCAAAGCGGGCAAGGCAAAAACTGGAGAATTCCGGTCGAAATAGGAAGGGAAATCCCTCTTGGCGAGGACGTCGGCACGATAAAGGTCGTGCGGCAGTTTGAAAGTTTCAAAATCAAAGTTGAAGATGGAAAGAACGTCCCGTTTGATGACCCCAATTCAGCTCCCAATCCGGCTCTTGAGGTCGAGATCAGATCGCCGGATGGAAAGGCAGCCACTCGATATGTCTTCGAGCGTTTTCCGGGCCATACGCGCCCCGAAGACAAATTACGCCTGCGGTATCAAAGGATCATCAGCGATTACGTAAGCGAGCTGCAGATTCTCCGGAACAACGAAGTTGTTGCCGAAAAGGACATCGAGGTGAACCGCCCCCTTTATTTCGGCGGGTATCATTTTTATCAACATTCTTACGATGCCGACGCCGGCAAATATACTGTTCTTATGGTCGTTTCCGACACCGGGCTCAACCTTGTTTACGCAGGATACCTGATGCTATGTACCGGTGCTCTCTGGCATTTCTGGCTGAAACATCTATATGGCGCAGTCACGCTCAGGCACGTAAATGGAGATTAAATATACTATTCAAGGCTTACTTATTTACGCCGCCATCGCTACGTATTTGTCGGCGTTTATAACAACCTTCCTGCGCCGTGAAAGAGTCGGCAATTTTCTGTATCTGCTCGGTTTTATAGCTGCTGTTTTGGCTTTTATCTATCGTTGGTATGACGTCCGGCACGTGCCTCTGCAGAATCTCTTCGAGGTATTCTTGTGCCTGGGCATGATTTCTTATGCGGTCTCGTGGTTCTGCCGGTATACTCTTAGAGCAGGCGGCTATTCCGGGGACGTGCTCATCGCCGCGATAATGCTTGTGCCGGCTGGTTTCGTATTTAGCGCCGAGCCGCAGCGGCTGCCGCCGGCTCTGCAAAGCTGGCTATTTGTACCGCACGTGGCTGTATATGCGCTGTCGTATATTTTTATGGCAAAAGCCGCCTTTCAGGCGATTTTTCAACTGGCCGGCAGAAACCACAAAAACGAGGAACCCCGCCTGAAAGCCGGGGCTAAACCCGTCCTGAGCCGGGTCGAAGGATATTTAGCGCCACGTTCCACGTGGGGTCTGCCGGCCGAAGAGGCAACTTATCGGATGATATGTATCGGGTTTCCTTTGCTGACGCTGGGCCTTATACTGGGCAGTTGCTGGGGCAAACTCGCCTGGGGCGATTACTGGGGCTGGGACCCCAAAGAACTCTGGTCGCTTGCATCCTGGCTGGTTTACTTAGGATATTTTCACTTTCGATATATGTTTGGCAAAAAATATGCCCGCATAAACAGCCTATGGGCAATCGCAGGAATGGTATTTATTTTGATAACTTTGTTTTGGGTGAACCTTTCTAACCTATTTTCCGGCCTGCACAGTTACGCGACTTAATATAAGGCGGAAAAACTTTTTGGAGGTCATATCATGACGCCGCAAAAAAGCAAAGTCATATTACCGCTCTGTGTTTGTGTGCTGGTGAGCTTGGCTGGCCAAGTGCGTGCGACCACGATTGCAGAAAATGGCGTAGCGAGAGCGGTTATAGTTATCGCTCCCGATGCTGCCGAGCCGGAGCAGCACGCCGCCGGCGAACTGGCCAATTTTCTTTCGCAAATAACAGGGGCGAAATTCGACATAGTTCCTCCGCCGGCCGCCGGCAAATCAAGACTGTTAGTGGGGCCACAAGCCGCCAAATTGGCCGCCCCTGATTTCTCTGCCGACGGACTTGGCGCGGAGGGCATAATTATCCGTTCGGCTGGAGATGACCTGATATTGGCTGGTGGTTATCCCCGCGGAACTTTGTATGCTGTTTATACCTTCCTTGAAGAGCAGCTTGGCTGCCGCTGGTGGTCCTCGACCGAAAGCACGATACCGAAAAAGCCGACACTTCAAGTCGCCAACCTCGACGTCCGTTACGTGCCCGTGCTGGAGTATCGCTCGCCGTATTGGTTCGACGCCTTTGACGGCGATTGGGCGGCGCGCAATAAGTGCAACGGCCAGGCTCATCGGCTGGACGATAAACGCGGCGGCCGGCACATTTACGAGGGCTTTGTGCATACATTCTATCCGCTCGTATCGCCTGAGAAATATTTCAAGGACCATCCAGAATGGTTCAGCGAAATTAACGGCCAGCGTACCTACGAGCGCGCTCAATTGTGCCTGACCAACGAAGAAATGCGTAAAGAGCTGGTCAAAAACCTCAAGGAGCGCCTGCGTAATAACCCCGCTGCGACCATCGCCTCGGTCTCCCAGAATGATTGGCGAGGCAACTGCCAATGCAGCAACTGTGCGGCAATCGAAAAAGAAGAAGAAAGCCCCGCAGGATTGATGCTGCGATTTGTTAATGCTATCGCGCAGGACATCGAGAAGGAGTTTCCCAATGTGGCGATAAGCACTCTGGCATATCAGTACACCCGCAAGCCGCCTAAACTGACAAAACCAAGACACAATGTCATCGTCCAGCTTTGCAGCATCGAGTGTTCATTCAGCAAACCTCTATCGGATGAACGAAATAAGGCCTTTCGTGACGATATTGTCGGCTGGTCGAAAATCTGCGACCGGCTTTACATCTGGGACTACACGACGAATTTCAGGCACCACATTATGCCGCATCCCAATCTGCGAGTCCTTGGGCCAAATGTCAAATTCTTCGCAGACCATAACGTGAAAGGCATTTTCGAACAGGGCGCTTACACCACCAACGGCGCCGAGATGGCGGAGCTGCGAGCCTGGGTGCTGGCAAAATTATTGTGGAACCCTTCTCTGGATGGGCAAAAACTCATTGACGAATTCATCGAGGGCTATTATGGGCCTGCTGCTCCGCATATAAAGGCTTATCTAAACGTCACGCACGATGCTGTCGAGGCAAGCGGCGATTGGCTTGGCTGCTTTTCCGAGCACACCGCAAAATTCCTGTCGTTCGAGACGCTCGGCAAAGGCTGGGCCCATCTCAAGGCCGCCGAGGCAGCGGTGCAAAACGACCCAGATTTGCTTTTCCGCGTGCAGGTTGCCCAGTTGCCTGTGATGTACACTTTTATGATGCGATGGAATGACATGCATGAAAAAGCTGGCGGCGCCGCCTGGCCAATGCCGGAGTCAATTCAGGATACGTTTGACCAGTTTACGCAAGTTGCCAAGAAGAAAAACATCACCCGGCTGAACGAATGGCAGCCGGGCTTTGGCGCTCTGGAGAAAGCGCTTGAGCAGGCCAAGAAATAACTCTTTTGTGACATCAGTCGGCAAATAATTCAGACATGCGGGCTTGGCGCTTCCGCTGTGTGCCGGTATATTTGTGCCCATCATTGTAGACAATCTTCCGTGAACTCGGTCGCTTATGAAGTTCCGGCAGGTGGTGTCACTTAGCAGAAAGGAGGCTTACCGATGACTCAGCGTGCACATCGATTCATCTTGTCGCTTGCGATTTATGTGATCTGTGCGACCGTTGCTCAAAACGCCGTTGCTGAGAGGCCCGATTTGAGCTGCGGTCCGCTGGTCGTTCGAGCCGCAGCTAAGACCGAAAAGGACGCTGTCGAGCGCCAGTATGCCCCGGACAGAAACGCTGACATCCTCCACATTATTATTGATGTCACGCCTGACTTTAGGGCGCGCACCGTGACCGGCCAGACGACGATCAAGTTTGCGCCCATTGCCAAGCCGCTGACCGAGCTGAGGCTGAATGCGGTCGACCTGAACGTTTCTGCCGTGACGTCGAGCGCCAAAATGGCCGGCCATACTGTGACAGCCGATGCTATCGTGATCACGTTTGACCCGCCGGTTCCGCCAGAGCAGGAAACGACCGTGACCATCAAATATGACGCTGAGCCGAAGCAAGGCCTTTACTTCCGCACGCCCGAGATGGGTTACAAAGCCGAGGACACGCATCTGTATACGCAGGGCGAGACCCACGAGGCGCCATACTGGTATCCAAATTATGATTATCCCAACGAGCGCTCCACGTCGGAGGTGATTTGCCGGGTCCCTCAAGATATGACCGTTTTGTCGAACGGCAGACTTATGTCGGACCATGTAGACCCAAATACCGGCTTGAAAGTTGTGCGCTGGCTGCAAGACAAGCCTCACGTCAATTACCTGGTAGCACTGGCCGCCGGAAAATTCAAGAAAATTGAATCATCCTACAGAAATATCCCTCTGGCTTTCTATACGCCCACGTCCCACATTGAACAGGCGGAAAACTCGTTCAAAGATACGGCGGACATGATGGCTTTCTACGAAGCCGAGATCGGCGTGCCCTATCCCTGGGACAAATATTTCCAGGTGGTTTGCGAAGATGCTGGGGGTGGCATGGAAAACACCAGCCTTACCATCCTCGGCCACGAGACCTTGTTCACCAAAGAAACCGAGAATATTCGTTCCAGCCAGGGCCTGGTCGCGCACGAACTCGTCCACCAGTGGTTTGGCGACTACGTCACGTGCAAGGACTGGAGCCACCTGTGGCTCAATGAGGGCTTTGCCACCTACTACGAGGACCTCTATGACGGCCACAAGAACGGCCGCGACTCCATGCTTTACGGGCTTTACCAAACAGCCCGCTGGATGTTAGCTGACCTCCCCCACGAAAAGCCGATAGTCTACAGGTCCTACACGGATGCTGATGAGCAGTTCGACTATCGCACGTATTCAAAAGGGGGCTGGGTTCTGCACATGCTGCGTGCCGAGCTGGGTGAAGAGTTGTTTCGAAAATGTATAAAGACCTATCTTGAGCGCCACGCGCTGAGCAGCGTCGTGACGGAGGACCTCAATGCGGTGGTTGAGGAACTCTCCGGCCGGTCATTCGATCGATTCTTCGATCAGTGGGTCTATCACGCCGGTTATCCGAAACTGACTGTCAAATATAGCTGGTCGCAGAAAGACAAGCTGGCGAAAGTCTCCGTCGAACAGACCCACGATGTCAACGATAACGTGATGCTCTTTCACTTTCGGACCAAGCTGCGTTTTGTCGTTGACGGTAAGGCCGTTGACCGTGACATCGTCGTCGATAGCAAGCAGCACGACTTTTACTTCCCACTGCCAAAAGAGCCAAACATCGCCCGTTTTGACCCTGAGTATGGCCTGCTGGCCAAGATCAAGTTTGACAAGCCGTCCGCGATGCTTTACGAGCAGCTCAAGAATCGAGACGATGTCATCGGCCGGCTGCTGGCGGTGGAGGCACTAAAAGAAAAGAAGGATAAGCAAGCCGTCGCCGAGCTAATGCACGCCCTGAATAACGATGCGTTCTGGGGCGTCCGCAAGGAGGCGTCGGCTGCCTTGCGAGAGATTCACAATGACGAGGCTTTCGACGCACTGGCTGAGTCTACCGACCAGACAGATGCGCGTGTCCGGCTGCAGGTCGTCAACGATATTGCCGGCTTTTACCGTCCGGAAAGCTTAGAGTCGACTAAACGGGTCTTGAAAGAGGAGAAAAATCCTGCCATTGTCGCAGCGGCAGTCACAAATCTCGGCCGCTACCATGACAAGGATACCCGCCGGTTAATTATCAAATACCTCCGGTCGGTATCCTACCGCAACCAACTGGCCGATGCCGCCGTCAGAGCCATTCGCATGTTGGATGACGCCCGGTATATCTCGCCGCTTCAGAGAATCCTCGCCGAGCGCGAGCAGCAGTTTATGTCGTGGCGTTTCGTCCAAGCACTGGACACCCTGGCGCACATCGCCCGTAACGAAGAAGACAAGACGCAAGTACGCAACTTCCTGGCTGATTACGCCAACCACCCAAAAGAATGGATCCAGATGGGCGCAATTCGTGCGCTAGGGACACTTGGAGACCCCAAGGCTATCCCGATTGTCGAGACTTTCGCCGTCGACGAGCCGAAAGATCGGCCCCAGCGTTTCGCCAAGCGAGCCTTGGAACAGTTGCAGCAGAGAAAACAGCTCGTTCCGGAAGAAATCATCCAACTGCGCAAGACAGTAGACGACCTGAGAAAAGAGGCCGACAAACTCAAGGACGACCTGGAGGACATAAAGAAACGCCTGGAGGCAAAGGACAAAGGCTCAGAAAAAAGCGAGGCTGAAAAGAAATCCGATACTGACAAATCCGCAGCCCCTGTGAAAGCGGGGGCGAACAGAAATAGTCTGTGAACTCAACCGATATTTTGATGTGAAAGGAGTGACTATGAGTAGGGTAGTGTTGGTAAGCGTTCTTCTTTCTTTGCTCGCAGTGATGGCTGGATGTGCCATCGAGCAGACAGCCGAGAAAGGCGAGAAGATCATGTATGTGCAGACCGATACGGGCCGATGGCTTATCCATGACATGAATCGACCGGCGCCGCCGGTGATTACGCCCGGCACAGACAGCACGGCACCCTCCGACGCGATTGTCCTTTTCGATGGAACGGACCTTTCCAAGTGGACCACCGGCGACGGCGGCCCCGCCAAGTGGGTCGTCCGTGATGGCTATATGGAGGCGGTCAAAGACTCAGGCCCTGTGAAGACAGCCGATGAATTCGGCTCGTGCCAGCTGCACGTGGAGTTCGCCACGCCGGAGAAAATAACAGGAAGCAGCCAAGGAAGGGGCAACAGCGGTGTATTCCTCCAAGGCATCTACGAGGTCCAGGTTCTCGACTCCTACGAGAATGCCACCTACCCGGACGGCCAGTGCGCCGCTTTATACGGCCGGGCGGTGCCGCTGGTCAATGCGTGCCGAAAACCCGGCGAGTGGCAGTCATACGACATCATCTATCATCGCCCAATCTTCAAGGGCAAAAAGGTCGTCAGAAAAGCAACGTTCACGGTATTGCACAACGGCGTCCTGGTACAGGACCACGTTGAACTAACCGGCGGCACGGACTGGCGCGGCCCACACGCGATTTCCGAGTATGAGCCGCATCCAGATAAAGGCCCCATCATGCTGCAGGATCACGGCAATCCGGTCAGATACAGGAATATCTGGATTCGCCAGCTAAAAGATTAGGCAGACCCATCGACCATTGTTTCCATTCCAGGGCGGTCTTTTTTTCAGGCCGCCCCGGCTTTTTTACCCCTCTACCTGGTAATCACCGCCGCTAAAGCCCACCGCTTGCTGCGATCCCCATCCTGAAGAAAAGAGGCACGAGGGAGGGGCAGCCAGCGGCGATTTTTTGCGCACATTTTGGGTGTGAAACTACACTATATAACGAAAGCTAATCCGCCAATCCCACAGAATTAAGAGACGCAAAAAATGGAAAGAAACTACTTTATAAGACCCGCGTGGACACATAATGGCTCAGTAAGAACGGACCTGCCGTTACTTGTATTCCCAAAGGCAAGAAAAAGACAAGTGGCGGCAGCAGTACACGTAGGCCAGCTCTGCTGTGTCGGAAGGATATATCTGAAGACGGGCGACGGCTTGGTAAGAATAAGATGAACATTGGCGTTCCGCTCACAACAAATATAAAATGTCAAGAAATTCAATTTTCCGCGCGCATTCTGGACGTCTAATTACACTATATTACGGAAGCTGATCAGCTAAAGCTATGATTCGGCAGAGGCAAGATGACAATAGCAATAAGAGAACGCTCTGAAGAACAAATAGTTGAAGCAGCCCAAAATGGCCATTTGGAAAGCTTCGGTGCTCTTTACCAACGATATTACAGCTCTATGGTTGCATTAGCTTATTCTGTGCTTGGTGATAGAGACTGTGCTGAAGACGCGGCACAAGAAGTCTTTGCCACTGCCTGCCACCAGCTTACCTCACTGAGGCACAGCAATAAGTTCGGCGCCTGGCTGGCCGGCATCTGCAGAAACACCGCAAGGCAAATGCTAAGAGTAAAAGGCAAAACCATGTCTTTCTGTGACCCTGCGAAGCGGGAACCCTCAGATACGCGGCAGCCGGCTGAAAACACGGACGGGCAGGAACATCGCCGGGACGCAATTCGCCAGGCGGTTTGGAGACTCCCGCCGGCTGAAAGAGAATTGATTGTTTTGCGTTACTACAATGGGTTTTCTCATGCCCAGCTGTCCAGAGTCTTAGATATTTCGTCATCAGCCGTTAACGGAAGACTTATAAGGGCAAAACGAAAAATTGCAGCGTACCTAAAACGCAACGGCTTCACAGGAGAAGATTATGAAACCTCTTGAAAACGAAAACTGGCTTGACGAAGCTCTTACAAAAGCTGTTGGCTGCGAAAAATCACAGCCCGACTTCGAGAAATGGAAACATAACCATCCGGAAGCCATTGAAATGTTAACCTCGCGGGCACGCCGAGAACCGGCAGCGTTTGTGCGCCCGCTAAGGCTAAGGAGAATAATCATGTACAAGACGATCACAAAATTAGCCGCTGCGGCGGTAATTATTATAGCGGTATTAGCTGGGATACACTATTTCGGCGGCTCAATAGACTTGGCAAATATTGCCTGGGGTGAGGTTATCAGGCGAACCGCTCAGGTTGACTATGTGCATGTATATTGGTTAAAAAGTCGGGGTGACGTTCTTTTCAGACAGTTTGAGGCTTGGTACGCGCACGGGAAACTCGTTATGCGTGGAGATAAAGGGGGCATGAGTTACGACGATGGCTGGATGCGACAATCGTTTGATGAGCAGGGAAGGCGAACCAGCAAAGAACCATCCTTCTTTGCCGAAGGACGGACTTTTGTTGAGGTAGTTACCGCAGGTTTATTGTCAGATAAGAATGAGCAGTTAAGCCGACAGGTGCCGACCAATGTGGGCGATGACTTTCTCATATACGAATTTGACCCGCCCTCCGACATGGATGACAGTAAGTGGTTAGAAAGCATCGTCATTACGGTGGGAAAGAATTCCCTTTTGCCCGTTCAGATGAAAATATACGATAAGGAAGGGCATTACGACTTGGTTACGTTTGATTACGAGGCTCCTGAGAAGCCTCCGGAGTTTTTCGAACCTCCGGCGGTTGAACCTCCTAATGGAACGGGCGAAGTCGTGCTCGACGGCGAAGAGGTGACTATTGATATTGAGGGAGCGCCGGGTATAAAACAGGCTATCGTACGTCTGCACGACAAGTATGACGGACCTGCTGACCGGTTTCCGTTGGACTATATTCGTAGTAACCGTCTTTCGCCGGACTTTTGCAGAGCAGTGTCTGAGAGAGTGCGCAAAGATTATGAGAAAACAGGTGGGCCGATATTTAGGATCGAGGTGTCTTTTGTGACAGATGAAGGTTACCGGAGCGCAACAAATGATATTATAGTATCGCGGTTGAACGAAGCGGGACAATGTGGAGTAGCTTCTGAAAGTGGAGATCTTGATGACTGGCCGGATGGCAAATATCGCAACATTAGATTTTCGCCTTTGCTAAAACCTACTGACAGAGAGGATCTTCATATTGTTGAGATACGCTGCTGGCTAAAACCTAAGGAGGATTGATTTTTAGCAGTCTCTGAATTCGCAGGCCGGGCTAGATTGGCTCGGCCTTTTTAATGCGCGTGGTTCGGTCTGCGCCGGGGACTGACCACAAAAACACAAAAAAGTGCACCTTCTTATGTCCAAATCGTCACGTCAATCGTGATAATAGTGAGCAACGATCGTTGTGATAGTAGGAACGGTGTCGGCGGATGATAGAAGACGAACTGCTCAAATGGAAATTCAAGTCCGGCAGTAAAGATGCCCTGCAACGCATCTACGAAAAATACCGCGACTACCTGCTGACAGTGGCGATGGCGCTTGTAAATGACGCCAATCTGGCTGAGGACATCGTGCATGACGTCTTTGTTGCCTTCACGCAGTCAAGCGGCAAATTCAGGCTCCGCGGCAGCCTCAAAGGCTATCTGGCAACTTGCGCTGTCAACCGCTGCCGAGACCACATTAGGGCCCGTAAACGCCGACCGCTCAGGTTGGATGACGATACACCGATACAGTCGGACTTCGGTCTGCCCGATAGACGCATGATATCCGATGAACAGTCGCGGCAGGTTGCCGACGCCATGGCGAAGCTTCCATACGAGCAGCGAGAGGTAATTGCCCTACATTTGAATGCGGCGATGAAGCTCAGACACATTGCCAGGCTGCAAAACGTTCCGGCCAGCACAATTAAAGGAAGATACCGGTATGGACTCCAGAAGCTGCGGTCGCTTCTGGATGGGAGACTGTAAGATGAGACCAGCAGACGAAATAGAAAACGTTGTCAAGAAAATGTCCTTCAAGGCCGGCCCCGAAATGGGCCAACAAATCTGGGCCGCTGCCTCAAGGGCACAGGAAAAATCTCAAGACAAATCGCCGGTGCAAAACCGGCTCATCCTAAGGAGAATCGCTATGAATACCAGAATGGTAAGGTTCGCTGCCGCGGCTGCGATAATCATCATCGCGGCGCTCATCGGCATATATCTTTTTGGCGGCTCTATTGATGGGACGAGTGTCGCCTGGGCGGATGTCGTCAGGCAAATGCAACAGGCAAGAACCGTGTCCTGGACGGAGACCGAGGAAGTCGCTCCACCGAAGGACAAGAACACGTTCTTGACTACCGGTGGCTATGTTCGACGATGCTTCTACAAGGCGCCAGGCCGCGAGCGGCTGCAATCAACGTACTTTCCGCCGAAGGTTCTGCCGCCGATGAAGAGGTCCAAAGAGCTTGCCGATGCATTGACTAGAGAGTTCAGAGATATCCAGATCAGGGATCGCAACGTGGGCAAGCTTCTCCTGCTAAATCCTCAGGAGATGACGGGCGAAATTCACACTTTCGATCCCGCTAGCGCGCCGGATCGCACGTATGACCTGTTTTTCAATCCAACGAGCACGATGACCCCTGAAGCGGAGTCTCTGGGGAGCCGGCAGATGGATGGCCACGAGACGGTGGGTTTCAGGATCCTCAAGAAAGGCGACGGCACCGACATCTGGTCGGGCGACAAAACGGAAATCTGGGTGGATGTGAAGACCAAACGCGTGGTGCGCCTGGAGACCGGGGCGACCGACGGCGGCTGGAAATTCGTATTGAAAGACTTCGTGTTTGACGAACCATTGGACGACTCGTTGTTCACTCTGGAGTTGCCGCAAGGCTACAAGGAGAAGTCGCCGGGCCGGGTCAGTTCCACCACTCCGTAGGCGACATCACGCAGAAACCGTAACTTCGGCGAAACTGGCGGAACTTGAAGCGGCGTTGCCTAAGTAGGTTGAATATCGTCTGAATCTGTGAACAAGGCCGGGCATATTTAGCCCGGCTTTTTTGTGCGCTCTTAGCAGGGAAATCCACGATGTGCAAGATTTATCAGCCCACGTTTGAAAAAAACGATTTTGATTTGAGCAAAACGGCTGCTTGCTGTGTTATATAAAGGACGATCGATCTGATATTTGCAAGAGGCGCTAATTAGTGCTGGAAGACAGGTGGTTAATCTGGAAATTCAAGCGTGGCAGCAAAGACGCTTTCTGCCGGATATATGAAAAGTATAGAGATGATTTGTTAAGGCTGGCGATGTCTTTGCTAAATGAGGCAGGTATTGCCGAGGACATTGTGCATGATGTTTTCACATCATTCATACGGACCAGCAAACAGTTCCAACTTACCGGCAGTCTCAAAGGGTATCTGGCAACGTGTGTGGCCAATAGGGCGCGCAATGTCAATCGTGCACACCGCCAGCAAACTGCCAGGCTGGATGTAACCAGGCTGGTCTGGCCAAGCTCGGATAGGCCAGATGAATGGATAATATCCACTGAGGAATTTGGTCGATTGAGCGATGCCTTGGCGCAACTTCCGCCTGACCAGCGAGAGACGGTGATCCTGCACGTGCAGGGCGGAATGAAATTCAGGGAATTGGCCAAACTACAGAATGTGTCAATCAAGACAGCCCACAGTCGATACCGTCTCGGACTGGACAAGCTGCGGTCACTGTTGAATAGTGAGGTGGCAAAATGAGAGCAACCAAGAACACAAAGAAGTTAATAAAAAATGCAGCGATACATTCTAATCCGGACGTCAGTCAGGCCATTCTGAGGGATTTGTTGAAAGAATTGCCGGAAGGCAAAGCACAGGAACCGGCTCTTGCACAGCCAAATATAAGGAGAACAATCATGAAAGCTCGCATAGCAAAACTCATCACAGCGGCGGCCATCGTCGCCGTTTGCATCGGTATCTACTACATTGGCAAAGATCACCATAGTGGGCTTGCTTTCGGAGAAGTCGTGAAAGCGATGCAGCAAACAAGAACTGCGACCTGGATGGAGGTCCTTGAGGTCTTCCCGCCAGACGACGAGAACGTATTCGTGGATGCCCTCGGTCACGTAGCCCAATGCGCCTACAAAGCGCCTGGTCGCTGGCGGCTGGACGTGACGAGCAAACATATACGCGGAGAAAACAAGCATATCGAGGAGAGCAAGAAGATACAGATCTGGGACTTCAACGCCGGTAAGGGTCTCCTGCTAGACCCGGAGAAGATGACAGCCTCTCCTTGTAGTTACGAACCGGAACCCGGGAAAGATTTTCTCTTCCGCACCTTCCTGAGTCCCAAGGCGGACATTCCACCGGACGCAGCGCCATTGGGAACCAAGCAGATGGGCGACCGTGAGGCAGTCGGTTTTAGGATTAGGCTGAAGGGCGATGGCACTGATTTCCTCATGGGCGATGTGAGTGAAATCTGGGTGG
>Ga0315285_10001862_pt1 | contig 22107 bp, 25 predicted proteins | sample YL17G09_36_MG_FD_203698 | JGI IMG/M metagenome (GOLD analysis project Ga0315285, IMG submission 203698) | Sediment microbial communities from Yellowstone Lake, YNP, Wyoming, USA - YL17G09_36 | ecosystem: Environmental > Aquatic > Freshwater > Lake > Sediment | place: USA: Wyoming | collected...
CGCCGCCGAATTGCCCGGCGTGGGCGAGGAAGAGATCCGCGTGGAGATCCAGGACGACGTTCTCTCCCTGGAAACCACCGGCGAACACAAATACGCCAAAGAAATCCTGCTGTCCGCGCCGGTAGACCCGGCGAGCATGCGGAGATCCTACAAGAACGGCATCCTGGAATTGCGGCTGAAGAAGACGTAAAAAATGGCCCGTACCGTCAGGCACTTCAGTCTACACCGTATTACCGGAGCTCGCCCCGGGCTGGGCGAAGGAACGGAGCTGCGCGTCGTCGCCGACGTGGAAAACGGGGTGCTGCCGGTGATCCAGGTGGAGGAGGTCGTTATCCGGGAATATGCCCGGCAGTCGCGCTGGCCGCATCGCTGGGTGACCCTCTTTATTTTAGAGGACCTGCAACCCCTGATTCGGCAGTTGCGTTTGGGAGCGGCCCCTGCAAGCCTGACCCCCCTCGGCCCGGCCCTGGGCCATCCCCCGGGCGGCGAACTGGCCGAGGGGCAGGCATTATCCCCCGAAAGCGCGGCGGCGCTGGAATACCGGCCGGTCGTTAACGTCTACGATCTGGCCGACCTGACGGGTTGTAACATCTTCGCCAACCGGAGGGCGATGGTGGCGCAGGGCTACTGGGAGGACCCGCTGGCCCTGCGGGGGTTGTTGGCCCATGAGCATGCCCACCCCCTGGCCGAGAACGAAACCTCCCGGGCTTCCCGCCAGCTACAGCTGGAGATCCAGTGGGAAGAGGAAGAGCCAGGCCTGCCTGCGCAGGCAGGCCGCCGCGGTGACGCAGAGACACGTACTGTCACTTTGTCCTGCGAAGTACGCGGGGCTTTGCCCCCTCGTCACCGTGTCCCCATGTTGCAGGTGCTTACTTCATTGGCCGAAAAACTGTGCCTGTACGCGCCGCGCGAGATTTTTGCCAACGAAGTGACCATCCAGAGCGGTTTTGCCGACGGTTTGTTGCACTTGAACTTACGCAACGTGGACAACGCCGGTCGCAGCGTCGCCGGGCGGGATGGCATGGTGCAGCAGTTGCGCCAGGAGGCGGCCCAGGGGAACCTGACCCCGGCAGCCGCTGACCTGGTACTGCTCGTCGGCGACTTGAGCGGTTACCTGGACCTGGCGTTGGAAGTGGCCCCTTTTTATCGTGCTGGCCGAACCGCCGACGCCAGCTCGTTGGAGACGGTCCTGCAGACCACAGTCTTCCCGCACCTGGATCGCCTGGTCCCGCAGGCTTTCGCCGATCTAAGGGAGCAGTACATTGACCTGCGCACTGACCTGACGGGGCCTGAACTGCTTCTCTGGGGCCAGGGTGTGCTGGACACGCTGATCAGGGTGTCGGCCGAGAAAGGGCTGAAGATCGCTTATCGCTTATCGCTGATCGCTGATGGCTGATAGCGGAGGCAAATACGCAATACGGAGAGCACCATGCCAAGACCAGAAACCCAAAACGGAAAGTACATGTACTGCATCATTCGCTCCTCAGAGCCCGCTCAGTTTTCCACCCTGGGCATTGGTGAGCGGGGGGATGTCGTTCATACCGTGAATTTCATGGGGCTGGCAGCCGTCGTCAGCGACTCTCCGATCATGGACTACGAAGAGAGCCGTCGCAACATGATGGCTCATACCCTGGTGCTCGAAGAAGTCATGCGGCAGTTCAACATCTTGCCGGTGCGCTTTGGCACAATCGCCACCAGCGCGGAAGCCATCCTCGAGCAGGTGCTCAAGCGGCGCTACCGTGAATTCCTCAGCCACCTGGAAGAAGTGAGAGACCGCGTCGAACTGGGGCTGAAAGCTTTCTGGTACGAGGAGGCCATCTTTCGTGAGATCGTGGAAGAAACCCCGCCCATTCGCCACCTGCGCGACAGCCTGATGGGGCGTTCAGCCGAAGAAACGTATTACGACCGCATCCGCCTGGGCGAGATGATTGATGCCGCCATGTGGAAGAAACGAGACGAGGATGCCGAGAAAATCCTGGACCGTTTGCGCCCTCTGGTCCACAAGAGCCGCGGCAACAAAGTGATCACGGACAAAATGGTCTTGAATGCCGCCTTCCTGGTAGACCACAGCCGTGAGGCTGAGTTCGACCAGGCTGTGCGGCAGTTGGACGCCGACATGGGCAAGCGCCTGATGTTCAAGTACGTCGGGCCGGTGCCCCCGTACAATTTTATCAACATCGTCATTCACTGGGAAGAGTGAACGCAGGAGGAAGGATATGGGGCTGCTACTCAAGTTACTGACCCTACCCGTTTCAGGTCCCATCCTGGGCGTAGTCTGGATCGCCAAAAAAATGGCCGAGCAAGCCGACAAGGAGTTGTATGACGTAGAGAAAGTGCATGGACAACTGATGGAACTGGAGTTGCATTACGACTTGGGAGAGATCAGTGAAGAAGAGTACCTGGCGACCGAGCAGATCTTGCTGGAACGGCTTCGGATCAGTCGAGAGCGCCAGGCAGCAGAGAGTGAAGAGTGAATGCTGGATACCGGCATCTATGTACCTGTGTTCTTGCAGGTAACTGACGTCATCGCCTGACGGCGTAGATGCAAGCATCCAATACACCAGAACGAGGAGGAACTATGACAACCGGACCAAAGATCGCGCAGCGGGCCAGGGAGCAACTGGCCCAACTCACCGGGCTCAAGCCCGAGACGGTGTCGGCCCTCAGCAAAGATGAGGAGGGCTGGCACGTTACGGTGGAATTTGTCGAGTTGAAACGCATCCCCGAGGCCACCGACGTGCTGGCCTCTTACCAGGCTTTATTGGACGACGAAGGCAACCTGCTCCGTTACCAACGCACAAGGCGGTACCTACGCGGCGAGGTAATGGAGCAAGAAGCGTAGCCGACGTTGGTCAGGAAATGTACCTGTGTTTTTGCAGGTAGATAGGGAAGCGTAATGGCAGCGAAAATCCAATGCCCGATTGACCTTTTCCCCAGGCAGGAAGAGAAAACCGTCCGCTTGATCCGGGAGATCAACCAGGCCTGGACAGCAGCCGAGAAAGCGCCCTGGGCCCAAGAACTGATAGAAGCGGTGGACGTGCTCCTGACCTGCGAGCAATACGACCAGGCAAGCCAGGATTGCCGCCTGTGTCACAACTTCCTGGAGTTGCGCCGCAAGACGGCCGCCCTGGTCGTCAAGGCCGGGCGCCTGAGCCGCTGATGGCATATCGCGTATGGCTTATGGCGGATAGCCGATGTCCCCTGAAAGTCCGCCATTCGCCATTCGCCATCTGCCGTTTGCCAGAGAGGAGCGAAGCAACATGACGGAACCACGTATACAACATGCCATTCAGGCCACTAACCTGGCCGACATCCTGGAACGGGTGCTCGATAAAGGCATCGTCATCGCCGGAGACATCACCATCTCCCTGGTAGGTGTGGAATTGCTGAATATCAAGCTGCGCCTGCTGGTGGCCTCGGTGGACAAGGCGATGGAGATGGGCATCAACTGGTGGGAGAGCGATCCCTACCTCTCCTCCCGGGCCCATCAAATGGAGGAGGAGAACCGCCTGCTCCGGGAGCGGCTGGATCGCCTGGAAACGCGATTGGAGGTGGCAGCATGACGAGAGCAAACCCAGACAAGACGACCGCTGCGGTGGAGGTGATCTGTGCCTTCTGCAGTGGTAAGGGCAAGGATCCCTTCGGCATCCTGTCCGCCCTGGCCACCTGCCAGGTGTGCGGTGGGACAGGGCGACGCACGCTGCGGCAACCGACGGCTCCCTGTGCCTTCTGCCGCGGCACGGGGGTGCACCCTGGCTCCCGCAACACCTGCACCACCTGTGGCGGCGTGGGCGCGGTGGAGATCCCCGAGGGTGCGGTGACCTGTCCCAGTTGTGGCGGGACTGGTTGGGCCGCTGACGACGCCAATTATATCTGGCCGGACAGCCCCCTGTCCTGTGGCTGTTGCCAGGGCAAAGGGGTCGTGGCCAAATAGCAGATAGCAAATGGCAGATGGCAGATAGCAGAGGGATAGATATAGCATAGAAGCTACCGGCTATCGGCTATCTGCCACCATCTATCGGCAAGCGATAGGAGAGGAGTGTCTGATGGAGAAGGAAAGAGTCCAGGTGACCTGCGCTTATTGCCGGGGCACAGGCCGCTCGAGGGGGGCTGTCTGCCCGGTATGTCGGGGGGCGGGAAGGGTCTCGCTGTCCGCACCGGTCAGGCGCTGCGCCTACTGCCGGGGCAGCGGTCTCCAGCAGCGCGGCAGCGCCCTCACCTGCGGCGTCTGCCGCGGCGTGGGCTGGGTAACTGTGGAGGAAGACGCCGTCCTCTGCCCGCCCTGTGGCGGGACGGGGGTGGAGCCCGCATCGCTCGGCGAGAGCCAGCTCCCCTGTCTGACCTGCCGGGGCAAGGGGGTCATCTCGGCCGAAAAGGCCAGGAAGTTGCCGCCGGACAAAAGGCGCCCCCGCCGGAGAGGACGTGGCGACACCTCGGGGGGAGTAACCTTGGAGTACTGATGGCAGATGGCGTATCGCGTATAGCCTTGCTGAAATAAACGATATGCGATATGTGATATGTGATATGCGATAAAGGAGGAAGGCTATGTCTTGGGAAAGAAATGTCATGGCCCGGTTCGATGCCTATGTGCGCCGGGCAGAGGCGAGGGTAGCCCGAGGGAAGTCCCGGCAGCCCCCTCGAGAAACAGCCGACGAAAAAGACCTGCGCCTGGCTGAGCAACAGCGTCAGCTGGAGGAAGAGAAAAACAGGCTGGAGAAGGAATTGGAGGAACTGGGAATAACGAGCATCATCCGCAAGGCCGACCTCCAGCGTCAGACTGAATGGCATGAGTGCCAGATCGAGGCCGTGAAGCGACAGCGCCAGGAGAATAGAGGCTTCGCCACAACTTTGGAATACTGAGGAAACCGATGAGCGACAATCTTGAAAAGCAAGACTTACTCTTGCGAGTGGCCGAAGCCCCGCCCAAAGACGTGGGCCGCGGTCTCGTCCGGCTCGACCCCCAGGATTTAGACCGGTTGGGAGTGGGCATCGGCGACGTGGTGGAAATCACCGGCAAACGCTCCACCGCAGCGCGCGCCATGCCTGCCTACGCTGCCCAGCGCGGCCTGGGCCTGATCCAGATGGACGGCATCTTGCGCGCCAACGCCCAGGCCGGCCTGGATGAGCGGGTGACGGTGCGCCGGGTGTCCGTACAGCCGGCCCGTAACGTGACTCTGACCCCGGTGGAGAGCCTGCGCGCCTCCCCCGGGGTGGCCCAGGAGCGCTACCTGGCGCGCTTGATGGATGGCATCCCGGTGATGGTCAACGACCAGGTGCGCGTTAATCTCTTCGGCACGCGCGCCCAGACTTTTCGCGTCGTCGAGACTGCCCCAACTGGCCCCGTGCTGATCAGCCCGTCCACGGTCATCCGTCTGACTGGCGAGGGCGCCAAGCGCGAACGTGGCGCCATCACCTATGAGGACATCGGCGGGCTGCATCGTGTGATCCGCCGCCTCCGCGAGATGATCGAGCTGCCGCTGCGTTACCCGGAGATCTTCGAGAAGCTGGGCATCGAACCGCCCAAGGGAGTGCTGCTGCACGGGCCGCCCGGCTGCGGCAAGACCCTCATCGCCCGCGCCGTCGCCCATGAGACCAGCGCCTACTTTATCCACATCAACGGCCCGGAAATTATTGACAAGTGGTATGGGGCCTCCGAGGCGAACCTGAGGAATTTCTTCGATGACGCCCGCCGTCATGCTCCCGCCATTATCTTCATTGACGAGATTGACGCCATCGCCCCCAAGCGGGAGGAAATGAGCGGCGAGAAACAGGTGGAACGCCGCATCGTCGCCCAGCTCCTGGCCCTTATGGACGGCCTGGAATCGCGCGGCAACGTGATAGTGATCGCCGCCACCAACATCCCCAACACCCTCGACCCGGCCCTGCGCCGCCCGGGCCGCTTCGACCGCGAGATCGTCATCGGTGTCCCGGACCGCGATGGCCGGCGTGAAATCATCGAAATCCACTCGCGCGGTATGCCTCTGGCAAAAGACGTGGACCTGGATCGGCTGGCAGCCATCACCCACGGTTTTGTGGGCGCCGATCTGGAGGCGCTCAACCGCGAGGCGGCCATGAGCGCCCTGCGCCGGCTGTTGCCCGATATTGACTTTGCCCAGGCACAGATCCCCTACGAGCAGCTCATGACGCTGGAAGTCGCCTGGGCCGATTTCGAGGCCGCCCTGGCCGAGGTGGAACCCTCTGCCATTCGCGAGGTCTTCACCGAGATCCCCGATGTCGGCTGGGAGGACGTGGGCGGCTTGGCGGAGGTCAAGCGGCTGTTAATCGAGGCGGTGGAGTGGCCGTTGCTCCATGGCCCGCTCTTCGCGCAGGCCGGAGTGCGCCCGCCCAAGGGCATTCTACTGTACGGGCCCCCTGGCACCGGCAAAACCCTGCTGGCCAAAGCCCTGGCCAACCAGAGCCAGGCGAACTTCATCAGTGTCAAGGGGCCGCAGCTATTCAGCATGTGGGTCGGCGAATCGGAGCGCGGTATACGCGAAGTCTTTCGCAAAGCCCGCCAGGCAGCTCCCTGCATTGTGTTCTTCGACGAGATCGAGGCCCTGGCCCCTCGCCGGGGTGGCGGCGACACACAGGTCACCGAACGGGTGATCAGCCAGCTGCTGACCGAGCTGGACGGGATCGAAGAGCTCAAGGGTGTGGTGGTGCTGGCCGCCACCAATCGCTTAGATATGGTGGACCCGGCCTTGCTGCGACCGGGGCGTTTCGATTTCCTGGTCGAGCTGCCCTTGCCCGACCGGGAGGCGCGCCTGGCCATCTTACACGTCCACACGCGTGGCATGCCCCTGTCTGACGATCCTTCGACAGGCTCAGGACAGGCTGTGAAACTGGAGACCCTGGCCGCCGAAACCGAGGGATGGGTCGGCGCCGACCTGGAGGGCCTCTGCCATCGGGCGGCGCTGCTGGCCATCCACGAGTATCTGGAAGAGCATGGGGGCAAGGGGGCAGGGGCGCAGGAGGGCGGGGAAGTTTCTCCCCTGCTCCCCAGCTCCCCTGCTCCCTTGCTCAGAATCGCCGCGCGGCACTTCGAACAGGCATTGACGAACAGACACAGGGAGAGTTGATGATGGCTGCGTCGAATTCGGGCATCTATCTCTACGCCATTATCCCTGCCGGGGATGAAATCATTTTCGACGTGGCCGGGGCGGGCCTGCCTGTGCGCCTGCCTGCCGCGTCAGCGGCGCAGGCAGGTTGCACGCAGACAGGCAGCGACAACGACGAGGTGTACACCATCCCGCACGGCGGCCTCGCCGTGGTGGTCAGCGCCAGCCTGCTTTCAGATTACCGGGGACTGAAGCAAGACCAGGCAGCCCGTTATCTGGTGGCCCACCAGCGCGTCGTCGAGGCGGTGATGCAGGATTTTTCCCTCTTACCGGTCAAGTTTGGCACCGTCCTGACTGACGAAGCGCAAGTGCGCCGCCTCCTGGCCCAGGGGGAGGCCCTCTTTCGATCTGCCCTGGAGAGATTCTCCGGTCAGGTGCAGATGGAGGTGGTGGTCCTCCGGAACCTCCAGCAGGTCTTTCAGGAAATTAGCCAGGAGGCTCAGATTGCCGACCTGAAAACTCAAATCGCCGGCCGCCCTCCCGAAGAGACGACGGCCGAGCGGATCGCCATCGGCCAGATGGTTCAAGCCTCCCTGGAGCAGCGCCGCACCACTCTGCGAGACCGCCTGTTGCCATCGTTGCAGGAAGTGGCCCTGGATCTGGTGGTCAACCCTCCCATGGACGACAGCATGGTGGCCAACGTCGCACTGCTGGTGGACAAGGCGGGTCGCGGGGCGCTGGATCAGCGGTTAAAATCGCTGGACGAAGAGTTTAAGGGCCGGCTCCTCTTCCGCTGTGTGGGGCCCCTGCCGCCCTACAGCTTCGCCACGGTGGAGGTGCAGGCGCCCTCCTTCGAGGCGATTGATGAGGCTCGGCGCTGCCTGGGCCTGGAAGAGACAGTCCCCCCAGGCGAGATCAGACAAGCTTATCGCTGGCTCGCCAGCCAGTTGCATCCCGATCACAACCCGGATGACCCGCAGGCCGAGGCCCGCATGGCTGAACTGACCCGTGCTTATGAGCTCCTCATGGCCTATGCCGAGAATGTTCAGAGGGGCAGAGGAGCAGAGGAGCACAAGAGAGCACCTCTGCCCTCCAACTCCTTAGCACCCCGGCTCGATTTCAGCCGGGAGGCGGTGGAACGGACGCTGCTCATCGCCATCCGACGACAAGAGATAGTGACGTAGGAGACCCGCAACATGGCAGGGCAAGTACCATCCTTTTTGGGTGATGAGAGCTTGAAACTCCTTCTCTTCGGCGGCAAGGGGGGCGTGGGCAAGACCACCGCAGCCGCCGCTACCGCCCTGTACTGGGCAGGCCTGCCTGCGCTAAGCGAAGCGCGGCAGGCAGGCCGGGCAGCGGAGCGAAAAATCCTCGTCGTTTCCACCGATCCGGCCCACTCCCTAGGCGACAGCTTCGACCAGCCCATTGGAGACGAGATCAAGCACATTGCTGGAGCGCTCGGCCTCTTCGCCCTGGAGATGGACGCAAGTCGGCGGCTGGAGGATTTCAAGCGAGAACACGGAGAGACGCTCAAGACCATCGCCGACCGCGGCACCTACTTCGATCGGGAGGACATCGTCAATCTCTTCGACCTCTCCCTGCCGGGCCTGGACGAGTTGATGGCTGTCATCGAGGTGGCCGACATCGTCAGAGAGGGACGGTACGATCTGGTCATTCTGGACACGGCTCCCACGGGGCATACCCTGCGACTCCTGGCTCTGCCGCAACTGATGGAGGACTGGATCCGCGTCCTGGACCTGATGCTGGAGAAGCACCGCTACATGGCCGAGGCCATGAGCCACCACCGCTACCGCCCCGATGAAACCGACGCCTTTCTGGAGCATCTGTCGGCTGACCTGAAACGCCTGCACGCCCTCCTGTGCAACGAGAGCACCACCGAGTTTGTGCCGGTTACCATCCCAGAGGCCATGAGTATCGAGGAGACCATCAGACTGCTGGAGGGTCTCAAGCGGTTGCACATCCACGTGCGCACCGTGATCATCAACCGCGTGGCGACTCAGACAATTGATAGCCCCCTCCATGGAGCGTCTCCACAAGCATGTCCGTTTTGTGAAGGGCGGCGTGTGGCCCAGCAGCCATACCTGGAGGAGATCGAGCGCCGCTTCCCGACCTGGAACTTGGTGCGGGTGCCACTCCTGCCCTGGGAAGTGCGCGGGCAAAATGCCCTGGAGAGATATGCCCAGGCCATGTTGGGTTGTGAACCCCTACCCTCACCCCCTCCCCCCTGCGCCCCTCTCCCAACCCCCCTCTGTCCCCCCATTTCGAAGTTCACCTGTGCCTGCGGCACTGGCGCAGGCAGAAATGGGGGGATGAAAGGGGGGCGGGAGAGGGGGAGAGAGGATGGGGGGGCGGAGGAGGGGCTGGGACACCAGCAACTCATCCTCTTTGGGGGCAAAGGTGGAGTTGGCAAAACCACCGTCGCTGCGGCCACGGCCATTCACCTGGCACGGGGAAGTGAGGGGAAAAAGACGCTGCTCTTCTCCACCGATCCGGCTCACTCCATATCGGATAGTTTGGACCAACCGATCGGCAACCGGCTCACACCGGTCACTGGCGTGGAAGGGCTCTTCGCTCTGGAGATGGAAGCCGCCGAATTACTGGAGGAACTGAAGCAGGAGTATGTGGACGCGATCAATGAGGTCTTTGATGCTTTCCTCGGTCGCTCCTTCGACGCCCCGTTCGACCGCAAAGTGATGGAGGAACTTGTCTCCCTCACCCCGCCGGGCCTGGATGAGCTGATGGCCCTGATGAAGATTATGGACTTCATGGAGGAAGGGGCATTCGACCTCTACGTCCTGGACCTGGCTCCCACCGGCCACGCATTGCGCTTCCTGGAAATGCCAGGATTGATGCGGCAGTGGTTCATCGCCTACTTCAGACTGCTCCTGAAGTATCAGGGAGTGGTCCGGCTCACTCGAGTGGCTGAGTTGCTGCGGGATAAATCGAAGCAACTGCGGCGGGTGGAACAACTGTTGACCAATGCCGGACGCTGCCAGTTTGTAGCCGTGACGATCCCCGAGGCCATGGCTGTCCTGGAGACCACCCGTCTGTTGCACCGCCTGAGCGAACTCTCCGTGGCTTGTCAGTGGGTTGTGATCAACATGCTAGTGCCTTCGACAGCATGTGCCTTCTGCGCAACGATACGGGATGAGCAACAGCGACACCTGGACGAGTTAAGCGCCCTGGCTCCAGGCCTGATCCAGGTACCCCTTTTTCCTCATGAGATCCGGGGCATTGCAGGGCTGACCAAGGTAGCCTGGGCTATCTATGGAGATGGCAATGGACGAGAGAACAAGTAAGTTAATCAGCCAACTCCAACAGGGACTGATTGACGTTTCTGACAGCCAGATCGCCGAGATCCTCCGGCAGGCGCGGGAAGAGGCCCTGGCCGAGGCAAGGGTAATCCTCAAAGATATGATGGTCCAGGCCCTCTTGAAGCAGGCGCTGGACGAGGCTGGCTTGCCGGATATTCAGGCAAAGGCCTGCCTTGAGCGAAGCCGAAAGGATGTCCCATCCGCCCTGCAAGTTCAACCGGCAAACACGGCTTCGGCAGCATTGGAAGCCGTTCCGACAGCCTCCCCTGAAATCCCTCGAGCCCGAGAAGCAGCGGCGGAACATAAAACGCAAATTCAGCAGGAAATCGAGGCTATTCGCCGGAAAATCGCCGAAAACGAGCAGTCTTTGAGCCAGTTCAAAACATCTCCTCCGGCAGAACCTTTGCCCGCCAGCCTGCCTGCGCCAAGCGAAGCGCGGCAGGCAGGCCTGCCTGCTCCGTTCCCTGAGGCAGAACCGGATGCCGATGAAGGCGACGGCTATTATATCTACGGCATCGTGGAGAGCAAGAACGATCTCCCCGGCGATGGATGGCCGGAGCAGGGCATTGACCCGGCTTACCCGGTTTATACGTTGCCCTGCCAGGCAATCCAGGCTGTCGTGAGCCAGGTAACGCTAAAGGAGTTCGGACAGGAAGCGCTCGAGGCGAACCTGAAAGACCCCATGTGGCTGGAGGCCAGAGTGCGCGCCCATCAGGGTGTGCTCGATACCGTCGCCGCTAACCGCACCCTTATCCCCATGAAGTTCTGCACGATCTACCGGAGTGAGGACCGCGTGCAGGAAATGCTGGCCGATTACCACGACGATTTTGTTGCCGCCTTGGGGCGGCTGGCTGGCCGGCAGGAGTGGGGAGTAAAGGTGTATCTGGATCGAGACACGTTGGAGCGATGGGTAGAAGAGACCAGCGAGCGGGTGGTAGCACTCAAAGCGGAACTGGCCAGGAAGTCCAGCGGGAAGGCGTATTTCGCCAAGAAGAAACTGGGGGAAACGCTTGCCGCAGAGGTAGAACAGCTCAGCGACGAGTGCGCCCAGAAAAGCCATGATCGCCTGGCCGGCTGCGCCGAAGAGGCTCGCGTGAACCCCCTGCAAAGCAAAGAGATCACCAGGCGGAAAGAAGAGATGGTGTTCAACGGGGTTTACCTGGTGGACAAAGGACGAGTGGAAGCCTTTCGCGCTGAGTTAGAAAGCTTGGAGAAAGACTACTGCCATCTCGGACTCGATTACGAGCTGACCGGCCCGTGGCTGCCTTACAATTTTGTGACCATCGGGGCTGAGGAGGCAGTTGCCGATGAGTGAGTCTGTGGCGAAGGAGAAGGAGATTGTCCTGATAGACCTGCTGGATCGCATCCTCTACAAGGGCGTCATCCTGTGGGGTGATATTACGATCTCGGTGGCCGACGTGGATCTGATCTATCTGGGCTTGAAGGTTCTCCTGACCTCAGTGGAAAAGGCAGAGGAAATGCGCCGGAAGGCCGCCATGGACGCGCTGGCCTCTGCGATGCCCAAGGGGGAACTGAAGCCGTGATTTATTTGTATGCCATCACTGACCGGCCAGAGGTGCCCTTGCCTGCCCTGCCGGGGTTGGGGGAGGAGCCCCTTTTGAGCCTGGTTTACCGCGAGATTGCCGCCGTAGCCAGCCTGCCTGCCGCGCTTCGCTTGGCGCAGGTAGGCCGGCTCGCTACACCAAACATCGCTTCCGTCCCACCAGCGACGGAATCTAACCTGTGGCGGCACGAGGCCATCGTGGAGGCCTTGATGGGCACCCGCGCTGTCTTGCCGGTGAGCTTTGGTGCTGTGCTCGCCGACGAAGCCGCGCTGCAAGCGATACTTGCGACCCGTTACACAGGCTTTGTCACCGACTTGAGGCGGGTTTCCGGTCGGGTGGAGCTGAGTGTGCATGTGCTGGGGGATGGCGAATGGCAAATGGCAAATGGCAAATGGCAGATGGCGGATAGCGAATCGCAGCCATCGGCCATCAGCCATCAGCCATCAGCCATCAGTGGTCATGCCTACATGCTGGCCCGGCTGGAGGCAGAACGGTCGCTCCAGGCCTGGCGCCAACGGGCAGAGACGTTAGTTGCTGGCATCCACGCTCACCTGGATCGCCTGGCCGACGAGAGCACCCAACTGAGCCTGGTCACTTCACATCTTCTTCTAAAGGCAGCTTACCTGGTGCCGCGGGAGCGGGTGACAGATTTCCGTCAAGAGGTGGAAAGTCTGTGCCTGGCCTACCCACACCTGCGTTTCCTGTGCACTGGCCCCTGGCCAGCATACAGTTTTATAACAAATGATGAGGCGGCCACCCAGAGACTCGTGGAAACGTTGACACGTGAACCCCCCCGATCAACACTTTGCTTCCTCTCAGAATCTGGAAACGAACAGGAGCAACAAGATGCCAGGGATTGATGGGAACAACCAGCGAGACGAAAAACTGCTGTGTAACCCGGGCGACCTGGAGGCTTTTGCCACCGAGCTGGAACAGGCCGAAAAAACCTTGCCTCGGCGGATCAATGTCGACCCTGAAAAGGTATCGCAAGGACTGGCCCAACTCGTCTTGACCTTGATCGAACTCCTGCGACAACTCATGGAACGGCAGGCTCTCCGGCGAATTGAGGGCGGTTCTCTGAGCGACGAGGAGATTGAACGGCTCGGGCAGACCTTTATGAAACTAGAGGCGCGTATGGATGAGTTAAAGCAAATCTTCGACCTGGAAGACGAAGATCTGAACCTGCACCTTGGCCCCCTGGGCGACCTGCTCTGAGAGCCGTTATAGGGTAGCAGAATCAACGTTGACGAAACTGCAACAGTGGCTCAGAGTCCAAGCGACGGCTGGGACAATGTCTCGTCCAGCGTACGCAAAGGCAGCGCGTCCAGGCGGGCTATGCCTTCCCAGTGGCGGCTTTCTTGGGCCAGTTGCAATTGTATGGGCGGTTCATCGACCAGGATGATCCCAGCCGCTGTATATTGAAGTTGAAAGAGACGCTCCACCTGCGAATATTGGGCATGTGTAGCGCCCTGCCCGTACTTTTCAAACAACGGGTCGTTTCTGGGGAGCAGGCCCGCATTAGCGGGATTGTAACAATTTAGTACCCAGAAGCGGCCTTGTTCGTCTGCAGGCGTGGCGTCGGTAATGCGGTATTCGACGTTGGGAAATGGGATCGTACCCAGCGGGTCGAGTTCCAGGCTGAAGACGTAGGCAACCGGCGATAGGTTCAGGCCTGCGCCGTCGGTTGATCATCACCCTCAATATGTCGCGGGTGGTGCAGCACGTCTGGGAGGCGGTGCGGCAGGATAACACCGAACGGCTGACGCCGGTGTTCGACCGTGACCATCCCATCCGCTCCACGGGCGAAATGCGCACCTGGTATACCGGCAAGCCCTGCGAGCGGACAAAGAAATCACACATCAACGTCTGCGTCTATGACAGCACCTGGGAAGCGTCGGACGCCTTTGTGCTGGACGACAGCAAGCATGTCGCCGCCTGGGCCAAGAACGACCACCTGGGGTTTGAGGTTCTCTAAGTTTATCGCGGTGTGGTGCGCAAATACCGGCCCGATTTCCTGGTGCGGCTGACTAATGGCGAAATGCTCGTCCTAGAGACCAAAGGGGAGGATACGGAGCAGGATAAGGTCAAACGGCGTTATCTGGACGAATGGGTGCAGGCGGTAAACGCCCATGGGGGTTTTGGGCGCTGGTGTTGTGCGGTGGCGAAAGCGCCGGGCGAGATTCGGGATATTCTGATCAAGAGTGACGCAACCGAAGGGAGAGACTAACAAGGCGCTGTACCGGATGGCAATTCCGCTGCGCTCCACTGTCGCCGGTGAGCTTTATCGTAATGCCGCTACGTGCGTGAAGCGCGTGGACTAATAGCCCCGTATACAGATGTATTCATTTATTGGTATTTTATATTGCATGGGTGTGAGATGTAGGGGAATAGAAAGTCAAAAGTGCATGATGATAGTATTGCCCACACGTATTGGGGTGGTCTGAGAATGAGTAACACTTTCATTTATATGTTTGACTTGCTTCGAGAATTATTCGGCAGTGATAGAATGGAATGCCCTATCTGCGGTTGTGAGAAAGATGCATATGATAACTGCCTGTGCTGCTATGTGTATTCTGAGCCGGAACCCAGGTACGGTGGCACTGCTAAACTAGATGCAGCCAGTGTTATCGTTCTTATTCTGGTTGTGCAGATTCTCATGGCTCTGATTTGTATGCTTCCTGCAGGATTCCCCTTTGCAGGATGAGAAGTAAGAAATATACAGATAAAAAAAGCATTGGTGTACCTGGGCATGGATAAAAAACCGTGCAAAACCGTGCAAAAACGTGTAAATGGATGTCCTCCAATTGGGGTACCGATTTTTCCCTGCGGGGGTGATGAGCCCTAATAGATAGGGGGGGAAAGTGCAAATTATGAACATGGGGGTATACATTTTTTAACCTGTACATAGTGTTATTAAGGTCGTCCCGGGATACCCCCTAACCCTATAGATACAGGTTACAGTGTTTGGATTATTACATCCTTTGCACGGTTTACATCCATCCGCCCTTCTGGGTGGTTTCGTTTAAGGAGGTCCTATGGACAAGATCCAAATTCTCACCACATGCCAGGCCTGCAGCGGCAAGGCATATCTCCCTACGGGGGAGGAGATCAGCATGGCTGGATATAAATATATCCGTCATAAGCCGTGCCCTGCCTGCGATGGCAGCGGCAAGCTTTTTACGACCGGTAGGGTTGATCTTTTCACCAATAACCACAAAAGGTGTATCAATGGATATTTTTACTTCAAGGTTTGCGCTTTTGACAAACGCATCCATATTTATCTACACTGTGCGAATTTTATGATCCCTAAATATAGGATCTCTAGAGCCAGTGTAATTTTTTCATTAATAAAACTTTAGTCAAAAACCATCATGATAATCTGTTCGAAGTGGAATGCGTCATTCTCATTCTACAAATAACCACCTCCTATCGGTGGAAACAACCTTACAGTATCTGAATCGCACAAAATCACATCATCGCTTGTAATCATTTCATCGTTTACTGAAACTATCGCTACTTCTGCTCGAGGAATTCCGAGTTGCATCATCAAGGCATTAAGCGATATTTCCTCAACCAGGGTAATTTCTAGGTACGCACGTTTTTGGTGATCGTACCAACTCAAATTTCCGCCAAGATGTAATTTCATACCTTTTTTAGTCTAGACTATTTTAAGCAGATCAGCTACCCATTCAATCTCGAGCGTGCGCAGACGTTCGTGGGTTGGAATGGTAGTGGTCGGATTCCAACCTTTGATGGTGTAGAGATCAGTCAGGGTTTGTTCAAAATCAGCTTTCGAGATACTAATGCCAGTCAGCGCACCGTTCTGGAGGGGTTTAAACAACCGATTTGGAAGCATGTCATCCTGGCGTGTAAAACCTTCTCGCAAGTTGAAGACTCGCGCCAGAACTATCGCGCGCTCGCCTATGCGGAGCAAGTCTTGTATGCTCATTTCCCAACCCGTCGTTGCTCTTATAGCAAAGAGAATTTGATCTACCTGGATGAAAGAACGCGGTGCAGGACCAAAGTAACATAGGCCAACGACTTTGCCAAAGCTGCTCCAGCTTTCCATTAGTGCATAAGAGGTCGCCTTCTTTTTGCTAAGCTCGCGACTTGGTAATGCTTCTGTTATCCCTAACGGGATAGCTCCCTTAAAATAAACCGAATCGGAATTTGCCAGGATCGTGTCATGGTAGGCGACTAAATGGTCAGCACCGGTTTCGCTAACCGCATATCCCAAACCCACGCCAACTTTTCCCCGAGGGTCATGCAACGGCAATTCTTGGCCTTTGACTTGCATAGCAAATTGGTATGAGTCCTTACCAATAATTTTGCTGGCACGGCGAACACCTTCTGCCAACAAATTGCCGAAACCACGCCTATGAGCGATCATCTCGATCATCTTAAGCATAGCATCCGCATTTCCAAAGCGTAGTTCCAGTCCGTCCACATCTTTCGGAGCTATTAGACCGTGTTCAAAACATTCCATTGCAAAGGCGATGGAAGAACTTGTCGAGATGGTATCCAACACATAACGATTGCATAACTCGTTTGCCTTAGCCATCGCTGATAAATCATTCACACCACAGTTCGAGCCAAAACCAGCCACTGCTTCATACTCAGGCCCGCCGTACGTGTTGCTTACCTGATAGCACGCGCTGATCGATACTTCACGCTTGCAGCGCACAGCACAGGCATAGCAACTACCACGGCCCTTGAATAAATCTTTTTCATAGGCATCCCAACTTAGCCGATTTGCACCATCAAATGAGCCCTCACGAAAGTTGCAGGTGGGCAACATACCTGCAGCGTTGATACCTTCTGTTAGTCCAGGCGTCCCTTTGACTTGCAGGTCCCAACTCAGTGGGTGTTCCTTTACCTGTTTGGCTAGTGTTTTGCCCAATTCAGCCAATTTTTGCGGATCATTCGCCAGGTCAAGATAACGCCCCTTACCCCGAACAGCGATGGCCTTGAGATTCTTAGATCCCATAACTGCCCCCATGCCACAGCGTCCATTATAGTGGCGCATTTCATGAGAGAGAGCTGCATACCGAACTTTGTTCTCACCACCCAATCCAATTTGGAGGATACGGATGAGCTTATCGCCCAATTCCTGGCGGACAATTTCCTGAACCTGATCAGGATCACAGCCCCACAAATGCCGTGCGTCCCGGATTTCGGCTTTCCCATTGTTCAGCCAGAGATACACCGGCGATTTGGCTTTTCCTTTAACAATGATGGCTTCAAACCCAGCCACCTTGAGCTCCGGTCCCCAGAAACCACCCGCTTCGGACTCCCCATAGCTACCAGAGAGGGGCGATCGCGCAGCGGCAGTAAAGCGGGTTGCTGTCGAAAGTGGGGCACCTGTTAGCAATCCGGTGGCAAACACCAGCACGTTGTCAGAGCCGAGGGGATCAACACCGCGGGCAGTATTCTTCAACAAGAGGTAAGCTGCCAGTGCTTTGCCTCCAGGATACAAACGATAGAGTTCTTCGCTGATCTCTTCAATGTGGATTGTAGTGCTGGTAAGATCAACATAAAGTAACTTTCCTGTACTTCCATAAGCCATCGCATTTACCTATTCTATCCATGCTATAGAAAATCTCGCTCGCAACTACAGAGAAATGAACAAGAAAACCTAACGTTTTAACCTTTTAGTGAACTCTTTTCTCAAAATCAACCCAATATGGTTCACGCAATTCCTTTTTTAGTATTTTTCCAGTTCCTCCCTTGGGTAATTCTTTTCGAAATTCAACCGACTTGGGAACTTTGTAACCCGCTATATACTTACAAACAAACTTCAGGATTTCCGACTCATTGGTTTCCATGCCTGGCTTTAGCACGATCAATGCCTTGGGCACTTCGCCCCACTTTTCATCAGGTACACCGATGACCACTACCTCAAATACTGCTGGGTGATTTTGTATCACCTTTTCCACTTCCACTGAAGAAATATTTTCTCCGCCAGAGATGATAATATCTTTCTTTCGATCTACGATTGTGATATATCCCTCACTATCAATCACCGCCATGTCCCCAGTATGAAACCAACCATTTTTGATCACTGCATCCGTGGCAGCCTGGTCTTTTCGATATCCTTTCATAACCGCATTGCTGCGAAATACGATCTCACCAATGGCTTTCTCATCTGCAGGCACATCGTCCCCATTTTCATCAACCACGCGTAACTGGACTCCAACAATTGGCAGACCGGTTTTTACTTGTGTGTTCAGTCGTATTCTTTCATCAACCTTCAGGTGGGGTTTCGGTCTTGCAATTACTGCAAACGGAGATGTCTCTGTCAGACCATAGCCCACTATTGCTTTGCACCCGATCTCCGCTTCCAGTTTTTCAATCAAAGATAATGGTGATGCTGCGCCTCCAATAATCACTTCTTTCAAAGAACCCAGATTATATTTCTTTAAATCAGGATGTTGTAAAAGACCGCTGAATATTATCGGAACTCCCAGGATTTTTGTGATACCCTCCTGTTCAATCAAACGCAGCATATCTCCAAAATCCACCTTGCGCAACATCACATGCTTGCCCCCCACCGCTGTTAGGAACTGGGGAGTGCCCCAGCCATTTACATGGAATAAGGGCACAACATGGAGAAGAGCATCTTCATCGGATACTTGAAAACCTATAATTGCATCCAAAGTGTGCAAATACAAACCTCGATTGGTTATTTCAACGCCTTTTGGATCGCCGGTCGTACCAGAAGTATAAAAGAGCTCAACCACTGCATTTTCATCAATATTAGATAGGTCTATTTCAGCATCTGAATCTGAATTCCCCAATAATGTCTCATAATCTTTTGCCCACTCACATTTTGTATTTGACTCAAAGATAATATAATGTTCCACTGTCTTGAGATTAGGTTTTATCTGCTCGATCACCGGCAAGAAATCCCGGTGAAAGCACAGAACCCGCGCTTCAGCGTGATTGATTATGTAATCAATTTCCGAAGGTGAAAAACGTATGTTGATCGGATTCAATACGCCATTCACCTGCGGAACAGCGTAATACGCCTCAAGCAATTGATGGGAGTTATATGTAAGAAACGAAACCACATCTCCCTTTCTTAATCCCATACTCACCAGCGCATTTGCGAAACGATTAACCCGCTGGTCGTACTCAGCATAAGTGAACCGTTTCTCCCCATCTACAACACCAATTTTTGATCCATACAATTTCACCGCCCGTTGTCTAAATTCAAGAGGGGAAAGAGGAACTATCATAAGGTTTCTCCTTTATCTCAATCTTATTTATTTAGGACTTACGCAAATCTCATTTGGACAGATGGCGATTTGAGTTGTTGGCGCAAATAGTCGCTCAAAAGATCATGCTTGACCTGATAAACGGTTCTTACCGTTTCAAAGGCCACCTGTTGGATCCGGATCCAAACCAGCATAGCACAGCCAATGTGGTTACGAACAATTCTTTCCTTTCGACACTGACAATCTTCAAGACCAGTCAATTGTTTGGTTCCGCGGTGAAACTGCTCGATTTTCCAGCGAAAGCCGCACACATCTTGGACGACCTCCACATTATCTTGCTCCATCTCGTTCGTGACGATGTAATCTGTGCGCTGGGTAGACAGCACAACCCGAAAGAGTTTCACTCTATGAGCACCAGGAAACCCTTTGACCTTGATAAGTTTGTCTTGCTTTCTTCGGTTTTTGTCCATGCAAGACTATCCACACGTTGATATGGCTCGGTGCCACAAGAACTATCAACTTGGCGATTGTTCTTGAGCGGGCAGTAGTAGATTTTGCCCAACTTTTCGATCTGCAACATCATTTTTGATGTTGCGAACCAAGTATCCATCAAAACTGCCCAAAACGGCAGTTTCTTTTGGTAGACACAGTTGAGCAACGATCTTGCATATGGTCTAACTTGGTCTTGCCATCTCCGTCTGAGTCATAGATGCGATAATCGATGGGCGGCACCCTGCGCGACCGGGCACGCGAACTCGCAGTTCCGGCAGTACTTTACGACCTCGCTGGCCTCTTCGATTCCCATGATCGAACCATCGAGTATTTCAAAATCGGCATCGCGTTGGTCCTGCTTTTCCTTGCAGAACGCCCTCTCGAAAGCCCCGCTTCGGAACGCCCCTCTCGGACAGGATCGGTGGCAGGGCATGTCGCAGCCATTGCACGGGTCGAAGTCGATAGGACCGGTTGGCTCGAGCTCAGCCTCCATGAAGATCCCTCGAAGACGGACCCGCGTTCCAAACTCCGGCGTGACCAGGAGGTTGTTTTTGCCGATCACACCCAGGCCAGCCAGAGCGGCGGAATCCTTTAGAAAAGCCCCCCCGTACTCGATCTGGTACGGAAGCGAAAGGGCGTTGATTCCGAGATCTTCACCCAGCCAGATCCGGAGCTTTCTCGACTGCTCCTTCATCACACGGTTACCGGGGGTAAAGCCCGGGACCTTGAGGCTCCACCAATCGAGTACGGGCTCGGATGCTGGATGGACCAAAGCCCACACCAGCACTGATTTGTGCTCTTCGCGCCATTCCACACCCTTGTATTCTTCGTAGAACGGCCTTTTGTCGTAAGCCTCATAGGAGGGGGAAGCCTTCAGGTCATCGATTCTCGCGATTCCCACCAACGAAGCCCCCAACTCTTTCGCCTTCTCGACGATGGTTTTCTCGATCTTATTGCCGTAAGATTTCATGTGCTTGGGTCCTTTCCACCGCGGAGCCGAGCCACCATCTCGGCCCGTCACTTATCGGTGCTTTCGATCTGGTTGATTGTATAGAAGTACATACCCTCGATACTGTACGGAGGTGTGTGGGATACGGTGCCACCGCGAGGAGCAGTTCGTCCGGGCTGTAACCCCCTGGCGCCATCATCCTGCCCGCCAGCCCGAGATTCGAATTGAGTGGCATCGATCGTATTGGCCTCTGGTCGGTCCAAGGCGACATCGAGAATCTGACCATTTCTGTTGATCTTGAGGAGGTCACTCATTCGGATTTGCCCTCACCAACTCGGTCACTTTGCATGGTCGCTCGTAGGTTTCGCGTTCAGGCTGATCAGAGCATCGGCCGCAACCACCCCCTGACCTTCGGCCAAGAGCATCAGTGGGTTGATATCGAGCTCGATAATGGACGACGGGTCATTCTCTACCATGCCCGCAACCGCCAGGATGACATCAGCGGCGGCGTTCAGATCGGCAGGTGGAGTCCCTCTGAAACCGTTTAAGAGAGGTGCACACTTCAGCTGACCCAATGCGTGCAACACTCCCTCTCTGGTGGTCGGCAACAGGAGTGACACGCTGTCTTTCATCATCTCGACCAGAATTCCACCGCCTCCGACCAAAAGATAAGGGCCGAATTGCTCATCACGGGCCACACCGACAATGAGCTCCGCCACGACTCCGCCGACCATTTTCTCGATCAGATAGGACTCGGAGAGGCCCGACATCTCCATCACCGCTGCCGACACCTCGTCTGCGCTGCCAAGGTTGAGTTTGACGCCCCCAACTTCGGTCTTGTGCGCAACGCCCAATGCCTTGACGACGACCGGATAGCCCAACTCTCCGGCCGCCGCAGCCGCCTCCCCGGCGCTGCGAACGACTCGCGCCGAAGGGACCGGCACGCCGCACCGGGCGAGAAGGCCCTTGGACTCGGCCTCGTCCAACACCTTGACGGGACCGCCCTGCCGTTGAACGAAGCTCGTGAGTAACGGTGGACTGGGAGGCCGGCTCCAGGCAGCACCCACATCGACCGCCGCCTGGATGCCTGCGAGCCCGGCATCGATGCCGGCAAGCATTGCAATGCCCTCTTTCATCAAACGCGCCGCCACCGACTCCGAAATCGTATCTGAAAAGGTCGCCAGCACCGCGGCCTTGGTGCCGGTCTGCTGTGCTGCACGGACAAAACCCCTCTCGGCCCCACCCCAGGTCGACTGGTCACAAAGGTCTTCTCTTGGGTAATCGAGCAAACATAGCGATACATCGAAGTCTTCTGACAAAAAGGCGGTGAAGTTTTCGGCCATCCGGTCCTCATCATCCCAGTCGAACATCTGGTAATCGAACGGATTGGCGGCCACTATCCGCTCATGCACCGTCGCGCGAAGACATTGCGTCACCTTTTCGGACAGCGGGGGCATGGTCAGGCTCGGGCCCATGGCGTCGGCAAGAAGC
>Ga0315285_10001863_pt1 | contig 22102 bp, 15 predicted proteins | sample YL17G09_36_MG_FD_203698 | JGI IMG/M metagenome (GOLD analysis project Ga0315285, IMG submission 203698) | Sediment microbial communities from Yellowstone Lake, YNP, Wyoming, USA - YL17G09_36 | ecosystem: Environmental > Aquatic > Freshwater > Lake > Sediment | place: USA: Wyoming | collected...
GATTCCTTCTCCAGGAAACCTTCGCATTGTTCGCCAGCAACACTTTGGCGGGATTGACTCTCTTCCCCCGCCACGTATGGGAGGATACGGGATGGAGACAGGGGCCGAGCGGGCCAGTGTCGCCCCTGCACGCGGATTTTGGCAAGGCCATCTATCCGGAGACGGACTCCAGGTTCGGCACTGGCATTCCCACGACGGAAATCGTGTATAAGCCGTTCGTCTATCTCGATTCGGCCACGCCAGCAATCGACAGCGCAGAGGAATGGGCGCCGACCGATGATGATGTGATCGGCTCGGGGCCGTTCGCATTCGACTCTTTTGACGAAATGTCTGCGGTCGCGAGGATTCTCAAGTTCTCCGACTATTACACTGGCAACGACTCGAAGTCAGGGGTGACTATCGATCCTTTTGTGGCGACCTATATCCACCTGCCTTACATCGACGGCATCTATTTCCACGTCTACGCCTCGATGACACTCGGTGTTCTGGCGCTCATGAGTGGGCAAGTAGACATACTCAGGGCGCCAATTCCCCCAGAGTTCGTCCCGCCGCTCTTGAATGACCCAAACATCAGAATCTGGACCGGTCCGGAACCTGGCTTCTCATACCTTGGCTACAACATGAGGCGCCCCGCGGTTGGGGCGTGGCATTATGGTCAGTTCGACCAGTTCGACGTCGGGCTGCACTTCAGGAGGGCGATTGCTCACCTGATTGACAAGCCGACGATAGTCAGTGAATTCCTCCAGGGGTATGGGATCCCGGGCGTCGTGCCGCTGAGCCCAATGAACGTCATGTTCTACAACGCGTCAGTCATGGGATACGACTTCAGCGCCGCGCAGGCCCTGGCCGAGATGGACCTGGCGCACCAGGACGCCCTTTGGCTGTCTTTGAACGGCGGTGGCCCGGAAGCCGCGACGTGGTACACCAAGGATCCCGGCACCGGGCTTTACATCCTGCCCGGAATAGGCACGACGCAGTTCAACCTCTGGTGCCCGAACGCCGACTACGACCCCGTCGAGGCCAACTCTTGCACGATGATTGCGAACGAGATGAAAAGCATCGGGATCAACGTCACGGCGCGCCCCGTCGCATATTCGGCTTTGCGCGCTATGATTAACGCCCACGACTTCGACATGTATGTTTGCCATTGGGAAATCCGTAAAGGGGATCCCGGCTACCTCTTTGACCTATTCCATTCATCGAACGCCGCCTCTGGCAGAAATTTCGGAGGCGTCAACGATCCCACGTTGGACTGGGTCTTGGAGGAGTCACAAAAGGAGATGAATCTCAACAAGAGAGTGATGCTAATTCAATGGGCCCAGGGAATCTTGGCGGAAAGACTGCCCTTCGACACGCTCTACTTCCGAACGAACATAGAGGCGCAGAGGCAGGATCATTTCGTTGGATGGTTCAAGCAATTCGGCAGCATCTTCAACTATTGGTCGTTCCTGAACATACACCCGCCGTGGGACAATCGGCTATCTGTCAACATCCAGGCGCCGTCAGCAATGTACTCAGCGGATTCAGCGGCGATAGTGGTTACGGTCCGGGATCAAGACGGTGCATTCGTGGACGGGGCCGATGTGACTCTCACCGTGAACCCTGACGGGGCGGGGAACCTGACCGATGGAATGAGCCCGCCGAATGGTACATACGTCGGACGCACTTCGCTAGGTTTCTTGAATGTCACCTATATCGCGCCTACAGTCAGCTCCGTTCTTAACGTGACAATAAACGCGGTGGCAGATTTTCCGTACTACTCGGAGGGATGGGATCTTGCCGTGATCGCCGTCTGGCCTGCGGGCGTGAATTTCCTGTCGGTCATGGTGGGCGCGAACCCCGACACGATCCCGCCATTGGGGACTTCAGAGGTTCAGATTATGGTCAGAGATCAATTCGGCCTTCCCGCGGATGACGCAATCGTGACGGTTGACGTTTCCCCGTGGCTCGCGCCCCCCTATGGCGTTTCACCGGATCAGGGAACGGCAGCAGAGATGGCCTATGTGACATTTTACGCGCCTCCCGCTGTCGATCTGCCACAAGACGTGAATCCGTTCACAGTCACGGCCCTGGCCAATCGCTCAGGTTATATGGATGGCGAATCCTCGATAACGGTCACCGTCGTTAAGGGTAGCAACACTCCGCCTATTGCCAACTTCACGGTGACACCTGCCATGGGGTACACATCGACTATCTTCGCGTTCGATGCCTCGGCATGCACCGATGCTGAAGATCCGCCATCGGCGCTTCAGGTCCGATGGGATTGGGAAAATGACGGCATGATCGACACGCCGTGGTCCTACTCAAAGACCGCTCTCCACCAGTACTCGACGCCGGGTACGTACATCGTACGCCTCGAAGTCTTGGACACCGCCGGGGCGCTTGACAGCACGATGAGACAAGTACTCGTGGATTCTGACACGATTCCTCCGACCGTATCGATATCGTCGCCAATGCAATCGGAGGTTGTGCAAGTCACGCCGATCACCGTCACCGGAAGCGCGGCAGACAGCGGAAGTGGTCTGAATAAAGTCCAGGTCAGGGTGAACGGCGGCACATGGTACGATGCGACCGGAAAATCGTCATGGACCGCATCGGCCGATCTACTCTATGGCTCGAATCTGATTGAAGCGGAAGCCCTGGACAATGTCGGCAATCCGTCCGAGATAGCTTCCGTGACGGTCACATACAATACACCGCCGGATGTTGGGTTCACGCTATTGCCCGCGGTCGGCGACACCGGCACGTCATTTACGATGACGATATCGGCCTCCGATGCTCAGGACCCATTCACAGCGCTGCAGTTCAGGTGGGACTGGGAGAATGATGGCACTTGGGACACCAGCTGGAGCACTAGCCCGGTCGCCGCACATCAATACACCCACTTCGGGACATATTACATGAATCTCGAAGTGAAAGACACCGATGCATCAACTAACAATGCGATCAACGAGGTCATAGTGAGATTGGCGCCCCCCTTCAACGTGGATGCGCAAGGTGGAAAGGATTCGGGTACCGTTGACATTGCATGGGAGCAATCAACTCCGGGTGATGTTGATCACTACCACGTCGCGGTGTATGAATCGATGGATGCGACCCAACCCGTCCGCAACGAGACAACAACGACCTCAAATCTGCACATCATCGGGCTTGAGTCGGGAAAGACATACTGGTTTGACATCCTGGCGGTTGACGCAACAGGGAACACGTCCAATCCATCGGAACGTGTCTCAGCCGTCGGGACTACGGCCACGTCATCGGGTGAGTTCCTTTGGCTAGGCCTTTTCACAGGTGTCATCATCGCGTCGATTGTGGCGGTGGCCGTCCTGATGCTCCTACGTCGCCGCAGAAAAGAACCCGAGGATGCGCCGAAGGATAAGGCCTGAAAGCTCCGACCTCATCGAGAATATCCTCGACGGACAAAGGTATATGTCAAAGTCGGTTCTCCCAGAGTGGGGGCCTAAAAATGGACTTCAAGCTGACGCCTGAGCAGGAGATGACCCGCAAGTCTGTCAGGGAGTTCGCCGAGAAGGAGATCAAGCCGATTGCCGCAGATGTCGATAAGACCGGCGAGTTCCCCGCTAGGACCGTCGCGATGATGGGCGAGATGGGGCTCATGGGCATGCAGGTCCCGACCGAGTACGAGGGGGCCGGCGCCGGCGCGATGAACTACGCCATCGCGGTCGAGGAGGTCTCACGCGTCTGCGGCTCGCACGGTCTTATCATGGCCTCTCACAATTCCCTATGCGTCGGGAACATCCTGATTGCCGCCAACGAGGCGCAGAAGAGGAAGTACCTGCCGGATCTCGCCACCGCCAGGAAGATGGGTGCGTGGGCTCTGACGGAGCCGGGCTCAGGCTCGGACGCTGCAGGCATGACCACCATGGCGGTGAAGCAGGGCAATGAATGGGTCCTGAACGGGATAAAGAACTTCATCACCAACGCCCCAGTGGCGGGGACGTTCGTCATTGTCGCGAATACCGAACCGGCGAAGGGCAATCACGGCATCTCCGCCTTCATCGTCTCCAAGCAGAACCCGGGGCTGAAGATCGGCAAGATCGAGGACAAGTTCGGGGTGCGGGGGTCGGCGACCAGCCAGGTCATCCTGGAGGACTGCCACGTGCCGAACGAGGACATACTCGGCGGCTACAACGAGGGCTTCGTGAACTCCTTAAAGACGCTCGATGGCGGGAGGGTCAGCATCGCCGCGATGGCGGTGGGGATCGCCCAGGGCGCGCTGGAGGAGGCGGTCAGATACGCCAAGGAGAGGAAACAGTTCGGCAGGCCAATCGGCGATTTCCAGGGGATACAATGGCACCTCGCGGACATGGCCCTGCAGGTGGATGCCTCGCGCCTGCTCACCTACCGCGCCGCGTGGCTGGAGGACCAGGGCAGGCCGTTCAAGACGGAAGCGGCGATGGCTAAGCTCTACGCATCCGAGACATCCATGATGGTCTGCAACAAAGCGATACAGGTCCATGGCGGCTACGGCTACGTCAGCGACTATCCCGTGGAAAGGATGCTGAGAGATGCGAAGCTGACGGAGATAGGCGAGGGCACCAGCGAGATGCAGCGCCTCGTCATCGCGCGGGAGATCCTGAAGTCGATTTGACCTAGAGCCGCGTGAAGTCCTTCACGACAGGCTTGTCATCGGACCTGTGCTTCATCAGGTGCTCCAGGTTCTCGTCCTCGCGGAGGGGCTTGCCGCAGTTGGGGCAGTTCTCCTCGAGGATGCACGCCCTGCAGAGCTGGGCACCGCAGGAATGGGCGAGAACAGACTGCGCCCTGTGAGGGGAACATCGTTTGACCTTCTCTTCCTCGGATGCTTTCTCCGGCGTCGGCGGGCTTGGTTTTGGCAGTGGTCTGAGCTCAGGCTTCGGCTTGACCTTCTCGATAGGGATCTCGCGGAAGATCCTGAGCGAGGTCTCCAACTTCTTCGCCTCCATGGCCCCGATGCGGAAGTTCCTCGCGAGCCCGACGAGGGTCCATTCCTCTTTCGGCAGGCTCAGCGCCCGCCTGACCATCTCGTCGTTGCCCTGGACTTGCGAGGGTTCCATCTGGACCGATTCGACGCTCCTGATGTACCCGAGGACTTCCCTCGCATCCGTAAGGCTGCAGTCGGGCATCGCGGTCGCGATGTCGGCGAGCTGCACGCCGGATGTCGTCGGCGCGAAGCTCAGCACGGCCCCGGAGAGCTGCTCGAACCTCAGCTGTTGCGTCGGCGGGAGCTTCTCGAGGTCGACGATGGCCGGTTCCTTGACGTAGCTCACCACCTCGTCCAGGATGTCGAAGGGCACCTGGCACTCCCTGAAGATCTCCTCCTTCGTCGCTGACTTCCGGCTGGCCTTCTCGAACTCGATGACGACCTTCGCGAAAGCCTCGATCTGCTGGAGGTGCGCTCTCTCAGTCGCGGTGTTCTTGCCTTCGATGGCGGGAGTGTAGCTGGGATCGAGCCTCAGCGCGAAGTCGAACGACCTCACCGCCTCCTCGTACCTCCCCAGGCCCAGCAGAGCGAGCGCCTTGCTGTTCCAGAGGGTCTTGTCGTGCGAGTCGATGCCCAGGGCGGCGTCGTACGAGTCCAGGGCGCCCTCGAAATCGCCCCTCCTCTCCAGCGCGAACCCGAGGGAGTATCTCAGGTTCTTGTCCTTGGGATCGATTATGATCGCCTGGGTGTACGCGGCGACCGCCGAGGTGAAGTCTGACAGGCGGATGTGGGCCTCCGCCTTCCCCCGCCATGCGGAGCAGTCGCGGGGGTCGAGCGTGACGGCTCTCTCGAACGCGCTGACCGCGTCCTTGTCTTTCTTCAGTGCGAGCAACGCCTCCCCCTGCCCGCGCCAGAGCGTCGCGGAGTCGGGTTCGACGGAGGATGCCTTCTCGAAATGGATCAACGCCTCCTCATGCTTGCCGAGGCGCAGCAGCGCCTCTGCCTTGACCTTGACCGCGCTCTGGTTCTCCGGGTCCTTCTCGAGCAGCGGCGTCAGGGTCTTGACGGCCTCGTCGTTCTTCCCCGTCGCGATGAGCGTTCTTGCCTTGCCTGTGAGGAAATCGGGGTTCATGCTGTCAAGCAGCAACGCATCCTCGTAGCATTTCAGGGCTTTCTCGAAGTCGTGCAGGCCGAGGTAGACTTCTCCTCTGCGGCTCAGCGCGAACCTGTCCCTCGGGCTGAGCGTGAGGACGTGTTCGAAGCACTCGAGGGCATCGTGCGGCTTCCCTAGTCTGAGGAGCAGGTCGCCGCGGCAGTTCCAGCCGCGCTTGTCCATCGAGTCAACCGCGATCGCGCCGTCGAAGGCCAATAGCGCCTCTTCGTTCATGCCAAGCGCTTGATAGGCCAGACCCATGTCCTTGTACGTCTCAACGTCATTCTTGTCAACGGCAAGTATCTCCCCGCAGGCCTTGACGACGCCGGTGTGGTCCTTCACGTCGGAGTGGACTTTCTTCTTGAGCCTCAGGGCGTCGAGGTTTCCCGGGGAAATCAGGAGGGCCTTGTGGATCGCCGACAGGCTGTCCTTGGTCCTGCCTATGGCATGCATGAGGCGCGCCCTCGCCAACCACGCCATGAGATCCTTGTGATCGGTGTCCGTCCACGACACAGCGGACTGGGCCGCTTCCTCCGACCTGCCGAGATCCTCAAGGGATGCTGTCTTCACCGCCCAGGCCTCCGGCAGTTTGCGGTCGATCGCGAGGATGCGGTTCATCATCTCGAACGCCTCCTCGTGCCGTTCCATCAGCCTGAGGACCTTGCCGGCGTTGAGCATCGCCTCTCGATCGTTCTCGTCGATTTCGAGCAGCGCCTTGAAGCAGGACAGCGAGTCCTCGTACCTCTGCAGCCAGAGCAGGACCGACCCTTTCCTCAGAAGTGCTGTCTTGTCTTTGTCAGAGATTCCGAGAACCTTGTCGTATGCCGCGACCGCCTCCTCGAACCTGTGGCAGCCTTCGAGCGCCATGCCCATGGCCAGCCAGGTCCGCGCGTCCTGCGAGTTGAGGCCGATCGACTTCTGGAACGAATCCACCGCCTCTTTCGGGTCCTCAAGGTGGTAGAGCGACTCTCCCCGCCGCCGCCAGGTCTCGGCATCGTTGTTGCCCAGGGCGAGCAGTTCGTCACACGCCTTCACGGCTTGCAGGTGGTCGCCGCGACCCGCCAGCAGGTCGGCGTAGCGCCGCCACGCGACCTGGTTAGCCGGCTCGCACTTCAGCAATGAGGAGTAGCACTTGACCGCGTTCTCGATCCGGCCTATCGCCTCCTCCGCCTGGCCCGCATCGAACCAGGCCGCCGCGTCCTTCCTCTCGAGCTCAAGCAGCGCGTATGCAGATTTGATTACGCCCTTGTGGTCGCCCTGCTCCCTGTGCGTCGCTCTCTTTCCCCTGAGCGCATCGATGTTCCTGTGGTCGAGTGACAGCACCTCGTTGAAGGCGGATAGGGCCCCGTGGTAGTTCTTCAGGGTCAGCAGCGCCGAGCCCTTGTCGAGGAGCGTCGAGAAGTTGCGCCTATCGAGGGCGAGTATCGCCTCGCAGGTCGCTAGCAGGTCATCGTGTCGCCCCAATTCCTTCTCGCACTGTCTCTTCATGTCGAGCACGGCGATGTCCTTGGGCTCGCGCTTCAGGTACTGGTTGAAAGTCTCGACCGCCTCGGGCAGGCGCTTCAGCTTCACCTGGGCAGTCCCCTTGTCGGCCCAGGCCTTCTTGTTCTCCGGATCGATGATTAGGATGGACTCTGAGGTGTCGAGCACCTCCGTCCATCTCCCCAGCGCGATCAGGCTCTCCTTCTTCGCGACGAGGCTTTCCGCGCTGTTAGGCTGGATCTTGTTGGCGTTCCTGAAGTCGACTATGGCCTCGTCGTGCTTGCCGACCGACTGGAGAATGAATGCCCTCGTGAGCCAAGCCCTGTAATCCTCGGGGCTCAACTCAAGAGCGCGGTCGAGCGCTTCGAGGGCCCCGGCGGTGTCGCCCTTGTTCCCGAGCAGCTCTGCCTTCCGCTCCCACAGGCGCACGTCGTTCGGCTCTAGGTCGAGCGCCTTTTCGATCGATTTGACAGCGCTTTCGTAGTGGCGGATGGACGCGTAGATCTCAGCCTTACGGGCGTACACCTCTCTCCGGTTCGGATCGAGATGAAGGACGCGATCGTATGAGGAGAGTGCCTCTTCGTTTTGCCCGAGCTGGCGGTGGGCATCCGCCTTCTTGAACCACAGGTCCGGATCCCTCATGCGGAGCCTGAGCAGCTTGTCGTGGTGGGCGATGTCGAGAGGGTCGATTTGCAGCACTCTCTCGAAGCACTCCGCCGCATCCTCGGGTTGCGCGGTCGACAGGAGGAACTCACCCTTGTCCGACCAGACCTCCTTGTCCCCGGGATTGATCTTCAGCGCCCTGTCGAAGCACTCCAGCGCCTCTTTGCTGTTGCCTTGGCCTGCGAGAAGGCGCGCCCTGCACCGCCACGCCCCGCCATTGTCGGGATCAAGCTGGAGGGCCATGTCGGTCGCCTTCTGCGCCTCATCCGACTGGCCCAGGGTGAGGAACGAGTCGCTGAGCCCGCTGTATATCGCGGAGCATTCGGCCTGTCTTCTGACGATCCTGGACACGTCCTCGTCCAGACAGGCCAGCGCCTTCTGCAGATGCACCAGCGCCTTCTTGTTCGCTCCGACCTGGAGAAGCTCCCTGCCCTCCTGCTCGAGCCGAGAGGCTTTGAGGAGGACCCTGCGCTCTCTATCGAAGAAGGAATAATCCATTTCCCATCCCTTCTGAGTTCTTGAACCACTTCTGAGGATTTATAATCTTCGGTTTGGTATGACGAATAGGCAGTATTCGTCTGACAAATCGCCCTTGCGCGAGACTTCGTGCCTGTTTCTATGTGTAGTCGTCGGACATTGAGGATGAAAACGTGGCCCTGTTGTCTCGCGATTTCATGGATGACAAAGCAATAAATAGGCCTAGGTGCTTCGTGCATGCATCAGACAAACGTCAGACAAATGGGATGGTGAACCTTTGGTGACAAGACGCATGAACACGAGGAAGGGCGAGCAGGCAACGATCGAGGACTGGCTCAGGAATCACACGCTACAGGACATGGAGGACATCGTCGCGGAACTCTCCGCCAGAGGCGAGGATGTGGTTGACATGTCCAAGGTCGTACACGAGCTGGAAGACATCGCCGAAGAGGAACAGGAGTGGGAACAGCAGCATATGACGAGGCTGCGCGCTGAAGAGCAATCGGCATAGGGTTCCGTCAATCCGAAGGCCGTGCCGCCAGTCAGGATGAGCCTTGGCCGCGGGTCGAAGGCGCGCGGAAAGGATTCGAGCATCGTCGCAGCGGATTGCCGCAATCGGAGAGCAGTGCAGGCGCCGGGATTTGAACCCGGGTCGTTGGCTTGGAAGGCCAAAATCCTAACCAGACTAGATTACGCCTGCGCGCGCCGACAACCGCCCCGCTCGCTATAAGCTTTTCATGGAGCAGGTCTTATGCCCGCCTACAGATGAACGTCATCCTCGACCTCTGGGGCGTCCTTGTCGACGAGAAGAAGATGAACAAGGAGTACAACAAGCATGCCGCTTCAATCCTGGCATCGCGGTTCGGCGGCAATCCGGCGAGGTGGCTGGACGCATACGACATGGCATGGGAGGACTATCAGCGGCGGTTCAGGGCCACGGACTGGGACAAGATGAGTTGGTCTGATGTCGTCGGCGAGCTCGACGTAAGGCTCATCACGGACACCCTCGATGCCGTCGACGTCCAATGCCGTCCCTCAGATGTCCTCAGCTTCGCAAGGAACCTTGAGTTCGAAGTCGTGTCGTCAGTGGCCAGATGCTATCCGGATGTCCCCGGTGCTCTGAGGCGGCTCAAGGAGAAGGGCCACGAGGTTCATGTCGCGACCCAGGCGGGGGAATGGAACGCGATCGGAGCGCTGGAAGGTTCAGGACTCTTGAAGGAAGTCAAAGCCATCTTTTCCGGGAGCAGCCAGAATGCCTCGAAAGACCGGAAACGCTATTGGACGAGAGTGCTCGAGAAGATTGACAGCCCTCCCGACAACTGCATTCTGGTGGATGACAGACTGGATTACCTCGAGGCAGCAGCTTCAATCGGCATCGGCACGATCCTCATGGACCGGGAGAAGAGGACTGCGCGTCACAGGCTCCCGCAATTCGTCGGTTCACGGATGTTCACCCTCACCAGTCTCCCGCACTATGTTGAGAGAATCTCCCGCAAGTGAGGAGTCACGGATCACCACGCGAATCGGGGAAAAAAATCGGTGGCAGGCGGCGTGTGGAGACAATCGCCGCCCGCCTGGATGCGGATAGAGATCAGTCATCTTCATCGAAGTTGAGGTCGCAGCCGCAGGCGGCGTAGACCTCTTCCCAGCCACATGGTTCTTCATCGACCGCCATTGTCGTCATCGAGACTACCGAAGCGATGCTTGCTTATGAAGGTCGAAGGGGGAGAGGCCAGTGAAAGTATTCCTATTCGACGATCCCGAGGTAGCCCAGCAGTTCATTCCCTATGAAGGCGGCGATCACGGCGACGAAGATGGCGCCGAGGTCTTCGCCGCGCAACGCGAACAAAGCCAGCGCCACGCCGATGAGCACACAGAATATTCCGACGAGCTTCCTCCTGTCTATCTCGCCGATGACCAGCACGAGGATTCCGAGCATGATGAAGAACACGGTGCCGACAGCGAGCGCGAGTACCATTCCGTCCAGGTTGAAGAAGCCCATCCTGCCCGCGGATTACTGGAGCTTCCTATATAGATTTCGACCTCACGGCGTGCCTGACCTTCACCGCGACTCCGCGCTCGCCTTCGACCATTTCGCGAGAAGACATCTGGGCGACGCCGACCGCCCTCACGTCGCCGTGGTGGCGCACGACGACATCATCGCCTATTCGGATTTCCTCGCTCGCATCCTCGACCCCTATCGCGAACACGCTGCCCTGAGGATAGAAGTCGTCGGTCTCGACGCAGTGTATATTCCTCTGAGACAGCTCGCGCCCGCCTTCGATCGTGAGGGAGGGCAGCCCCCTCTCGGTGAGCATCGCGAGCTGGACGCCGCCACGCATGATCTTGACGTCCGGGTACCTGCCGCGGAGCTCCGCTCCCTTTACAAGCTCCTCCCCGCCAGGGCCGAACTGGAACCGCGCGAGGACTGCCATGTCCTCCTTGTGCCTCTCTTCCCGCCGCACTCTCGGGATGCCCTCGACGGCCTCTCGCAGCGCGGTCGACAGGTTCTCGAGCGAAGGACCATCCGTTGCCCTGCCCTGACAGGTGAACCGCGCCTGGACCAGGGCGTCCTCCACGAAAGGTTTCTCGACGTCGAGGTGAGCGACGATGCGGTCGTATGCGTTGTTGGCCAGAAGATGCCTCAGGTCCTCCTTGACGACGGCTGCTTCATCCAGGCTCCAATCGCCGGTGACAGGTATGTCGTAGTGCGCGGCAGGGTAGACCAGTTCAAGCTCGCGCGGCACGATGCCGAGGGGCGAGGTGACGATGACCTCGTGCACCGCCCAAGGGTTCCCGCACGACATCAGTGCCTCCCTGAACAGCCTGTGCGATCTCGAGAGCGAGTAGGGCTTCCGCGCTGAACACGGGAGAAGCAGGAGGACCTTGGCTGATGGCGGCTTCATGTGTCTCTCCTTGATCCTCTTCCTGAACCTGACGATGTCGGGCCTCGTGAGCGATGCGTGCGAGTAGGCCTTGACGCTCTTACCCGCGACGGGGAAATGCGGCTCTTGGAAATCGTAGTGCCTGAGGTCCATGTGCCGCAGCACCGCGGTGTTCCACGGGTTGTTGACAGCCCTCCTCTCGACGAGTTCGCGCAGTTCGCCGGACCTGATGCAGGCCCTGACGAGTTCCATTTCCTCCCAGAGCGAGGTCTCGTCGTGCTCGATGAGCGCCTTTCTGCCGTCGGCCGACAGGCAGCCGGAGCACCTGCATGGCGGGCGACCGAGCTCGCTCAGGGACCACGAGCCGTCAGGGTTCAGCCATCTGCCCCTGCTCGCTTCGAAGAGGGCCGCGATCGAATCGACGATGTCGATGCCGCAGTACGTCAGGATCGCGAGATTCGAGGGGAGAGCGATGCCGGGGGCGTACAGCACCCGGTTCGGGCCGACGGCGGGCTTCAGGTTGGCCAGCAGATTCGCGAACATCCGCGGTTCCGACAGCAACGATGCGGCCCCGCCAAGCACGAACCCCTCCGACTTGGATTCCGCGACGCCTGCAGCGCTCGAGACGACCTCGAATAAACTCGACTCGTGGTCCGGGGGGATTGGCGATTCGATATCCGGCGGCACCGCAATGTCTGGCGGTATGGAGGAACCGGGTTGTCCATCCCGGGGTAGGAACACGCTCCCCCTGTCGATCACGACCGGCCTGCTGTCAGGCATTGGAGCCGACGCGATCAAGGCTTCGGCGAACGAAGGCGGGGTGAACCTCGGAGATGCGAAGAAGAGGATGCTCGGGACTTCGATGGCGATCGTCCCCGCCCGCCAAGAGCCCGTCCGCGCGACGCCGCAGCGTTCTTTCACGTCGAGCATTGCGGGGCGGAGTAGACACTCTCGCCATCAAATAGACTCCGCTCAGCCGCCCTTCAATTTCGAAATTGTTCTGAGACCATTCAAATAGACCCTGCAAGAGAAAAGGAGTCGAGAGGTGAATCCAGTGGGTCCGTTCGGTCCGCCGATTAAAGTACCTGGCTAGTTAAGTCGTCTGGAGACCTCAGTGGCAATGTTGGGCGCATGTGATCCAGCGGAGCTTATCCCGGCACGGCAGAGCCCGGCAGCCTCACTGCCCTGCCTTGTTTCAGGGCAGTGAGCTGGGCGTCCGCGAAGCGGACCATGTCATCCCTTCCAAGGCGTCTCGCGATGCTCCGCGAGGACGAGAAGAGCTGGGAAGCCTCCTTCCGCTCTCCGTGCTTCGCGAACAACACCGCCGCAGAAACCGTCGAGTTCAGCAGGTCGAGAGGGCTGTGGTCGTCCCGGAGGGTCCTGAGTCCCGCGCGCAGATGAGCCTTCGCCCCCTCCCAATCTCCGCGCGACTCCTCGACGAATCCCACGCTTATCCTGCACATGCCCAACGGTACTTTCTCGCCTAGCTTCTCGAATATCTTCATCGCCTCTGCGAGGTTCGCCTCGGCCAATCCGGCGCTCCTTGTGCGCACAAGCGCGGATGCCGCGTTCATTAACCCGTAACCGAGAATCCGGGCGTTACCGATGCGGCGGGCGAGGTTGATGCCCTCGCGGCACTTCTCGAGCCCGTCCTCCAGTCTGTTGTTGTGCATCAGGCCGACCCCGACGGCCACGGTGGCCTTCGCGATCTCATGGAGGTTCCCTACAGTCTGCGCCACATCCAGCGCCTCTCTCATGAGCTTCAGAGCCTTCTCGTTCTCTCCCTTCGCGACCAGCACCCTGGAATAGGCGGAAAGGTACTGCACGAGCCCCTCGGGGTCGTCGCGGGGACCTATCAGCCTCGCCGCCCTCCTGAAGTGCTTCAGGGCCTTGTCGAGGTGCCCGAAGCTCTCGTTCAGCATCCCGATGGCGTAGTGAACGGCGGACCGTCCCTTGACGTCATCGAGTCGTTTGTAGATCGAAAGGCTCGAGGTGAGAACGCGCATTGCCTCGTCCCACTCGTTCCTCCTCACATAGATGTCCCCCATCGCCTTGAGCGCGGCGGCCTGTTCCCCGAGCTCCCCCCGCTCCCCGGCGAGGCGGGAAGCCCGTGCGCGGACCTCGAGGGCCTTCTCCCACTCCCCGAGGCTCGACAGCGCGTCGCCTCTCAGCAGCATCAGGTCGAGCCTGACCTCGGGGGCCATCTTCACCCTCTCCAGCCTTCGCAGATAGGCGTCGAGCTCAACCGTGTGACCTTGCTTCGCGATATCCTTCCCCTTCCCCGCCAACAGCTTGGCGGCGTCCCGCTCGTCACCCGCCTCGAGCATGTGATGCACCGCCTCGAGGAGGTTCTCGCTCGTGCCCAGGGACAGGTGATACATCGCGGCCCTCTGCTCGTACCTCCTTCTCCTGGCCGGGGTCATCCTCCCCCTGAAGAAGTCCTTCAGCAGGTCGTGAATCTCGAAGAGGTTCAGCGTCGTCTCCCTGAGCAGGTTCTGGTCAATCAGGAACCTGAGGTTGCCCATGTCGGCCTCCTGCGCGAAGAGCAGGGCCTGCGGGGCGACGGGGTACCTGAACACCGAGGCGACCTCGAGGATCGAGAGCTCCGGCCGCGAGAGGCGGGCCGCAAGGTCCTCGTCCAGGTACCTGACTATGTCCTTCGTCCTCGTCCCCTGCGCGGGGTCGATGAGTTCGAGGAAGAGGGGGTGGCCCCCCGTCGCCTCGAATATCCTGTCAAGGGCGGGATGCTGGATGTCCACGCTCCTGAGCGCGAGAAGCCTCGCGGAACTGTCTTTGTCGAGGCCCTGGATCTCGAACTCCTTGACGAGCCTCCTCACCTTCGCGTCGCGCCTATCGTAGAAGGCCGGGACGCTCCTGCCGGCGACGATGACCTTGGGCCCGGGCAGGCCGTCGAGCACGAGCTTGAGCGAGTAGAGCAGCTGGGTGATCTCCTTGGACGCCTTGTGACAGTCGTCGAAGATGAGCAGGGCGTCCAGCCCCTTGAGGTCCTTCTCGAGGAGGCGGCTGACCTCCTCCATGTCCAAGCCGTTCCCGGTCGCGAGGTAGTTGGAGAGCTCCCTCCTGCCGAGGCAGTCGAGGAACTGCGCGAGGCGGCGGAGCACGTTGCCCGACGCGGACCACTCCTGCACGCGGTACCAGAAGAGGTTCGTGTTCCTCCGCCAGTCCTCCAGGCGCCTCACGAGCAGGGTCGTCTTGCCAATCCCGGGGATCCCGGACAGGGCGAGGAACTTCGACTCGCGCGAGGCCAGGAACTTGTCCACCTCGTCCAGCTCTTTGATTCTTCCGAAGAAGTATTTCAGCTTGGGCGCCCTCTCGGTGAAGTCGACGAACGCCTGTCTCTTCTCCTGGCCGCGCTGGAAGGACTTCATGTCGAAGACGCCGCGGTTGACGTGCACCGCGATGCTGAGCGTCGACGCGCTGGCGGGCAGTTGCCGGGCGATCTGCTTCAATGGCATCCTCGTGATGTCGCCGTTCTCCCCCCTCACCGCGATTATCTCGCCCTCCACTTCCTCCTTGCGCGACCGCGCGAGGCGGGCGCCCGCCTGGGTGAGGAGGTACGTGGTCCTGCGCAGCTTGCCGGAGGGGACGTGAGCGCGTTCTGCGACGATGAGGCCGCGGTCGATCAGTAGGCGAATCGACTTGGAGATTGTGCTCCGGCCCAGCATGGTCGCATCGGCGAGGCCGAATTGCGTGAGGGCGTCGGGCCTCTCGCGCTGCGTCTCGTAACCAGCGAACTCGAGGAGATGAAGGAGGATACGGTCCTCCCTGTCGAAGTACATCTTCCTCTTGTAGTAGCTCCTCCCTTTCCTCATTCGGGAACAGATTGAGGGATGCGATTAATATAGTTTCTGGCAGAAAACCGCCCGGAACGTGCTGCTGGCCATGGTTTGTGGCATCCTAGGCGTGCCGCTCCAGCTCGCTCACGCTGAGGCGGAGCGCGTTGACAACCGGCAATGGGATTCCCCGCCGTTCCGCCGCTTCTGCTATCGCACCGCTGATCTGCGGGACCTCCGTGCGCCGGCCCCGCTCGATGTCCTGCAGCATGCTAGACCTGTTCGCGGCGGTGCGCAGGGCGACCCTCTCGGTAATCTCGGTCGCCTCGGTGGACTTTATCTGGTGGCCCTCGGCCCTTGCGACTGCCGCCGCCTCCTCACAGCTCTGCCTCATGAGGGCATGAAGCTGGGGGATCTGGAGCAGGCGTCCGTTCTCCACTCTCGCGATGGCGGTGAGGGGGTTGATGGCGGCATTGACGATGGCCTTCATCCAGAGGTCGCGCCTGACATCCTCTGAGTATGCAGCAGGGAAGCCACATGATGTGAACTCTCTGACGAGCTCCTTGACTTCCTCGGTTGTGACCTTGCGGAAAGTCCCGATGTAGGTGTCCCCAAGCCCCGCATGGCGAACTAAGCCCTCTCTGACGTAGGTCACGCCATGGCTCGTCGTTCCAGCTGCCACGCGGTCCGCTTTCCTCGCGATGATGTCGGCGTTCCTGAACCCGTTCTGCAGTGTGAGGAAAAGGGATGTGTGCCAGAACCGTCTCAGTGCAGCAACTGCCACGCGAGTGTCGTAAGCTTTGGTCGAGATGATCACCACGTCCTGAGGTGCGGCTGGGATCTCGGTCATCGCCCACGGTTGAGTGCACAGCTCGGTCATCCCGGTGATTCTGAGCCCGCATCTCCTGATTGCGTCCACGTGGTCTTGGCGGGCCACCAGGGTCACGTCATGTCTCGACGATAGCAGCCCGCCGATGAGGCTGCCCATGGCGCCCGCCCCGAACACCAGAACCTTCACGGGCGGTCTATTGGCCGTTCTCTCAAGAATGTTTGTGTGGCATCGGGAGTTAATGGAGCAGGGCCAAATAACCCGGCTGATGTGCTTAGACGAACCGGCTGAGAAACGAAGGACGGAGGACAGGAAATGGTCGAAGAGGTCTCCGGAATGAAAGAGGCCGTCAGGGGACTGCACGTTATCGATGGAGCCGGTGTGCACCTCAACAGGATTATCGGCTCGCCTCGCGTCGACTACATCGACCCGTTCGTCCTGTTGGACGAGTTCAAGAGCGACGACCCTGAGGACTACATCAGAGGGTTCCCCTGGCATCCCCACAGGGGCATCGAGACGGTCACATACATGATCGATGGGAAGTTCGAGCATCAAGATTCCAAGGGCGGAGGCGGGCTCCTGACTTCCGGCACGGTCCAGTGGATGACCGCCGGCCGCGGCATCCTGCATCAGGAGATGCCGAAGATGAGCGAGGGTACCTTATGGGGCTACCAGCTCTGGCTCACGCTGCCGAGGAAGGACAAGATGGTCCCGCCGAGGTACCAGCACCTGTCCGCAGAGATGATGCCTGAGGTAGAGAGCGGAGGGGCGCGGGTCAAGGTCATCTCGGGCAAGTTTGGCGGGACGAAGGGGCCTGCGGAGACGTGGTTCCCCATCTCCTACTTCGACGTCCGATTGGGCTCCGGTAAATCCTTCAAGCACTCGGTGCCGGGGGAGCAGGAGAAGCTCCTGTATGTCCACAGCGGGGCATTGATCATCGACCCGGAACGAATTGCGAGGGAAGTGGGGGAGGGACAGTTCGTCCTCCTTGGAGACAGCCCGGATGTCATCGCGAAGGGCTCCGGCGAGAAGAACGGCTTCCTGTTCATCGCAGGCACTCCACTGCGGGAGCCGATCGTCAGAGGCGGGCCCTTCGTCATGAACACGCGAGAGGAGATACAGAAGGCGTGGGAAGATTTCCAGGAAGGCAGATTGTTCTAGGCCTTAGGCTTCTTCTTCTCATGTGCGAGTATGGTCCGGTCGAATGTCAGAGGTTTTGCATCAAGGGCTCTGCAATGTGCGATTACGACTGAATCAGGATAGCTGAGCTTGCCAGCGCCGGACATGAAAATCCTCCATGTGTCCTCGATTATCGGCTTGGAAGGGGTGCACATCTCGATGTTCGCCTGCGCACGAATCCAATCCCCCGTCGCGCGAGCAGCCTGGAACCCTTGCCCGCGGTGAACAAGTGAGAGGGTCTCGGACAGAATCTCAGAGGGGATTGAAAGGGCGTCTGCCTTCCCGGCTTCCGAAACCGCCTTCGCGTGCAGCTCGTCGGTTTCGGAGAAGAGAGCATAGAGGAAGCTGGTATCAGCGATTCGCAGTCGATCACCCATAGAGGTATTCGTCGTGCCGTTGGCTGGCCTTGGGATCCTCGTCCTTGAAGGTGGGGAGGCTCTTTAAGTCCAAAGCACCGCCTTTCCCGACCTTCGTCACCTCGACCACGACCCGATCCCCTTCGGACACGCCTGCCGAGTCGAGCTCTTTCTTGTTCAGTCGAACCGCCAGACTATTACCCCAACGCCTCACGCGCGCAATCATCGTATCTACATTGTGTATACACGTATCATAACATAAAGCTACCGGGGTAGATTCGCAGCTGCATGAAAAAGGAGAGTCCCGCCTTCCGGATTTACTACTCTCCATAGAAAACGAGGCCAATCAAGGGATTGGACCTCCACATGGGTCAGTGCGTCCGCCACATCGCGACGACCAGCTGTAGATAGAATCATTTTGGCGACATTCTGTATAAAGCGTCATGTTACATCTCACGGTCGATGGATTCGCAGATTTGTTTGGCAAGTGCTTCATCCTGTCCCCGTCCCCATCTGACTGACATATATGCCCCTCCGCGATCTGGACGATGCACCCCAATGTCCAGTCCTCGATCCTTATCCGAGAAAAGGAAATCGTAGTAGGTTGGCGGGTGGCCCGCCGTTGCTTTTTCGAACTTCTGGAAATCCATTTTCATACCACGAATCGCATTCTCGATGTGTTCACTTGCTTGCTCTAAACCAATAATCGGGTAGAGTTTGAACAAGGTCGTTTTGGCGGCTCTAATCCGCCGTCGATAGGGCACGAAATAGATCAGAAACACGATGGCGAGATTGACGGGGAGCACAGCCAATACTGCCCAGGCCTGACTGGCTAACTTGGGGGTGTAGAGGACAAAGAGAATCAAACCCATCAGGTAGAGGGGTGACAGGAATCCGAAAACGATGAACGCGAGGCGCCAGGACCGGGCCGGGCTTCTCCACCCTGTAGCGGTCATCCGTCCTATCCTCCAGTCCACTCTGTACGCATCAAGACCAAGTCCAGCTCCGAACTCAAGTGCATGACGAGATTGCGCTTAAGGTCTTTTTCAACAGACATACAAGAATCCTATATGGCACTCATCTCGCCGAACCTAGAAAAAGGTGAGGGTGCCCCGCCCGTTTCCAGGCGGGAGTTTGGGAGGAACGAGGCCATCTTGGGCGGGCTACCTCAACGAGCCCAAGACCGCCATCCCCCTGATTGAGACTCGTTTCTATGAAGGGGAGTCCCGCCTTCCGGATTTGAACCGGAGGCCTGATGATGCCAGCGGGCACCGCCAATTCTGGCGGGAACCTTCTACAGTCACCCGCTCTACCAGGCTGAGCTAAGGCGGGACGTGCCGCAGGCCGGACTTGAACCGGCGACTTCGAGATTTCCGCGCGAGGGCCTGACCCTCGTACTTCAGTCTCGCACTCTCCCAGCTGAGTTACTGCGGCTCCTTCCCGATGTATATGCGGGCTGGTAAAATACCTTGTGTTCACGGACTCGGTTGCTGAGACTGAGCGGTGGACGTCATCCTGCGGCCTACAGGTACCCTGAATTCTGGAGGGTCATCAGGTCCTCCGTGCTGAGCTTCTCCCCTCTCCTGAACCTCTCGTAGATGAGCTCGGCCTCCTTCTTCGCCGCGACCTCGACGACCTCCTCGCGCGGCCTCGCCGTCCTCGCTCTGACACCGTGGAGTATCTTGTCGTAGTCGTGTACGAGCCTGATGTGGTCGATGTGGCTCCTGTGCTCCTCGTCGGCCATCATCTTCGTCTTGATGAACTCCTCCTGGGCGCCGTCCGCCTCCTTCCTCACCGCGTCGCCCTGCTCGTACAGGGAGATCATAATGTCGTGCTCCGCCTGCGCCCGCTCTGCGAGCTCCCCGACCATCTTGTGCGCGGCCTCGGCGGTCTCCTTCGTCGCCGCGAGCTCCTCCCGCGCCTTCTTGACCTCCTCGTCCTCCTCCAGGGTCTGCTCTATCTTGTTGATCTCCGCCTGGTACCGCCCCATCTCCTTGATCAAATCCTTCTCCTTGTCCGCCGTGAGGACCGAGGTCATCTGCCTGAACTCGAGCGCCTTGAGCTCTTTCTTGAGCTCGAAAAGGTAAGCCTCGCCCCGCGGCATCTTCCTCCGCTTGATGTCGCCGATCATCGCGGCGAGGTCGTTCACCCTGCGGTTCCACCTGTCCCTCTCCTCCTTGGCCTTCCTGACATCGAGGTTGAGGGCGTCCCTCTTCTCGCGGTGGACAGTCGCCTCCTCGATGAGGGGCCTCGCCTGCGCGTTGAGGGCGTCCCTCTTCTCGACCCACTGCCTGGTCTTCTCGTTGAGGTCGTCGCGCTTCCGCCTGTGCTTCTCAGCGTCGGCGTTGGCCCTCTCTCTTTTCTCCAGTAACCCCCGCTCGAACTCCGCCATATCCTACGACCAATGGAGGGTCAATCCTAGAGAATTGAACCTTATAATCTTTTCTGGGAGCCGGCCGCCCATTGCACGTGCTCGGGCCTCACTGGCTCGCCACGACGGGGGGTCTCTGCACGCCGAGCACCTTCACGAGTGCGCTCTGGCCGAGGTCCTTGAACGCCTGCTCGACGTTCTCTCCCGTCTTCGCGCTCGTCGTGACGTACTTCCATCCGCGGGCGCTGCAGAACTTCTCCAGCTCGCCGTCGCTGACCTGCCTCGACTCCTTCAGGTCGACCTTGTTGGCGACCACCTGCGTCGGGACGACACCCGCGACCGTCTCGATCGCCTTCGACCATGAGTCCAGCTCGAGGAGCGTCTCCCGCCTCGTCAGGTCGCAGACGGCCATGACGCCGTTCGCGCCGTGGTAGTAGGCTTCCTTCAGCAGGTCCCTGATCGACCTCGTGCCCATGACGTCCCAGACGATCAGGTCAGCCTTCACCTGGCCTCCATCGAAGTCGACCAGGGTGACAGTCTTCTTCGTGACCTTCGTCCCGAGCGTGGCGATATACCTGTCGTCGTACATGTCCAAGACGAAGCGCTTGATCATGCTGCTCTTGCCGACGGCGGGCTCTCCGGCTAGACAGAGTTTAACCTTCACTGCTCTTGGTCTTTCGTCATCTGGAGCCATCGCACCCCATCTTCCAGTAGAATGCCGCGGTCTCTGCATCTCCCTTGAGCTCATAAATCTTGGCCTTCAACCGCCACATCCCGGGGTACTTGGGCTCGATTTCCTCGAGCTGCCGAAGCCAGTCGAGGGCCTCCTCGAACTTGCCTTGGATCGTCCTCAGCGCGGCGTACGTGAACATGACATCGGGGTCCTTGTCGTTCGCCCTGAGCCTCTCGTCGAGGACCTTTTCCGTGTCCGGTCTGAACACAATAGACTCGTTCAAGCCGCACCTCTATGCGTCGAATAACTGCAAATCCGCTGTATGGCGCCTAAGAACGCGCGCTGACCGCTTTAATGCTTATGCCCCGACTCTCATGGCTGATACTACGGCCAGATGACCCGGCATCCGGTCAAATGTGGCGTTCCGGCCCACTATCAACCTCTAGAATATCCTGACCTTGCCCTTCACGATGCGCTCCGTCAGGTTCCCTATGTGTTCGAGGCCGTTCGCGATCACGCCCTCGACGTTCTCCTTCACGGACGCCAGCTTCGTGCCGTCCGCGAGCATGACCTGGGCCGTCGCTGCCTGGGGTTCGGATATCGGCCTGCCTATCTGCGAGACCATGCGGACGTGGACCTCCTCGATGTCCCCGCGCGCCTCGTCCACGATCCTCTGCGCGAGCTCGAACGCGAGTATGTTGTAGAGCTTGCCGACGTGGGTCACCGGGTTCTTGCCCGCTGTCGCCTCGAGGCTCATCGGCCTGTACGGCGTGATGAGCCCATTGCACCTGTTCCCCCGCCCGACTGACCCGTCGTCGCCGTTCTCGAACGAGACGCCCGTGACGGTGAGGTAGAAGATGTTCGCCTTGGGGTTGTCTCCGGTGTTGACCTCGACCGCGACATCCCTTTTCGTCTTCCTCGCCGCGAGGTTGAGTATCAGATCCTTGAGTTCCTCCTTGACGCTGAGGTAGTGATCCTTGTCGGGGATGTACCTGTCCACCATGGCCGCCGCGACGGTGAGGAAGATCTTGTCTTTCGACCTGTACGCCATGACCTTGACGTCCTGCCCTACCTCGGGCAGCTTCTTCTTCAGCGGCCCGTTGATGAGCTCCTCCGTCTCCAGGGCGAGCTTCTCCGTCTCGCTGTAGGGCGCGAAGCTGACGCCGAACGACGTGTCGTTGGCGAGCAGTTTCTTCGTCTCGTAAAGGCCCCTCAGGTCGACGGACCCCTGCCCGATCTTGCAGTCGATGATGGTCTCCGTGTCAACGTGGAGGTTCGTGCAGACGCTCTGGATGTAGTCATGAGCTGCCTGCACC
>Ga0315285_10001865_pt1 | contig 22093 bp, 25 predicted proteins | sample YL17G09_36_MG_FD_203698 | JGI IMG/M metagenome (GOLD analysis project Ga0315285, IMG submission 203698) | Sediment microbial communities from Yellowstone Lake, YNP, Wyoming, USA - YL17G09_36 | ecosystem: Environmental > Aquatic > Freshwater > Lake > Sediment | place: USA: Wyoming | collected...
ATCATTTATGTCTCGTCAGGCACATATGGAACTTATTACACAAGATGAATATCCCGCATCACTTGGTGAAACAATATATTATGTTAATAATGGTACAAAAAAATCCGATGGAGATGTTCAAAAAGTTTCAAGTTATGATCAAAAATACACAAGAAAGCAATTAGTTGAATATCAGGATGCTCACGAGGGAAAACTTCCACCAAAGAAATTACATATTGAAATCAATTGTTATCGAGTTTCAGAGAACGATATTCTGAATAACCCAAATATGACGGGCGAATATAATATCGAGAAATACATTGCTAATTTTAATAAACGAATTCTACCATTACTTGTGGTATTTAAACCTGAAATCAGAAATGATATCTTAATTGAAAATCCCGAAAATAGACAATATTTTACCGCATTACAATGTGAACTTGATAATGGTCATCCATTAATCCCAAAAGAGAAAAGAACAACTAAAAAAATAAAAGAATATACGGGTCTACCAGAAGCGCCAAAAAAGAAAGCAGTGTCTAAAAAAGGACAGGATGAAATAGAAGAAGTTATGACATTATCTGATGGTGAAGTAATATTCTGGAATCGTGTAGAAAAAGATCCATATTTTATGTATGTTAACGATAGTTTATCACTTGTGGATCAATATTGGGTTGATCATAACAGAAAAGTTGTCAGATTAGAGGCTGAGAGTAGTAAAGTTATTGAGGAAGATGAAATTATCTCCAATGATGGTAGAGATTTAGCTTATCACGCAACTGAAGTTTAAATAACGTTGATATAGAGTTTATCTCTTATTGGAACAATAAGTTTTGTTGTGTTATTTTGATCACTATCTGTAAACTGAATTATAAATTTTCCTTCAAATTTACCTGTTTCTGATGTTTGTAATTCCGTAAAACGATAGATGATATAATATTCGTCTGTCGTTTGGTTATATTTCTTTGTTCTCAAAGCTATAGAACACGGGGCATTTAGAATAAACGGAATTCCTGTTTTGGTATCCACCATTTCAAATGTAATCTCGGAATTTTCCAATAACTCATTAAATGATGATTTATCATTCTTTCCATCATCAATTAACCTCATTTTTAATATCGGGTCTGTTGCCCCTTGTCTTATATAGAAATCCATATGTTATAAATATATATTAAACATTATTCCAATTATTATCCATAGCACATAATGCGCCTGTTGTTAATAAACTCCAGTCTGTTCCATCAGTTACTTCAGGAATTACAACATTATCACTATAATGAGTTACTTTTAAGTTTTTAGACATCCATTCCTGTGTACCGATGCAAATTGTTGGATAAATATTACCATCAATATCTGTCATTGTGCTGGTTTGTCCATGTGATAATCCTGTAGAATTATTAACAAGACGAATTGAATATCCTCTATTTTTTGACATAGGAGTTCCTGATGCCGCTATGAAAAAATCGGTGTCTCTTTGCATAAAAGCAAAATATCCATTAAAAGTATCACCCGATGTGCTTGACCATAGCAGAGCAGAATATCCCATAAAATTATCAAAATTTCCATACTCTTGTCTGTAACCAAAAGGTAATATATTAAGTCCCGAACTATTGTTTGACGCCTGATCATTTCCTGGCGTACCTGGTGTTGAAAACACAACCCATCCATAAGTAGATGCAACTGATTTGGCAATATCGTCTCCACTTCCGCCATATCCATACCCATTATTAATAAGATAAGTCCTTAATGTTTCCCAATTAGTATTTGACGGCATTTCCCATCCTGATGGCGCTATACTTGAACCTGTATATGTTGAAATATACCAGTTATATAAAAGACCCTGTGGAATTGGCGTTGGTGTTGGTGTTGGCGTCAATGACGATGTTCTGGTTGGTGATACTGTTATGGTTGGTGTTATGGTTGGTGTTATGGTTGGTGATACTGTTATGGTTGGTGTTATGGTTGGTGTCACTGATATGGTTGGCGTTATAGTCGGCGTGAGCGATGGAATCGGCTGAACCAAATTACACCCTTCATCACATGTGTTATACGGACCACCAGTTATTGTTATGGCGATACCGCCCAAATTATCTGTACTCATTATTTCTACCGAGCCACCGCCGCCATATGTTGTGGCATAAAATTTACCAACCGTACACACAATAGTTGTTTCAATTTGAAGTGAGTTAATAACTTGATAATCGCAAAGTCCGTTAGTACAACTACCCAACAATACTCTATATCCAAATATTGTTGGAGTTGGGGTTATGCTAGGTGTTGGTGTTATACTTGGTGTTATACTTGGTGTTATACTTGGTGTCGGAGTTATGCTAGATGTTATTGTTGGTGTTGGTGTCTCACTTGGTGTAATTGATGGTGTTTCACTTGGAGTTACAGTTGGTGTTTTTGTTGGTGTTTTTGTTGGTGTTATCGATGGTGTTATCGATATTGATACCGTTATTGAGGGTGTTAATGAATTAGATACTGTTAGTGATGGTGTCACACTTGGTGTTAACGATATCGATGGTGTCACACTTGGTGTTAACGATATCGATGGTGTCACACTTGGTGTTAACGATATTGATGCCGTAATTGACGGTGTTGGTGATGGAGTAGGAACAAATACATAACACACTTCATCACAAGTGTCATATGGACCACTTATTATTGTTACCGAAAGCCCCCCTATTGCAGATACACTATCTATTAATACAGATTCAAAACCTAGTAAAGTACTCAAATAATATTTACCAATCACTAATGGAGTACTTGTTTCTATTTCTGTTGTTAATGAACTCTCCGTATCACAGGTAAATCCAGTAGTACATGTTCGCATTGTAGCATTATATCCCCATTTTGTCATAGTTGGAGTTACACTTGGAGTTCTCGATGGTGTAAATGATGGAGTTATTGATGGAGTAATTGTAATTGACGCCGTTATGGTTGGCGTTATAGTTGGTGATACCGTTTCACTTGGCGTAACGGTTGGTGATACCGTTTCACTTGGCGTAATGGTTGGTGATACCGTTTCACTTGGCGTAACGGTTGGGGTTTCAGTTGGTGTCGGTGTTCCACTTGGCGTAATTGAGGGTGTTATCGATGGCGTTATCGATATCGTAATTGAGGGTGTTTCACTTGGTGTAATTGAGGGTGTAATTGAGGGTGTAATTGAGGGTGTAATTGAGGGTGTAGGTGATGGTGTAATTGATGGCGTTCTTGATAATGTTCTCGATACTGTTCTGGTTGGCGTAATAGTTCTAGTTGGTGTAATTGTTACAGTTGGTGTAGGTGTTATAGTTCGTGAAACAGATATAGATGTTGTTATTGTTGGTGTTACGGTTGGTGTTACGGTTATAGTGGGAGTTATTGTGGGTGTTCGCGAAGGACTTGCCATCATAACTTCATCAGCACACGCTTCGTCACATTCAACTATTGTGTAACTTGGTTTTATAAGAGTATTATAACGATCAAAAACATATGGAAAATTCATTATATCTTCAAAATATGCAGCATATTTGATTGTGTAACAACAAACACTATTATGTAGATCTCCCGATCCACTTACTCCACCGCCAACGGCATGAACAAACGGTTGAAATCCTCTATCTGATAAAACAACTTCTTCCCAATCTTTGAATTTAAAAACGGGCACATTACGGAAATTTGCAATTAAAGAATGAACATCATTTATTTCAAGTGGCCTTCCATTATGATATATTTTTAATGTACCTAATCGTTTATTTCTTTCATCTAACCACTTATGATTTAATTCTTCTGTTGTTGTACCTGTAACTATTGTCGAACCCGTGGTAGATGTATATCCTGTATTTATTAAATCATTCCACCCACCTTCATTGGGTATTTCACAATCAACATAATAATAATATCTTTCAAAAACAATCGTTATATTAAAGTCACTGGATGTTCCGCCACTACATAATGGTAATGTTTGCCCTGTACTGATGTAATATACTGGAGTATATCCAGAAACCGTATCACAATATCCAGAATATCTATATGCCGCCCATTTAATTCTACCGTCTTCAGTAAATTTAAACGATAAGTTGTTATCGGCATAATTTTCAGGATCATATTCATCCCTAACTCCTGTGAAGAAGAAAACGCTATCTGTCCATGGTGATCCATTTCTATTGAACACATAATCAAGTGTCCATCCTTTTGGTGTTCTTCGGGCAATATAATTCGAACAATTATCGGATCCACCGCCTTCATTTGTGATGGCAACCCATGGAAGATTGGATAAAACCGCTTGTGTTGGGCAACAAGTTCCTGTTAAACCGTCTAATATGTCGGCACAATGAATTATTGATGTTGTAAATCCACTAACTATTTCTGATTCAGTAAATCCAGTTAATAGAGGATCAATTGTTGATGTTGCCCCTGAGTAAAAATCACTTATTGTAAAATAGTGTGTTTCACCTGTAATTCCTGTATAGGTATAAACATCATTATTTAAAATAACATTAGAATATGTATGACCAGTTGTGTTGAAATGAGAAGTAAATCCCGTATAATCAAGAATTAATGTAATTCCTGAGTATGTATATCCAATATTATTAACAGAATTATCATATTCATTTAATTGAATAGTATAAAAATGACAAAGTGAATTATCAAGATTTTTTTCATATATTAAACTCGGATATGTTGACATAAGTTCTGTAATATTGATAAATAGTATTCAAATTAAATTATACACGATTAAAAAGCGGCAAAATAGGCGTTCATTATGGATTGAAATATAAGATATCTTGATGGTGATAAATCTCGACCCATCCAGTAAGCTTCCAATTTTTCAGTTTGTGCAGTACCATAAGTATACGTATTCGAAGTATTAATAGCCAACATCCATATCGAATGATTTGATTTAATCATCGATCCTTGTGTTCTAGTTGTGCTGACCCCATTTATCATAACATTTATTTGCGTAGAAGTAAATCTCGAAACACAATTATATCCAATACTATATACCTCCGTACCGCCATAATCTTGAGAACTATTAACTTTATTATATCCAGCAGACGCAAACATATATGTATAACCATTTCCAGTTCCACCATTTACCCCGTGGCCAGTGTTATTTGATCTTGTACCGCTATTTTTAAACCCAAAACACCCACTATTGAGAGTAAAAAGAACGCCATGTGCTGATGGTATAAAATTAGTATCAATATATGATTTTACGCCGTCGCCATTATACCCAACATCGGTGGTAAATGTAAGAGTACCGCCACTAAGAACTCCCATAGCGTTGCTACTATTTTTTATCCAGTTCAATTTAGTGCTATTTGGCCCGTGACCTCTTGTAACAACTAACACATCAAACTGATTACTCCAAAGATTATAATATTTTAATGACAAAATACAATTATTAATGGATACTTGTCTTGCGGCGGTCGGGGTTTCGCCAGTTGCTATCATTCTTGATATTAACGACGCGGCATCATAATCAATCCCATTCAGATCAACAATCCCATTATTAACCTGATCGAAAACTAATTTATTATTTTGATCAAAGTATAAATGCATTATATTATTTCATTAACAACTGGTTTTACCACGACATTAGGAGCTGGTTGAACAATAATATCGGAATTTGGAAACTCAACATCCGTATTATCTAGAGTTTCTGAATATACTATTCTTTCATCAAAATCACCTCGATAAAATCCATCTTTTATTGTTTGGGCTAACGCCTGAATATCTGATATTTCATTTGATGATTTAGTCAGATTTCCATCGACATATAGGGAATAAGTTATTAATCCCGATAAGTCCATTTTCTTTTTGATTTCCAATTGTAATTGTGCCATAATATTTTAATATTTACTAAATAATGGTGATAATGCTAAATTTTCATTTATGGAATAGGGTGATAATAATTTTAATACTGTGGTTGGAGTATATGGAGGCACATAAATAGATCCATTTGGAGCTAACGTTCCTCCGCCATAAACCGATGCCACACTACCAAATGTTGTTACAGTATCATTATTTAATGTATCTATTTTTAGTATTGCAGTTGAAGTAAAAGTCATGCCGTAAATACATCCATTTGCTCCAAGTACACCACCCGCCCATTTTGATGCCCCAACGAAATTGCCAAATGTTGTTATAGTATCATTATTTAATGTATCTATTTTTAGAATTGTAGTAGACGCATAAGGTATTCCATATATACACCCATTCGGAGCTAATACTCCACCATTCCATTTTGCCGCACCCGATAAACTACCAAATGTACTATATGTGTCATTACTTGGATCTATTTTTAGAATTGTAGTAGACGCATAAGGTATTCCATATATATATCCGTTCGGAGCTAATACTGTGCCCGCCCAAGAATAATTTGTTGGAAAATTGCCAAATGTAGATGTGGTATCATCATTTGTGTTTATTTTTAGTATTGTGGTTGCTCCATAAGGTAATGCATAAATGGAACCATTTGACGCAACCATACCAGTGCCCCATTTTCCTGCTCCAGGTAAAGAACCAAATGTACTATATGTGTCATTACTTGGATCTATTTTTAACACGGTTGTTGAAGTATAGGGAACACAGTAAATATATCCGTTAGGTGCTAACACACCGGCAACATATTTATCAGCAATGCCTAAACTGCCAAATGTTGAAACCGTATCATTATTTGTGTTTATTTTTAAAATAGTTGATGACTGACGAGGTATCCCATAGATATATCCATTTGGGGCAAGCACTCCGCCATCCCATTTTGACGCACCCGCTAAACTACCAAATGTAGTAATAGTATCAATTTGACCCGATCCTTGATTGATTAATTCTAATGTTTTAATTCTATCAGAATAGGTCGGATTAAATTTATTCCATAGTGGAATATTATTATTTAATGATGGTGAGCCGGTCCTTATACCAGAAGGTGATATTTTTACTTGTGTATCCATTACGCAACATAATCTACACCTAATGATTTAACCCATAGGATTTTGTTAGCCGTCATTGCGGCTAAAACCGCAACCTTTATTGACATACCACCCTGCAGGGGTATATACTTTTTACCAACTGAATTAACTGGTAATCCAACAATTCCATTTATAAGATCCACATTTAGTACAGATGCCGCATTACCCGAAGATAATGGTACATTCACGATTCCAAGTGGATGAACCGTTGTTCCTGATAATATATAAACAAACACATTCACCGCGGCGGTATCAGTTGATGAAGCCATAAGGCTTTCCACCATTCCACCATATGCGCCAGCCGTATAACAAACTTTAGCGTCTGCCGCTATTCCATCAACACCAAGAGCTGTCGCCCCAACTGTTGTGCCAGATACTCCTAATTGACATACGCCCCCATTTAATGTTGTTGCGTATTTTGGTAAATTTACTGCTGCTAAACTCATAATATTTTATATTAAATAACTTTTATATAACGCAAAATCAATTTCATCTGTAAAGTCCAATCCGCTTGTACCAGATGTTCCTGATGAACCATAAAAATTTCCATCCACTCCTGATGTTCCTGAAGATCCTGATGACCCCGATGTTCCACTTGTAGTTCCATCCATTGATGTTCCTGATGTTCCACTTGTCCCCCCTGTCCCTGTTAATCCAATATCGCCAGATGTTCCAGATGATCCACTTGAACCACTTGTTCCAGATGTTCCTCTTGTACCACTCGATCCACTTGATCCAGATGACCCGCTTGTTCCAGATGTTCCAGATGTAACCGCCGATCCATTTACCATTAATAATGTTGATACATTAAGATTCGACGCAAAAAGTGTTCCTCCGGAATAATAAAAATCTCCATATGTAACACCCGAATAACCATTAATACCACTTGTTCCAGATGTTCCCGACGATCCACCAGGACCTGATGTTCCTGACGATCCCGATGAACCACTTGTTCCAGATGTTCCTGACGATCCCGAACTACCAGATGTCCCTGAACTTCCTGATGTTCCAGACGACCCTGATGAACCACTCGTTCCAGATGAACCTGACGAACCACTTGTTCCAGATGTTCCAACCCCGCTTGTTCCAGATGTTCCAGCTGTTCCAGAAGATCCACTTGATCCTGATGTTCCTGATGTGCCGCTAGATCCCGATTCCCCAACGGGCCCCTGTGCTCCAGATGTAATTGGCGTTGTAATATGAGATGCAAAATTATTACCTGAATGTAAAAAATGTATGGTGTGACCACTTATTGATGACGATCCATATATTTTTAAAACAACCCTATCCGAAATATTTAATGATGTACCACTTAATGTGTAAAATTCAATTTCCGATTCGGAAGGATTAAGGTTATCGGTTGATGTAATATCTCCGCCATTTATTGGTCCAACAAGAAGTGTTTCCGTTCCTCCTGTTGTTACACTATATATTCTCACAACGAGCCTATTTATTCCACTAATATCATCAACATATCCATATGCATGAAATTTCCATAAACCCGCGGGCATCAACTGTATACCAGGATCGTTAATACCTGTAACATAACCTTCGATAAAATCTTCAACTAATCCACCTGTGGTAGTAATGGGATCATCATTTTGGGTCATAGTCGGATTTGAACGAGATAATGAATCATATGTAAAATCCGAAACGATATCATCAGGATAATAATCAATTCCAAATACGCTATTTCCACTTGATCCCGAACTTCCTGAAGACCCCGATGTGCCACCAGTTCCAGACGATCCACTTGATCCTGATGTTCCCGATGTTCCATGTGATCCGGATTCACCAGAAGATCCTGACGCCCCAGATGTGCCCGATGTTCCATGAGATCCACTTGAACCAGATACCCCAGAAGATCCACTACCGCCAGACGTCCCCGAAGTTCCACTTGTACCAGTAGCATCCCCAAATATGGTTTTTATATCATCTAATGATACCACATATGTTACACCATCTTGTACAACAACAGTTGTACTCCCTGTCAAGGTTGGAGTTGTTAATTCAGGTAATTCACTTATTTTCTTATCAAGGGATATCATTTATTAGTATCTTAATCTAAAATTATCTTCTGTTTTTAAAATCCCGCCAGATTCGGTTAATATTCGATATGTTACGCTTTCCCTATAATATTCTTTTATAACCATATTGGGCGACTTAGGAACAAGTTCAAAATCATAGGTTTCGGACTTATCGATTACGATATCAAATTTTGATCTGCCTTTTTGTAAAATATCTTGTGTGTTCATATGTAGATAAATATCTGGATTTCTAATCCAAGAATATGGAATAATATCTAGGATGCCTGGCGACAAGACTCATAGACGGGGTTGGTGTTGGGGTTATACTTGGTGTTGGAGTAATTGATGTAGTTAATGTAGGTGTAATGGTTGGTGTCGGTGTTTCACTTAGTGTAATGGTTGGTGTAATGGATGGTGTAATGGTTGGTGTAATGGATGGTGTGGGAGTAATTGAAACGGTTAATGTGGGTGTAATACTTGGTGTGGCAGTAATTGAAACGGTTCTAGTTGGTGTGATGGTCGGTGTAGCAGTAATTGATACTGTTAATGTGGGAGTAATGGTTGGCGTAATAGTTGGTGTTGGTGTTGGCGTCGGAGCAACCTCATCAACAGAAATCCACATCATATTACCATCAGCGAGAGCACTCAATGTTGGATTATATGTTTGCGTTGCGGTTCCAGTTGTGACTTTTGCCTGGGAAGCAATTTGTTGACCTGATGTTGTTGAACCAATTCCAAGGTTTTGTTGTGATGACCATGTTCCATTGGTGGTATCCGCATCTGCTGTTATGGTTATACTTCCATGCTCGATACCTATTGCGCCAAATACCACATCCCCACTTGTAATTGATCCGCTTGTAATAGTTGGGTTAACAGTTGTTGATGTAAATCCCGTTACGCCTCCTGTTAAATATGTTGGAGTACCACCGACATCTGATGAGATTTCAGTAAGCGTCATCGCCTTTGCTGTTGAAGCGGTTGAGGTAAATGTAAGTTTAATTAGTGTTGTGGTTAATAATGTGCCACCATTTTGATTGGTGGTAAATATGGTTGTCCATGTACCAGCGTTTGCCGCGGCAGGATCGACGACTCTTGCCTGTCTCTTTGTCCATGTGTTACCAAGGGTATCGGTGATGGCGCCCGCAGGTAAGTTATCGGTTGCACCACCACTTATTGAGTTATCATATGCGACAGCAATGACCCCCATACTACCCGCGGCGAAATCACCCGTTGGTGATATCTTAATTACTAGATCCGCTACTGTACTACCAGTCGTTCCTCTATTTGTAATCGCTAGTGCCATATGTTATGATGTTCTTGTATAAGCGAAAGCAATTGTAACTCTGGTTACAGAAGTTGGGGTAGCTTCAACATTAAATCTCCATATATCTCCAGATGCGACTGCAGTTGTGAAGCTGGTCAATGAAGTATCTTGATTTTTTGCTGCGGTAGATAATGTTGGTTTTTCTGAGCCCGTAATTGTTTTACCGATTGTTGGCGGAAAATTACCATATGTATCCGACCAAATGTCCACAACTATTGATCCAGTCTGATCGGCTAAAATGTCCCAACTAGTAATTGTTGCCCCAAATTTCCATTCAACATCCAGTTTTATACCCGCACTAATTACGGCTCCATCAGCATCTATAATAACATTTAATACTCCATTAACATTTCCACTTGTACCTGATGTTCCGGTAGAACCACTAGAACCTGATGTTCCACTTGTACCTGATGATCCACTAGATCCTGATGTTCCACTTGTGCCTGATGAACCACTTGTGCCTGATGAACCACTTGTGCCTGATGTTCCACTTGTGCCTGATGTTCCACTTGTACCAGATGACCCACTTGATCCAGATGTTCCACCTGTACCTGAGCTACCTGAAGAACCACTTGTGCCTGATGTTCCAGAAGAACCACTAGTTCCACTTGTACCAGATGACCCACTTGTACCTGAACTACCTGACGACCCACTAGTTCCAGATGTACCTGAAGATCCAGATGAGCCTGAAGTTCCAGATGTTCCAACTCCACTCGTTCCAGATGTACCAGCCGTTCCTGAAGTACCAGATGATCCAGAAGAACCACTTGTACCAGATGTACCCGAAGAACCACTTGTACCTGAAGAACCACTTGTTCCTGATGTTCCAGAAGAACCTGAAGAACCACTTGTTCCTGATGTTCCAGAAGAACCTGAAGAACCACTTGTTCCTGATGTTCCAGAAGAACCTGATGAACCACTTGTACCAGATGTGCCTGATGAACCGCCAGGACCAGATGTACCCGAAGTTCCAGATGTTCCAGCCGTTCCACTAGATCCTGATGAGCCTGATGTTCCCGAAGATCCAGATGATCCTGAAGTGCCAGATGATCCTGAAGTACCAGAAGAACCACTTGTTCCTGAAGATCCCGATGTTCCAGATGATCCTGAAGATCCCGATGTTCCACTTGAACCAGAAGAACCTGAAGTTCCAGATGTTCCAACTCCACTCGTTCCAGATGTACCAGCCGTTCCTGAAGTACCAGAAGAACCACTTGTTCCTGAAGATCCCGATGTTCCAGATGATCCTGAAGATCCCGATGTTCCACTTGAACCAGAAGAACCTGAAGTTCCAGATGTTCCAACTCCACTTGTACCTGAAGTTCCTGCTGTACCAGAAGAACCACTTGTTCCTGAAGATCCCGATGTTCCAGATGATCCTGAAGATCCCGATGTTCCAGACGATCCTGAAGATCCCGATGTTCCAGACGATCCTGAAGATCCCGATGTTCCAGACGTTCCTGAAGACCCCGACGATCCTGAAGTTCCTCTTGTACCTGAAGATCCACTTGTACCTGAAGATCCACTAGAACCTGATGTTCCAGTTGACCCACTTGAGCCAGAAGTTCCAGATGTTCCCGACGATCCGCTTGTTCCAGATGTTCCAGATGATCCTGAACTACCTGAGCTACCGCTCGTTCCAGATGATCCTGAACTACCTGATGTACCCGAAGATCCAGATGTTCCACTCGATCCCGATGTTCCTGAACTTCCACTAGATCCAGAAGTTCCTGAAGAACCAGAAGATCCCGATGTTCCACTAGATCCAGAAGTTCCTGAAGATCCACTTGAACCTGATGTACCCGAAGATCCACTTGTGCCTGAAGATCCCGAAGTTCCACTAGTTCCAGATGTTCCCGAAGAACCATCGGCTCCTTGAGCCCCTCCCAGATTAACATCCCAAGATGTAAATGATCCCGATCCTTGTATTGACGTTATATTACCAACCATTATTCCTGTTGATGGATTATATGATGTAACAGTTCCAGTCATATAATTTGACCCATCATGACCAATTACTAATGATTGTCCTGCAGTATATGATAAGTTAAGACCTATTGTTAATGTTTGTGTGCCTCCGCTTATAGTGAGAAATGATGATGATGTCGTGGCGTATTTATCACCTGAAGAACCGCTTGTGCCAGAAGAACCGCTTGTGCCAGAAGAACCGCTTGTACCTGAAGAACCACTTGTACCTGAAGAACCACTCGTACCTGAAGATCCACTCGTACCTGAAGATCCACTTGATCCTGATGTTCCTGAACTTCCACTAGATCCAGAAGTTCCAGAAGAACCGCTTGTGCCAGAAGAACCGCTTGTACCTGAAGATCCACTTGAACCTGATGTTCCTCTTGTTCCAGAAGAACCACTTGTTCCAGAAGAACCACTTGTACCTGACGATCCACTTGAGCCCGATGTTCCAGAAGAACCACTTGAACCTGATGTTCCAGAAGAACCTGAAGTACCTGACGATCCTGAAGAACCGCTTGTTCCCGATGTTCCGCTCGTGCCTGAAGATCCACTTGTACCTGACGATCCTGAAGAACCGCTTGTTCCCGATGTTCCACTTGTACCTGAAGATCCACTTGATCCTGATGTTCCAGAAGACCCACTAGAACCTGAAGTACCACTAGTTCCTGAAGAACCACTTGATCCTGATGTTCCAGAACTACCCGATGAACCACTTGTACCTGAAGATCCCGATGTTCCTGATGTTCCCGATGTTCCACTTATACCACTCGTACCACTCGTGCCCGATTCTCCTTTAAATGCTGCTGCAAATGATATTTTACTATTATTAGATAAAGTTGTAATACTACCATACGAAATTAATGAAACATTAAATTCAAAATATCCACCTTTATCTGTTACCCCAGTAATATTCCACCAAAAAAATTGTGATGAATCTGTTGGGATTTGCACATATAACTGATCTCCATTTGATAATAGTCCAAGAAAATTTTTAATATCAACATTATCATCATTTAAATAATCCACCCAAACTATGGCGGCTAATGTAAGATTACTATTGTTCAGTTGTATTTTTCCACTTCCAGGATCAGAATCACCTGTACCTGTTCCATATCGATATGGAGTAGAATTAATTGAAAGCCCATCAAGACCGCTTGTTCCAGATGATCCTGAAGTTCCGCTTGTTCCAAAATTTGTTCCATCCTGACCAGAAGTTCCTGATGTTCCCGAAGATCCATCAGCGCCAGATGTTCCCGAAGATCCATCAGCGCCAGATGTTCCCGAAGATCCATCAGCGCCAGATGTTCCCGAAGATCCATCAGTGCCAGATGTTCCCGAAGATCCATCAGAGCCAGAGGTTCCTGATGTTCCAGATGTACTAGTTACCCCACTACTAATAAAAGTTTTTAATGTTGATAGTGATAGATTAAATGTGGTTGCTCCGTCATCATAAACTGTAAGCCCGCTTAAAGTCAATCCCGATATGGGTATATTCGGTAAGTCTGGTATGTATTTATTTCCTTGTGTAGCCATTAATGATATTCTATATTGTAATTATCATGTGTTGTAAATATATAATCATCCTCTGTTACTAAAAAGTCGCCCACAATCGTAGTAACAAAGACCTCCCTATAAATATAATCTCTTGTATTATCACCAAGCGCATAATCGTAGAATTCAGAATAATCCAGAGTAACATCGATTTTTCCAATAACAATTTCAAGAAGTTCATAATCATAATACTCAGAATAGTCCAAAACAGCGTCAACCTTGCCAATTATTACATCAATAAGTTCATAGTCGTAGAGTTCAGAAACATCCAGCTTTGTGCTTAACTTTGTTCCTCCTTTTCGTAAAATATCCTGAATATTCATATTATCATAAATATCTTTTAAATGAAATGATATTTATATTAAAACTATAATGATGAATAATTTTATAAAACAAGTAATTACCGAGTCGATTCGTTCCAGAAGAGAAGCTAGATATTCCTATTCCAAAAAAGGTGATAGGTCATTAAAGAGACAAAATCATTATAAGGATGAAACCGAAGTAGATGAAATGACCACAGAATTTCAAGAGATTCCAACAAATGTTTGTGAGAAAAAAGAGAAAATTCAGAAACCATCAAGTCATGATAAGGGTAATACGAAAGTTTATCCTACGAGACCAACGCCATGGTCTAAACCCGTGAAAAAATCGAAAGAGAAAGAAGTTGATGAAATCGTTGATGCTGATGGTAATATAGCAACGGGAGATATGCCAGGGAATCCAAATGCGTTCATAAGATCAAAAAGAACATCAGATCAAGTGGCTAAGACATCTATGGGTATGATGGGATCATTTGGGGTTCTTGGTGGTAATACTAGTGGTAATAAAACTCTTAAATATTGGGCCGAAAGTGATATGAGTAAAGCGCTTGGGGCTGATGAGACCATACTTGAGCCTGGTACGGATTATGAAGATGCTGTAGAACATTTTGAAGATGATTTGGAGGTAGAACCTGACGAAGCTAAAGAAAGAGCGGAAAAAATGGGATATGATCCAACTTTACCCGATGGTAAAATGAGACTTATTGAAGATCCTATACAATATATTGGTGAATATCTAACAAAAAAGGTTAAATCTCGTGAATTTGTGAAAAAAAGTGAATTAGAATGTCCAAAAAAAAACATTAACCCGATTCTCCTGAAACAGCTAGCATCCATCAAACAGTCGTTAAAAAATAACGGATTAACAAGTAAGGATATTACCGAATATTTAGAAGATAATAATGAATAGTGAATTAAAAGATAGAATATATGTAATTCCGTTAAATGTTATGGAGTTCCTGAGAAATCAAAAGGACATTCCACAATTAGATAGAAACGAACATCTTCTTAAAGACGGAAAAGTTAAGTACGGGCAGTTGATGAGAATTTTACATGATATGAGAGATGTAAAAATGTCTAATCCCGTTGCATATAATTTCTATGGTGGTGATTTAATGTATAATTGGGGTAAAAATGCCATACAGATGGACGCGGCACAAATTAAAAACAGTAAAGAGGCAACAAAAATAGCAAATGACATTAGTGGGTTATCGGGGGAAAGACAAAACGCATCAATAAAAAAACATTCGAAAAATACATTATCTCCTAAAGTAGGTATAAATATGGTTAGTAAACCCAATTCGGAAAAATATACAAACGCAGGATTATTTTCTGCTAAGTCAACTAAATTATTCGAACAAATAACCAGGATAAAAAAATTAATGATTTAATATGGCAACAGAATTAGAAATAATCGCAAACAAATTAAGACCCGAGCATCTTGCTCGTAATGAATACGATCCTAATGATTTATATTCATCTGGTCACAAAAATGCTCTATCATCTGGTGACGAGCCAGGAAAGGGTGAAAATGAAGGTAAAATTGGTGGGTTAACCGATATTAACACCAGAAAAGACAACATGGGTAGAAATTCATATACCGAGCTCAATGGTTACGGTGTAACTAATCCCAATGCCATCTCAGATGGTGACGAAAAAGGAAAAGGACAGTCTCAAGATATGGGTCAAGTTGGTGGAACAACTGATATTAACACAAGAAAAGATAATATGGGTAGAAACCTATATAGTGAGAATAACGGTTACGGTGTAACTAATCTCAATGCCATCTCTGATGGTGATGAAAAAGGAAAAGGACAGTTAAATGACGGTGGTACTGTTGGTGGAGCAACCGATATTAATACAAGAAAAGATAATATGGGTAGAAATCCTTACAATGAAAATAATCCATATGGATCAACTAATCCCAATGCCATCTCAGACGGTGACGAAAAAGGAAAAGGGCAGTTAAATGAGGGTGGAACAATTGGTGGAGCAACCGACATCAACATAAGAACTGATAATACAGGAAGAAATAAATTTGGTGAAAATAAAACATATCCCGATTTTACAGTTTAATGGAAATACTATCTGAAATAATAGAACAATTATTACTTGAGCAGGAAGATAAACTCGAAGTATTACGAAGAGCGATTACCGAAAGATTACCAATCTCAATATATTATAGTGGGCCACCTGACGAAGTTAGAGAAGGTCAACGAAATGATATTGAACCTATTGTTATGGGTGACAATAAAAAATCAGGAAATAAAGTTATATGGGCATATGTTTTTAAAGGAGTATCTAAACGAGGGTTGCCAGGCTGGAAAATGTTTAGAGTTGACAGAATTAAATCAGCAAGATATAATAGATTAGGAGCAAAGAATTTTGAATTAGAAGATCTACCAGGATATGAAAAGGGTAAAGCTCCCGATGCAATGAGATCTTTAAGTAGTGTGGATATCTATTCTCCATATTGGTTTGAAGACGAAAAACCACAACCAGAACCGATGGCACCACCAGAAGCTCCTCCTGTTGCTCCTCCAGTTGCTCCTCCAGAAGCCCAACCAGTTCAAAAGCCCGATATTTCAAGTAAGGCGGCATTAGTTAGAATTTATAATGAGTTAAGACCTCAAGTACAAGATATTAATGGTCAAAAAATCATTTCAAGACAAAATTATGATAATGCGGTGAATAATTTATATCACAGTAAAGAACAAGAGTTCAAAGTTTATCAAAGAGCAATTGGGCAAAATGAAAGACCAGGAGAAGGTACAAGAGCCAGGTTTACTAACACATCAAAATCAGATATAGATAACTTATTAAAAAAAGATAATATACAGATATCAGATAACCCAGAACAACTAGCTGAAGGACATAGAATACAATCACGAATTAAAAGATTGATTAATTGGTAATCTAATTGTATATTTATTATAAAATTACGAATATGGGAGACAAACCAAGAATAACACAAAACGAACTAATGAAAAATTTAGTTAGCGCGAGAAAAATAATGAGTAAAGTCAATACTGGTGATTACGAAAAAGGTAATATTGATGAGAGTTTACTAACCAGGGGTACAGAGGAATTATTGGATGACGAGACACCAGCTCAGCCATCAATAAGGCCAGTCGGAAAAGCCGATCCCGATAAAATCAATCAATCAAAACTACCTGATGCCATTAAAAGAGCAATGATTGAAAATCCAATTCCTGAAATTTCATTAAATGATAGTTTAGACATGGATTTTGTAAATAAAACAAGGAAATTAATGGAGGCTGATGGAACTATTCCCGTTAAACGTACTTTGAATGAATCCCGACAGGCTCCGACACAACAATCATCAAATCGTCAAGGTCAGACAGAATCCCGACAGATTAATGAAAGTAGTTTAGAAAAGATGATTGAAAGTACAATTAGAAGAGTTCTTGACGAAAAATTAACTCAGATCTTAAATGCTCAGGATGCTGTGGCAATTAATGAGAATTTAGTCATAAAAGTGGGTGAGTCTCTCTTCAGTGGAAAAATTACCAAGGTAAAAACTTCAAAATAGTTTTGTTATTTCATTTTTTTTATTTATATTTTGGCATAGATACTTTTTATTATGCCAAAAATCCGAATTTTAGCTATTCCACCCGATAATCACGGCGTCGGAAAATATCGAATAATAAACCCATACACATTTCTTCAGGAACATTATCCCGATGATTTCCATATCGATTTAAAAGCCGAAGTGGAAGATAGTGATAGTGAATTCGCGGATTATGATATTATTGTTATGCATAGTTTCATACATAATAAAATATCCCCAGAGAAAAACTTAGAGAGAATTAAATGGTTAAAAAATAAAGGTAAGATTGTAATCATTGATTTTGATGACTACTGGGAACCCGATATGAGACATCCAATGTTCTTACAAGTTAGAACATCTGGTATTGGTAAAATGAAAATGGATTTAATGAGGGCCGGAACTTATATTACGGTCACGACCCCAATTTACCAAAATACAATACATAAAAAATTTGGATTAAACAATGTCGTTGTTTTCCCCAATGCTGTCGACGAAACCGAGGCTCAATTTAAATCAAATCCAATTCCGTCTGATAAAACCAGATTTGGATGGTTAGGCGGATCATCCCACATGGCAGATATCGAACTGCTTCGCGGTGGAATTTCCAGAACATATAACGAATATAAAGATAAAGTACAGTTCGTATTATGTGGATTTGATTTAAGAGGATCAATTACGGAAATTAATAAACAAACGGGAGAAAAAAACACAAGGGATATAAAACCCGAAGAAACCGTATGGACTAAATACGAAAGTATATTCACCAATAACTATACCGAATTAGATAGAGATTATATCAACTTTTTAAAACTATATAAAGAAGTTGACTATGATGATAAGAATAAACCATATGTAAGAAGATGGACAAAAGAGATTAGTAAATACGCAACGAATTATAACTATTTTGATGTTTCTTTAGCCCCACTTTTTGTGTCAACATTTAACGGTAATAAATCCCAGTTAAAGGTAATTGAAGCGGGATTTTTTAAGAAAGCCCTCATCGCGAGCGAAACTGATCCATATACTATGGATATAATCTCCTCAGAAAACGGTCTATTGGTCAACCCAAGTAAAAACCATAAACAATGGTATCAACATATGAAGCGTTTAATTGAAAACCCGAATATGATTGAAGATCTCGGAAACAAATTATATGAAACAGTCAAAGACACATATTCCTTAAAGAAAGTCACTAAGGATAGGGTAGAATTTTTAAAATCAATTATAAAATGAAAAAAGTAAAAAAACAAATCAAAAAAGACCCAATAACAACAAGTATAAGTAATAATACTTTTACAGGTGTTCATTGGGATGCTCAAGCCGTAGAATCGGTATCTATGGTGGCCAAAGGATTGTTGAATCTAACTGAACTGTTCAGAACACAGAACATTCACATTGATTCAATGTTAAAAATAAACACGGATCTTCCGAAAATAAATAAAAAAGCAATTAAAACTAAAAAGTAAAAATTATGCATTATTTAGTAACAATCGGTCATGAAGACCCAGAAAGTGGACGCGTTAAAAAAACAAAATATGTTTTTGAAGGTGATAGCGTCGAAGAAGTAACAATTGTGGCCGCAAAATATATGGCTGGAGATACAAGAACAAGCGAACTCATGGGAGTGACCAATATGCCAATCGAATGTGTCATTTCTCCCGAATCAAATCCAGATCTTTACAAAGGAAAGTAGTATTAACTTAAACACAGATAAAATGTTAACAATCGCCCAATTAGAGAGTAATAAGAAAAAATTCTTAGAAACAAACACAAAATATAACATCTTTACAAAAGAATTACTGGAGTTTTTAGGCGAGGGAATCTATACCTCACCTTATTCTTCTAGTTTAAATATGATAGGATGTTATCCTGGTGGTTTATTACATCATGTGATTAAATCCTGTAGGTATTCCCTCAAACTGAATGAAATCCTTCCAGATGATATGAAACAACCCGTAGCGTCGATTATAAAAGTTGTCTTCCTCTGTCAAATCGGGAAAGTGTTTATGTTCAAGTTAAATGATAGACCAAATTTAAATAATAAGATGTATGATTTCAATGATGACATTGTAAGACTCCATGTTGGAGAAAGATCAGCATATTATGCCCTAAAATATGGCGTCCCATTGTCAGAAGAGGAATATCAGGGAATATTGGGTATCAACAAGGAAGATGATGATAAAATGGCTAAATATTTTTCTGTCCCACTAACTCAAATAATAAAAATCGGATTTGAATTGGCAACAATGGAAGAAAAAACTTTATCGTAAAAAATTGAAAGATTTTTATCAAAAAATTATATGAAAGTAATTAATAAAAAAAATAAAATTAATAAAAATTATATATCTACAAAAGGAAAGAAAATAAAACAAATTAAAAATAATAATATTATTAAAACATGGAACAGTATTTCGGAAGCAAGTAGACATCTAGGTATTCCAATTAGTAATATTAGTAGAGTTTGTCACGGAGAACGACACACCGCAGAAGGATTTAGATGGGAATTTTGTAAATAATAATAAATAAATTATAAAATGGGAGAAAATAATCTTGACGCGTATCTTAAACGATTAGAACGACTTGAATCTGAAATAAATGATGATTCCGATCCGGATGAAATAATGAAACAGGTCAATGAAGTTATTGGTGATATATCAAAAGACATTCAGGTTGAAGTTAAAGAACTTCCGATAGGTGCAACATTAAAATTCATAAACAGATCCAATAATCCCGATCCCTCATTTGCGGAAGAAGGTGATAGTGGATTTGATTTAAGAGCGTTTATTGATAAGGATGTCACTATATCTGAAGGAAAAGTTAGCATAATACCTACGGGTCTTTATTTTGAAGTTGAGAAAGGATTAGAGGTACAGGTAAGGACAAGAAGTGGTATGGCGGCGAATACTTCAATGTTTGTTTTAAATTCCCCAGGTACTGTTGATTCACGTTATCGTGGAGAGGTTAAAATTATTTTAGTAAATCTTGATGATATACCTCACACCATAAGAAATGGGGATAGGATAGCTCAGGGAGTGGTTTGCCCCGTTTATGGTGAGGGTAAATTGTCCATAGAAAAAGTGGAAAAACTATCTGAAACAATAAGGGGGTCGAAAGGATTTGGGTCATCAGGAACAAAATAATTTTTAAGATGCACAAATAAATCTTGACATATAAAGAAAATAACATTATATTTCTTTTATGGAAGTATATGTTAGTATTAATGGAGTGTTAAGAAACCTCATTCAAAAATTCGAATATCATTACAATAACAATTTTTTAGACGCAGAAACCGAAGTAGAAGAAGGTACTGTTCCGTTTGATTATAAAATCAACTATCCTCTTAGGAATGAGGATTTGATGCAATCTTTTACATTTCAATCAAAAGACGAATTTAATAATTTCCTATATGTAGATTATCCGTTGGAGATATTCGGGCATTCAACCCTTAGTTATCCTGCGGTTATAAATGATCTACATATGTTAATTCGTGACAATCCCGATATTAATTTTACAATTGTTGGTATGGATGAATTTGGTAAAGCTAGTCCGTCCACATTATTTTTCCTATCGAAATATAGCTATCAAGGGAATAATATAAAATTTATTTTGTCTAAAAACGTAGAAAAAGAATGGCAGAAATGTGATCTATGGGTCACAGATAATAATGAAATACTATCAAAATGTCCTAAAAATAAAAAAGCCATAAAATTTGTTACAGATTATAATACGAATATAACACACAATAACGAAATAAATAATTTAACAAAAATAGATTTACTATGCTTGAAATCATGGGTAAGCACTACTACATTGACGTGGATAAGTCGATTGAACAATGTCGTCCAGTATATCCGCCCAAAAAAGGTAGACCTAAAAAAGTAGAAGAGAATGAGACGACATTAGAATTAAATGTCTTTAAATTTGAGATTTTTAAATCTTGTATAGAAAGAGTTCTTCTTTATGAATATACAGATGATAAAGATGATGAGATTGCATTATTCCAAGCGAAATCGTCATCATTATCTTTTGCGGTTGCATTTAACACATTATTAAAATATGAAATATTAATTGAAGAAGTAGATGGATAACAAACAAACAAACATTGAAATTTTCGAATCTGCGATAGATAGATTAGAAAAGAAAGAAAGTGTCATTTATTTTTTGGTATATGACACCAAAGGAAACGCAAGAGCGGCAATAAAACACATATATGATATGGCGTTAGCGTTAAAAGAAAATGGATACAACACCAAGATTCTTGTGGAAGAGAAGACATATGTGGGAGTTAAAGATTGGTTAGGTGATATATATGATATTTTACCAGTAGAATCAATTAAAGAGGGAAAAACCGCACTTAATATGGATGACATAATTGTCATTCCCGAACAATA
>Ga0315285_10001866_pt1 | contig 22088 bp, 20 predicted proteins | sample YL17G09_36_MG_FD_203698 | JGI IMG/M metagenome (GOLD analysis project Ga0315285, IMG submission 203698) | Sediment microbial communities from Yellowstone Lake, YNP, Wyoming, USA - YL17G09_36 | ecosystem: Environmental > Aquatic > Freshwater > Lake > Sediment | place: USA: Wyoming | collected...
CTGGCCGCATCGCCGATACTATAATAGTCAGACATTAACAGTCTCCTCTGCCAAAGGTTTTGTGACAGAATCTCTTTCGGCAAAGGAGGCTGTTTTTGTTAACCCCTTATCTATTCATATTTTCCCATTTTGTCAGTGCCATTCGTGTCTGTCCCTGAAATCCGTGAGGGGCTTCTTGAAGAATCGCCTTACGGCGACACTCCGAACCCCGTGTAACTGAGGCATTGCCATCCAGGGCGTTTATTGGTGGACATGCCCCTGCCGGGCTGGTATACCGATGGCCTTAACACCACCAAAGAAGGAGAGAACATGGACTGCGGGCAATTCGTCGAAGAACAGGTCAAAGAGTTGCGCCAGACGGTGGGAGACCAGATCGCCGTCAACGCGTTGAGTGGCGGCGTCGACAGTTCAGTGGTGACGGCCCTGGGCCATCGTGCCCTGGGCAAGCAGCTCAAGACGGTTTTCGTGGACAATGCGCTGATGCGTGAAGGCGAACCCCAGCGCGTGGTCCAGGCCTTCGGGGTCATGGGCATCCCGGTGGACCTGGTCGATGCCCGGCGCGAGTTCCTCGCGGCGCTCAAGGGGCTCACCGACCCGGAAGAGAAACGCTGCGCCATCACCAGCGCCTTCTACAAGGACGTGTTCGGCCGGATCGTGAAGGAATCCGGCGCCAAGTTCCTGCTGCACGGGACCATCCTCACGGACATAGAGGAGTCGGTGGCCGGCATCAAGCGCCAGCACAACATCCTGTCGCAACTGGGCATCGATCCGAAGCAGGCGTACGGCTACCACGTCCTGGAGCCGCTCAAGACGCTGCGCAAGGATTCAGTGCGCGAAGTAGCCGCGTGCCTCGGACTTCCCGCCGACATCACGCGGCGCATCCCTTTCCCCGGCCCGGCCCTGGCGACCCGGATTGTCGGCGAGGTAACGGAGCAGCGCCTGGCGACGGTGCGAGAGGCCACCAGGATCGTGGAAGAGGAGCTTGTCTCGACCGGCGCGTTTCAGTACCTGGCCGTGCTGCTTGACGACTGCGCGACGGGCATCCGTAACGGCAAGCGGGAGTTCGGGCAGATCATCGTCGTCAGGTGCATCGAGAGCACCGACGCTCGCACCGCGACCGTTACGGAGCTGAGCTGGGAGAAGCTCCACGGCCTGGCGCGGCGCATCACGAGCATACCCGGCGTGAACCGGTGCCTCTACGACCTCACGCCCAAGCCGCCGGGCACCGTGGAGTATGTCTGACGGACGGCCGGGGCTGCTGACAATGGCTGATGGCAAGGGCTGCCGGCCCGGGCTGCTGACAGGGAGAATGCCGCATGGACCGTGAAGTATTGATCATGCCGTGCCTGGACATGCGGGACGGGCGCGTCGTCAAGGGCGTGCGGTTTGTCGACATCCGTGACGCGGGCGACCCCGTCGAGTGCGCGATGGCCTACTGCAAGGCCGGCGCCGACGAACTGGCCATGCTGGACATCACGGCGACCGTCGAGAAACGCCGGACGATGATCGACGTGGTGCGCCGCGTGGCCGACGCGGCCACCGTGCCGTTCACCGTGGGCGGCGGGATCGGCGACCTGGCGGCCGCGGCCGCCGTTCTTGGCGCCGGCGCGGACCGGGTATCCATCAGCAGCGCCGCCTTTCGGAACCCCCAGCTTGTGCCGGAAATCATGCGCGAGTTCGGCCCCAAGGCCACCGTTGCCATCGACGTCGATCGCAACCCCCGCATGGCGTCGGGGTACGAGGTTTATATTGACGGCGGCAGAACGCCCACGGGTTTCGACGCGGTCGAGTTCGCCAAGAGAGTGGACGGTTGGGCCGTGCCGGTGATCCTGCCCACAAGCAAGGCCGGCGACGGTACGCGGGACGGCTACGATCTGCCCATCATCCGGCAGATTGCGGATGTGACTTCAGCAGCCGTTGTGGCCTCAGGCGGGGCGGGCAGGCTGGAGCACTTCCTCGATGCCGTGGGTGCCGGCGCAACGGTCCTGCTGGCGGCGTCGGTGTTCCACTTCAGCATCATCGGGATCGCCGAACTGAAACGGTACTTGGCGGATCGTGGAATACGTGTCCGGCCAACACGCGTGTGACCGCGGAGATTCGGGGACAAAGATTCGGGGACAAAGATTCGGGGACAGAGATTCGGGGACAGAGATTCGGGGACAGATACCAAAACAGTCTAAATAGGTTTGCCTGGGTGGCGCAGACCGAGCATCGTCAGACCTATGTCCCAAAAGGAATAAAGGGAGGATCTGTCCCCGAAATTAAAAAAACCATTCAGGCCGAGAGTCACGATTTGCCGATAACGCTAAAGCAAGGTTGCTGAATCTTCCCCTCGCGGGGAACAGCCCTTGAGGACCCGGCTTCCCTGAATGGGAACTAAAACCGGGTCCTGTTTTTTAGGGGCGGACGGCGGCATGTTCCAGCCCGGCCTACCCACGTGCTCCTTCAGCGGCCGGCGGGGAACTTGTCCGTGCTGAAGATCTCCGCCTCCTCTTTGCGGCGTTTCTCGTCGATGGGGCCGATGAGATCGGACGAGGCCGGATAACCCAGCGGGGTCATGGCCACCACCTTCACGCTGGCCGGCACGCCCAGAAGCTGCTTGACCTTGTCCTCGCTGAATGCGCCGATCCAGCAGGTGCCCAGGCCTTCGGCCACGGCCGCAAGGGTCAGGTGATCGATGGCAATGGCCACGTCGATATCCACGCTGTTGCCATATCCGCCCATGTGCTTGTACGCCTGGTCCGGAAACCCGCAGGCCACGACGATCACGGGGGCCTGGGCCATCCAGTGCTGTCCTTTGGCGGCGGCCGCCACGTCCTGGCGAAGCTTCGCGTCCTGGACGAGGATAAAGAGCCAAGGCTGGAGATTGCATGCGGACGGCGCATAACGGAGGGCCTGGCGCATCCGCTGCATGACCTCGGCCGGTATTGGCTTGTCGGCGAAGGCCCTGACGCTCCTTCGGTTCCTGATGGCTTCCATGATATCCATGCCGGTTCTCCCATCGGGCCACGTGGAGGACTGACTACGAACAGCCCTGACGCCCACGGCTATTCTTCGGCCTCGGTCTTTGCCGTGCCGCTGTACACAAGCGTCCACGGCCGCGCTCAGCCCGCTGATCGTCGGGGCGTGCAACTCGGATGTTCACGCGCCCAGCACGACCCGCTCCCACGCGCACGACGCTCAGGTTAACTCTACGCCGGATAACCCACAGTCTGGGCGAAGAGCACGCGCTGTTCCGGCCGCAGGTTCAAATCCTTGGCCAGGCCAGGCTTGTCGCAGTTGTGGAACCAGGCGGCCAGGCCTTGCGAGGCGGCGAACAAATAGACGTTGCCCGCAATAAGGCCCGTGCCCACGAAATAGTAGGATTTCTGGATCTCCGCGTCCTTCAAGCCCGGCTCCTGAAACTGGGCCTTGGCGAACTTGGCGATGTCCACCACGTAAATCAGCCTCACCGGCGCCTTAGCGCCACTGCCACGCCGGCCGCGACCGACCTTCGCGCGAAGGTCCCCCTCCACCACGGGAGTCAAGCAGTGCGTGACCGCCTCGTAAAGGTACACGCCTTCGGGCAGGGCAACGTAAATATCAATCTCCTGAGAGTTGCTGGCCGAGGCGGCCGTTCTGCCTATTCTTCCTCCGCCGGGTTCCTTCTCCCGATTCACCCCGAAGGCCGCCCAGAGCAAGTCCGATAGCACCCGCGGGGGCAGTTGCTTGTCGCTGATGGTGCGGGTGGTCTTCCTGTCCAGCAGGGACGCCAGCACGGACTTGCCGCCATCGGTCTTGGGTTTGACCAGTGCGATTGGCTCCAGGCGAACTGCGGGGCGCGATGTCGTTGTACCGGTCTGGGCGGGCCCGGGCATCTTGCCGGAGTCCTGGGTGCCGGATGCCGGGGCAAGGTCTTCGGCCAGGCCGCGCGCGGTGGCGGCCAGCACGGCGAAGGCCGGCACGGCCTTCAAGAGCTCTCTTCGGTTCATGTGGTTCTCCTCCTCTCTAGCTGCCCATGATGCAATCGCGGCTTCAACTGCACGGGGACACGCGGTCCGGCCATTCAGGAGGGACACAGCCCTCTATGGCAGCGGCAGCACGCGGACCTCGATGGCCTTCTCGTCGGCCAGGAGCTTCTTCACCTCGTTCGGATCGGACTGGCCCTGGTGGTAAGGATAAAGGATCTTCGGCTTGAACGCCCGGGCCGCGTCGGCGGCCTCCTTGGGCGGCATCGTGTAAGGCAGGTTAATCGGCAGGAAGGCGACGTCGATGTCCTTCATCGCTTTCATTTCCGGCGTGCCCTCGGTGTCGCCGGCAACGTATACCCGCTTGTCGCCGAAGGTCAGCACGTAGCCGTTGTCCTTGCGAGCCTTGGGGTGAAACCGGAGCCGTTCGGCGGTGAGATTGTAGGCCGGGACGGCCTGGACGGTGATGTCCGGGACCTTCCCGCTCTGACCGATCTCGATCACCTGCCCGAACCCCGCCTCCTTAACTGACGAAGCGTTGGCGAAGATGAGCGTCGAATCCTTCTTGATCCGGTTGATGACCTTGGGGTTCAGATGATCAAAGTGCTCATGGGTGATGAGGATGGCGTCGGCCTTGGGCATCTTGTCCCACAGGGCCTCGCCGGCGGGGTCCACGTAGTACTGCTTGCCCTTGAACTCGAAGCGAATGGCCGAGTGGTTGATCGGCTGAATCGTCAGGTTCCCTGCCGATGTCTTTTCCACCGCGACGTTAATATCCGCGGGCGCCGAGGAGGCCTGGGCCATCAGCGCCATAGCGGCCATCGCAGCCACCGATAGCATGAAGATATTCATTGTGATTCTCCCGGATGTTCACCAGCCCGCGGCCAATGCGGGCCTCTTGCGCATTATCCTATCCCGTTGGCAGGCCACAAGCACATTACAAACATCCGCAACGCAACCGGCTCGCGGACAAGAGGCGGGTCTTGTGAGATGGCGGCATCCCAAGGATAATGGTCCCGCGTCGAGTTCGTCAGGGAGAGCAATCGTGGAAGACAAGCAGGTGGAAGAGGTGTGCGCCCCCGCCGAAGCACATGGCTCCGCTGGGTGGCGCTTCACGCCGCAGGCGATCGTATTCCTCAGTTCGGCCTGCGTGATGGTGTTGGAACTGGTCGCCGGCAGGCTTACGGCGCGGCATCTGGGCAGCTCGCTGTACACGTGGACGTCGATCATAGGCGTGGTTCTGGCAGGCATCAGCGCTGGCAACTACATCGGCGGGAAAATGGCCGACCGGTGGCGGCCGGAACGAACCCTGGGCTGGCTGTTCCTCGCGGCATCCGTGGCGTGCCTGGGGTCGCTGTTTATCAATCAGGTGGTGGCCGGCACGGCCGGGGGACCGAATCCCGCCTGGCAGATGACCTACCCGACCCGCGTGCTCGTCTCGACGCTGATAGTCTTCCTGCTTCCGGCGCTGCTGCTGGGGACGGTCTCGCCGGTGACGGCGAAGATGGCCATCGCCCGCGGCAAGGCCCTCGGCGCGAGCGTCGGGTCCATCTACGCGTGGGGGGCGGTCGGCAGTATCGTGGGCACGTTCACCACGGGTTTCTGGCTGATCGCCGCGCTGGGCGCCCGCGGGGTGGTGATAGCCGTAGCGGGCGGGCTGGGTCTCATCGGCCTGGTCCTGGGACCGTGGCGAATCCTGCAAGCTCTGTGGGTGGCGGCGCTGGTTGTGATGTTCTGGCTGTCGCAGACGCAGTCGGACAACTACTTCCAAGCGGCCTGCGGCGTGGGATTGCAGGACGGCCTGGCGAGCGTCGACGGCAACGGCGCCGCAACATTCCGGAGATACCCCTTCGCTCGCGACAGCCACTACCAGTTCATCCGCGTCTACGACGAAGGCGGGGATCACGGCCTGCCCGGCGGGCGCGAGATCGCGCTGGACACGCTGCGTCACGGCTACGTTGACCTGAACAACCCGCGCCACCTGGAGTTCGAGTACGAGCAGATTTACGGCGCGCTTGCCGAGCGGTTCATGCGTGGCCGGGGGGCGATACGGGCGTTTTTCCTCGGCGGCGGCGGCTACACGTTCCCGCGATGGGTTCAGGAACGGTTCCCCGGCTCGCGGTGCGACGTGGCGGAGATAGACCCGGTCGTCGTCGAGGCATGCCACCAGGCGATGGGCCTGCCTCGCGACACGCCGATCCGCACGATGTTGAACGACGCCCGCGTGGTTGTCGACCAGATGAGCCCGGACCAGCGCTACGACCTCATCATCGGCGACGCCTTCAGCGACCTGGCCGTGCCGTGGCACCTGACCACGATCGAGTTTCAGCAAAAGCTCCGCGACCATCTTGCCGACGGCGGCGTGGTGCTGACGAACATCATCGAGGACTTCCATGCGGGCGGGCGGTTCCTCGGCGCGTACATCGCCACGGCCCGGAGGGTGTTCAGGCACGTGCTTGTGTTCTGCACCGGCCACTGGGGCGTCAGCACGGGGCACGACAACTTCATCATCGTCGCGGCCGACCGCGACGAACCGGGCCTGTACGATTACCTGGCAGCGCTCGGCCCGGGCCACGGGACGGACTTCCCCGGCTCGCTGCTGACGGAAGAAGACCTCGCCACCCTTGCCGCCCGCAACGGCCGGCGCATCCTGACCGACGACAACGCCCCGGTAGAAAACCTCCTGGCGCCGATCGTCAGATAGCCGGCGGCTGCTTGGCCTTCTTCTTGGGCTATTGCTTCTCGGCCCTGTCGATCATGGCCTTGAGGCCTTCGGGGTATGCCTCCACCCTCTCGGCCGGACATGGCTTAAGCAGCGGCATGAGGCTCTGGGGATCGGCCACGTTCAGGTCGAGCCATAGATCGAAGTCTTCCTGGTCCAGAATCACCGGCATCCGCTTGTGGAACGCGGCTACCAGCGAGTTGGCCTGCGTAGTGATGATGGTGCAGGGCTCCATCCCCAAGAGGAACACGGCTGCTCGACGTGGTCAGCGCGCCAGCCGCAGACCCCTGGATCTGGCCTGCCGGCGGAGCCGGTCGATGCAGGCGCTTTGCGGGCGGTCTGCCAGTTCGGGCAGCCTGCCCGCGTGGAAGGCCGGATGATACTGCGACATGATGTTGACGGTGCAGCCCGGCGCCGTGCTGGCGATGACGTCGACGGCCTCGCCGCTGTGGGCGAGGTTGCCCGGCATGACCAGGTGGCGCACGAGCAGGCCGGCGATGGCCTCGCCGCGGGCGTCCAGGCGAAGCGGGCCGACCTGCCTGTGCATCTCGGCCAAGCCGGCCGTGGCGACGGCGGGATAATCCGCCACGCCCGAGTACTTCCGCCCGGCGGGCTCGTCGGCCCACTTGAAATCGGGCATGTAGATGTCGATCAGGCCTTCCAGGCAGGCCAGTGTCCCGACAGACTCATACCCGCCGCAGTTGTAGACGGTTGGAATGGTCAGGCCGCTTGCGCGGGCGAGCACGACGGCCCCGGCCACGGCGTGCGCCACGTGCGTTGGCGTGACGAAGTTTATGTTGCGGCAGCCTCGGCCCTGAAGGCCCAGGGCGATTTCGGCGATCTGCATGGGCGTCCGCGGCAGGCCCTCGGCCCCCTGGCTGATGTCGGCGTTCTGGCAGAACACGCATGCGAGATTGCAGCCGGTAAAGAAAATGGTCCCGCTGCCGCCGTTGCCCACAAGACACGGCTCTTCCCCGAAATGCGGGCCGGCGGATGCCACCACCGCCTGGCTGCCGATCCGGCACGCGCCGATCTGCCCGGCCTGGCGATTCACACCGCACCGGCGCGGACACAGCCTGCACCGCCGGATCTCACGGCCCAGGCGCAGGACATTGGGAGGCATCTCGACCATGAGTGAATCTTATCACCCTACGCGAGGTCAAGACATCTTGCCCGAATTCCCGCACCTGTCCCCCCCGAGAAATCCAATCCGCGACCTCTGACCCGACTCTCCGAGAGTATGCCGCCGCGGCTTGCGAAGCCATGTTGGGTCCGTTGAGCCGCTGATAGCAGGATGAGCCGCTTCCGCGCAGGAAACCACCGCGAAAGATTTCATCCGCGAAGATTCCGGCTTGACAGCGCAATGTTTCTTGGAAGAAGGTCGCGGGGACAGCCCGTCACGAATCCCCGTATACGGCGCTTGTCTTTTTTGAATGTTAGTGTTATGTTAGTATACGGAGTATCACGATGCCGTCGAACGTCAAAGACATCATTGCCTGCCGCGTGGGCCGGTCGCTACGGCTGGTGCGGTACGGCGCGAATGTCCCGGCGGGGTTTCCATCGCCGGCGGATGATTACGTCGAAGGCCATCTGGACCTCAACGAGCATCTCATCCATCATCCGGCCGCCACGTTCTTCGTCCGGGCCAGCGGCCATTCGATGGTCAACGCCGGCATATTCGACGGCGACCTGCTGATCGTCGATCGCGCCTTGTCGCCTCAGGACGGCGACATCGTCATTGCGGTGCTGTTCGGCGAACTGACGGTCAAGCGTATCCGCAAGCGGCAGGATAAGTTGCTCCTGGAGCCCGATAACGCCGCCTACCCGGCCATCGAGGTGCCGCCGGAGGCGAACTTCCAGGTCTGGGGCGTCGTCGCGCACGCCATTCACCGCATGGTGCGCCGATGATCGCTCTGGTCGACTGCAACAACTTCTACTGCTCCTGCGAGCGCGTCTTCCAGCCGGAGTTGGCTGGCCGGCCCCTGGTCGTCCTGAGCAATAACGACGGATGCATCGTCGCCCGTTCCAACGAGGTCAAGGCGATGGGCATCGCGATGGGCAGCCCGCTGTTCAAGGTTCGCGACCTGGTGCGCCGGCACCAAATCGTCGTGCGTTCTTCGAATTACTCGCTGTACGGCGACATGTCGCAGCGGGTCATGCGGACCCTTGAGCCGTTGAGCCCCATCGTGGAAGCCTACAGCATCGATGAGGCGTTCGTCTATCTCGATGGCTTGAAGGTGGACATCATGGAACATGCCAGGTTGCTGCGGCGAACGGTGCTGCAACATACCGGCATTCCGGTGTCGGTGGGGATCGGTCCAACCAAGACGCTGGCGAAGGCAGCCAGTAAACTGGCCAAGTCAGATCCTCGGCACGAGGGAATCTTCAGCGTGGCCGACCCAGCCGCAAGAGATGTCGCCCTGGAAAGGCTGGCAGTGAAGGATGTCTGGGGCGTCGGGCCTCGTTACGCGCGAATGCTCGCGCGGGAAGGCATTGTGACGGCGCGAGCGCTGCGGGATGCGGATTTGGCCTGGGTGCGTCAGAAGATGACCATCGGGGGGATGCGAACGGTCCTGGAACTGCGTGGCCAGCGATGTTTCCATGCCGAGATGGAGCCGCCCCCCAGCCAGCAGATCGTCCGCTCGCGTTCCTTCGGCCGGGCGGTGGAGTCGCTGGAAGACCTGGAGCAGGCCGTGGCCATGCACGCCAGCCGGGCGGCGGAAAAGCTCCGCGGGCAGCATTTGGCCGCCGGCCTGGCCAGTGTGTTCATCGCCACCAATCGCTTCAAGAGCGATTCGCCCCAGTACGGCAATTCCATCACGGTCAAGCCGGCAATCCCCACCGATGCCACGAACACCTTGATCGCCTGTACGCTGCGGGGCCTGCGGCGCATCTACCGGCCGGGCTATGCGTACAAGAAGGCCGGCGTGATGCTGATGGACCTGACATCCGCCACCGACGCTCCCCAAAGCCTGTTCGCCGAACTCCAAAGCCCCCAGAGCAGTTCACTGGACCCAACGCTGGATGCCGTCAATCGCCGTTTTGGCCCCAACACGCTTCGCTACGCCGCCGTGGGGTTCGAGCATCCCTGGGCCATGCGCCGGCAGTTCTGCTCGCCCCGGTACACGACCTGCTGGAATGAATTGCCGGCCGTAAAGGTGCGGGTATAAGATAGGGACAGGTGAACCATGTGCGGCCGATTTGCCCTCAAGACGCCCGTCATCTCGTTGCGGGAGACAATGCGCTTTGACAACATTCCCTCCTGCCCGGTGCGGTACAACATCGCGCCGTCGCAGGATATTCTCGTGGTGCGGCAGGTTACCGGCCGGCGCGAAGGCCAAATGATGCGGTGGGGTCTGATTCCATCTTGGGCGAAGGATCCCCAAATTGGCCATCACGTGATCAATGCCCGGGCCGAATCGCTGGCGGACAAGCCGGCGTTCCGTGAGGCATTCCGCCGCCGGCGGTGTCTGGTGCCCGCCGATGGCTTCTACGAATGGCAAAGCGGCAACGTCAACCGCCGCCAGCCGTTTTTCATCCGGCGTACCGACGGGCAGGTGATGACCCTGGCGGGTATCTGGGATCCATGGGTCGCGGCCAATGGGCAAGCGATTCTCAGTTGCTCAATTATTACCGTCGTGGCCAATGCCACGGTCGGGGCCATCCACAATCGCATGCCGGCCATCCTGGAGCCTTCGGACGCCGATCGCTGGTTGGATGAATCCTTGTGCCTTGCGGACTTGCTGAGTCTGCTTCGCCCACCTGCAGTGGATGTTCTGGAGGCCTATCCGGTGGATCGACAGGTCAACAAGCCCGACGAAGATGGGTCGGCCTGCATCCGGCGGATCGATATCGATCCCACAGGCAAATTGGAATTGTTTTGAATCAAGAACGTCTTTGCCGATTGGACCATTTGTAGCGGCCCAGCCAATTGGCCAGCCTATTTTTCGGCGTCTGAACGGTTGTCCACCCGAATAATTCGGTCGCGGCCTTGCCATAAGAACTTACGACGGGTTGCCATCGGCGGCTTCTTCCGGTATCAGGGCCGCGCGAATACCGTCCTCAACCTCTTCAAGGACCTCTGGAACTTGCCGGCATGCATCGGCGAGATGCTCGGTTACCTCCCGCCTTTCGTCAGCGCGTTCTTCCGCGCCAGAGACTCGATGGCGGCACGCCGACTCCCCAGCCCAAGGCCGATGCTCCAATCACCGGCCTCACCAAGCTGATCTCCACGCCGATCCCGGGCGGACTTCATCATCGGTACCAGCGGGTGGTGGCGTGGCAGCAGGGGCCTGGGCCATTCTGCTGTCGGCCGGGCCGGCCTGTCTGCGCTTCCGCCGGCCCTCATTCACTACAAGGCCACATCTGGCCGCAAACGGCCGGTTGCCGGTCCCGAACCCGCGCCGATGCTGCCCGTCAATGCCCGCCCGCAACGGGCTGTCAGCCGCCCAGAGGTCGCGGATGGAATTTCTCGAGGGGACAATCGCATGGGCGAAGGCACTTATCGATGCGGCGTATTTGAAGCAGCTCTGGGACCTCCCGACCACCACGAAGGGGCGGAAAGTATTTCTCGGCCCATTCAAGGTACTTGTCGTATAGGTTACCTACCGATAAAATGGCCTTTCCATTGACGAGGTCTTGGATGGCCTCGTAAGGGCTCTTGCGGGCGAGTGCGAAACGAGGATGGCGGCTGAAGAGATCGAGCCGCTGGCCGAAGGCGGCGTGGATCTCGCCCCTCGTCCGCAGGCCGGGCCGGCCGATGCTGTTGGCCCCGCGGCTTGAGTCCGGATTGTACGAGCAAAGCAGAAGATGGTGCGTGCCGAAGGGCACGAACGAACACCGGGTTGTGCGGCCACGGCCGTGAAATGCCAGCGTAGCTCAACGGTAGAGCACCGCTTTTGTAAAGCGGCGGTTGCGGGTTCGATTCCCTCCGCTGGCTTGCCCCGAGCGCAGTCGAAGGGCTTGCCCCGAGCGCAGTCGAAGGGCTTGCCCCGAGCGAAGTCGAGATGCTTGCCCCGAGCGCAGTCGAAGGGCTTGTATCGAGCGCAGTCGAGATGCTTGCCCCGAGCGCAGTCGAAGGGAGAGGCCCGGCCTGGAATGGCGTCATTGCGCCTGCAAGCACTTCCGGGTAATCTATACTCGTCCGACCTACGGGGGCCGGATCATGCGTCGGCTGGAATGTCGGCACTGGGGCAGGAAGATGGCCACATGGGAAAAGCCAAGTGCGTGGCAGTCTATTTCTCTTGCTTGATTGCCTACCGCGAATTACGATTTGGATCGACCTGGGCGATCAGTCGACTCGCTGGCCGTTCACGAGATCGCCTTCCTTCGGTGTTCACGTGCCCAACGCACGGGAAAGGACGGTCCACGATGACTGCGACGTCAAGCGACACCCCGCAGGAGATAGTCCCCCTTGACATGTCGAAGATCGATGTCAGCGACCTGAACGTCAGAAAACACGGTGCGGACCAGGACTTGGACGATCTTGCGGACAGCATCAGGGTGGTTGGGCTGGTTCAGCCGGTCGTGGTCATGCGTCAACTGGAGAAGGACAGGTATGAACTGATCGTGGGTCAGCGGCGTTTGCTTGCGCACAAGATACTCGGAAAGAAAACGATCCCTGCTATCGTGATCGACCCGCTCAGTGAGAAGGATGCTCTTATCCGTTCGTTGGTTGAAAACGTTCATCGCGTCGATCTCAATCACGCAGATGCCGCCCGTGCCGCCACGGAACTCTACAAACGCCTCGACAAGAACGTGAAGGCCGTGTCCAAGGCGACAGGGCTGTCCCCCCAGAGAGTGCGGCAGTATGTGAAGATTGAGGCCCTCGCCTCCGACAAGATTAGGCGCAAGCTCAATGACAAAAAAGTGGCTCCGCGTGATGTCCAACGCGCTCTTGAAGCCGCTCATGGCAATATCGGCAAGGCTGAAGACCTTCTGGACCTTATGGAAAAGTACAAGATGGACAAACACCAGAAGGCCAGACTGGTTGAGATCGGCGAGGCAAGCACGGGGGCGTCGGCAAAAACGATATTCGAAGAGGCGCTGAAGCCGCGGATTGAAGAGAGCGTGACGGTTCCGCTGCCAACCAAGCTTAGGAACGGCCTTGCGCACGCGGCCAAGAAGCTCGAGATGACCTGGGAAGAGGTCGCCGCCGAGGCCCTGGAGTATTGGCTGCAGAAGAACGGTTACCTCGAATGAGCGAATCACGGTCCAACAGAACAATTCGCAGTAAGCCTGTGCCCTCCCAGCGAGAGGTGGACGAAGCGCTCGCTGCGGTCATGGCGAATACCCGGCACAGGGACCGTCGACTCAATCCTCTGGAAGTCGCGCAAAAGATCGAGTTCGCCCGCCGTGCACTGGGCAGCCTCCAAATTGTCGCGGAACGGACGATTCTGTCCTACGAGATGATCCGCCAGATACACTCGGCCTTAAAGTGTACTGACCGAGTCAAGAAGCTGGTGACATCAGGCCATCTGTCCAGTTTTGATATCCTCCATCGCCTTAGCAAGCTCTCGTCGGGCGACCAGGACACGATCGCTGACGCGGTGGTTAGCGGGGAGGTGGATTCCGACGACGTTCGCGGGCTCGTTGGCCTTCGCAGGGAAACGCCGTCCGTCCCCATGCGAGACCTAGTCGCCAGGATAACGGGTTCCAAGAACATAAAGCACTATATCGCGTACTTCTCTGTCCCGCCCAATTGGTCGGATGCTGTCCGGCTCCGTCGCTCGTTTGAGAAGGCACTTGGACAGAATGCCATCGTTTCAGTGAATCTAAAGGGTTGCCTTGGGACGCTGACCATGAATGCCGAGGGCAGAAAGAGACTGCAAGAACAGGCTCGCAAGAAGGCGATCACAAAGCGGCAGTTTATCGACCACATTGTTGCCAAGGGGACACGACCGAATGGCTAAAGCTAGTCCCATCAGGAGAGGTGCTCAAGAGCGGTGCCTCGTGTTCGAGGAATTGACTGCGTTGGCAGAGAAGTTGGTGAAGTGGAGAGCAGCCTACGAGCAGCAGATGGCACAGATGTACTCGCGGCAAGGGCGTGTGTTTGATTTCGTTAAGGGGCTACGCTTTTCTGCAGGGCTCATCTATTACCTGCGAGAAAGACTCTCCGGGACGCAGTTCGAGGTCGATTGGGGGCAAGTAGTCGAAGATAACGGTGGACATTTCTCGCCGGAATGCGATGTGATTATCCACGAGCGCGGGTACTGCGGGAGATGGAATGGCGGGAAGACTGATCAGGTAATGGACTTCAGGTTCATTAAACGAGCCCGCGTGATCGCGGTAATTAGCTGCAAGTCGTTTCTAAGGAGCATTGTGCAAGAGCACCGCGACTACTGCGGGAGGATGAAGCCCTATGTGGGCAAGAGAAGGCTGTGGATGTTTGCTGAGTGCGTGCCGGTAGGCAGAGAATCGCGGCTTCTTGAGGATGCAAAGCAGGCAGGTTATGAGAAGTGCTGGTATCTCTACAGCTGGGACAGGCGGAACCTGCGCGACAGGAGAGACGAGTGCCTCTGGGAGGACTTCGTTAGGACCATAGAGGGACTCGGCGCTTCGCGCAACAGAGCGGCAGGGAGTTGATAGTGCCCAAGGCCAATGACAAACAGACGACAGCCCAATCGCGTTTTGATCTGGCATGGCAAGCGGCTGCCAGCCAGGTGGCAAGTGCCAACCTGCCTGGCCTTATGGTCGAGTGCCCCCAATGCGGCGTGGAGGGGACGGCCTTCTCCAAATGGATTCCAAAGAGTCCAACTAAGCCGCTGTTTATTGTTCACACAAATGGCAACGGGTTCTTCAAGGCATGTTCTCTGAGCAAGGAAGAGTCAATCGCAGTGAGATCGGCAGTAGATTTGAGGCGTTCGGATGCCGCACGAACTCTTCGGCTCGGTAGGCCGTTCGTTCTTTTTAGCGGTGGCAAAGACAGCCTGTGCCTCCTTCACTACATGAAAACCATCGCAGCCCGGAAGGACGTTGAAATCACGGCTCTACACGCCGACACGACGGCAGGTTTCCCGGAAGTCGAAGACTATGTTCACAAGGTGTGCAAGAAATTGAAGGTGCCCCTCGTGGTCGTCCGTCCACCGCACGACTATTTCCAGATTGCGAAGCGATGGGGCATTCCTGGCATCCGCGCCCGATGGTGCTGTGAGACTCTGAAGGTAGCTCCGATCAGGAGGTATCTTGATCTGATCGACGAACCCAAAGTTGTCTACGACGGAATCCGGGCCGCGGAGTCGAACATCCGTGCGACATACAACCCAATATGGTATCACCCGGCGTTCAGGTGCATCAGCATCAGCCCGATTTTTGGTTGGTCTGATGCTGAGGCAGACCGGTACATCGCGCGGCACAGGCTGCCGAAAAGTCCAGCGGCTGACTTGGGGACTTCCTCTGAATGCTGGTGCGGAGCGTACAAGTGCAGATTGGACTTCGAGAAACTGCTCGAGGTCCATCCCGAAATCTTCGACAAGTTGGTGGATGTCGAGCGGGCGCAGAGGGGAAGGTACACGTTCGTCTACGAAGAGGGAAGGCGGATTCGCTTGACAGAAGTCAGAAAGAAGGTTGCTCGGAGGACCAAACGCGCATCTGGGGAGTAGCATCTCCGACATGATGTCCATATGTGTAACGATCTGCCAAGCCACGTCGGGAAAGTCTGCACTCGTGGTTTCTCTTCCCTGTTACCCGCCGCCAGACAACCAGAACGCGCGACGCCACGGCTGACCCGCCTTCGCCTTTCGGGCTTCGACGGGCAAGTCCCCGGCGCGATGTGCCTCTGCCGAGGGTTCGGCGAGACAGGAGCCATGGAACCTGCCTGCGGGATGCAGGCCAAGGCCATGCGGGGCCGTATACCCCTGTGGTGTTTTTCTTTGGGCCTGGCGGCGGCTTGAAACGCGGGCAGTTGCCGGGTATGTTTGGCGGGTCGTTCGGCGGATTGTTCGGCCGGCGCCGGCCCCTGGAGGCGTTGTCCGGCCGCGGTGGGTGCGGTTTGTTTGGCCCGTGCGGTTTGTTTGGCCCATGCGGGCTGTTTGGCTCATGCGGGCTGGAATGGAAGAAGATGGCAGTCAAGAGTTTGACCAATAAGCTCACCGGGCGCAAGTTGTGGATTCCGCGGATGACGTACATCGGCGCGCGGTTCATGGCGGCGGCGTTTCGGGCGGTGGGGATCGACGCGTCGCCGACTCCGCCGTCGGATGCTGAGACGCTCGAGCTGGGCGGGCTTTACACCAGCGGCGAGGAGTGCTACCCGGAGAAGGTCACGATGGGCGACTTTCTGCGGATCGTCAAGGCCCCGGACTTCGACCGCGACGCGCACGCGTTTTTCATGCCGACGGCCGAGGGACCGTGCCGCTTCGGCCAGTACGCCCCGTATCTTCGGCATGTGCTCGACGAGATGGGCTACGAGGATGTGCCGGTCATCTCGCCGACCAGCAAGAACAGCTACGACGGCGTTGGCGAGCACGGCTCGGACGTGATGCGGCAGATGTGGCGCGGGCTGGTCTGCTCGGACATATTGCGGAAGATACTCCTCCGCACGCGTCCTTATGAGACCGAGCCGGGCGCCGCCGACGCGGCCTTCGAGCGGTCGATGGAGATCGTCGAGGCGATCCTGGCCAGCGAGTCGCTGTCGAGCAAGGACCGCATGGCGGGGCTGATCGACGCGATAGTCCGCGTGCGGGACATTTTCCGGGCCGTGCCGGCCAGGTACGTCAAGGGCAAGCCGCTTATCGGCGTGGTCGGCGAGATCTTCTGCCGGCTCAACACGTTCAGCAACTACGACGCGGTCCGCAAGATCGAGGCTCACGGCGGCGAGGCGTGGATCAGCGACGTTTCGGAGTGGGTCTGGTACACCAACTGGTCGCAGAAGAGCCTGCTGAAGCGCGACGGCAAGACGTTCACGCTTTCGATGGCTGGGGCGATGGTCAAGAACGCCGTGCAGCGCCGCGAGGAGCACAAGCTGCTGGCGCCGTTCCACGACGACTTCCTCGGCTACGAGGAGCCGCACGACATTTACGCCGACGTGCTCGAGCCCGCCTGGCCTTACCTGCCGGCCGACGGGGCCCTTGGCGAGATGGTGCTCTCGGTCGGAAAGAGCATGTACCTTCACGGGCGCGGCGCCGACGGGATCATCGACATAAGCCCGTTCAGTTGCATGAACGGGATCGTCTCGGAGGCGGTCTACCATACCGTCTCGGCCGACCACGACGGGATTCCGATCCGCAACTTCTACTTCGACGCGTCGAGCTCGAACATGGAGCGCGACCTGGACATCTTCACGGAGTTGGCGTCCGGGTATCAGAAGCGAAAGAAAAAGCCGCGGCGATACCCGCCGTGCTTCGGGTCTTAAAGACCCTCAGAATTTCGAAATACGAATTTCGAAATACGAAACAATTTCGAAATACGAATGTCGAAACTCAAAACAAAGACCAGGCGATGGGCGGTGCCATGCTTCCGCATGCTGTTCGCGGAAGCATGTTGCCCCACGTGGAGCATGGTTCGGCGTTTGTGTTTTTGGTCATTGTTTTGAAATTCGTGCTTTGAATTTGTTTCGGATTTCGAGATTCGAGTTTCGGATTTCTGATTCCGCCGTTGTGAATTGGTGCAAAGCCCGGCATGTTGGGGGCATACACTGGTGTCCAAGATATGTCGAGGCAGGAGGTCGCCGTCGGATGATAGAGCGGGCTGTAGACGTTGACCAGCGGCACACGGCGTGCGGCACGGGCTGTGGCGGCGCATCGGCGCGCGCATCGGGCGATCCGCTCGCGGCCCACAAGCTCGACATGCGGCGATTCGCGGACAAGTTCGCCAAGCTGCCTCTTGAAATGCGGGCGACGTGCCCATCCTGCCGCAAGGTCGTTCCAGCCCAGTTCGACCGCCGCGGCAGCCAGGTTGTCCTTACGTTTAACTGCGGCGATTGCGGACAGCGCCGGCAGGTGCACCACGACGCGATCTGGACGCTCCTGGCCGGCGACTTTCCCGGCAGCGCCACGCACACCTTCGGCGGCTCGCGGATTCACCCGCCGATCCGCAGGCTGCCGCGGACCGTCGAGACGCTCTGTCCGCGGTGTGCGGCCGTGATCGTCGGGCGGTACTTCGTCGAGGACGACGCGGTGCATATCGAGAAGGTCTGCCCGGAGCACGGATACTTCCGCGACATGATCAACAGCGACGCGCTGCTGTACTCGAAGGCCTCGTGGTGGACCTTCGGCGAGCAGCCCGGCCTGGAAGAGCCGCAAGTTACCGGCGGCGCGAGATGCCCGACCGACTGCGGGCTGTGCAACCAGCACCAGTCGGGGTCCGTGCTGGCGCAGATCGACCTGACCAACCGCTGCAACATGCGATGCCCGATCTGCTTCGCCAACGCGGGCGCGGCCGGGTACGTCTGCGAGCCGTCGCTGGAGCAGCACGTGGCGCACCTCCAGAGGTTGCGGGACTTTCGGCCGGTCCCCTGCACGGCCATCCAGTTCACGGGCGGCGAGCCGACGATCCACCCGGACTTTTTACGGATCGTCGAGGCGGCGCGGTCGATGGGTTTCAGCCACATTCAGATCGCCACCAACGGCATACGGATGGCGGATTACGAGTTCGCCCGCCAGGCGGCCGAGGCGGGGCTGCACGTGCTTTACCTCCAGTTCGACGGCGTGGGGCCCGAGGCTTACCGCCGGATGCGCAACTATCCCGGCATATGGGAAAAGAAGCTCGCGACGGTGGAAACCTGCCGCAGGTTGGACATGAAGATATGCCTCGTGCCGACGATCGTCCGCGGCGTGAACGACGACCAGGTCGAGCCGATCTTCCGCTTCGCCGTGGACAACATCGACACCGTCAGCGCGATAAGCTACCAGCCGGTGGCGTTCACCGGGCGGATCAACTACGAGCAGCGGAGGAGCCGGCGATACACTCTTGGCCACCTGGCCCACGACATCGCCGCCGCCTCGGGCGCCAGCCCGCTGCGGGACATGTTCCCGCTGAGCGTCGTGGCGCCGCTGAGCGAGTTCCTCGAGGCGCTGTCCGGCTCGCCAAAAATCCGCCCGACGTGCCACCCGGACTGCGCGCTGGGAACGTACTTCTTCGTCTCGCCGGACAAAAAGGCCTTCGCGTTCCCACAGGTGCTGGACATCGAGGGCATGTTCTGCGACATGAACCGCCTGGCGGCGAAGATCCGCCGCCGCGGCCGGGCCACCTGGCTGGACAAACTGCGGGCGATGAGGATGTTCAAGAGGCATTTCCGCGCCGAAGCCGCCCCGGCCGGCCTGACCGTGGGGCGGTTCATGCGATCACTCCAGGGCCTGGTGGACAAGAGCGTAGGCCGGGGCGCCGGCGAGAAGTTCACCTACAAAACGCTCTTGTGTGCCGGCATGCACTTTCAGGACAGGTACAATTTTGATGTCGAGCGGACCAAGCGCTGCGTGATACTATACTCCACGCCGGACGGGGTGTTCCCGTTCTGCACGTGGAACTGCGGACCGGAGTACCGCACGGTGAGCGAACGCAAATTCGCCGCCGCCCAGACCGGACCGGCCGAGCAGGCGGATGTGGCGCCCCATAAGCCGGGCCAAGCATTGGAGAGACAACTATGAGAGCATCTATGAGAGCAACTATGAGAGCATCGCTGATTTGCCTTGTCTGTGTGCCGCTGCTGATGGTTGCGGGCTGCCAGACCGAAATGGGCATGTCCGGTTCGCGGGCCGCTGCCAACGTCGTCAAGGGCAAGGGCATTGACGTCTCGATCCGCTTGCCGGGCCGCAACTGGAAAATCGGCGATCTGATGCCGGTGGAGGTCGCCGCCGTCAACACCACCGGCTCGCCCATTGACATCGCCTCCCCAACCGGCGCGCCGGTGCTCGTGCGGATCATGAGGCCAAGCAAGATGTCATTCGAGCAGGTCCGCGTCTACCCCACCGCGGCCACGTCGAACATCCTCAACTGGACCCTGCCGGCAGGAGGCGGCAGGACCTTCAAGCTGATGGTCCCCGTCGAGCCGGACTGGCCCGTGGCGGAGATCCTGTACATCTCAGCCGAGCTCAACGGCTACCCGCAGTACAGCCCGAGCGTGGCGATCACCGTCGAGCCGGGCGGGAAGTAAGAAGAAAGCACGAATTTCGAATTTCTAAATCCGAAACAAATTCGAAATCCGAAATCCCAATGATCAAAACGACAGGACAAAGTATCCGAGCTTGCCCTCGCTTGGTCCCTGGTATTTGCTTCTCGGTCCTTGTTTGAGCCCTGAATGCCGGCAGGCAGGTTTGGTGCTTTGAATTTGGTGCTTTGTATTTGTTTAGTATTTAGAAATTAGAAATTCGGATTTTCCTCAGCGGCAGATGTTTTCATGATCAGCCCAGCGCGGAAACCTGACACCAGCGATGAGTCCTACACTGCCGCGGCGGAGCATTCGACGGCGGCGGCGATGGGCAAGCGGTACCTGCACGACTTTCCGCCCTCGGCGAATGCCGACAAGAGCCCCTGTCGCACCGACGACGGCGAGTTGTCCAGCGGCGCGTACCTGCGCTCCAGCGCCCTGGCCGCTGATGAGGTCACCAGCAGGCTGCTCCAGATCAACTACCACCACAAGCTCGAACGCTACCTCCGCACCCGCCCGATGCGCTGGCTGCTGCGGGTGCTGTCGAAGGAAAGGCCGGACGATAAGTTCCCCGCCGCGTGGGCGACCACCGCGCTGGAGCGGGCGGTGTTCAGCTATCGCAACCCGGCCGTGCCGGCGCGGAGGCGGTTTCGCTATTGGCTGCTGCACAAGTTCATCGACCGCATGCGGGGCAAGACCGACGCCGAGACCTTCCGCCGCCGGCTCAGCGAGCACGTCCCGACCGTCCGCGGGCTTGTCATCGTCGCAAAGAGCGTGGCCGAGTTCGGCCTGACCGTGCCGCAGCGGTTCGGCGCGCCGCTGTTCGCCGTCTGGAACTTCACCAACCGCTGCAATCTCGCCTGCAAGCACTGCTACCAGGACAGCGAGCACAAAACACTCACCGACGAGCTGACGCTGGATGAGAAGCTCGGCCTGATCGACCAGCTCGGGCGAATGCACCTGCCCATGCTGGCGTTTTCCGGCGGCGAGCCGACGATCTCGAAGGACCTGCTGCCGTGCCTGGCCCGCGCAAAGAGCTGGGGCATGCACACGACCATCGCCACCAACGGCACGGCCATGACGCGCGGGCTTGCCGCCAGGCTGGCCGAGGCGGGGCTGCGGTACGTGGAGATATCGCTGGACTCGGTCGATCCGGCCCGTCACGACGCCTTCCGCGGCTCACCCGGCATGTGGAGCCGAGCGGTCGAGGGCGCCCGCAACGTCGTAGCCACGCCGGGCCTGCGGCTGGGAATCGCCATGTGCGTTCACCAGGGCAACTACGGCCAGGCCGAGGCGATGATCGACCTGGCTGAGAAGCTCGGCGCCGGGTGCTTCGCCCACTTCAACTTCATTCCCGTCGGGCGCGGGCTAAAGATGGTCAGCGGCGACATAACGCCCCAGCAGCGAGAAAAGCTCCTGGCGATGCTCAACCGCCGCATGCAGGCCGGCGGCATAGGCGTTATCTCGACGGCGCCGCAGCTTGGGCGCGTGTGCCTGGCCGGGGCGGCCCTCGATGAGGGGCGAGTGAGCTGCTCGCACGCCGGCGCCGGCAGCGGCGTCAAGGCCCGCGTGGTCGCCAAGTACCTCGGCGGCTGCGGCGCAGGCCGGACGTACATCTGCATCGAGCCTGACGGCAACATCACGCCCTGCGTGTACCTGCCCCACCGCGTGATGGGAAACATCCGCCAGAAGCCCGTCGGAGAAATCTTCCGCACGAGCGTCTTCTGGGACATCCTCAACGACCGCAAACGCCGCCTGCACCACTGCGAGGTCTGCGTGTTCGGCAATTACTGCGGCGGCTGCCGCGCCCGGGCCGATGCATACTTCGGCCAGCTTCACGCCGGCGACCCCGGGTGCATCTTTAACGCCAAATACTGGGACGACCTCGTCGCCAACGGCACCGTCGTGGTGGAAGACGCCGCCACGGCCGACAAAGACCGCACCCTCACCCCCACCCGCTGCGCGCCGGGGTGAGAGAAGAAGAAAAGAAGGCCTCGCGCAGAGGTCGCAGAGAACGCAGAGGGGAAGAGGGATTATTGCAGAGGGAAGAAGAACGCGGGTTTGTGGTTGCCGCGAGTTTCCGGAGAACGAGCATGATATCGCGACATTTGCTGATAAGGGTGCTTATTAATCCTTGCGCCTTGGGGGTATGGATTCTTCTCGGATTCGTGATGTCAAATGCTTTCAGGGGAATCCCCCGTGGAGTGTTCATGAATCATGGTTCACACTCACTGCCGTCCGGTTGTTGCCGCGACGGAATGATATAACTCTTTTGTATTAACGGCGTTCTGCTCAAAAATGACCGTAATCGATTTCATTTTGCCGGTAACATCTGGCT
>Ga0315285_10001870_pt1 | contig 22084 bp, 15 predicted proteins | sample YL17G09_36_MG_FD_203698 | JGI IMG/M metagenome (GOLD analysis project Ga0315285, IMG submission 203698) | Sediment microbial communities from Yellowstone Lake, YNP, Wyoming, USA - YL17G09_36 | ecosystem: Environmental > Aquatic > Freshwater > Lake > Sediment | place: USA: Wyoming | collected...
TGCATCTTCGGCGGGAGCGCCTTCGGCTACGTCGCCTGGCGCACCCGCTCGTTCCTCTACCCGTTCCTGATCCACTGGTTCCTGGCGACGGCCACCGTGCTAATTGCCAGCAGTGTGACCAGGTAACCGGCCCGGCGAGATTCTTCGCTGCGCGGCTCAGAATGACGTGCTGATCATACCGCGAAAGGAGGGCTCCTCGTGGCTACGATGACCAATACCGAGGTTATTCAATCGACGTGGTGATCGCCAGTATGGTGCTGATGGACATTCCCGACTACCTGCCGGCCATGCAGAACTGCATGGACGCACTGCGCAGCGGAGGCAGTTTCATCTTTTCGCTGGCCCATCCGTGCTTCGAGGGCACAGAACGGGAGTACCAGGACAAAGGCTACGTCGAGGTGAAGGAATATCTGGCTGAATACTGCCTGCCCCAACCGTTCGGGTGCCTGTTCCACCGCCCGCTCAGCCACTACCTCAACGCGGTCATCCAGCGCGGGTGCATGATCCAGGAGGTAGTGGAGCCGAAACTGGATGCGGCCTACGCCTCCGCAGCACCTGAACACGCACGGAATGTGCACGTCCCCAGTTTCATCGTGGTTCACGCCGTGAAACTGCCTGCGCTCAACGCGGGGTGAACGATACGTACAACTTCAGATTCAGCGACCCAGGCAGGTTGGTTGACGGAGACCTGGAGCTCGTGCTGGTCGAAAAGGACCCGGGTGATCCCGCCGCCGGCCACGTTCCCGCCTACAGATTCAGCATGAGGCTGGCCGGGCAAGAGGAGGAAATCGGCAGCATCGCCCTGCGGGTGGGGAATACCCACCACGTCGTGACGTATGCGGGCCACATCGGGTACGGCGTACACGCCGAACACCGCGGGCACCGGTATGCGGCGAGAGCCTGCCGGCTGCTACTGCCCCTGGCCCGCAGCCACGGCCTGCATACGCTGTGGATCACGTGCAACCCCGACAACGTGGCGTCGAGAAGGACGTGTGAACTTGCCGGCGCCGAACTGGTCGAGATCGTGGACCTGCCCGAAGACACCGACATGTACCAGGAAGGCGAGCGCCAGAAATGCCGCTATCGCCTTGACCTGTAAGACACAACCAGCAGCCGAATAGGACGCAAGTGCTATTGCCTCTTGCGTTTTTTTGTGCTACACTAGAGCTGTGGACGCCGCAGGGTTGGACGCTTGTTCGACAGAAGACCTCGCCCGGGCCTGCGCCCAACACAGCAGCCGCCAACGTACTCCGGTGTGTGAGCCCGACCCGTGCTACGAACTGTTTCGTCGCGCCTTTGCCCCCTGTCCCGACGACGACGCCTGGCAGTTCATCCTGAACCAGTACTGGGGACTGGTATCGTTCTGGCTGGGTCAACACGCCAGTGAAGACACCATCCAGGAAGTGTTCCTGCGCCTCTGGAAGGCACAACAAGGCGCTACGCCCCCCTTTGCCACCCGTTTTCCCACCATCCGCGCAGTGATGGGCTACCTCAAGCGCTGCGCCATCGCCGTGCGCATCGAGGCCTGGCGAGAAGAAGAGCGACGGCAACTGCTCTGGGAGAGATTGCGCGATGCCACCCGGCTTGAACTGGTTCTGGCGCACACATGGCCGGACCAGGCACACGCCAGTTTCGACTGCAAACAACTGATCCTCGCCAGGCTCAAGGACGAGGCCGAACGGGTTGTGTTCGAACTGACGTACTACTACGACCTGACCCCCGCCGAGATCCAGGCCGAGCGGACGGACCTCTTCCCCGACGTGCGAACGGTCCATCGGATCAAGGAAAACCTGCTGAAGCGCCTGCGGCGCGATCGGGAACTCCGCGAGTGGTGGCCCAATGACAGATGACGCTGGCGGAAATGCCACGGGTTCGCCCGTTTAGTACATAGGAGTCACACATGGCCGAAACCAGGTGCATCAACCCGGGTGAAATCGAGGAGGGAGACCTGACCGCCTATCTACACGGGGATGCCGCGCCTCACGTCGTCGAGCACGTGGCCCGCTGCGCCTTCTGTGCTGAACAGGTGGAGCAATTGAGAATGGTAGATGCCCAATTGCTGGCCGCCTTCTACCGCGAGGACTGCCCGGCCGCTAGAGTCCTGGCCGACTTTGCGCTTGGCCGGCTGCCAGCAGCCGAGCGGCTGCGCGTGGCAGTCCACGTGCGCCGCTGCCCGGCCTGCTCACAGGAGCTGGCAGCAGTACGCGACCTGGCGGACGAGGAGCCCCCCTCGCTCCTGGCCCGCCTGCGGGCATCGCTGGCGCTGGCCCTGGTCGTCCGGCCGGTCGCACCTGTGGCTGCACTTGCGCGAGGGCAGGGTTGGCAAGGCCGCTTCGAGGCCGGCGACCTGATCGTCACGCTCTCCGTCCAGGCCGGCCGCCTGACCGGCCGGGTGCGCAGGCGAGAGACCCCGCCTGACGTTGACTACAGTGGCGAGGCCTGGCTGCTGGGCGAAGTGGCGACTACAGAGGCAACAGTCCCGAGCAGTAAGATTGACGCGCGGGGCCGTTTCCAGTTTGCACCGCTGGCCGCCGGTTCCTACGCCCTGCTTTTGCAGCTCGGGGACCAGGACGTCAAGATCGAAAGGATCCAGGTTGAGTGATGGACGCTGCAACATTCCTACAGCAACTGCTCGCTGCCGGGAGCAGTGAAGAGCGGCAGGCCCTGTTGCAGGCACACCGGCCATTGGACAACGCCTTCTTTCAGTTGTTCAAAGAGCGGATCCGGAAACTGGTCGAGGTGGACAGCGGCGCTGCGCTGCACGCGACCGACGTCGGCCTGGAGGCGGCCGGGTTCGCGGCAGAGCAGGAGGGCGTTGCCTGTGCCTGGTGGGCCAGAGGCAACGCCCTCCTGTTTGTGGGGTGGTACGACGACTGCCTGGCCGCCTATTCCACCGCCATCTCCATCCTGGCCGGCCTGGACCGGACAGGTGACGTCGCGCAACTCCAGACCAACTGCATGTTGGCCCTGATCTGGACCGGCCGTCACGCCGAAGCACAGGTACTGGGCCGGCGCGCGCTGGAGATACTGGCCGGCCAGACAGAGACCCCCCAGATGGCCAACCTCGTGCTCAACCTGGCCATCTGCGCGCGGCACCAGGGGGACCACGCCGGGGCGCTGGCACAGGCCAGCCAGGCCGCCAGCATCTTCGCCCGCCTGGGCAACGCCGTGCAGGCCGCCCGCTGCCAGGTCACCCAGTCCGTGATCCTGGAGGGTATGGACCGCTTCGCCGAGGCCGAGACCCTGCTACAAGAGGCCCTGCGTGTGTTCTCCGACCACAGGGCCAGGGTGCCGTGGGCGCGCGCGGCGCTGAACCTGGGGGTACTTTGTGCTCGCCTGGCCGATTACCAGGCCGCGCTCAGTTGGCTGGAGCGGAGCCGCCAGGCCTTTCTCGAGGCGGGCATCCCGATGGACGCGGCCGTCGTTGACCTCTACCGCACCCAGTGCTTTCTCGACGTCAACCTCCTGCCGGAAGCGGCGGCGCTGGGGGAGGAACTGGTGAAGACCTTCACCCGGCTCACAATGCCGCGCCAGGTAGCGCGGGCGGCTCTGCTCCTGGCCGAGACCTGCGCCCGGCGCGGGCAAGTCGGTGCGGCCCGCCGGGAACTCGAGCGCGCCAGGCAGATCTTTCACGCCCAGGGCGACGCGGTGGAGACAGCACTGGTAGACCTGCGCCGCGCGCTGCTGCTGCGGGACGCGGGGCGGCCTGGGGACGCATTGCGCCTGGCATCCGAGGCGGCCGATGCGCTCGACGTGCGCCATCATCCGCTGCGCCACGCCGAAGCACACCTGATCGCCGCCGCCTGTTGCGAGGACCTGGGGCGCATCGAGGAGGCCCAGGTGGCCTACCGGGTGGCCTGGGCGGCCGGCAGCCATCCCACCGGCACTTCAGAACCCCCACCGGTGCTGGCCTATCGCATCGCCTGCGCCCGGGGCGCCATCGCCGAAGCGGCCGGCCAGCGGGCGCTGGCCCGCGGCGAATATGGGCGGGCCGTAGACTACCTGACGAGAATCACCCAGGGGCTGGGGCTGGACGAACTGCGCGGCGGATATCTGGCGGACAAGCGTCCAGTATACGAGGCCGCCCTGCGGCTGGCACTGGAGGATGGCCGGGTGACCGATGCCTTCCGCTACGCTGAACTGGCGCGGGCGGGCGCGCTGCGCGACTTCCTGGCTGGCCACCGCCGTCCCATCCCGGAGCGCGAGAGCCATGGCCAGGCTATGCTGGAGGAACTGAAGGCCCGCCGGGCCTGGCGCGCCAGCCGCCTCCACCGCCCGCTGGACCTCATGGCAGAAGCAGAGGGAGAAGTCGTAAACCCGGGAGACCGCCCGGTCCTATTGCGCGAACTATCTGCACTGGAACGGGAACTGGCGGATGCCTACCGCCGCCGTCGCCTGGCCGACCCGCGCTTCGCCGTGTTGGAGCAAGGGGAAGTGTTGGGACTGGACGAGGTCCGCCAGCACCTGCCCGACGACGCGGCCATGCTATCCTTCGACCACGTGGACGGCCACCTGCTGGCCTTCGTCGTCACCTGTGACCGGGCCAACGTGGTGCCGCTGGGCACGCTGGCGCACCTGCACTGGGAGGCGGCCGGGCTGGGCCACGCGCTGGAAGAGGTGCGCCTCTTCGATAACGCTGCCGACCTGACACTGTTGGAGGCAGACCTGTTGGCGGACCTGCAGGCGCTCTACCAGGCCGTGTTGGCGGAGCCACTGGCACGGCTGGGACCAGACGTACGCCGGCTGCTCGTCGTGCCATGCGACGTCTTGTACACCCTCCCATTGGAAGCATTCCACGACGGGCAACGCCACCTCCTGGAGCGGTATGCCGTATGCTATCTGCCCTCCGCCAGCCTCCTGGCCGCGCTGCCCACGCCAAGCCTCCTCTCAAGCCACCCCTCAAGCCACCCACCAAGCCCCCCACGCAGTGGGGGGTCCCGTGACAGCCTGCCCAGGCGCCTCCTCTCAAGCCACCCCTCAAGCCCCCCACGCAGTGGGGGGTCCCGTGACAGCCTGCCCAGGCGCCTGTTGGTGCTGGCCCACTCCTGGGAGGGACACTTGCCGCTCGTGCTCGAAGAGGCGGCCAGGGTCGCCCAGGCGCTGGCGGACACCCCCGGCGGGGAGGTGCTGCTATTGACCGAGGAACAGGCCACAGCCAGAGCCCTGCGCGAGCATGCCGGAACGGCAGAAATCGTGCACGTGGCGGCCCACGGCGCCTTCCGTGACGATGCGCCGCTCTTCTCCTCACTCCATCTGGCCGACGGCCCGCTGACGGTGAACGAGGTCTACGAATTGGACCTCTCCCAGGCCTCGCTCGTGACGTTGAGCGGCTGCCAGACCGGCCTGGGGCTCGGACAGGGCGGGGAAATGCTGGGATTGACCCACGCCTTCTTCTTCGCCGGCGCGCCGGCGCTGGTCGTCAGCCGCTGGCGGGTGGACGACGAGACCACCGCCCGGCTGATGCAGGACTTTTACGCCGCGCTGGCACAGGGAGAGGCAGTGGCAGATGCACTGCGCGCAGCCCAGTTGAGTGCACTGGCCTCCCACCCGCACGCCGGATACTGGGCTGCTTTTGGTGCGTGGGGGCAGGGGTTTGAACGCGTATTTGGTGACTCACAGGAGGGATAAGATGCCAATCAATGTGCCGGGCGATCATAGGAAAAGTGACGAATTGATAGAAGGAGAGACTATCCGCTGCCCAACCTGCAGGGCCGAGAATCGTGCCATCGCTCGCTTCTGCCACGCGTGTGGGCAGGTATTGCCCAGGCGACAGCCGCGAGAAATACCACACCCCCGTAGACAGCACGCTGCGCGGAAAAAAGGGTGGACGGGGGCTCAGATCGCCCTGGTGGGTGCACTGGCGATTGCGCTAATGATAACGTGCTGTGTCTGGGTATGGCTGGCCTACAAATGGCCGGGGGCAGTATGCCCTGGGTAGACGTCACTGGAAACACGCCAGCGCCAGCCACTGAGATTCCACCCACGCCAACGCCACCCAGGAACGGCCGGATATTACTGATGTCGGCTCAAGAACCATCCTCACTGTGGTCCATTGAGCCGGACGGCAGCAATCCGGTACGTATTGGAGAAAGCCTTGATATAGATAGCATGTTTTACCGCAATGCTACAGAGTCTGCTTCGAAGTGGGTTTCCCCCAACAAACAGCACATAGTCTACTTCGATGAAGAAGGGGTGGGCTACCTGGCAAGGGTTGACGGAACCATAGTGCCCATCAGATTGGGGAAAATTGATTCTGGTCAATGGCAAGACGGCACTTTCTCGTTCTCTCCTGATGGGCACAGAGTAATGTTCCTGGACATATCGCCAGACTCCTCCACATTGGTGCTGGTGGATACTGCCAGTGCTCGGCGGATTGATTGGCCGATCCAAACGGGCCCTGATGAGGAAACTTTCAGTGCATTCGCGTCCGATGGAGATCACGTTATCCTGAAAGGATACGGGCAACCCATCGAGGGCCATTTCCTAGAGCTCTATGAGGTCAAGGAAACGCTATCTAATCCACGCAGAATTGCCGAGTTCCCCAATGAAGGGATATACCACTTCTCGGTGTCCCCAGACGGAGGCAAGATAGCAGTGACTCTGATGAGCGGAGAAGGAGAAAACATACGCCAAAGGGTCCTCGTGATCAATCTGGACAGACCCGAGACGCAAATGGTGCTGGAAAGAACTGGTCCTGCTCTGTCTACAATTGGGACATTTTGGTCGCCAGATGGTCAAAGTCTGGCTTTCATGGATGGAGCATATTTACCTCCCTGCCCGGGTTGTGACCTGCTCGTGTTTGACACTCGATCGGGGGAGATTCACAGCCTACTCGGCAGAGCAAGGTCGAACGCAGATGGGACAACAGACGAAGAGAGGCAGCTTGTACCCATAGGCTTCTCACCGGACAGCCAGTTTCTTGCCTATACCATATACTCAAGGGTTGCGTCCGACGATGGTGGCGCATCGTCTTTTTGGACAACCCGTATTGATGGCAGTCACCAAACACAGATAGCCTATGCCCGTTTACAATATGACCGCGATGAGGTATCGGGCGAATTCGTTGTAGGCTTGTCCCCAGACTGGAGCAAGGTTATCCTAGTGGTACCACACTCCCTGGAGGACCTGCCTCTGGGTGATATGTACGTTGCCACAATCAATGGAAACAGTCGCGTCTTTCTCGATACTCAAGTGTTCTACTCACACGTCCCCCCGTTCGGCCTGCCAGTATCACCAGACGGCTCGCGCGTTGCCTATCTCTGTTTCGACGCCAACAGTGGATATGTAGAACTGCGCACGATCGGCATTGATGGGTCCGACAGAAGGACTCTCGTCGCCGGTGACCTGGAAGATGATTCGATTTCGCCTGTTGTCGGTTTTCCGTTGGACTGGCTACCGGCGCCGCAATAACGGAGGTACAGACATGCCAATCAGTGTATCAACATCCAACGAGATAGTCTGCTCTACCTGTGGCTTTCGCAACCGGCCTTCATTCCGCGTCTGCCACGGATGCGGCGCTCCGTTGCGCTCGGAAGCCAGTCTCGGCGCTGCATCACACAGTTTCGTGATGACGACGTGCCCGAATTGCCATGCGCGCATCCCGACCGGCGGGCGGCACTGCGACCAGTGTGGTATCCCATTAGGCCTGTCCGCTTCCATCGGGCCGCCAGATGCGAATGTTCCGCAATCTGTCCCTGTCGCCCAACCATCACCACCTGCCACGGAGGTGCCTCTTCCCATTCCCCCTCCATCCACACCTCCTTCACCCACCCGACCTCGGTCGAAGCGTGGGGGGAAGCAAGAGGCGGGTAAGGGGAAATGGCTCAGCATGGGGGCCGCAGGTGTGGTCATCCTGTGCTTCTTCCTGCCCTGGATCACGGTATCCTGCTCGACCTTTGGCCTGTTGGGACAAGACTATGTGGAGACGTGGAGCGGCTATGAACTCGCCTCCGGCGGGATTAACCTGGTGAACACGGTACACGTGGGCGACACCCAGGGACTCTACGTGACGTTAGCGGCGGCCGTCGTGGCGTTCCTCATCCTGCTATTCAGCGGGCGGAGACGCTTGGGGAGAAGGGCAACGACAGTCGTGACATTGCTAACGTTAGCTGGTGGTGGTGCCCTGGCAAGTGTCTATGCCGCTGTCTACAAGGAGGTGCGCGGGTTTGTCACTGCAGCGTCCGAGTTCGGACATGCAGGAACCAAACTGGAAATCGGCCTATGGGGAACGATCATAGGTCTGGCAGGCATGGCTATGGGTGCCTTGGCGGACAGAGTATCCAGGGACTGAACGCCTGCCGCGCTTCGGCCTCTGATGACTCCTGGCACCACAAAGGTCCATCACTTAGTAGGAGAAGCACGAAAATGTTAACTAACACGTTGGGACCGAGCGAGATCGTTTGCCCTTCCTGTGGCTTTCGCAACCGCCCCTCATTCCGGGTCTGCCACGGCTGTGGGACCCCTCTGCACCCAGATGTGGGAACCGGCCCAAGACCTGCATCACAAGGGCTGACGTGCCCTCACTGCGGAGTGTTCAACCGTCCTGGCGCTCACTACTGCAGCAAGTGTGGTACTTTGGTGAGGCCGTCACCTCCACCGCCTCCAGCGCCGACTGCAGAGCCTGTCACACAGCCCTCGCTGCGTACCTCTCCGAAGCCGCCTGCCCCTACCGCTGGCAAGCCTTTCCCTACCGCTGCATCGGTTGCCCGGTCACCTGTGTTTCCCCAGACCCAACCCACCAGAGTTCCCTCCACGATTTCTACGACAGGCCAAACGACGACCACCTCTGCACCAGTTTCTCCACAGCCCAGAGTGAAAGGAAGCGCAGCAGCAGGGGTCTTTGCCGCCTTGATCTGCTTCGTGGATGGGCTACTGCTACTTGGCGTGGCTGTGATTCAAATCACGGAAGGGGAACTGGGCACGCTGGTGGGCCTCTGGAACTTTGCTGTGACTGTCGCCTATATGGCCGCCGCTGGGGGCCTGGCTGCACGCCAGGATTGGGGCTATACCTGGGGCATGAGATTGGCTGTAGCCAACATCGGCTTTCTGTTTATGCAGCTCACGTTCTGGGGCGTTGTAGCAGGGGCATCGGAGGAATCAATGTACCCTCTCTGCATCCTCATAGTCGGGGACGTCGTCCTCGCTGGCACCCTCCTGGCTGTGAAGAATGCCATCATCCCTCCAACCAAGCCTGAGGAGGTTGCCACTCCACCCTCGCTGAAAGTCGAACTGGACAAGGCGTTGCAGAACATGGCTCCCGCACCAGCGTCGCCAGTAAACACTCCTGGGCAGGCTCCGTCGAGGACGCCAACCGCTACCGTGCAACAAGGGCTTATCATCCCCGAGGAAAGTGAACTGCTGGTGGCTGTGCGCAAAGCATTTATCGCTGACCAGAGCAAGCGTAGCCTGGTACAGGTCAGGATGGACCTGGAGATCGAAGGTGAGCACGTTGATCTGATCACCCGTGACTGGTCTGCCACTCTCTTCACATTAGGGAGAGTGCCATCGCAGATCAACATCTACCTGTTCCGTCCAGCCGTGGACGAAGACCTCATCCCGTGGATGAAGCGCACGGTTTGGAAGAAACAGGGTGGGATAACAGCCATCATCACCATCGTGGCCTCACAGCGCGCGTTGGAAACAGGCGGTGGTGGTCTTTTTGACGCGGGAACAGTGGGAGTCTACGCTCTACGGGATGGGGCCAGGTGTACCAAGAGCCGCGGGCGCGACGCCGTGCGCATTTTTGAAAAGTGGTACAGGAAGCAGTGCAAGGAAGGCAAATTGGTCCGGCAAACACAGCGCACGTGAGTGACCCAATGGCGGGAAAGCAGAGCGAAACACCGTTTAGTATAATACACAGCACAAAACAAGACAGGTACCTGACTCCAGGGAATTCCTGCTGATGAAGGTAAGAAAACAACAGGAGGTCATGGCAATGAAACGCCAAATCAGTACCCATCATATTCTGGCCAGATCCCTGGCACTGGCAGGCGTGATCGCCCTGCTCTTGGGCAACACCCTGGGCACTACGACCACCGCCGGTCCACAGTCCCCATCCGCACCCCAGGGCTTCGACCTGGTCTGCGACGACGGAGATGGCTGCTTCTCCTACAACGGTGGATGGAACCCACCCAGCAACCCCAACCAGTACTGTAAATACAGTGGGGACATGCGCTTCGGCTACGCCTGCTGGCTCGCCGCCGACTGCCAGCCGGACAACGATCACTACTCCGTCTTTTGGCGGCCTTACCAGGTACCCGGCTTCATCCCCGGCAACTATGAAGTGTTTGCCTACATCTCGCGCTGCGACAGCGCCACGCCACACACCCAGGGCGCCAGGTACTACCTGCGGCGCAGTGGCGATTCGGCGGCGACCGCGCCGCTGATCCGGACCGTCAACCAGGCCCATCCGTACCAGGACAACAACGACTGTTCAGATGGCGCACGTTGGGCCTCGCTGGGCACCCACTACTTTGACTCCGGCACCTACATCGAGTTGCGCGCCTGGACGGACGAGTCCGGGCCGCAATGGGGCACGCGGCATCACGTCATCTTTGCCGACGCGATCAAGTTCTCGTTCCGTAATCAGCCGCCCAACGTCCCCCAACAGGCCAGCCCGGCGGACGGCAGTACCGCCGACAACCCCAGTGTGACTCTGGTCGTGCAGGACAGGGGCGATCCCGACAACTACCCCTGGACCTACCGCGATTACTACTACCGCATTGAGAAAACAGACGGCTCCTGGAGCCAGGAGCGAGGCTGGACGACCGATACCTCGTGGACGGTCACAGTCCCCTCGGCCGGGACCTATCGCTGGCGGGTGCAGGCAGGCGATGGCGAGCTACCCAGTGGATGGACTGGCTGGTGGACGTTCAGTTACAACGAGATCACGCCTGATACCATCGTGGACGACGGTGACCCCGGGTTCTCCTTCAATGGTTCATGGAATCCACCCTCGAACCCGAACCAATACTGCAAGTACAGCGGCGATATGCGGTTCGGCTACGCCTGTTACATCTCCTCGAACTGTCGCTCCGACACCGATGCCTATTCCGTCTTTTGGCGACCTTCTCTGCCCCAATCAGGCAGTTACGAGGTGTTCGTCTACATCCCCAAATGCGACAGTGTTACGCCCCACACACAAAGCGCCAAGTATTACCTACGCAATCCAGGTGATACCCCTGCCAGCGCACCTCTCATCGCCACCGTGAACCAGGCCAGCACACAGGGCCAAGCCTGTTCAGGCGGTGCTCCCACCCAGGTCTCACTGGGCACACACTACTTCAACGCCGGTACCTACATCGAACTGCGCGCCTGGACGGATGAATCGGCCGCCAACTGGGGTCACAAGCACCACGTGATCTTTGCCGACGCAATGCGCTTCCACTACGTGGAGGGCTCTCCACCTCCTACCCCCACCCCCACCCCTCCCCCTCCGCCACCAGGCAACATTGTGGAAGCCGCTCGCGCCGAAATCGGCATGCCCTATTGCTCCGACTGGCAGTACAGTGCCAATCGCCATACCTTCTGCGGCGATTGGGGACCGTGGCGGTCCCAAAGGGGCGTCTGCAGTGACGTTGTCATAGATGCCTACCTGGCCGGCACCAGCGGTCAAGCCCAGCCATTCCCGTGTGGTGTAGGACAATGGTGGGCCTTTATACATACCAGCGGCGGTGCGAATTTGATCAACCTGGTGCAGGCTGACTATCAGCGCCATCACGAACGCTATCCACGCCGGGGCAATGGGCGTAGCGCGGAAGATATGCGCATCTACTTCGTCTACAACCAGGCTTACCTGGGCAAGAACGAGGCCTGGCAGCCAGGAGACGTCGCGTTTTTCGACTGGGAAGGCGATGGCTGGTCTGACCACGTAGGGATCATTGCCGCTGTTGGAAGTCAGGGAATGCCGACTCGCATGGTCCACTCGCCAGGCTGCACTGGCTCGCATTGCAGTTGTCCTGGCTTTCAGGCCTGCGAGGTCAACTGGCACGCCGGGTACCAGGCAAGCGCTATGGGACACGGTCGCTTGAACGCCACCGGATTGATGCTACACACAGCCGGGGAGAGTGAAGTCGAAGTCGACTCGCTGCGCATCACCCTGACCAGCACCGACACGACACCTCTGGCAATGACCCTGTACAATTCGGCGGGCCACTACGCGGCAAAGGAAATGAACCCCGACATCGTCGCCAATAACAACGACCGGTTTATCCCCTACATCCCCTATAACATCTACGATGTACAGGCCGACGCCCAGACGCTCACCCTGTACAGCCCCTTGACAGGCACCTATCGCCTGCTTATTGCCGCAGAGGCCGCCCAGACGTACGACCTGCAGATCGCCACCTACAAGGGGGACCAGGCCATCAGCAGCCAGACGTTTACAGGCCATCCCATCGCCGCTAACGAATCGCAGACGTCGCTCATCCTTCTCCACTACGATGGGGCAGACCTGCTGGCGGAATCCACGACCCTGTCAGGATCGGCACACGTGGAGCTGCCGGTAGTCATCGGTGCGGAGGTGACGGTGGGGCAAAGTGTGACACTCACCTGGCGCATCACCGAGACCGGCGGATACCAGCCTGTTGGCACGTTGGCTCTGCGTGCCGAACCGTTCAGCCTGCCCACCGGGCAACCGTTGGATATCCAGAGTGTGACGTTCAGCCCATCGCCGGTGCTGGGGGCAGGCCAGACAGCGACGTTACATGCACAGCTGAGTATCCCCAGCTCGAGCCAGGGCGGCATATATTACGGTGCTTTCAACATCAAAGGGACAACTGGGCAGAACTGGACCCTGCCGGTTCAACTGGCGGTGCTGGACAGATGGTGGGCCATCTACCTGCCACTCATCCTGCGCAGTCCCTGACGCGCGCAGTGCCAGGGGACTAGTGCTCATCACCTGTTGGTCAAGGTCACGTTCAATACAGTAAAGTCCGGTAACACGGGAGCCACAGGCTGGACTCCCGATAGAACTATGGGACGAGGAGGAAATGGAATGAACGCGCTCAAGAAGACAGTTCAGTTCGGATTGCCGAACCTGCGCACCTGGATTCAATGCGCCGCGTGGAGCCGGTTGGCGAAACACCTGCTTCCTAATGCGGGGACACTGATCGTCCTCGGCCTGCTCCTTCTCACTCAGTCGGTGAGAGCCGAGCCCGTTTCAGTCCCCCAGGCACAGGGGACAACGACGTTGCTCAGTTACCAGGGTACACTCACCAACAAGAGCGGCACTCCCATCAACGGTGGCGCGGAAATGGTCTTTACGTTGTACCATCAAGCAGAAGGCGGAACCCCTTTCTGGACCGAGGCCTACACCGGTGCCCAGAAGATTGTGGTCACCGCTGGGCAATTTCACGTGCTGCTGGGCAGCCAGACGGCGCTCAACCCGGCCGGCTTGACCGGCGACCTGTACCTGGGTATCAGAGTGAATGGCGAGGAAATGGTGCCACGCGAGGCACTGGTGGCAGTGCCCCACGCGATGTGGGCGTCAGCGGTACCAGATGGGAGTATCACAACAGCAAAAATCAACATGAACGATAACCTGGACATGCATGGCTGGGAATTCGTAAATGCACGGGCCATCGGTGCCCATAGTTCAGATCATTTCGATCTGTTATATACACAGAACAACGAACTGTTCATAAAGAGCTTCGCCACTGGTGGCGGCGTACACATTGGGGCTGGGGGGGCTGTTCCACTAGATGTGAGTGGAGATGCTTCCATCGGTGGAAATGCCTCAATTATGGGGCTCAACTTGCAGTTAGGTCCAAGTATTGCATTACGTCAAGACGGAGGACGTGCCTTGCACTTGTTACCCTGGGGTGGTGCAGGCCACGCTTGGGATGATGTTTGCATTGGTTGTGGATCTAATGCAGGGTTGATAGTTAGGGGAAACGTTTCTTGCGGCGCTTTAACCGAAGCCAACCTGCAAACTGAAGAAGAACGCGACGCCGGGCGGATTGACCGCTTCGAGGAAGGTGACGTGCTCTGCTGGGCCAATGACCGTCTGGAAAAGTGCAGCGCCGCCAACGACCCGCTGGTACAGGCCGTGGCCGACGCCAACGGCAAGCCCATCGTCATCGGCGCGGAGGTCATCAAGGTGTTAGGCCCCGTACACACCGGCGACCTGCTGGTGGCCTCGGATACGCCCGGTTATGCAATTGTGAACAACGACCCCCGCCCCGGCGCCGTCATGGCCCAGGCGCTGGAGGATTTCGACGGCGCGCAAGGGTTGATCAAGGCGATGATCCGCAAGTTCTAGCAGCGGGTGCAGAAAGGATGGTAGGCTATGACTCGCTGGATAAGAGCTGTTGGCATCATACTCGCCCTGGCCGTTGCGCTGGCTACGTCGGCTGCGCCTGTGCCAGGCAGCGCGCAGGGCAGAGGAACTGAAGGACAATCATCTCTGAATTCACCCTCCTACTTCCAATGCCCTGGCGCTCCGTTTATCATCCCCTCGGGCAACTACCTCAATGTGCCATACTTCTACTGCCGCGGACAAACTGAGTGTAATCCTGGCGCTCCTTACTATAACCATCAAGGGATTGACCTGAAACAGTACGAAAATGGGCAGCCAGTTACTACGCCAGGCATTGTGCCGGTATACGCAGCCTACGCGGGCACAGTTATCCTGGATTCACGCCATGGCAATGCACCGCGCTGGCTGGACATCATGCATACCAATGTTGGCGGACAGCCCGTCGTCTACACGTTTTATACGCATCTGGCGAACGCTTCTTGTACCGAGAGTTACATAGTTGTGAGCAATGGGCAAAGGGTGGAACAGGGAGATCTACTTGGTTATCAAGGCAACTGTAGCGGTGACCCAGCCCGTCCGGCTTCAGTGCATCTTCATTTCTCTGTAAACTATCCTGGTGTGAGCGAGTTTGATAACAACCAGGACCCCTCTCCATTTCTCGGGTTCAACGTGAATGGCGACAATGGCGCGACCTCAGGATACATTACACCTGATAGGTGTACCAAATCTTGCTGTTGTAGCTTTTCTCTGTCAGCGAGTGGATTTACAGCGACCATTGTTTCTGGTGAATCACCGTTATTGAGCATACCATTTGAACCATTACCAATACTGCTTCCTACTGTTGCTCCTGAACCTTTCCCTGCAACTATGTTGCCTTCACCTACTCCTGCCCCTGTTGCTAGCCAACAGCAATCCGTGGTCCAGGTCAACACTACACCCCCGACTTCAGCACACTATATGCTGGCCCGTAGCGTCTTCGGCACTGGCGGCGGCCTCAGAACCTCGACCCATTTCGTGATGCAGGGCACCAGCGGCCAGACGACGGGCGTAGACTGGCGCCAGAGCACCGATTACGTACTGCGGTCGGGATACTGGACCTGGGAATTCGCGGCACACCACACGATCTATCTGCCCATCGTGCTCAGGCATTCTTGAAGAGGTCTTCAGATGAAAACCCGGAACAGACGCACGAGCCGACACACGTGGACCGCCCTCCTCGGACTCGTGAGCGGGCTGCTGACGTTCAGCCCCTCCGTGTCTCAACCCATTCAGGCGGCCTCTCTAAACACCACGGCGACCATTATGGACGACCGTAGCAGCCGCTTGAGTCCCAGTATAGACTGGCCATCTGTAGCCACAGACGCGCCCGTCCCTCTCCCCCGCGACTGCGGCGGCGTCAACGGGCTCGACAAACCTGACCCGACCTGCTGCGCCTACGGCTACGTCTACTACGATGGCACGCCCGTCGGCGGCGCGACGGTCACCGTCCAGGGGCCGGGCGGCGCGCACGCCGTCACCACCGCCAGCGGCGAGGCCAGCGACGACCCGTACTTTACCACGTCGCTCGGCGATGCGCCCATCGGGGCCTCCGCCGGCGACGCCGTCACCTTCTCGGTCAGTTACGGCGGCCGCAGCCGCACCCTCACCTACCGCGTCGGCCTAGACGGCCAGCAGGTGGACCTGGTGCTCTCCACTGCCACCTCCGACTCGCCCATCTACTACGTCTCCGGCTCGAGCGCCAGCCGCCAACTCTGGCGCATGAACGGCGACGGCACCGGCCGCACCTACGTCCGCCCCGGTTTCGACCCCGACGTCTGCCCCGTGAACGACCACGTGCTCTTCGTGGACGGCGGCGACGTCCACGTGATGGACGCCGGCGGCACCTACCTGGCCAACCTTTCCTCCGGTGGCTACGCGGACTATAACCCCGACTGGTCGCCCGACTGCAGCCAGATTGCCTACGCCTCGGCCACCGAAGGTTGGCGCTACCGGCTGTACCGCATGAACGCCGACGGCAGCAACAAAACGGCGCTGCCCTCGCCACCCGGCAGCGTGGACGACTGGTATCCCGACTGGTCGCCTGACGGGCAGTGGATCGCCTTCACCTCCAACGACGGCAGCAGCGACAGCATCTACCGCATGCGCCCGGACGGCAGCAACCTCACCCTGCTCGCCGCCCACGTCGGCTGGTTCCCGGTCTGGTCGCCGGATGGCCGCCGCATCGCCTACCTGGACACCACCAACGGCGAGGACGTGTGGGTGATGGACGCCGACGGGTCCGGCCGGCGGCAGGTCACCGACGAATTCCGTCCCTGGTGGCCTTACTGGCTCTCGAACGACCGCCTGATGTACGTCGGCCCCGACGCCGTCCAGGAAAGCGGGACGGACATCTTTGCGATCAACGCCGACGGCACAGGCAAGGTCAACCTGACCCACGACGGCACCTCCTACTACCGCAGCCCCACCGTCAGCCCGACCTACCCACCCGTGGCGACCATCCACGCCATCAGCCCCAGCCTTGCGCTGCGGGGGCGCGACACCGTGGCCTTCCGCGGCTCGGGCCAGGAAGCCGACGAGAACGGCGGCACCATCACTGCCTACCGCTGGCGCTCCAGCCTCGACGGGACCCTGAGTACCCAGGCCGAGTTCACCCGCACTGCCGCCCAACTTTCAGCCGGCACCCACACGGTCTACTTTCAGGTGCAGGACGACGAGGGGGACTGGTCGCCCGCTGTATGGCGCACGCTCGAGGTGACCAACGTACCCTTCGATGTGGACCTGCTCATCGTCACCAACCGTGACCGGTTGGCAGCGCTCTACGGCACCGCCCAGGCCGACCAGGTGATGCAGAAACTGGACCAACTGGCGCGGGCGAAGAACGGACTGGTGCTCCAGGTCGAGCAGGACCCCGCCACCGCCGCCGCCTACGCCGCCTGGCAGACCAACCTGACCAGTTTCACCCACGCCAACGCCGTCGCCGACGCGGTCCACGGCCTGCTCGTCGCCCGGTTGGGGGCCAGCCCCGACGTGGCTTACGTCGTCATCGCCGGCGACGACCGCGTGGTGCCCTTCCGCCGCGTGCGCGATCAGACCAGCCACCCCGAGCACCACTACCAGGAAGTGCCGGCCACCACGACCACCGGGGCTGCGCTGGCTGCCGACCGCACGCTCACCGACGACTTTTACGGCGACCGCGTGCCGACCGTTCCGCAGAGCCCCGGCTGGGACGGTCACCCCCTCTACATGCCAGACATGGCCGTGGGGCGGCTGGTCGAAACGCCCGCCGAGATCATCGCTCAGATTGACTGGTTCCTGGCCGATGGTGAAATCGCGGCCAGGGAGGTCATCGTCACCGGCTACGGCTCCCTGGCGGACAGCGCGCAGGAGACGTGCAGCGCGCTCGTCGCCGACGGCCTGTTTCCCGATTGCAGCCTCATCGGCAACAGTTGGACTGCCACCCAGTTCGTCAACTATGTGCTCAACCGGCGGCACGACCTGGTCGCCTTCAGCGGGCACGCCAACCATTATACGATTAGCACCCCCTCGGGCGCCGTGAATAGCGCGCAGGCACAGGGGGGGACCGGCGATCACAGGGGCACGCTGTTCTGGACGCCGGGCTGCCACGGGGCGCTCAACGTTCCGCCGGAGACAGCCATCAGCCTGGACACGGTGCAGGCACTGGTGAACCGGCAAGCGCTCGTCGTCGGCAACACCGGCTACGGTTGGGGCTACACCTTCGACGTCGGCCTCTCCGAACAGTTGATGCTCAACTACACGCGCCACCTGCTGGCAGGCGACCAGACGACGGCGGGAGAGGCGCTGGTGGCTGCCAAGCAGCAGTACTATCTGGAAGAACTAGAGTTTGACTATTACGACGAGAAAGTCCTCATCGAAGCCACCTTCTACGGCCTCCCGATGGCGCGCGTAACGTCGCCTGACGCCGGGACGTCGCTGGCTGCCGCCGGGGCATCCCGCGCCTCGACGCTGGAGCAGCAGGGCGCGGTGAAGGTAGAGCACGTACACTACGACTTCCCGGCACTGACCGCCGAGACGACGCCCCATGGCACCTTCTACAGTTGCGGCGGGCAGGTGGAGCGGGGAGATTCCACCCCGATCCAGCCGCGCTACAGCGACCCGCTCTCAGTGACAGTGGGAGAGCCGCACGGGGCGGTGCTGCGCGGCGCGCTGGGCCAGGCACTCTCCGGCTTCGACCCGCTGGTGGACGAGGCGATCTGGGAAGTAGGAAACGGCGGGAGCGAGCCAGTCTTCGACGCTCCCACCTGGTACCCGGGCACGCTGCTGCGGCTCAACCAGGCCGGTGGGCGGAGTGCACTGGCGATCGGGCTGGGGCAGTTCCACGGCCTCTCCGAGACACAACGGCTCTACGGCGCAATGGACGTGGACGTTTACTCCAGCGCTTCCGACGACCGGGAACCGCCGCGCTTGCGGAGCATCGAGAGTGAGCTTGAGGGCAACGCCGTGGTCGTGACCGTCGCGGCGGAGGACGCTGCGGGCATCCAGGCGGTGGTGGTGGCCTACACCGGCGGCGACGGCAACTGGTCGAGCACCGACCTGGTTTCCGCGGGCGGCATGTGGAGCGGCGACTTCCCTTCGGCTGAATTTGCCCTGGGCGGAGCCGAGGGGCTCAGGGCAGGCCCGGGTGGCGCCACGACCGAATTCTTCGTGCAGGTGGTGGACGGCGCAGGCAACGTGACCGCCTACCCTCAGGATGGACGATACATGCGGCCAGGCGATTCGTACCGCCTGCGCCAGGTTTTCTTACCGCTGATTTTTCGGTGATAACATTTCGGAGCGGATAGCAAATTCATAACAGGAGGTCAGAAATGGAAAAAAGCCTGTTGTTCAAAGTGATCGAGGCTGTCGAGCAGCATTATGCTGAGCGGCGGGCAAGCGCCCCGGCCCAGGGAGCGCTATCGCAGTCATCCTGCCTACACCACCTTGTGCGCTGGTTTCTGCCCAACGGTGGCACATTGCTCCTGGTGGCAGCGCTGGTCCTGACTGCCAATGCCTGGGCGCGGCCGCTCCTCAGCCCCGCCAGCGCCCCCGGCCCCAGCGCCACCACCGTCAACTACCAGGGCCGCCTGGCCGATCACAGCGGCAACCCGCTGAACGGCACCTACGGCATGACCTTCGCCCTCTACGACGCCGCCACCGCCGGCACCCTGGTGTGGGGGCCGGAGAGCCACGCCGCCGTCCCGGTCAGCCAGGGCCTGTTCAGCGTCGGACTGGGCAGCCAGACCTCCGGCGGCATCCCCACCAGCGTGTGGAACAGCGACCGCTACCTGGAGGCCACGGTGGGCGGCGAGACGCTCAGTCCACGCGAACTGATCCGCTCCGTCCCCATCGCCGGCATGGCGCTCACTGTGCCCGATGGAGCAATTGGAAGTCGGCAGATGAGTCCAACTTTCTTCCAAGCAGCCGTGAGCAGTGATATTCAATTGCCGCCGGGCGCCAGTGGCCAGGTGGTGTTAGAGCTACCTGTGACCTTTCCTGTGGCCGCGACATATCTCATCTTCGTCACTTGTATAACCAGGCACGATACAGATGGGATGCGTATAGAGAACTATATTCGAGATGAGAGTGGCAATCTAATAGGATGGTTCTTTAACAGTCATCCGGCCAGTGGGATAGGGGGTACTGTAACAGGTGCCACCACCGTCGCTCATAACTTTAGTGCTGGTGCTCATACGATTAGGTTAGCCGTTGAGAATGATTCTGGAGCGACCTCTGGGTATGTGAGGAATGGCACAAGGATCATAGCCATTCCATTTGCACAGGTACCATAGGTGAAGTCACGCTCGTAGCAAACTTAGCCCGCTGACAGCGAGATGGGCGAGGGAGGATTCGGACACAGAGAACCGGGGAATGTCAATAGAGCGTGGTCTGACGATGGCACGGGTGCATCACGCAGCGGTGAATGCGGCTTAGGGGCTTTCGACGGTGGTGAGGGGAATCGGATGGACGGAGAACGAGTCGAAGATGGAGACCTTGAGGAAGCGGTGGTTTCGTGAATCAGGCCGACCAATCTTCGACCGCCAAACCTGGCACACGCTCAAAGTCGCGCCGGTTGCGGGTGACGAGCGTCGCGCTCGCGGCCAGCGCAACTGCGGCGATGCGCAGATCCTGCGCGCCGATGGAGATCCTGCGCCGGCGCAAATCGTCCGCAATCACGGCAGCGCGCTCGTCAAAATCGGCCACAGCGATGGCGAAGTAAAACGCGAGGGTCTTGTGAAGTTGTCTGTACGCCCAGACCAGGGCGGCCATATCACTGGCGTGATGCGCCTGCGCCAGCCGTCCTTGCAATTGCTCCTGGACAGTGACGATGCTCACCGCCAACTGTTCGGGCGGTGTGGCCGCGATGCGCGCCGCAACGCGCGGATGGCCGCGCTGCGCCAGGCTGACGTGGTCGGTGTCGAGGATGTAGAGCGTCATAACGTGGACGTCTCGTCCAACTCGCGGCGATACGCTTCCATCCGGGCTGCCAGGTCGTCGAAGGTGGGGTCGTCTTCCCACGCGCCGAGAAAGCGCAGCCAGGGGTGTTCGGCGGCCGGCAACACGACGACGCCCTCTTCTACTTCGATGCGCACGATCCTGCCTCGTTGCAACTGCGCTCGAATGGCCTGCACTACGCGCTTGAGCACCGTTTGCTCATCGTCGCCGACGACGCTCAGGTCAGGCCAGCCCAATACCGTGGCGCGATATGTGCTCTCGGTCTGCGGTTGAATCAGCACGTCATACGTCATTGTACACCTCACTACTGCCATTATACCCGCACCTGCCCGCTTGGTCAACCGCAATGAGAGACAATCGGAGCCCGGTTCTGATAGTAAAACCAACCTTTCAGCCCTGCCCGTAGGGGGTGAACAAACCAAAATACGGGAGGTTTTCCAATGGACGAGCAAAAAAGTCTGGTTCATCACATCGCGGAAGCGCTCGAACGCTACCGCGCCGAGCGGCGCGCAACTGCCCCGGAAGATACTCGCCCGCGTCAGCCGGGCCGCTGGGGGCGCGTCCTGCGCTGGTTCATCCCCAACGGAGGCACGCTGCTGCTGGTGGCCATGCTGGTCCTGACTGCTAACGCCTGGGCGCGGCCACTTCTCAGTCCGGCTGCTGCTCCCGGCCCCAGCGCCACCACCGTCAACTACCAGGGCCGCCTGGCCGATCACAGCGGCAACCCGCTGGACGGCACCTACGGCATGGCCTTCTCGTTGTGGGACGCCGCCACCGGCGGCAACCTGGTGTGGGGGCCGGAGAGCTACGCTGCCGTCCCGGTCAGCCAGGGGCTGTTCAGCGTCGGCCTGGGCAGCCAGACGAGCGGTGGCATCCCCACCAATGTGTGGAACGGCGACCGTTACCTGCAGATCACGGTAGGCGGGGAGACGCTTGCCCCGCGCGAGCTGATCCGCGCCGTCCCCATCGCCGGCATGGCTCTCACCGTGCCGGATGGGGCAATAACGAGTTCGAAACTTGCTCCTACAATCGCGATAGATAACGAAAACTATGTGGAGACAACGACAGAAAGCACAGCTTTTCAGAAACTACAGCAGGTATCAATAACACTTGACCATACAAGTGCGTTGCTTGTTTCTTGGCAGTCTCACGTATCAAACTCAAACGATGCCAATTACATGGGCGGAGATTTCCATGTCTACTTGGATGGAGCTCTGGCTGAAGGGGGCATTCTGAGAACTCACTATGAAGCCGCTGCCAATCGAGTACAGCCCATCAATATCGTCGGGGTAATCGAGAACGTTTCGCCAGGAGTACATACAGTTGAAGTCTGGTGGAAAGCACGCTATGGTGGCA
>Ga0315285_10001871_pt1 | contig 22083 bp, 16 predicted proteins | sample YL17G09_36_MG_FD_203698 | JGI IMG/M metagenome (GOLD analysis project Ga0315285, IMG submission 203698) | Sediment microbial communities from Yellowstone Lake, YNP, Wyoming, USA - YL17G09_36 | ecosystem: Environmental > Aquatic > Freshwater > Lake > Sediment | place: USA: Wyoming | collected...
ACGAGCTACTACAGGCACTTCGCCGCTCTCGGGCTGGTGTACCTGTGAGCTCGGCTGCCTCCACTCGCGTGGGTCTGCGGTGAAGCACCCGGGAGCGCCGGATGCGGGAAATCTGCACGTCCGGTGCAACGAGGGGGGAGGGACTCAGGACGGTTCCTGGGCGACCCTCCCCTACTCTACCGGTTCGTAGTGTCCTTCGACTTGAGGTGCAGGCTCAGCCCTTGACGGCGCCGCGGGCCAGGCCCTCGACGTAGAACCGCTGCAGGAACAGGTAGAGGATGATGGTAGGCAGGCTTCCGATGAGGGAGGCGGCCGTCAGCATGGGCCACTTGATCATGAACTCGCCCACGGTGAATGCCACGCCGAGGGTGACGGTCCGCTTCTCGTCGATGGAGATCAAGCACAGCGCCCAGAGCAGGTCTTGCCAGGCCAGCAGGAAGGCGAAAAGGAGCGTAGACACGGTCCCGGGCAAGGCGATGGGCATGATGATACGGAGGAAGATCTGGAGTCGCGAGGCGCCGTCCACCAGACCCGCCTCGTCCAGCTCCTTCGGGATGGAGTCGAAGTAGCCCTTGGACATCCAGGCGGCGAAGGGCAGACAGATGGTCACGTAGGCAATGATGAGGCCGGTGAGCGTGTTGTACAACTCCACCGCCGCCAGGATCTGGAAGTACGGGCCGATGACCAGGACGCCGGAGATCATCTGGGTGGCGAGGAAGCCCGCCATGAGGGTGGTCCGGAACCGGAACTGGAAACGGGAGAACCCATACCCCGCCAGGGCACCCACCGCGGTGGAAAGGAGCGCGGTGACCCCGGAGACCACCAGGCTGTTCCAGAAGTAGAGGCCGAAGGGCTTCAGGGTCCACATCTCCACGTAGGCCGAGACGGTGGGCCGCTGGGGGATCCAGCGGATCGGCAGGCTGAAGGCCTCGGCCTCGCTCTTGAGGGAGGTGGACAGCATCCAGGCGATGGGGAACAGCGCGTAGACCGTCGCCAGCGCCAGCAGGGAGTACGACAGCACAGCCTCCAGTCGCCGCTCTCGCCGTGCGGATCCGGCCGCCGCGCCGTTCATCGCTCCCTCCCTACCAGGACGATGTAGGGCAGGCTCAAGACGAAGAGCACCACGCTCATGAGGATGGCCATGGCCGAGGCGTACTCGAAGGTGAAGAACTGGAAGTAGGACTTATACACGAGGGTGGAGAGCACCTCGGTGAGGGTGCCGGGGCCGCCGCCGGTCATGGTGAGGACCAGGGCAAAGCGCCGGAACTCCCACACCATGTCCAGGGCCAGGGCGATGAGGATGATGGTGCTGAGCCCGGGGAGCGTGACGTGGAAGAAGCGCTTCAGACGGCCCGCGCCGTCCACCTCGGCCGCCTCGTACAGCTCGCGCGGGATGGCCATGAGGCCGGCGAGGAGCATGACCATGACCAGGGGGTAGCCGCGCCAGATGTTGGCGAAGATCACGGACGGGAAGGCCAAGGTCGGGCTGGAGAGCCACTGGAACTCGGCGGGGAAGCCGGGGAAGATGGCGTGGAGCAGGGGATTCAGGCTGCCGCTGATGGGATTCAAGACCCAACGGAAGATGATGCCGGCCACGACGTCGGGGATGGTCCAGGGGATGAGGGCCACCAGCCGGAAGAACGTCTGGCCGGGCAGCGCCTGGTTGAGGGCCAGGGCGAGGGCCAGGCCGAGGACGAGGTGGCCGACCAGGCTCCAGGCGACGAAGGAGAAGGTGTTCTTGAAGGTCTGGAAGAGGACCGGGTCGCCGAAGGCCTTCCGGTACTGGGTCAGTGTGAGCGCCCAGCCGCTCCCGCCGTCGGGGGTGAGGCTCAGCTTCAGCGTGATGAAGGCGGGGAAGACCAGCACAGCCACGAGCATCAGCGTGGCGGGCAGGACGAACATATATCCGAGGTGACGATCGTGCCAGGTGCGACCGGTGGCCATCCGGGATCCTCGCAACAGGCGACGAGCCAGGGGAGAGGCTCCCCTGGCTCGTCGGAGATGAACGATGTGCGCAGGGTTACTGAACGCCGAGCGCCCGGTTGGTCGCGATGTGCGCGTCCCTCAGCGCTTGCTCGGGGGTCTTGATGCCGGAGAACGCCTCCTGGACCGCCGTGATCATGGCGTCCCCGATCTTGGGCCACTCGGGGATGAGCGGCTCGAGCTTGGCATACGGGGCCTGCGACGCGTAGACCTTGGCAAACGTGTCGTTCGCCATGTCGGGGGAAGTCTTGACGTCCAGGCGCGCGGAGAGGACGCCCGCGATCTTGAAATTCCGGAGCTGGACGTCCTTCTCATGCCAGGCCTTGTACACCTTCCAGGCCGCCTCGGGGTTCTTGGTGTAGGGGCTGATGACCCGCAGGCCGTACTCCGCCGCGGTCACCCGCTTCTTGCCTACCGGCACCGGCGCGGCAGCCATCACTTCACGGACTTTCATGTTCGGGTTGAGAGCTTGGATGATCCCCGGGGCTTGGGGGACCGCGATGCTCATGGAAACCTTTTCATGCGCCATCTGCGTGCGGACATCCTGCGCCCCCTGTTCGACCACACCCGGCGGCACCACCTTGTGCTTGGTGAACAGCTCCACGTAGAACCGGAAGCCCTCCAACGCCTCAGGCGTATCCAGGGCCGAGCGCTTGCCGTCCGGGGTGAGGTACTCCGCCCCAGCCCCCCAGAAAAAGGGATGGAGGCGCATGAAGAGGCTGTCCGAGCGGCCCCCGATGAGCCCCAGCCCATAGCGACCGGCGCGGGTCAGCTTCTTGGCGTAGTCGACGAACTGGTCCCAGGTCGCCGGGGGCGTGGTGGGATCCAGGCCAGCCTCCTTGTAGTGGACGGTGTTATAGAGCAGCGTCATGGGATTCACAAAGTCGGTGAGGCAGTAGATCTTCCCCTTGTACTTGCAGACTTCCAGGGCGTGCTGGTCCCACTGGGCCAGGAACTTCTGGCCGCCCTCCTTCTCGATGAAGGGGGTGAGGTCCATAATGTAGCCGCGCTCCGCAAAGAGCGGGATGGGCCGGTGCATGAAGTGCGCGATGTCGGCGGCCGCCTTGGCCTGCGACTGGGTGGTATAGACGCTTTCCTTGTCGGCGAGGCGGCTCTCGTCGCGGACGACCTCGATGCCGGGATTCGCCTTGTTGAAGTCCTGCTGGAATGCTTCGAGCGCTTTGACCCAGGGGGTTTCTCCCCAGTGCCAAGTCTGGAAGCGGATCTTGACCTGGGCCGCCGCCGGGCTGGTGGTGAGGAGGACGGCGATCCCGACGATCAGTGATGCTACCACCCACCATCGATTGCTCTGTCTCATGGCACTCCTCCTGTGTGGGGAATTCTCGCGCGGGCTGCGCATCGTTGCGCGCCCACCCGCTCAGAGGGCTGGAACACTTATCCCACACCCTGCGAGCCTGTCAAGTCGGTTCACGGTCTGAACGGTTCATCCTGAGGTTTCTGGTCGGGCCGCGAGCCGCCAGCCGACGTGATGGCGGCCGAGATGGCGATCGTGCCAGGTGCGGCCGGTAGTCATCCGGAATCCTCGCGAGAGGCGACGGGCCAGGGGAGAGACTCCCCTGGTTCGTCGTCGACTCCTACGCCCCTCACCCAGGCCCTCTCCCCCACGGGGGGAGAGGGGAAACATTGGGGGTGAGGGGAAATGCTATTGCACGCCGAGGGCGCGATTGGTTGCCGCGTGGGCGTCCTTCAGCGCCGCTTCCGGCGTCTTGACCCCGGTCAGCGCCTCCTGGATGGCTGTGATCATGGCATCACCGATCTTGGGCCACTCGGGTGCCAGCGGCTCGAGCTTGACGTACGGCGTCTGGGCCGCAAAGACCTGGGCGAACTTGTCGGCCTTTACCTCGGGCGAGTTCTTGATGTCCAGGCGCGTGGAGAGCACCCCGGCGATCTTGAAGTTCCGCATCTGGCTTTCGGTGTCCATCCAGGTGCGGTACACCTTCCAGGCGGCCTCGGGGTTCTTGGTGAAGGCGCTGATCACGCGCATGCTGAACCAGGTCGAGGTGACCTTCTTCTTGCCCACCGGGACGGGAGCCAGGGCCATCACTTCGCGGACGTTGATCTTGGGGTTGATGGCCTGAACGATGCCCGGAGCGGCCGGCAGGGTGATGATCATGGCCACCTTGCCGTGGGCAAGCTGGGTCCGGACCTCCTGCGCCCCCTGCTCGATCACGCCCGGCGGCACCACCTTGTGCTTGGTGAACAGCTCCACGTAGAACTTGAAGCCTTCCAGGAATTCCGGCTTGTCGAGGGCCGAGCGCTTCTCGTCGGGAGCGAGGTAGTCTCCGCCTGCACCCCACGGCCAGGGGTTGAAGCGCATGAAGATGCCTTCCTGGCGAGCCCCGATGATGCCGACCCCCCAGCGATCCCCCTTGGTCAGCTTCTTGGCGTAGTCCAGGAACTGCTCCCAGGTCGCCGGGGGCTTCGACGGGTCGAGCCCCGCCTCCTTGAAGAGCTCCTTGTTGTACATGAGGACCATCGGGTTCATGTCATCCGGCAGGCAGTAGATCTTCCCCTTGAACTTGCAGATCTCGAGGGCCGACGGATCCCATTGCGCCAGGTACTTCTGGCCCCCTTCTTTCTCGATGAAGGGAGTCAGGTCCATCAGGTAGCCGCGTTCGGCGAACTGCCGGATGGGCCGGTAGCTGAAGTGGGCAATGTCGGCCGCCGCCTTGGCCTGGGACTGGGTGATGAAGACCGACTCCTTGTCGGCGTACCGGCTGTCGTCCCGCACGACCTCAACGCCGGGGTTGGCCTGGTTGTAGGTCTTCACGAACTCGTTCAGGGCATTTACCCAGGGCGTCTCGCCCCAGTGCCAGGTCTGGAACCGGATCTTGACCTGGGCGCTGGCCGGAGTCGCCGCGAGCACGAGGAGGCTGACGGCGATCCCGACCATCGCCAAATTCCACCACGCATTCGGATTCCGCCTCATGATGCACCTCCTGTTGTCGGCCGCTTCCCCCTCCGCTTCATCAACGCTGCTGCCATCTTGCGATTCTCTTTCCGCATCACCTCCTACGGTGGCCTTGCACCGGGCAGCCTGGGGGCAGACCCGCTCACCGGGTCCCCTTCCAGGGCGGACGATTCAGGATCTCGGGGTTTGCCACGGCCGCCGGGATCTGCCCTTCCAGCGCCCGGCGAATGGACGTCGCCACCTTGCGCTTCAACTCCACGATGGAGCCCTCGGAGTACCAGCCGGCGTGCGGGGTCAGGATGACGTTGTTCAGTCCCGCCAGCGCATGGTCGGCCGGCATCGGCTCGGCCTCCTGGACGTCGAGCGCGGCTCCGGCGATCCACTTCTCCCTGAGCGCTTGGACGATCGCCTCGGGGTCCACCACGCCGCCGCGCGCCGTGTTCATGAGATATGCCGTCGGCTTCATCTTCCTGAGGGCCGCAGCGTCGATCAGGTGGCGGGTCTCGTCGGTAAGCGGGCAATGGAGACTCACGATGTCGGACGTGGCGAGTAGCTCATCCAACGAGACCTTGCGGACCCATTCCGGCCAGTCCTGCCGGTAGGGATCGGTAGCCTGGATGATCAGGCCGAAGCCGCGAAGCTTTTCGGCCAGCATGGTTCCGATGCGCCCCAGGCCGACAATGCCCACGGTCTGCCCGGTCAGGCGGGCGATGGGGGTACCCACCCGGAATTGCCAGTTCCCCGCCTTCACCTCGCGGTCCAGGGGGATGAGGTACCGGTGGAGTGCCAGGATCAGGGCGGCCGCCTGATTGCTCACCTCGTCGGTGCAGTAGTCGGGCACGAAGGCCACGATGATCCCGTAGTCGGTGGCCGCGAGGAGATCAATGGTATCCACGCCGACGCCGTACCGGCAGATGACCTTGCACCGGCGCAACTCCTTCAGGACGCGCCGCGTGAAGCGCCCATACTGGGTGATGATGCCGTCGGCGTCGAGGCAAAAGCTCAGCAATCCCTCCTCGTCGTTCCGCTGGTGCAGTTCGATCTGGGCGAAGCCGCGCAGGATCTCTTGCTCCGGGGCGATCGTGCCATGGTCGCAGTCGGTGATGATGACGCGATGCGGTTGGGATGCTGTCATGAATCCTCCTGTATCTGGATTGCCCTCTTGCTCATTTTAACATAGATCGAGCCTCCCCGGGCCGTCAAGGAAAACCGAGGCAAAGGTCAGGTCGAGGGAACGGCAGCGCTTGTCTCGCCTTGGGTCGCGGGGTATAGTGGGGTGTCAACAGGGGACCATGCTCATGCGCCATCTGATCATCGGGACGGCCGGCCACATTGACCACGGCAAGACCACGCTGGTAAAGGCCCTGACCGGCATCGACACCGATCGCCTGAAGGAGGAGAAGGAGCGGGGGATCTCCATCGAGCTGGGCTTTGCCTCCCTCACGCTGCCCGACGGGACGCAGGCCGGGATCGTGGATGTGCCGGGACACGAGCGGTTCGTGAAGACCATGCTGGCCGGCGTGGGCGGCATCGATCTGGTGATCTTGGTGATCGCCGCGGACGAAGGGGTGATGCCCCAGACGCGGGAGCACCTGCACATCTGCGAGTTGCTCCGGGTGAAGCGAGGCCTGGTGGCCCTGACCAAGGCCGATCTGGTGAACGGCGAGTGGCTGGAGATGGTCCGGGCGGACGTCGCCGAGGTGCTGAAGAGCACGTTCCTCGATGGCTGCCCGGTGGTCCCGTGCTCTGCCACGACGGGCCGGGGGCTGCCGGAACTCTTGCAGGCGATCCAGGCCCAGGCCGCGGCGGCGGAACCCAAGCGGACGGAGGCGACCCTCCGCCTGCCCATCGATCGGGTCTTCACCATCAAGGGATTCGGCACCGTTGTGACGGGGACGCTGTGGTCGGGGACGCTCCTGGTGGCAGACGAGGTGGCGATCCTCCCGATGGACCTCCGCTCTCGCGTGCGGCGCCTGCAGGTGCATGGCCAGACGCTGGAGCAGGCGGTGGCCGGGCAGCGGACGGCGGTGAACCTGCCCGGGCTGGAAGTCTCGCAGATCGAGCGGGGGGACGTCCTGTGCGCGCCGGGGACGCTCCGCGCCTCCGAGGCCTTCGACGCGACGCTCGCGCTGCTCCCGGATGCGCCGCGACCGCTCCTCAATCGGGCGCGGATCCGCTTCCACCTGGGGACCAGCGAGCGCCTGGCGCGCGTTCTTCTGCTGGACCGGGAGGAATTGCAGCCGGGCGAAGAGACCTACGTCCACCTGCGCCTCGAGGCGCCGTCGGCCGCCCTGCCCCAGGATCGGTACGTCATCCGGAGCTATTCGCCGGCCGTCACCATTGGCGGGGGAAGCATCCTGGATCCGAATCCACCGCGCGAGCGGCGTCCCCGGGCCAAGATGATCGAGCACCTGCGCATCCTGGAACGGGGGAGCGTCACGGACCGGGTCGAACGGCATCTCCTGGCGGCCGGATTCGCTCCGGTGACCCTCAGTGAGCTGCGCGTGCGGAGCGATCTGGATCCGGTCGCCGTGGCGGAAAGCCTGGGGGAGCTCACGGCGAAGGGCTCCGCCGTCCTTGTGGATGCCAAGGGGGAGGCGGGAGCCCTGCACGCCGAGCGCGTGGCCCAGCTCGAGAACGAGGTGCTGGCGCATCTCGCCGAGTTTCACGCCAAGGAGCCGTTGAAGGACGGCCTGGCCAAGGAGGAGCTGCGCAGCAAGCTGCCCGCGCAACTGACGCCGGCGACCTTCGGCTGGATGCTGGCGCGCCTGACGGACGCGGGGAAGATCGCCGTCGAGCGTGACAAGGTCCGGCTTGCCGAACATCGCCCGACGCTGTCGGCGGCCGAGGAGGAGCTGAAGGCGAAGATCGAGGCGGCGTATCGCACGGCGGGCTTCCAGCCGGCCACGCCTGACGGGGTGCTCGCCAGCCTGGGGGCGGAGCGAAAGCTCTTCCAGGCGGTCTTCCGCCGGATGGTGGACGATGGGATCCTGGTCAAGGTCAAGGACGACATCTTCCTCCACCGGGAGCGGTACCAGGAGATGCGCGAACGGGTGCTGAGCCATTTCCGGACCCAGCGGAGCATCAACGTGGGGACGATGAAGGACCTCTTCGGCGTCTCCCGGAAGTACGCCATCCCGTTCCTCGAGCACCTGGACGACGCCCGCATCACGCGGCGGCAGGGAGACGAGCGAGTCCCGTACAATTGAGCGGAGGGCCAGCGGGGCGGGGGAGCAGGGGAGCGGGGGAGCAGGGGAGCGGAGGTGCGGAGGGGCAGGGGCACAGGGGGATGGGGGGACAAGGCGACGGGGAGACGAGGGGACGGGGGGACCGAGAGGCGGGGCTTTTCGGTTGACAACCCTGGGAGAGTGGGGGATGCTACAGGGCGCCCAAGAGTGGGCGCGCAGGCCTTCAGTCGTCAGCTTTCAGCGATCAGCCCATTCATCCATCGACCGCAGCGCACGTACGGGGCAGGATTCACCGCGCCGCGATAGGACTGTTGACCCCTGCGAATTTCAGCGTGAGTTTCCTCTGGCTGATGGCTGAGCGCTGAACGCTGAGCGCTTGGAAGCCTACAAGGAGAATGGGCATGTTCGGATTGGGATTGCCAGAACTGATCGTCATCCTCGTGATCATCCTGCTGATCTTCGGCGCGAATCGCCTGGGGGACATCGGCGGCGGCCTCGGGAAGGCCATCCGCGGGTTCAAGGACTCCATGGCAGGCAAGGATGCCATTGACGTCACGCCGAAGAAGGACGCCGACCCCAAGGAGGGCAAGCGCTGAGACGTCCCTGGGCGCCGGCCCGGGTCGCCCCCGCTGCCCCTCCCCACCTCGCCCTTGCCGGACCGTCCGGACTTGCCTCCTGCCGCTTCTGACGGGCAGCACGATCCCCGATTGACTGCGCTGTCAATCTCGATAACCGGCTGAGTCCACATGCCCGCCCGACTGGACGTGAGGGCGGTCCACCACCAATTTCCTTCGAGCGAGATTTCACGCGAAGGTCAGGCGCCGGATGTGTGCGGACGAGGGCTTGGATCGCGTTTCCAGGGGGTGGCGATGGTCGGCTACGAGTCAGGTCGGGCCTGAAGATCTGCCCACGCGGGGAGCCCACCGAGGGTCGTCGCCTTCTTGACAGCATTCAGGATGGCTTCTGCGACCGCATCGGCGGCGACGAGGCCTACGGCATTCAGATCGGCTTCGACCGTGCCGATTGCAAGCCCGATCACCAGGTCACCGTCGAGTGTGGTGTGAACGGGGACGATGGTCCGGACCAGGCCCTGGTGAGCCATCTGGGCCATCTTTGTCGCCTGGGCTTTGGTCAGGCGGGCATTGGTAGCCACGACGGCCAGGGTCGTGCTTTCCGCAGTGTACCCCTTGCGGACGACGCCCCGCCGCATCGCCGCTGCGGTATCCACGAGGCGATGGCTGTCGGGTGCCTCCCTGGCCCCCGCCAGGAGCCTTCCGGTAGATGGATCACGGACATCCCCAAAGGCATTCACCACGGCGAGGGCTGCCACCTGTACGCCGCCAGGTAGATCCACTCCGGCCGTGCCCAGGCCGGCCTTCATGGCCTGGCGGATTCCGTGGAGTTTCCCCACCGTGGCCCCGGTGCCGGCGCCGACGGAGCCTTCCTCGATCGGACCGTCCGTGGCCTGCTGGCATGCGGCATAGGCCATGCGCGCATCCGGCCGGGCCCGGGCATCGCCAAGGCGCAGATCGAAGAGGATGGCGGTGGGGACGATGGGAACCCGGGTGACCTGCACGTCGAAGCCGATGCCCCGCTCTTCCAGGTACTGCATCACCCCCGCGGCCGCATCCAGGCCGAAGGCGGACCCGCCAGCCAGAAGGATGGCGTGGACGTAGGGCACGAGGTGCAGGGGGGAGAGCGCGTCCAGCTCCCGCGTGCCGGCCGCAGAGCCGCGGACGTCCACGCCGCCCACGGTGTCCTCTGGGCAGAGGATCACAGTGCAGCCAGTGCAGCCCACCGTGTCGCTGGCATGGCCAACTCGGAAACCCGGGATTCGGGTAAGCATCCTGCCTCCGGAAATCAAGCGGAGGCATCATACCCGACGGCCCCTGGCGGCGCAATGGGGACGCTGTTGCCGGTTTTGGATTGTGTTCCGGCGGTCCGTTTGCTAAGTTCCCGTTCTAGGCGACCCGGCCGGTGCTCTGGGGGAGGATGCAGGGATGCAGGAGCGACGGGAAGAGCCGAGGGTCGAGGTTGATATCGAGGTTCGCTACCGGACGGCGCAAGAGTTCCTGTCTGCGTACTCCCGGAACATCAGCGGGGGCGGAATCTTCGTGCGGACACCGCAACCGCTCCCGTTGAACCATGGCGTTCGACTGCGGTTCACCCTCCCCGGCATCGTCCATCGCTTCGAGGTCAGCGGCATCGTGGTGTGGTCCAATCCCGGGTCCAGCCGCAGCTCCCTCCCGTCCGGGATGGGCATCAAACTCGTGGATCTCGACCCGCACTCCAGAGAACTCATCGCCGAATTCATCAAGGCCCAGTTCCCCGGCCCCACTCCGGAAAAAGAGCGATGAAGCCCCTGACGCGCACTCGGAGATCCACGGGGAGGAGAAGGCATGCAGAAGGCTGACCGGCGTGCGGATCCGAGAGTTGACGTCGAGCTGGAGGTCCACTATCGCACCGCGCAGGAGTTCACGGCTGCCTACGTCCGGGACATCAGCGGGGGCGGGATCTTCATCCGGACCCAGCAGCCCCTCCCGCTGAACCGCGAGGTGCAGGTTCGGTTCACCCTGCCCGGCACCTCGCGCACCTATGTGGTGCATGGTCTCGTGGTCTGGACCAACCCGTACCCCAGCCGCAGCTCGTTCCCGTCCGGGATGGGAGTCAAGTTCCTGGATCTCGATCCGGAAGCCGGGAAACTGATCGCCGGGTTCATCAAGGAGAAGCTTCACGCCGTGCCGCCGGAACAGAAGCCGCCCGGTGCCTGAAGGGAATCGACAGCGCACGGATCTCCGGGATTGCCCTGCCTGGGGGTCGGAGGATCGTTGGCAAGAGGCGCTATCGAAATAGGCTGGACATTGGCAGGACGTTTGAGTATCTTTTGGATGCCATCGGCGGCGGCGCACCCCGGCCCGCCGCCGATGCGTTTTGCATCCCCGGACGAATCTGGAGGCGGATTGGGCCTGGTGGCCCTCCTGGTCTTCAAAACCAGCGTGGCGCCTAACCCGTGCTAGGTGGGTTCGATTCCCACACGCCTCCGCCAACTATTCAAATCAGCATTTTATCCAATATAATCAACGCAATTAGCTCTAATCCGAAAAACCCATTGAACCGCCATGACGCCAAGGTCGCCAAGGGTGCGATGTTTCGAACTCTCGACCGAAGAACGCGAAAACCGGTTTATGGGGCATTCAGAAGTTCCGTCCCTCCCCCCCATTAAGCCATTTCGGTCTTGGCGTTCTTGGCGCCTTGGCGGTTGAGAATTTCGGATTGGGGTTAGCAGACCATACCGATTACCTCTTTCCACATTCATCTTGCCAATCGAGGACACTAGATGACAGGGGATGACGCCTTATATGCACCAAAATTCGAAGCAAAAGTTTTGGCGGGCGGCGAGAGGTCCCGAGAGCATTCACGGAGGAAGGCCGAGGCCGGGGAGGCGAGTCCTTGAATCGGCTCAAAGCGGCGTACTTCGATACGATAGCGACGGCGCCCTGGGCCGTGGACCCCTTCCGCATGGAGGACTGGCGAAAGATCGCCCGCTTGCTCACCACCGCCGAGCTCCGACACCCGGGGTGAGTGTCCTCGAGCCGGGGTGCGCACCGACCGCCTCACCGCGATCCTGTCGAACGTAGCCGGTTCTACCGTTCGGGTCATTGCCCCGGACATCAGTGGGGCAGAGGTAATACTTTTTGGGTGGTATCACTGGCCCGTATCGGTCTTACTGTGCGGTGCGTAAGATAGGCGACAGGTCACCTGGGACCGCACAGTCCGGGGGAGAGTCCGAGGAGGGGCGGCGGCCCGCCCCTCTCGGTAGGGCCCGCGGGGAGGGCCGAGGACTTGCGGCGTGCCCTGCAAGTCCGAGGGCCTTCCCCGCGAACGAAGCGGCGCGAGCGAACGTGTAGCCTAAGTTTCGCGCCGCTGAGTAAAGAGGCTTTGGGCCGAGGAGGGGCACACGGATGTTTCCGGTTGACGCGGTTGCACTTGAGTTACATGCTAAGTATATTTAAATATAGTAAGTTAATAAATACTTGACAAGTAACCTTCACACGACCATCATTGGCCCAGGACGAGGGCCCAATGGTGCCAGGACCAAAGATCGCCGCCGAACCCGATCAGTCAGCCGTTTCTGTGGCCCGCGAGGCCACCCTCCACGCCCTCGCGAAGCGCGGGTTCCAGGTCCGCAAGGAGGCAGTGCCCCTCCCGGCAGAAGGCCTGCGGCGCGGCCCCGTGCTGGATTTCGTCTTGGTACGCCAGCGGCGCCAGTTCGGCGTAGAAATCAAGGCCGCGCGCGAGCTCGCAGATTGGCTCTTCCAGTGGCTGGCCCGGCCGATCCTCGTGCTCCAAGCGGCGCACCGCCTCGAGGGCTGGGAGCCGCTCCTGGCCTTGCATGTGGAGGGTCTCGATCCGCGAGGGGTGCGACGGTTCAAAGCTCAGGTGGCGCTGTACGCGCCGGGGCTCTGGTGGCTCATCTTGGACAGCCGGGGCAACCTCGCGGCCCATCTCCCCGGCGGCGACGAGGAGGCGATCGAGGACCGCGCTGACCGCGCTGGCTGGCCGTCCCGTGAATGGCGGTCGCCGTCTGACTTGTCTCGGCCCGGCTACGCCTCCGCCCGCCTCTCGTTCGGCGATCTGGATCAGTGGCTCCTCAGGGTCCTGCTGTTCAGTCGCTCGCAGGGGAGCGCGTGGGGCGGGCCCCGAGGTGCCATCCGGAATCTGGCCCAGCTCGCCAGGCTTGCCGCGGTGGCCCCACCCTTAGTGTATCGCTGGGCGGCCGCCGTGGAACGCAGCGGGTATTTAGCCAAAGCCATGGGCCGGATCCCCGTGCTGCAGGAGGGGGAGCGCCTCCTGACCGAGTGGCGCGGGCGGTATCGGATCAGCGACAACGACGCCCTCGCCTGCGTCCCGGTCTTCGGCGAGCGGATCGACGCGAAGTTCCTCGCGGAGTTCCTGGACCGTCTTCGCCAGCTCCCGGCGGACGCGCCCGCGTTTGCCCTCACGGGCCACCAGGCCTGCCGCCTCTTCCGCCTGAAGCACTCCGATGCCCGCTCGATCCATCTCTACGTGTCCGGCGATCCCTCGGCACTTCTCGAGAAACTACAAGTGGTCCCGAGCTCCAGCGCCAGCGCGCCGGTCGTCCTCCTCCGGCCCCGGTATCCTCGGAGCGCCTTGGGGGGAGTCTCCCGCATGGACGGCGTCCCGGTCTGCGATGCCCTCCAGGTCTACCTGGACCTGTACCACCTCCCGGACCGCGGCCGGGAGCAGGCCGAGGTGGTGCACGAGCGGATCCTGACGGCGGTCTTACGACAGGCGGCGGAGGCGCCGCATGATCTTTAACTCCCCGGAGGCCTTCTTGGTCCACGTGCTGCGGGCATTCGAACCGTACCTTGACCGCCTCGTCCTCGTCGGCGGGTTCGCCGTCCGCCTCTACGAGCAGCACCCGCGGGCCATTCCCGCTGCCACCCGGATCCTCCGGACCTTCGACGCGGACCTCGCGACGCCGGCTCGCCTCCCGGTGCGGGGGCGTCCCCTGGCCGCGCTGGCCGCAGCCGCGGGCCTCCAGCCGGACTTCCGGGGGGATCGCATCCCCCCGGTGATGCGATTCGTGTTCGCCCCTCCGTCCGACACTGCGGAAAGCGAGGAGGAGTACAGCGTCGAGTTCCTGACCCCCTTGACCGGCCCGCCGGTCGATCGGACCGGCCGTGTCACGGTCACGAGCGACGTCCAAACAGGCGTGACCGCGCAGCGCCTGCGGTACCTCGACCTGCTCCTCGAGACGCCCTGGCGCGTGTCGCTCGCGGGGCTCGCCGGGCTCGAAGCGGACCGGGAGCCCATGGCCGTCCAGGTCCCCCATCCGGGATGCTTCATGCTGCACAAGCTCCTCATTGCTGGGGAGCGGACGCGCGAGGACCGGCGGGCCAAGGACATGGCCTACCTCTACCAGGTGGCCAGCCTGTTCCGGCGCGAGCTCCCGGCACTCGCGGGGGAGGTCCGGGTCCGGATGGAAGGGCCCGCCGGGTGGCGCACGTGGCTCGGGCGAGCGCGGCGGCAAGGGGAAGTGCTCTTCGCCACCCCCGCCTCCCCGGGCACGGAGTCCCACAGCTCAGCGGAGAGCGCCCCACAAATGCCGCCCGCCGCCCCACCGCCCCGCGCACACAGAGCCCGACCGAGCGCAGAGGCCGGACGGCGGAATCCGAACCGCAGGGCAGCATACCGCTTTCGCCCCCCGCACACACCTTGGCCATCGGTCATTTTTCCCAGACCTGCTGAGAGGCGTGGCTCAAGTCTTGCGCGGCGGCCCGGCAAGTGATATAGATCACCCTCAGCATGCGGATCTGCGGAGCCTTTGGCTCGACCATTCCGCATTCGCCATTCCGCATTCCGCATTGCTTGATTGGAGCCGGCTCGGGATCGGCCCCCACACCAATTCCCGACCCCCCTGGCCCCTGACCCCCATTTTCCTTTGCGCGGTCGGTTTCTGGCGAGGGTGGAATGGCTCCGGGTTCGGCGGCGGTCTCTCTTCGGGGGGTCGGCTCGCCCCGGCAATGGCCGGGACTTCTTCCCCCGTCCCCTGCCTCCTGCTCCTTTCGGCTGGCGGTCCTGCTTATTCATTCCGCATTCCGCAATCCGCATTGAGCGCCCCGCTTCCCCGATTCCCGTTCCCGGACCGGCCGGCTGCCCCCGTTCTCAATGGAGGGACCCTTGAGCAACTCAACGCCGATTCTCTTTGGAGGATCGGCGTTATGTGCATTTGGCGGCTGGGCGACATTGCCGCGACAACCATGATCGCCAAATGAGGCTACACGGATGCAGCCTGACCAACTGAAGCCCGGTGTGATTGTCCGCGGGCCGCTCTTTCCCGAGCCCGTTCAGGTGATCCTCGTCACCCCGATGGGCACGTCGGTGAAGCTCATCGGCAAGGGCCTCACCTCCGGCAAGGTCCACGATCCGATCCTCACGGCCGAGCAGTTGGCGCACCTGCAGGCCACCCCCGAGAAGGAGCCCTTCGACGGCGATCCGAAGAGATTCCGACTGGGAATCGAGGCACTTCGCCTCGCTCTCGCGTACGAGTACGACCCCTACTTCTCCCTCTCCATTGCCCGGGTCGATCCACTCCCGCACCAACTCGAGGCCGTCTACGACTACTTTATGAAGCTGCCGCGCATCCGCTTCTTGCTGGCCGACGACCCCGGCGCGGGCAAGACCATCATGGCCGGTCTGCTCATCAAGGAGTTGAAGATTCGGGGCCTGGTGAAGAGGACGCTCATCGTCACACCGGCCAATCTTTGCTTCCAGTGGCAGCGTGAGCTGAAGGACAAGTTCCGGGAGCAGTTCGAGATCATACGAAGCGACGTCCTGCGGGCGAACTACGGCTCCAATCCCTGGCAGGAGAGGCATCAGGTCGTCACCTCCGTTTCCTGGGTCTCCCGCATCGAAGACGCCAAGGAGAGTCTCCTCCGCAGCCACTGGGACCTCATCATCGTGGATGAGGCCCACAAGATGAGCGCCTACAGCGCGGACCGGAAGACGCTGGCATACCAGCTCGGCGAGTCGCTCTCCGACATGACCGATCACTACCTCCTCATGACCGCCACGCCGCACAAGGGCGACCCCGACAATTTCTGCCTATTCCTGTCGCTCCTCGATCGGGACGTGTATGGCGACGTGAAGAGCCTGGAAGAGGCTATGGCTCGCCAGTCCGCCCCGTTCTACCTCCGCCGGGTCAAGGAGGCCCTGGTCAGCTTCCCGGACCCGGGCACGGGGCAGGTGAAGATGCTGTTCACCCGGCGCCAGGTCCGGACCAGCGAGTTCCAGATCGACGACGCCGAGTGGGACTTCTACGACGCCCTGACCCGGTACGTCGAGGATCAGTCCATCAAGGCGTCCGCCGACGATTCGGCCCAGGGCCGCGCCGTCGGCTTCACCATGGCCATGCTCCAGCGGCGCTTCGCCTCCAGCATGTACGCCGTCCGGCGCTCCCTGGAGCGGATGAAGGAGAAGCGCGAGAAGATCCTGGCCGATCCAGAGAAGTACCGGCGGGAGCAGATCCTCAAGAAGGTCCCCGAGGACTTCGACGACCTCCCGGAAGAGGAGCAGCAGGAGATCCTGGCCGAGCTGGAGGACGCCGTCGCCTCCTTCGACCCGGCGGCCCTCCGGGAGGAGATCCTCCAGCTCACCAAGTTGATTGACCAGGCCAAGGCGCTGGAAGCCCGCGAGGTCGAGTCCAAGCTGGTCAAGTTGAAGGAGTTGCTCACGGAACAGGGGGTCTTCAAAGACGCAAAGATGAAGCTCCTGCTCTTCACCGAGCACAAGGAGACCCTCGACTACCTCGTGGGCAAGCTCCGCGACTGGGGTCTCACCGTCACCCAGATCCATGGCGGCATGAAGATTGGAGACCGGGATACCCCCGGGAGCCGGATCTCTGCCGAGCGGGAGTTCAAGGACGAGTGTCAGGTCCTGGTGGCCACCGAGGCCGCGGGCGAGGGGATCAACCTCCAGTTCTGCTGGTTCATGATCAACTACGACATTCCGTGGAATCCGGTCCGCCTCGAGCAGCGCATGGGCCGCATCCACCGGTACGGCCAGGAGAAGGACTGCCTGATCTTCAACTTCGTCTCCACCAACACCCGGGAAGGCCGGGTCCTCCAGAAGCTCTTTGACCGGATCCGCCAGATCGAGCTGGACCTGGACCCCAAGCAGACCGGCAAGGTCTTCAACGTGCTCGGCGACGTCTTCCCGGCCAACCAACTGGAGCGGATGGTTCGGGACATGTATGCCCGGAACTTGACGGAAGAGGTGATCAAGAGCCGGATCATCGAGCAGGTGGACACGGAGCGGTTCCGACGGATCACGCACTCGACCCTGGAAGGCCTCGCCAAGCGCGAACTGAACCTCTCCGCCATCGTGGGCAAGTCTGCCGAAGCCAAGGAGCGCCGGCTGGTCCCCGAGGTCATCGAGGACTTCTTCCTGCAGGCAGCGCCCGTCTCCGGGCTCCAGCCCCGCGAGACGGCCAAGGACTCCCACACCTACCGGATCGGCAAGGTCCCCCGCACCCTCTGGCCGATCGGGGAGCAGTTGGAGCCCCGCTTCGGCAAGCTGGGGCGTGAGTACCGGCAGATCGTCTTCGACAAGGCCCTGCTCCCCAAGGATCCCACCCTTGAATGGGCCACGCCCGGTCACCCCCTCTTCGAGAGCGTCCGCGAAGACGCATGGGCCCGGGTCCAGGACGACCTCCGCAAGGGCGCCGTCTTCTTCGACCTCCACCGGAAGGAGCCGGCCCGCCTGGACGTCTTCTCCGTGGCCATCCGCGACGGTCGGGGCAACGTCCTGCATCGCCGCATCTTCGTCGTGGAGGCCGCCATGACCGGCGCCCTCGCCATCCGGCAACCGACGATCTTCCTGGATCTCTCACCCGCTCCCGGCGGCACCGCTGTTCCGGACGATGCCGGCCTGCCGGGCCGCGACCAGGTGGAGCAAGCCCTGTTCGAGCAGGCCCTGCAGCCGTTCCTCGAAGAGATCAGCACGCAACGTACGCGGGAGATCGAGACGATCGCCCGCCACCTGGAGATCAGCCTGAATGAGCTGATCCACCGGCAGAACCTCCGCATGGCGGAGCTACTGGAGGCGAAGGAGGCCGGCGACACCTCCCCGCTCCTCGCCGCGAACCTCAAGACCACGGAGGATCGCCTGGACGAGTTGAACGGCCGCCTCGAACGACGCCGCGACGAGCTGGAGCAGGAGCGCCGGGCCGTGATCACCGACATCCAGCACCACGGCCGGGCCTGGGTGCTCCCGCATCCCGAGCGGACCTCGCCCCGCATTGCCCCGATGGTGCGCGACGAGGAGATCGAACGGATCGCGGTGCAGGCGGCCATCGCTCACGAGGAAGCGCGTGGCTGGAAGGTCGTCAGCGTGGAGCAGGAGAATCGGGGATTTGACCTCATCTCCCGCAAGCCGCATCCCGAGGACCCGGAGACGGCGATCGAGGTGCGATTCATCGAGGTCAAGGGGCGGGCCGCGGTAGGCGAGATCGCCTTGTCGGCCAACGAGTACAAGACCGCAGATCGCCTCAAGCGGGACTACTGGCTCTACACGGTGTTCAACTGCGCTGCGACCCCACAGATTCATGCGATCCAAGATCCTGCCCGGATCGGCTGGGAGCCCATCGTGAAGGTCGAGCACTACCATGCATCTGCAAAGAAGATTCTGGACGCGGCCGATCCCCTCAAGACGGAGACGATATGACGAGCAGGAGCCTCTCCGACACGCAGGGCCTCTCGCCCCGCAACCTCAAGTACATGCGGGCCTTCGCCGCGGCCTGGCCGGACCAGTCAATTGTGCAAGGACCCCTTGCACAAATCACAAGCCCACCGCCGCCCCCGCCCCGCACATCTGGTGGGCGCGACGGCCACCGGTGAAGAACGGCCACGGCTGTGCCTTTGGGAAGGGGAGCCTGAACTGCAGTCCAAAACCGCGCCTTCGAATGGTCGTCGTGCCATGAAAGAACGCCTCGAACAACTGCGCCGATGGATGGAGGAGCGCGAGGACGAGCACCTCGAGTTCAAGGAGGCCAGAGACCGCTTCGACTTCGAGGAGCTGGTGAAGTACTGCTGCGCCCTGGCAAACGAGCGAGGTGGACGCGTCATCCTTGGGGTGACGGACAAGCGGCCTCGTCGGGTGGTCGGTACAAATGCATTCCAGGCGCTCGAGCGGACCACCGCGGGCTTGGTGGAGCGCCTCCACCTCCGGGTCGAGGTCGAGGAGTTTACCCACCCAGACGGCCGCGTGGTCATATTCCACGTGCCGAGCCGACCCGTCGGCATGCCCATACAGTACAAAGGAGCCTACTGGATGCGCGGGGGCGATGGGCTCGTTCCCATGACCCCCGACATGCTGCAGCGTATTTTCGCCGAGGCGCAGCCCGACTTCTCAGCCCAAGTCTGTCCGGGGGCCCGCTCGGAGGATCTGGACCCCGCGGCCGTCGCCGTCTTCCGCACTCGATGGGCGGAGAAGGGTCGCCGACCGGAGCTTCTGGAATCGCCTGTCGCGCGACTGCTTGAAGACGCAGAACTCCTCGTGGACGGTGCCGTAACCTATGCCGCGCTCGTCTTGCTCGGGACGCGGCAGGCGCTTGGCCGCCACCTCGCACAGGCCGAGATCGTGTTCGAATACCGCGCCGGTGAGGCAGCGATCGAGTATCAACAGCGAAGGGAGCACCGAGAAGGTTTCCTGGTAATCCATGACGATCTCTGGAGCACGGTGAACCTTCGGAACCCGATCTTCTCCTATCAGGAGGGACTCTTCCGCCGGGACATTCCCGCCTTCAACGAGGGCGCCGTGCGGGAGGCGATCCTGAACGCCGTCAGCCACCGCGACTACCGCTTGGCCGGCTCGACCTTCATACGCCAGTGGCCGGCGAGAATCGAGATTGTCAGTCCAGGCGGCTTTCCTCCGGAGATCACGCCCGAGAACATTCTCTTCCGCCAATCGCCCAGGAACCGGCGAATCGCCGAGGCGCTGGCCCGATGCGGGCTCGTGGAGCGGTCGGGACAGGGGGCGGACCGGATGTTTCAGGCGGCGTTGCGCGAGGGAAAGCTACCCCCTGATTTCGGTAAGAGCGATGCGTACCAGGTAGCGCTCACCCTCCACGGCACAGTGCAGGATGAGGCGTTCGTGCGGTTCGTGGAGCGCGTGGGGGCAGAAACCCAGCACAGTCTCTCTGTGGAGGATCTGGTCCTGCTGCATGCCATTCTACGCGAGCAGCACGCACCAAAGCCCTTCGCCAATCGCCTTCCAGACCTGCTCGCCATCGGAGCGGTGGAAAGGCTCGGCCGCGATCGCTTCATGCTCGCCAAGCGCTTCTATGCCCTAAAGGGACGGCCGGGAGAGTATACCCGACAGAGGGGCCTCGACCGGGAGACGAACAAGACGCTGCTCCTTCGGCACATCGAGGAGAGCGGGGAGAATGGCGCGCCGTTCGAGGAACTCAGCCAGGTGCTCCCTTCCACATCGCGCAACGAACTCAAAGTGCTGCTGCGTGAGTTGAAGGCCGAAGGGCGAGCGCACGTTCGAGGGACGACCCGATCGGCCCGTTGGTACGTTGGACCGGAGGCCCCGTGAGTACCAAATCAGTTCCAAATGGTTCCAATCCGAGTTTCATAACTGGTTGATTTCTCGGCCATTTTACCGATTACGTATTACGTATTGATTCCAATCGGTTCCAATCCCACACAATCTCTCGGCCTCCTCTAGGCAGAAGGGCAGATCGTGGACAAGCTGACCCGGAAGGTCATAGAGCGAGCCGCGCAGCGCGCCCGGCGGTCGGGGAATCGAGCGGGTAAGCGATGAGAAAGGGCGTTCTGGGGGCGGCTAATGAGTGAGAGCCCACGGTATCCCAAGCGACTGATTGAGGTGGACCTGCCGATCAAGGAAATCTCCGCGCATGCGCGGCGGGAGAAGTCTATACGGCATGGGCATATCTCAACGCTGCACATCTGGTGGGCCAGGCGGCCGTTGGCGGCGTGAAGGCCCGGGCAGACGTCCGGATCCTCCGGGATGGCGCGCGGGCGGTCGGCTATCTCCCGATCACGCGTCCATTCGGCGAGTGGGGCCGCCACCTGCTGGCTGAGCCGGCAGGCTGGGGCGATCATGAGGTAGCGGAGCTTGCCTACGAGACCGCCGAGGAGCACCGCCTCCTCTATGTTGCCGCGACGCGGGCCAAGGAACTCTTGGTCATCAGCCGCTGTGGGACCGCGGGCGGGCGTGCCACGCGCCCCTGGGAACCGCTGACCCCATACCTCAAGGACGTCCCCATTCTTACGGTCCGGTCTCCGGTCGCCGTGCCGGGGCTGGAAATGGGGGATCTCAGCCCCGAGACTCGGATGGCTGCGCAGGCTGTACGCGACGAGAAACGCACGCAGGCGACTGCCGCGTCCTGGCGAGTCGAATCCGTCACCGGGACTGCCCACCGCGGCACCCGCCCTGGCCAGCCTCCTGAGCCGGGGCGCGCGGCAGAACCGGAGACCGGCATGGCATGGGGCAACCTGATCCACGCCCTGCTGGAGCAGGCCAACCGGGGCCCTCGTCGCGACCGCGCCCACCTGGAACGAATCGCCCGCTGGTTCACCATGGAACAGCCGGAGCTCCACGCGGTGATCCCCGAGGCCCTCGACACCGTTGAGCGCGTCATGGCGTCCGACCTCTGGCAGCGCGCCATGGCCGCCGAGGAGCGCCTGGTAGAGGTGCCTTTCGCGGTGAAAGTGCCAGGCGACGGCGGACCGCCGTGCATCCTTCACGGCATCCTTGACCTGGCGTTCAGGACCGCCGATGGCTGGGAGTTGGTGGACTATAAGACTGATCAGGTGGATGCCGAGTCCCTCGTCGAACTCTACGGTGATCAGGTTTGCCAGTACGCCAAGCATTGGGCCGCATTGACCGGCGCCCCGGTCGCGTATGCCGGCTTGTACTCGGTGCGCGAGGGCCAGGTCACAGACAACCTGAGATAATCCCTCACCATCCGTTCTGTGATTGGGGATCCATCGGGAAGCATCCAAAGAAGCTGGACGATCGGCAGGGGATGCGGACATAGGTATTGCTGAGCTGCCGAAAGCGAAGCCAGAAGGGCTCCTCCAGCCTTGCGGAAATGCCTGGCGTGCGCGAGGTGCGAATCTTTGGTTTCATGGCACAGGAGGAGGCCGAGACTGAGAGCGATGTGGATTCTCTGGTGGGGTTCGAGCCTGAGTGTAGCCTTCTCGAGGGCGCGGGGTTGCTGCTGGGTCTCAGGTGTCTGCTTGGATGCCCGGTCGATTTGGTGGCGATCCGGGACTCGTCAACCTGCTCCATGCTGGTCTTTAGCCCATTTTCCCCAGTTTCAAAATAGTCTCGTCGTTTTTTCAAGGAGTTACCGCTCCGAGCGGGGGTTTTTAGTCACTACAATTGCTGACTCTTGAACAGGTCCCGATCCTCCGGCAGTGTCAG
>Ga0315285_10001876_pt1 | contig 22068 bp, 22 predicted proteins | sample YL17G09_36_MG_FD_203698 | JGI IMG/M metagenome (GOLD analysis project Ga0315285, IMG submission 203698) | Sediment microbial communities from Yellowstone Lake, YNP, Wyoming, USA - YL17G09_36 | ecosystem: Environmental > Aquatic > Freshwater > Lake > Sediment | place: USA: Wyoming | collected...
GGGGCTCTGCGGCCGCTCGCCGAGGCAGAGAACCGCCTCCGTGAGAGCGGCTCCCCTGCGGAAAGAGATCCGCACGAGCGACGGGGGCGAGAAGGAGAGGATCGCCTCCTGCACGTCGCGCAGGCTTGAGTACAGCGCGCCGTTGAATGTCACAAGGATGTCGCCTGAGGCGAGACCCGCCCGGGCTGCCGGCGAGCCCGGAAGCGCATACAGCACTTCCAGTCCCTTCTCCGTCTCCGCCAGAGCCGCCCCCATCCACGGGTGGACAGCCTCCCCGCCCTTGAACAGCAGGGGGAGCACCTTTTCGATCCAGAGGTACGGGACGGCGAAATTGATTCCCTCGAACTGCTCCAGGCCGGCGAACACGACCCCGATCAGATCGCCCTTTTCGTTGAGGAGGGGTCCGCCGCTGTTGCCGGGGTTGACGGGCACATCAACCTGCACCGTGTCCCCCATCTGGAGGAAACGGCGACCGGTGGCCGAGACGATGCCGGAGGTGATGGTCTTCTCCAGCCCCGCGGGAGACCCGATCGCAAAAACGCGGTCGCCCGGGATCCCGCGCTCCGAGCCGCTGCCGCCGAAGGCGTAGCTCGCCGTCGTCTCCGCCTTGAGCAGGGCGAGGTCGAAGACGGTGTCGAAGCCGATGACCTTCGCGGGGATCTTCTCGCCGGTCGTCTCGTTGAAGCGGATGAACAGGCGGGAGTAGCCCTCGTAGGTCGGGTCCACCTCGCTCTTGATCACGTGATAGTTGGTGAGGAGGTACCCGCGGGTGTCGATGAAGAACCCGCTGCCGATCACGCGGTCGGGGAACCCCACTCCCTTCTCGATGCGGATGCCCCGGTTCACCCAGATCGTCACGGTCCCCTCGAGCATGTCCGCAAAGGGGGCGGGCCCCTCGGCGAGCCCGGGCAGCTGCGGCACCGGGAAGCCGCGCACCCGCATCCGCGCGGCGAGGGAGCGTGCGAGAGCCCGGTTGCCCAGGGCGGAGGCCTTCTCGAGGGCCGCGGACAGGTCCGCCTCGCTCGGGTCCCCGATCGCGACCGCGCGGAGCCGAGTCAGCAGCGACAGGAGCGCTTCCCCCGACGAGTCGAAACCGCCCGCCTGCGCGTCGAGAAGCGATTTCTCCGTCCAGCTGCCCGTGAGGTCGGGCCTTCCGAGGGCCAGGGCGGAGCGCAGGTATCGCAGCGCGTCGTCCCATCCCTTTTCGGCAACGGCCTTCTGGAAGGCTGCGACGAAGCCCTCATCGGCCTGCGTCTCAAGGCCATCCAGCTCGCCCGGGGCCAGGCCCGTGGGGGCCTCCCTGCGCATGAGGGATATCTCCTGGTAGCACTGGAGGATGGACCCCGAGGAGATCAGGTCCCTCACCTCCGAAAGCCGAGCCTCGGCGAGCGGAGGCGCGCCGGCGGCCGGCCGGCCGCTGCTCGCGCAGGAAAACGCGGCCGATGAGAGAACGACGAGGGCAAGCGCACGCAGAAGCCTCATTTCAACTCCTCAGCGTAGACGGTCCCGGCATAGCGGAAGACGAGGTAGCGCTTCCCCCCGAGTGACTGGAAGCCGTCGGGCGTCGTTTTGTCCAACCCGGCAGCCTTGCCCGGGGATCCGATCCACGTGATCCCGCGCCCCGGCTCCGCGCTCACCGCCACCGGCTTTCCCGACCGTCGGACCTCGACGATCTGCCCAGCCCGGAAGACCACGGTCAGATCGAACACCCCGTCCAGCCGGGTCGAGAACTCCCGGACCTCCGTTCCGCCGCGGCCTTCGGAGGCGCGGCTATCGTCATTCCCATCCTCGTTGTAGTCCCAGAAACGGGCGGGTGCCGCGCCGAAGACCTCCGCGTAGTCGGGGATGCCGCTGCCGTCGGTGTCCACGGCGTCCCTCCAGAGCTTCCCATTCCGATAGATTTCCGTCGCCTCGAAGATGCCGTCCCCGGTCAGGTCGCGCGCGCCCCGAACAGGCGAGCCGTTCTCGTACCAGAGCCGGTGATCGATCCTGCCGTCCCGATCCAAGTCCTCCTCCACGTACGTCGTCGTTCCCTTGGCGCTTTCCAGGCGGCGCGCGAGGACCCCTCCGTCCTCCGAGCGCTCCTCCGCGCGCCACGTCGCCTTTGCGAGCTGCTCCCGTGTGGGGAGCGTGACATGGGGAAGCGTCCGGGGCGCCATACCTGCAGCGGCGCTCGTCCCCGCGCGCACGGAATCCAGAAACGGCGCGCTCAGTAGATATGGGGTGAGCAGCGATGTACGGGTGAGCCCGGCCGAGAACTCGCTCACGGAATGGAGCCAGGGGTAGCGGCTGTACTGGTAGGCGAGGCGCGACGCACCGGCAGCCTCCGTGCGCAGAACGGCAGGCTCGCCCTTCTGGAAATCTGCCTCCAGTTCGGGCACGCCGTCCTGGTCGCGATCCCGGACCCAGCGGACCACTTCTCCGGCCGAGAACCCCCACCTCTCATCGGAGAAGCCATCGCCATCCTGGTCCAGCTCGCGGAAACCCGAGAACCGGGCAAGCGCCCCGGCCAGCGTCGCGGAGAGGTCCTTCTTTCCAGCGGCAGCCCGGAAGGCCCTCTCGGCGATGTCCACGCGCGCAAGCCCCTCGAGCTCGAGGACGAGCGCGAGGTACTTCGCGGCGTTCTTCGGTCTGGCCTCCAGGGCCAGCAACGGCGCCAGAGGATCGGCCCCCGCCTTGGACAGGTACAGATCGACCGTCTTCAGCCGCCGATCGGGGTTCCTCTCGAGCTCGGCGGCGCGCAGGATCAGCGGCAGGCTGTCGGGCAGTTCCTTCAGCGCCGTCGCGACGAGGCTCCTTGCGGCGGAGACCTTCCCCGACCTCTCGAGCGAGCGGGACAGGGACAGCGGAAAATCCTCGACCCGGGGAAAACGCAGGATGCCATCGGCGAGAGCTTTCTGTTCCCGGGCTGCGGCGCCCTTCTTTGCCTGCAGGCGCGCCGCCAGCAGCAGAGTGCGGGGGTCCTCGGGCTTCTCCCGAGCGAGCCGGTCCAGAACGAGCTGTGCGTCGGTGAGAACGCCGGTGCGGAGCAGGATGTCCGCGAGGGCGAGGTCGGCGTCACCGGGGTCGGTCTTCCGCCAGCTCCCAACGGCGAGCGCCCGGACCAGGTCGCCGCGGACGGCGCGGGTGCGCGCGCGATCGCCCTGGTTCGCGACCGCCCGCAGGTACAGCGCCTCGGAGTCGTCAGGCGCGAGCACGAGGGCCGTCTCGATCATCTCCCGCGCGGACTCGGCGCTGCCGGACTCAAGGGCTCGCCGGGCCTGCGCGAGATACGCATCGGCCTGTTCAGAGGCCGGGCTCGAGGACTGCGCATGCGGCAGCGGCGCCGCGAGCATGAAAACGACTACGGCGGCTGCCGCGGGAGAGAGGCGTCGTCGTGATCTCACCCTCGATAGTATAGGGATCAAGCGGGCCGCACGCCAGTGCGTTCCCTGGCTAGGCATCCCGCTTGCGGGGCTCGAGGCCGATGAGAGCCCGGATCTCGTCGTCGTTCATGTTCTCCTTGGTGATGAGCGTCTCCGAGAGCAGTATGAGCTTGTCCTTCTGCTCCGTCAGGATCCGCTCCGCCTGGGCGAGAGCCGCCTCGACGATCTTCTTGATTTCGGAGTCGATCGAGCGGGCCGTCTCTTCGGAGTAGTCCTTGTGCCGCGCGATCTCCTTGCCGAGGAAGATGGGCTCTTCCTTCTGACCGTACGCCACGGGTCCGAGAGGCTTGCTCATCCCCCACTCGCACACCATCTTGCGCGCGATCTCGGTGGCCTGCTCGAGGTCGTTCGCCGCACCCGTTGTCGTCTCGTTGTAGATGATCTTCTCAGCGGCGTAGCCGCCCATTGCGATCGTGATCCTGTCCAGCAGCCAGCCTTTGTTGCGCGAGTACGCATCGTCCTCGGGCAGTGAGAATGCGATGCCGAGCGCGCGGCCGTGGGGGATGATCGTGATCTTGTGGAGGGGATCGGCGTTCTTGAGGAAGTAGTGCAGCAGGCCGTGGCCGGCCTCGTGGCAGGCCACCATCTTCTTCTCCTTCGGCGGGATGACCTTCGACTTGCGGGCGACTCCCATGAGGGTCTTGTCCCGCGCCTCCTCGAAATCGGCCATGTCCACCTTGTCCTTGCTCGTGCGCCCGGCGAAAAGGGCCGCCTCGTTCACGAGATTGGCGAGATCAGCTCCCGAGGAACCCGGCGTCGCCCGGGCGACCCGGGAGAGGTCGACATCGTCGGAGAGGGGGAGCTTGCGCGCGTGCAGCCGCAGGATGAGCTCGCGCTCCCTGCTATCCGGCATGTCCACGACGACCTGCCTGTCGAAGCGGCCGGGCCGCAGGAGTGCGGGATCCAGGACGTCGGGCCTGTTGGTGGCCGCGAGGATGATGACCCCGTCCTTGGTGTCGAACCCGTCCATCTCGACCAGCATCTGGTTGAGGGTCTGCTCGCGCTCGTCATGGCCGCCGCCGTAGCCCGCTCCGCGGGTGCGGCCGACCGCGTCCAGCTCGTCGATGAAGAGAATGCACGGCGCGTGGCGCCGGCCCTGCTCGAAGAGGTCGCGCACCCGGCTCGCGCCGACCCCGACGAACATCTCGACGAAATCCGAGCCGGACATGTGGAAGAAGGCGACATTCGCCTCGCCGGCGATGGCCTTGGCAAGAAGCGTCTTGCCGGTTCCCGGCATGCCCACGAGGAGCACGCCCTTGGGGATTTTCGCCCCGAGCCGCGAGAACTTCTGCGGGCTCTTGAGGAACTCGACGACCTCCTGCAGCTCGTACTTCGCCTCTTCCTGACCCGCCACGTCGGTGAACGTGATGCGCCTGCTGGAGTCGAGGTAGCGTTTCGCCTTGCTCTTGCCGAACGAGAATGCCTTGTTGCCGTTGCCCTGCACCTGGCGGAACATGAACCAGATGAAGAAAAACCCGATCACCCACGGGAGGAACTCGATGACCACGCGCAGCGGCGAGACGGCCTTGGCGCCGCCCGAGACGTTCACTCCCTTCTCCCGCAGGCTCTTCATCAGGTCGGGATCAGGGTACGGGATGGTGGTCTTGAAGCTGGTGGCCTCGCCGGACTTGTTCCTGATCCTCCCCTGGATCTCATACTGGTCGACGATGGTGACCGTGTCGATCATGCCCTCGCTGAGGTAGTTCTGGAAGGCCGAGTACGGCAGGTCCTGCGAGAGGCCCCGGTTGTTGGACACGAAGAAAACGACGAAGAAGCCGAACACGACGAGGAGCATGATCAGCGCGATGCGGTTATTGAAATTGAACCGGGGAACCCGAGGCTCGTTGCCCTTGTCGTCGCGATTCTCAGAATTGTTGCTCACTCGTCCCTTCCCTGTCCTTCCGCGTGCGGACCTCGAGGACGGCGTCGCCGCGCCGCGGGGCGGCCGCCCCTTTCCGCGCGAGTGAGCGGTAGCCCAGGGCCCGACCGAGCACCGCCAGCACGCCGCTCCTGTCCGCAAGGATCGGCACCTTCCATCGGTCCCCCTCGGGGACCTTCCATTCCGCAAACAAAGCCTTCAGGGTTTTCGTCCCCTGCTCGAGTGCGACCCGGTCTCCCTTCCGCCTCGATCGCAGGATAATGGGGGGAACAACCTCGCGTTCGAGTATCGACGCATCGACCTCCGTCGGACGGGGATCTTCCCCGCCCCTCCTCTCGCGTGTGATCCGCACAATCACCCCCGCCGATCGGATCCGGATATCGGAGGCGCCGCTGCCGTTCGCTACGATAAGATAACCGTTTTTCCTCCCCCTGACAATATCCGCCTCCCAGAAGAGGCGGCCGCCCCGAATGTGAAGGCGCACGCCGTGCCCCCTCAGGATTGTTGCGGCACCCGAGGGGGGCGGACCCTGTTCAAGGGCGGGCAGGAGGAAACGGTACGGAAGCCTGCGTCGAGAGGCGCGCCCGCGCAGCGCATCCGAGAGGCTGAGCAGCGAGAAGGAGCGGACCGCCGCGGGATGAGAGAAAAACGTGTCGGCGGGAATCGAGAAGCCGTTCGCCGTCCGTTTCCAGGGCATCGCGCCCGCCCCTTCGCGAAGCACGTCCGCCACGTCCGAGCTCTTGCGGGCGAGCGCCAGCAGCCCCGTCCTGTACCCCGGGAACCGCTCGGCGAGCAGGGGAACGAGAAGCCCGCGGATGCGGTTCCTGAGCATGGCGGGGTCGCTGTTGGTGAGGTCGGTCCGGTGGTCCAGCTTCCGGGATTCGAGGTACGCGAGCACATCGGACCGCGAGCAGGCCAGCAGGGGCCGGACGAAGGGGCCCCGGCGCAGGGGGATTCCCCGCAGGCCGGCAGCGTCGGAGCCCTGGAGGACCCGCATGAGGATCGTCTCGATGCAGTCGTCCTGGGTGTGGCCCAGCGCGACGGCGCTGGCGCCCAGCTCCTCCGCCCGGACGGCGAGCTCGCGCAGGCGCACCTCGCGCGCGACCTCCTCGAGGCTCCTCTTACCCGTGCGGGCCCGGCGGGCGCATTCCCCGTCCGCGACGCTCGCAAGGTGCAGAGGAACGCAGAGGGAAGCGCACAACTCCCGCGCGAAAGAGACATCCGCCTCGACCTGGGCGCGCTCCCTGATCCCGTGATCGACGATGCACGCGTGGAGGCGCAGGCGCCGGGCGTCGCGCAGCTCGCCGAGCGCGGCGAGAAGGGCGGTCGAATCGGGCCCGCCCGATATGCCGACGAGGATCGTCGAGCCGTCGGCAACACCCGCCGCGGCGAGCGCAGCATCGACGGCGGCCGGGAGGTTCTTCCCCGCGCGGTGAGCGCGGTCAAGCTCGGCTCGGCGGTTCCTTCTTGTTGTGCTCATTCATGACCCTGGATGGCCCATCGGAGAGCAGCAGGAAAACCGCATCGACGGCCTTCTCGACTCCCAGACGGAACGCCTCTTCCTCGTCCTTCCCCGGCCTCGCAAGCACGTACGGGATGACCTGTCCCCTGTGCGCCGGCCTCCCGATGCCGACGTTCAGGCGCATGAAGTCCTGCGTCCCGAGGGTCTGGATGATCGACTCGAGACCCTTCTGCCCGGCCGAGGAGCCCCTCAGGCGGAACCTGCAGGCGCCGGGTGTGAGGTCGAGGGAATCGCACACCACCAGCATGTCCACGACCGTGTGCTCGGTTTCCCGCAGCACATCGCGGACCGCGCGACCGGAGTTGTTCATGAACGTGAGGGGCTTGACGAGATGGAAGCTCCGTCCCTCCCGAGAACCCTTGCCGATGAGGTACGCGTGAAAAAGCTTCTTGCGGAACGAGACGCCCGCGCGACCGGCGAGGGCGTCCACCACCATGAATCCGGCATTGTGGCGCGTGCCGGCATACCTCTCGCCCGGATTCCCGAGCCCGAACACCACGAGGGACAGGAATTACTCCTCTTTCTCCTCTGCGCTCTCTTCGGTCTTCTCGCCTTCCTCGGCAGCCTCGCCCTCGGCGGGGACTTCCCCCTCCACCGCGGCGGGGGCGGCCTCCTCCTCGGCCTTGCGGCGGGCGACGAGGCAGACAACCTGGTCGAGGGACTGCAGCGGGCGAACGCCCTCGGGCAGGCTCATGTCCTTCACGTGCAGGGCGCGGTCGAGGGCGAGTTCGGCGATGTCCAGCATGAGCTCCTCGGGAAGGTTCTTTGGAAGGCACTCGACTTCGAGCTCGCGCAGGAGGATCTCGAGGATCCCGCCCTCCTTCACGCCGACGGGGTTACCGGTGAGGCGGATGGGAACACGCGTGCGCAGAGCCTTCCCCTTCTCAAACTCATAGAAATCGATGTGGAGGATCTCGCCGGTCAGGTTGTCCTTCTGGTAGTCCTTCACGAGGACCTCGTGGGTGCCCCCGGGGGTGCCCTCGGGCATCAGCAGCTGGACGATCGTGTTCTCGGTGATCCTCTTGAACGCGCCTCGGAACTCACGGGCGTCCACGGTGATCGCCGTGGGCTCCGTGTGGCCGTAGATCACGGCCGGTATCTTGCCGGTGCTGCGCAGGCGCCGCGCCATCCCCTTCTTCCTGCCCTGCCTGGCCTGCACGTTCAAGGTCTTCTGTTCCATTCAGTGACTCCTTCGGTGAAATCTGTCTCGTGAGGACGCTCCTGACTCCTGGGACGGCAGGATTCGAACCTGCGAAATGCCGGATCCAAATTCCGGTGGCTTACCGCTTGCCGACGTCCCAAAGAACTCCCGGCCGCGGTCTACTCCGCCGCGCGGCGGTCGGGCATCTGCGAATCCTCCGCGTTCCTGTCGAACTCCTCGAGAATGCGCTCCTGGATCTTCCTGCGGAAGTCCGGATTGATGGGGTGCGCGATGTCCTTGAACTCCCCATCCCGCGTTTTCCTGCTCGGCATCGCGACGAACCGCCCAAACTGGCCATTGATGATCTTGAGATTGTGGACGACGAAACAGTCGTCGAAGGTCACCGTGACGTACGCTTTGAGCTTGTTGTCAAATTCGACCTTCTTAATGCGAATATCCGTTATCTCCATGGGTGGCCTCCCACTGGCGAATCCGCATCGATCTATTCTACCACACGGCGGGCAGAGAGGCAAGTGGGAGGAGGACTGCTGTGCGTACGCCGCGGGCGGCACCGGGGCGCCCCTCTGCGCCCAGCGATCGGGCCGCGGCTTCCGCTCCGGCCCGATGGGCAAAGACCCCGATCACCGTCGAGCCGCTTCCCGTCAGGCGCGCGGCAACCGCCCCCTGATCGAGCAGCAGGTCGCGCAGGTCCCTGATCGACGGAATCCTGCCGAAGACCAGCTCGTCGAAGGAGTTGGAGAACCGCCAGCTCGCCACTGGGTCCTCGGCGTACATCCGGGTGAGCTCACTGCGGGACATCCGCTCGCCCGGCCCGCGCCCCGTTTCCTCGTCGATCCACCGGAAGGCCTCCGCCGTGCTGACGGCAACGGGAGGGATCAGCGCGGCAATCGCAAAGTCCGTCCGCGGTTCAACCGTGAGCACCCTCTCCCCCCTCCCCTCCACCAGCGCAGCGGCAGCCTCGAGGAAGAAGGGGACGTCGCTGCCGAGCGCGGCAGCCATGGCGCGCAGGCGCTCGGCAGGCAGCGGTCTGTCGAAGAGGATCTGGAGGCCGCGCAGGGCGGCTGCCGCGTCGCTCGAGCCGCCGCCGAAGCCGCCGCCGAGCGGTATGCGCTTTTCGACGGCCGCCACGATGCCCTCCGTCAGGCCCGTCTCGGATCTGAAGAGCTCCACGGCTCGGGCGATGAGGTTCTCGCGTGGCGGGATGCCGAATGCACCCTCGATGCGGATCGCGCCGTCGGGGCCGGAGACCCGCAGGCAAATCGTGTCCGCCAGCGAAACGGTCTGGAAAAGCGAGATCAGTTCGTGCAACCCATCCGGCCGCCTTCCCAGGACCTCGAGATGCAGATTCACCTTCGCCGCGGCCGTGACGCGAACCTCTTGCCTCATACCCTGAGGGGATGGTAGCGGAGGCCGCCGGCGGGTGTCAAATAGGGGCTCTCGCCTCCGCGCGCCCACCCCCCTGCGGGAGCCTTTTACGCACCTGCGACGCGCTTGAAAATACTAGTTGACAATTTCGAATTTCTGGTCGTAGATTCAGCTAGAAGCGCGGCTTCAAAGATCGCAGGCGAGGTGAACCATGGTGGAGGGCATCAGGAATACTCTCTCTGATTTCAGCGACGGATTCTTCTACTCGTTCGGCAAGGGCAAGGGCAAGAGCGAAGAGGAGGCCCCCGGGGAGGAGGGAGAGGAGAACCTCGACAAGGATTTCGACGACTACGAGGATGACCTCGAGGAAGACTACGACGAAGAGGACATCAGCGAGGACGAGGAGGAAGAAGAGTTCGAAGAGGACACCGAGGAAGAGGACGAGGAAGAAGAGGAAGAAGAGCTCGAAGAGGAAGAGGACGACGATCTCGACGAGGAGGATTTTCTGGACGAGGAGGCGTTCGACGTCGACGAGGACCTCGACTATGAGGATTTCGACGAGTAGGGCACCCGCTCGGCCCTGAACCACAGCCGCTCAAGATCGTAGAACTCCCGCTGCTCCCGTTCCATGAGATGAACGATGAAGTCGCCGCAGTCCACCAGGAGCCAGCCCGACCGCTCCGCCTTCCTGTGCCTGTTCATCGGGGTGAGGCCGCCCGCGCGCAGCAGCTGGAACAGCTCCCGCGCGAGCCCCGCGAGATGCGCCGAGCTGCGCGCAGTGGAGATGACGAAGTAGTCGGCGACGGAGGAGATCCCTCCGATATCCAGCACGACCGTGTCCTCCCCCTTATGCGCGTCGATGCACCGGGCTGCCGCGAGCGCCGCCTCCCTACTGTTTGCAGTACCTGCCATCGAAATCCTTCCCCAGGATGACGGTCACGTCCACGGCCTGGTCGCCCTGCGGGTCCATCTGCGTGGAGACTCTCGTACAGCGTATGAGATCGGCGACGCGGCGGGCATCCTCGATCCTGCCCTTGCGGTCGTAGACCACGGTGGACTGGTACTGGTCGTTGTCCGCGTTGTTCGGCGCGAGGACCTCCATGTCGTAGCTCCGGAAGACCTCCCACGCCCTGTTGGCCAGCCCCGCGGTCGCCGTGCCGTTCAGGACCTGCACGGTGAGGGTGAGGTCCTCCGCCCGGATGAACTCGTTGCTCGCGTTGGCGGCGACGGCCTGCCGGACGGCCTCCGTGAGCAGCTCGCCGCCCTGGTGCGGAAACAGCAGGTCGCGGCTGTCCACCGTGCGCGTGGCGCCGAGGACCCGGGACAGGATGACCCTCTCGGAATCGTACCTGCCCAGCTCGGCGAGGAGGGCGGCGAGGGCGCGCGGAGGAATGTTCGTGCGCACGAGCGACCGCACGAGGCGGAAGGGGCCGCGCTGGGCGAGCAGGACCCTGTTCTCCCCCAGCGACTTCAGCAGCGACTGGACGAACTTCTGCTGCCTCCCGACCCTGTCCACCTCCGTCTCCAGGGAGTCCTCGTAGGTCAGGAAGTCCGCCGTCTTGTCCCCGTCCAGCGTCACGCTGCCGGACGGCAGGAGGATCCGGCGGCCCTCTCTGGTGATGTCGACGGGGTTGGGAATGAACAGGGCGAGGCCGCCGATCAGGTCGACGAGCTTCACCGCGTCGGCGAGGCCGAGGTCCAGCACGCAGTGGAGGGAAACGCCGAGCAGACCCTCGATCATCTTCTGCAGCGCCGCCGGGCTGCCCCTGCGGTACAGGGCGTCAATCCCGTCGACCCTGCGCAGCCCCTCGATCACCGCCCCGACGTTCGCGGGGACGTGGAACAGCGTCCCCTTGCGCGTCTCGGGGTTGTAGAGGAAGACCTCGAAGAACAGCGCCTTCTCCCCGTCCGAGAGGATGATCAGCGTATTGACGGGCTGCTTCTTCTTCAGCGCGTCTGTGATCCGATCGACGCGCAGCTGCAGCGACGCGTACACGGCCGTGGCAGCGACGACCACGGCGATCAGGGCGAGGAGGATGATGCTCCTGTCCGCCTTCCTGCTTCTCCTATCCAGCATTCGGCTTGAGCTCCTGGTACAGCGCCAGGGAATCCGGGGCAAGGGTCGCGGAGGCGGCGCGCACGTAGTGCATCTTCCGCTCCAGGACGGCGAGCACCATCTCGTTCAGGCCGAGTCCCGACGTCCTGCGGCGGAACTCGGGCGAAACGAAGTCGCGCGTCGGCTCGAGAAAATCGGCGACAAAAAGGATCCGCGAGAGGGCGCCCATCGCGCCCCGGCCCGTGACGTGGTCGCGCACGGCCTGCAGCACCTCGGGGTCCGAGTAGCCGGCGAGCCGCTCGAGGAGGAACGCCGATGCGCGGCCGTGCAGGAGCAGCGGGTTCGCCTTCTCCAGCGCGGTGATCGGCAGACCGTCGGATTCGCACAGGGCCGCCATCTCGGAGGGATCCTTCTCTCGGGCGAGGTCGTGGGCGATTCCCGCGATGTACCCATGGTCCTCGTCGACGCGGAACCTCCCGCACAGCTCGCAGGCCAGGCGCGCGACCTCGCGGGAGTGCGCGATGCGGGGACGGGAGAGGGTCGCTTCGACCAGGGCCGCGACCCTCGAGCGCCAGACAGAGCTATCCATACAGCGCGTTCGCCTCTATATAGTCGGCCACCTCGTCGGGCAGCAGGAAGCGGATCGTCAGCCCCGCGGCGGCCCTGCGGCGGATTTCGGAGGAGGAGATGGGAAAAAGGAGATTGTCCAGCGTGCGGTGGGGGTACGGGAACGGCGCGGGCGCTGCGGCTGTCCTGCGCGCGACGATGAGATCGACTTCCCGCGCGAGTGACTCCGCATCCTTCCACGTGTGGAAGCCGGCCAGCAGGTCATCGCCGATGACGAATCCGGGCCTGCCCTCGATGCGGTGCCGGGGCGCGAGCTCGTGGACCGTCTCGATCGAATACGAGGGGCCGCCCCGCGCGATCTCGCACTCATCGACGATAAACCGCGCGTGTCCCCGCACGGCCCTGCGCAGCATCTCCAGACGATGGGAGGGGGCGAGGATCGGCGCGGCCTCCTTGTGCACAGGGTGGAAGGCCGGCACGAAGATGACCGCATCGTAGCCGAAGGAGCTCCGCGCATCCTCGGCGAGGAAAAGGTGGCCGGCGTGCACGGGATTGAACGTGCCTCCGAGGATGAGCGCCTTCACGCGGCGCGTCCCACGATGTCGAGCAGCGTGCGCGCGAGCTCCTCGACGCCCTCGCGCGAGAACGACGACACCCCCAGCACCCTGTCGGAGGGGTAGGCGGCCGCGAGCTCCCGCAACCTCCCGCGGGCGCCCTCGAGGTCGAGCTTCGTCCCGACGAGAATCCGGGGCTTTCCCCGCAGCACCTCCGCGTAGCTGCCGAGCTCCTCGTCCAGAACCGACACCGCCGCCGCGCAGTCCTCCGTGCCGAGGTCCACGAGGTACAGCAGGGCCGCGCAGCGCTCGATGTGGCGCAGGAACTGCAGGCCCAGCCCCCTTCCCTCCGAGGCGCCCTCGATGATGCCCGGAATGTCCGCGATGACGATGTCCCGTTCCGCGATGCGCAGCAGCCCGAGGTTCGGCGTGCGCGTGGTGAAGGGGTAGTCGGCGATGAGGGGACGGGCATTCGTGAGGGTTGCGAGGAGCGTGGACTTGCCCGCGTTGGGCAGGCCGACGAGCCCCGCGTCGGCGATGAGGTGAAGCTCGGCGCGCAGCTCGCGGGTCTCCCCCGCGACGCCCTTCTGGGCATAGCGGGGCGCCTGGTTCGTCGAGGTGGCGTAGTGGGAATTGCCCTTGCCGCCGCGCCCGCCGCTCAGGAACACGAAGCGCGCGCCGTCGGCGGTCAGATCGGCGAGGAGCTCGCCGCTCTCGCGGTCGCGGATGAGGGTGCCGGGCGGGACGGCGATCTCGGCGTCGGCGCCGTCCCTGCCGTGCATGCGCTGGCCCGAGCCGCGCACGCCGTTGCCCGCGCGGAAGGTGCGCTTCAGCTTCAGGTGGGAGAGGGTCTTCAGATTCGACCTCACGATGAACACCACATCCCCGCCCCTGCCGCCGTCCCCGCCGTCGGGCCCGCCCCGCGGCACGAACTTCTCGCGACGGAAGGAAACGCACCCGTCGCCGCCGCTTCCCGACGAGACGACGATCGTGGTCTCATCCACGAAGCCGTTCACGGGGAGGTCAGGCCTGAACTCCGGGTTGGATGCCGACGATGTTCCTCCCCCGCCTGGTCTGGAACACGACTTGGCCGTCGAGAAGGGCGAAGAGGGTGTCGTCGCGGCCGCGGCCGACGTTCTCACCGGGGTGGAACTTCGTCCCCCTCTGGCGAACGATGATCGTCCCCGCGCTCACCGCCTGCCCGCCGAAGCGCTTGATGCCCAGCCTCTTCGCCTGCGAGTCTCTGCCGTTCTTCGCAGCTCCGCCTTTTTTTCGTCCCATGGAAAAACTCCCTTCCGCACCGAATGAATCCGGACCCGCGCCTGACCCTCAGGACGATCTGATCCGGATACTCCTTCTGAAGATCGCTCAGTCCTCGCAGGAGAAAGTCCCCCACCCCGCGCAGCCATGAATCGTCGATGTCGGCCGAGGACCCGGCCCGAGAGCTGACCGTGAGCCGCATGCTGCCCGGGCGCGAGGCGGATCCCTCCGCCGCACCCTCGCGGTGCAACAGCCTTCCTGCCGTCCGCAGGAGGATCGTCGCCGCCGCGCACGCGACGTTCTGGCCGGCCAGCGCGCCCCCGACATGCCCTGATGCCCGAACGCCGTGCAGGAGCCCGTCTGGACGGAACCTCAGGACGATCCGAAGCACGGATGGAGTCAGCCGAGGCCGTTGAAACCTTCGACCCTGATCGTGGAATACGACTGCCGATGGCCCTGCCTGCGGCGATAGTTCTTCTTCTTCTTGTACTTCCCGATCAGGACCTTCTTGCCCTTGCCGTGGTCCTCGACGACCGCCTTGACGGCTACGCCGGGGAGGTACGGACTGCCGATCCGCACCGATCCGCCATCCGACAGCATGAGGACCGAGGGGAACTCGATCGCGCTGCCCTTTTCCTGCGGCACGAGATCCACATGGAGGACGGTTCCCTGCTCGACCTTGTACTGCTTGCCCAAAATGTCCACGAGAGCATACATACCTTGTTACCTCGAATGGATTCCTTCGACCACCGGCGAGACGCCGCAGTCAGCGCATACAGTACAAAAAAGGAGAGGCGAAGGTCAAGGGGTGCCTCGGGAGCTCCCGAGGCTACTCTTCTTCGGGCGGCTCGAAGAGAATCTTCAGCTCCTCGGCGGAAACCATGCGCTCGTCTTCCTGGGGACCGTCAGCCAGCCCGGTGAGCAGCCCCCGGATCTCCGCCGCGTCGCGAAGGTGAGAGGCCTGCATCTCCTGGACGGCGTCCATCCTGTCGAGGAGGTGCTGCGCGAAGGGGGCGCGCTTCTGGAGGACCTCGCCGAGGGCCTCGGCGAAGGTCCGCTTCAGTTTCTGGATCTCCTTCAGGTGCTCCTGCCGCCCCACGAAGGACGGGCCCGCCCTCAGGCCTCCGTAGACCCTCCCGATGGTCGCGTCGAGGTAGGCGAGGTCGCCGATGATGCGCTCGCGGAAGAACTCCGGATCGATCTCCAGCCGCAGCATATCGCGCAGGCAGCGGACCTGAAGCGCGAGGGAAAAAATGTCGTCCTCGTAGTTGATGCGCCGCGTCATGTGTCATTTCCATGATCGGCGCCGCGGACGGGTCACTTGACAGAAGGCGTCGCTGTCGCTATCTTTGTTTTTCCCTCTTTAGCCCGCGCCGGGCTCGCCCGGAGAAGGGCTCATACGTCCATAGGGAGGAAACGACAGGAATGAAGACCTACGAAGCGGTCGTGATCTTCGCGAGCGACGCCGCCCCGTACCAGGAGGGGCGCGAGTTCCTCAAGAAGGAGTTCGAGGGCGCCGGGATCACAGTGACTAAGGAAGAGGATATGGGCGACAGGCTCCTCGCCTACCCGGTGCGCAAGAACGACCGGGGACACTACATGCTCTACACGATCCAGAGCGCGCCGGAACCGCTCAAGTCGCTGAACAAGGCTCTCAAGCTCAGACCCGAAATCCTCAAGTACCTTTTCGTCCGAAAGGACGAGTAGCCTTTTCCCCGGGGAGGGCACGATGGCAGACATCAACCACGTCGTTCTCGTGGGCAGGCTGACGCGCAACGCCGAGCTGAAGTACACCAACAGCGGCGGGGCGGTCAGCAAGTTCGGCCTCGCAATCAACCAGAGGCGCAAGAAGGACGACCAGTGGGTCGACGAGGCCCACTTCTTCGACGTCGTCGTCTGGGGAAAAACGGCGGAGTCGCTGAACCAGTACCTGGTGAAAGGCAAGCAGGTCGGCATCGAGGGCCAGCTGCGGCAGAGCAGGTGGGAACAGGACGGCCAGGCGAGGAGCAGGGTCGAGATATCGGCCACCAATGTGATGCTCCTCGGCAGCGGGAGCGGCGGCGGCGGCCGGACGGGCGCGGGCGCGGGCGCGGGCCCGGCCCCCGAGGCCAAGGGCGCGCAGGAGTTCCCCGAGGGCGAGGCTCCCTCGGTGGACCATTTCGAAGACGACATCCCATTCTAGGAGAGAGGAAACCGAGCATGTCAGATACACGGCAGGACAAACCCGAGAACTCCGGCAAGGGCGCCTCCGGCGCTGAAACGAAGGGCGCCTCCGGCGCTGAGCAAAAGCCGGCGGAGGCGGCTCCCGCTCAGAGCGAGCGCCCAGCGCAGCCCGAACGGCCCCCCATGGGCGACAGACCTCCGCGGCCTGACCGGCCCGAAGGCGGCTACAGGTCCGAGGGCGGTGAGCGCCGTGAAGGCGGCTACAGGTCCGACAGGGGCGACCGTGGAGATCGGGGCGGCTACCAGGGCCGTGGGCGGCACAAGACCTTCTTCAAACGGAAGGTCTGCAAGTTCTGCATCAAGAAGGCGACGATCGACTACAAGGACGCAGGCGGCCTGAAGCGCTTCACCAGTGATCGGAGCAAGATCATGCCCCGGCGCATCACGGGCACCTGCGCGAAGCACCAGCGCGAGCTTGCAACCGCCATCAAGCGGGCGCGCAGCCTCGCGCTCCTGCCCTACGTCGGTCGGTAGGCGGCGGAAAGGCCACTCTGTGGTCGGCCGGCAATGCGGCAGGGAACGGCGGGCGGGCGGCTTCTCGAGTTCTTCCTCTTCGCGCTCTCTTCCTTCGTTCTGTACTACTTCGGGGTCGGGGTCCTCTTCTTCCTGATCCCCCTGCAGGTGACGGCGACGCGAAGAGGCGTGCGGGGCCTGCTCGCGAGCGCGGGCGTGTTCCTCGCAATACTCGTCGGCGTGCGGCTCGTCACGGCGCTCCCCGGCGGGCCGATGCCCGAGACGGGGCTTCTGCTCGCCGTCGAGCTGTTCGGCGTCGCTATCCTGCTGCTGGGCCTGCTCGCCGTGAACCTTCGGTGGCCGGGCGGCCTGCGGATCCTGCCGAAAGTTCTCGTTGCAGGAGCCGCGACGGGCCTGCTCAGCGTGCCGCTCGTCCTCCTTCTCGCAAGGAGCGTCGTGTTCACCCAGGCCATGGAGGGGCTTTTCGCCGAGGTGTCGAAGATGATCGGGTCCATGTTCGCGACGGCCGACGGAAGAGCCGCGTCAGCCCTCTCGTCGATCCTCGAGCCGGCGAAGCTCATGCAGATCACAGAGGCCTGGTTCCTGCGCAGCTTCGTCGCGGGATACGTCGCGGTCCTCGGCTTCTCGTGGTGGGCGGGCAGCGCCTCGGCGGCGCGCTCCCTCGCCCTCAAGGGCGGCGCGCTCCCCGCCGCGTCGGAGGCGCCCTCCAATACGGGAGCGTTGAGGCCGGCGCGCCTCGCGGAGTTTCGCCTGGAGAGCTTCTACCTGTGGCCCCTGATCGCCTCGTGGGCGGGCATCGGCCTCGATCTGTGGATCGGGCTCTCCTTCGCCTCGTATGCCGTGTGGAACATCGGCCTGGTGATGCTGTTCCTCTACGGTCTGCAGGGCCTGGCGATCCTGCGCTTCCTCTTCGAGAAGCACCGCCTGCCCCGGTTGCTGTGGTTCCTGCTTGTCGTCGGCCTGCTCGTGCTCGCCGCATCGCCGCGCACGAACCTGTTCATCGTCATTGCAGTCCCCGTTTTCGGGATATCTGAAAACTGGATTCGGTACCGGGTCCGCGAGGCCCCGGGCGCCGGTGAGCGAAAGGAGTAGACTCTCATGAAGGTGATCCTCAATTTGGACGTCGTCGGCCTCGGGGAAGAAGGCGACATCAAGGAAGTGGCGAACGGGTATGCGCGCAACTTTCTCCTGCCGAAAAAGCTCGCGATCCTCCACACGCGCGAGAACCTCGCCGGGCTTCAGCACAGGATGTCTGCGATCGAAAAGCGCAGGGAGGAAAAGCGCCAGGAGGCCCTCGGCCTGAAGGAGCGCCTGGAGGCGGAGGAGATCAAGTTCTCCATGCCCGCCGGCGACAACGGGAAGCTGTTCGGCTCGGTGAGCAGCGCGATGGTGGCGGCGGAGCTGGAGAAGAGAGGCTTCCAGATCGAGAAGAAGCGCATCGAGATCCCCGACCACACCATCCGGACGGTTGGCAGCTTCAAGATCAAGGTGAAGCTCTACGACAAGGAAGAGGCCACGGTGAAACTCGCCGTCGAGGGCATTGCCCAGGGCGCCCAGGGCGCCCACCGCGCCTAGGGGTAGGCGCGGGGCAGGGCCCGCGCTCGGCGAGCGCCGCGATGTCCACCGCGAATCTGCGCGACAGCGTCCCCTCCCACAACGACGAGGCCGAGGTCGCCTGCCTTGGGGCCGTCCTCATCGATCCGGAGGCCCTGCCGTCGATCATCCACCTCGTGCGCCCCGAGGACTTCTATAAAGCGGCGCACCAGAGGATCTACGAGGCGGTGCTCGGGCTGTTCGACAGGGGGCAGTCCATCGACCTCATCACCCTGACCGACGAGCTGCGCGCGCGCGGCGCCCTCGAGCAGTGCGGGGGACTCGCCTCGATCTCCCGCCTCACCTCCGCCGTCCCCACGAGCGCGAACGTCGAGTATTACGCGAAGATCGTCCAGGCGGCGAGCATCCGCAGGAGCCTGAACAGGATCTCGCAGGAGATCATCGCCCAGTCGCACGACGAGCAGTCCGAGATCCGCGTGATCCTGGAGGAGGCCGAGCGGAAGATCTTCGATATCTCCGATCGCCATCAGACCGGGACCTACCACCACGCCAAGGAGATCGTCCGCCAGACCTTCGACGCGATCGAGAAGCACTACCACTCGAAGTCGGAGTACACGGGCATCCCCTCCGGCTTCAAGGAGCTCGACCAGCTCACCATGGGGTTCCAGAACTCCGAGTTCATCGTCATCGGCTCGCGCCCGTCGGTCGGCAAGACCGCCCTCGCCCTCACGATCGCCTCGAACATCTCGATCAGGAACCGCGTCCCGGTGGGGTTCTTCAGTCTGGAGATGTCCAGCATGGCGATCATGCAGCGCCTGCTGAGCATGGAGGCCCGCCTGGACTCCCAGCGCATGCGCACGGGAATGCTGAGCCCCGCGGACTTCGGACGGATCACGGAGGCTTGCGGGCGGCTGTACGAGGCGCCCCTGTTCATCAGCGACTCCCCCGACCTCAAGCTGCTGGACCTGCGGGCGCAGGCCCGTCGGATGAAGAGCCACCAGGACGTGAAGATCATCTTCATCGACTACATCACCCTCATCGGGTCCGAGAACAGGGATCTCCCCCGCCACGAGCAGATCGCCGAGGTCTCCCGCTCGCTGAAGTCCCTCGCACGAGAGCTCGCCATCCCCGTCATCGCACTCTCGCAGGTGCGCCGCGAGACGGAGGGCAAGAAGCCGACCCTCGCCGACCTGCGCGAGAGCGGTTCCATCGAGCAGGACGCCGACGTCGTGATCTTCCTGCACACCGAGGACCTGAAGGCGGAGGTGCGCGAGGTGAGCATTGCCAAGCAGAGGAACGGCCCTGTCGGGGATTTCAAGCTCGCCTTCCTCTCCAAGTACACGAAGTTCGAGCCCCTCGAGAGGGGCCCTTCGATGGAGTAGTGGCGCTGCAGTGAGGATTCGCCCATGGCCCTGAGAGACCGGTACGATTTCGAAAGCCTCGTGAACGTGGCGGAAAACCTTGTCCTGCGCGAGCTCGAGGCTCAGCTCGCCCGGATGGGCGCCGGTGCAAAAGGCGCCTCCGGCGCCGGTGCAAAAGGCGCCTCCGGCGCCGACATCTGCACCTGCCAGGACTGCGTGCTGGACATGGCGGCCTACGCGCTCAACAACGTGAAGCCGTCGTACCGTGTATCGCTGATGGGGAGTTTCGCCGCGGGGCGGGCGGATGAGGCGGGCTACGCGAATGAGATCTCCCGCGTGGTGCGGGAAGCGGTCGAGAAGGTCAGGGCGAACCCGTCGCACGACTAGGCAGCGCCGAAGGCGCATTTCATTGCAGCGCCGAAGGCGCATTTCATTGCAGCGCTGCGAGGCTCATGGGATCCTGAAGGCGTCCTTGTCCGGCGCAGGTGATCCGTCGATCGATACCTCAAGATGCCCGGCTCCCGCGCTGGACGCCGAGAACCTGCCGTCGGCAAGCTGAAAGCACCACTCCCCGTCCGAAAAGATCGAGATCTCCACGAGATGCGATCCGCGCTCGTCCCACACCGACACCGTCGAATCCCTGTTGAGGGCGAACAGAAGGCCATCGCGGGTCCTGATGATCCGCGGGATCCGCGCAGTGTCAGGAAATCGCATGAGGGCGAGGGCGCCTGCGTCCCAGACGCTGATCCGCGCCGAGCCCAGGGACGAGAACAGGAGCCCCGTCGAGGAGTCCAGGGTGAGAGTCGCGAACAGGTCCTCCCAGTCCACCCTGTCGATCGGAGTTTCCGTCTCGAATCCGGGACCCGAGTGCCGCAGGAGGCTCGTGGAGCCGCCGCGGTCCACGCCAATGGAGTACAGCGCCTGCACGGCCGGGTCGAAGAGGACCTCATAGGTGAACAGCGCGCGCGTGGGGATCGCGACGGTTTCTCCCGTCTGCATGTTGATCCTCAGCAGCGATCCCTCCGTGGAGATGGCCGCGTTGCGTCCCCCCACCAGATCAGCCGGGCCAGCGAGCGCGATCGTGTACATTCCGGGGAGGCGGGACTCGTAGCGGATCGCACCCGTCGCGGAGTCCGAGAGCCGGACCGTGCCGCCCTGCTCGAGGCTCAGAAGCGTGCCGGCGAGCGGACTGCCCTCGGGCTGCGCCTCCAACTCGAGCAGCGGACCGCCATTCCGCGCCCCCCCCGCCTTCTGCAGGGCGCGCGAGGGAACGTCCAGCGCGAGCGGGGGTCCAGACGACTCGCCCTTTGGCCAGATCAGCAGGCGAGCGGAGGAAAAGAACGACAACCCCGCTGTGTCTTCAAAGGGGTTGACGACGGAAAATGCGGCTATCGCGGGGGTCCCGTCGCCCGCCGATGACCCCTCGGCGGCACGAGCGCCAGTGAGGAGCCGGGAGCTGAATACCCAGATCCGATCCTTCGTGGCAAGGGCGATGCGCCCCGCCGTGATGGCGATGCCGGTGACCAGCGCGAGATCGTCGCGGCTCAGGAGCGTGCTCTCGCCCGACTCGGAAATCCAGTGGAGCTCGCCTCCCCTGCTGGCGACAAAAAGCCCCTGGCCGCCATAGCGCGGGATCAGCGGTGTGAAGGACAGCAGCAGCGCGTCCCTCCTGCGGGTCAGAACCTCTCCCGAGAGAGTCCACTGCGACAGCACCGCGGTCGATCCCACCCCCGCCGTGAGAGCCAGCTCCCCGCCATCCGGAGAGATGTCGGCGGCGAGCGCGCCGGTGAGCGCAGCGCGAGCGCGGATGGCGCCCGTGAGCAGGTCGACGAACACGACCTCCTTGCCAGTGGACCCGACCAGAAAGCGCCTGTCGCGCGAGATGCGGATCGCGCCGAGGTAGGGCACGCTCGCGAGATCTCTCAGGAGGCTGCCCGAGGCGAGATCCCAGTAGGCGATCCTGCCCGCGGGCTGGTAGGTCATGATGGTCTTCTCGCTCGGCCCGACCTCCGCGAAGCTCACGATGCCGAACCCCTCGGGGTGGAAGGCGAACGGCGCGCCGGTACCGGCATGGACGATCCTGAGGCCCTCCCAGCGCGATTGCCCGTAGGCGAGCAGGCCCCCGCTGCCGGAGAACCGCAGGAAGAGCGGCGCCTGCGCGAGCTCGATGCGGAACCGCTGCTTCTCGCTCTCCCAATCCCACACCGAAATCGCGAATGACCGGGCGCCGTCGGTCTCCAGCACCGCCACCTGCGGGCTCGAAGGATCGACGGTGAGCATCACCAGGGGGAAATGCGAGACCTGAAGGCGGTGCAGCAAGGCGCGCCGGGACGGCTGCCACACGCGCACGGTGCCGTCCTCGCCCGCGCTGAAGAGCAGCTTCCTCTCCTCGTCATATTCGAGAGCGAGGACCTCTCCCCTGTGGCCCGTGCTGACAAGCGTCTTCACGTCGGTCGGCACCTTCGTCAGCCCCGCCGCGGCCCCCGCACCGCTCGCCGCCTGCTCGGATGCCGTACCGCTCCCCGTACCGCTCACCGCCTGCCCGGATGCCGCGGGCTCGACAGCCGGCCGCGGAGCCCGCGGCGTATCGCTAATGCCCGAGGCGAAGGAAGCGTTGGCCGGCAAAAGCGCGATCAGGGGGAGGACGAACAGCAGGGGGAGGCCGG
>Ga0315285_10001878_pt1 | contig 22047 bp, 20 predicted proteins | sample YL17G09_36_MG_FD_203698 | JGI IMG/M metagenome (GOLD analysis project Ga0315285, IMG submission 203698) | Sediment microbial communities from Yellowstone Lake, YNP, Wyoming, USA - YL17G09_36 | ecosystem: Environmental > Aquatic > Freshwater > Lake > Sediment | place: USA: Wyoming | collected...
GTACACGCCCTTGAAGCGAGGGTCGCGTGCCCACTTCCCACGGTAGCCGATCGAGTCGAGCCACCCCTCCAGTTCCTCACGACCGATCTGAACGTAGGTGGCTGCTGCCATCACGGTGCCCATGTCAGTTCTCCTCCTGGGGAGTCGCGAGGCGGCCCCATTGAGCCTCTAGTGCCTCAGGCCGTGGCTCTTCGTGGGCCATGTGATTGATCTGACCAATCTTGGACATGGGAACCAGAAAGTCAGAAACACTCGCTGTCTTGAGGTAGTCAGTGAAGGATGCAGCCTTCTTCTCCGACTCGTCCTTGGTGGTACCGACGAGGGGGATGCACGACTCGGACATGAATACGCTGGGCTGCACGTCCTTGTCGTTCACGATCTTGGGCTCCAGAATCGTGACCCTCTGCCGCCCTCGCGTGAGGGCGACGTAGGCGAGTCGGCGTTCGGACTCCATCATCTTCGGGTCTTCCATCGACCGCTTGTGAGGGAAGCCGCCGTCCCACATGGGAATGTAGAGGTTCTCGACCTCCAAGCCCTTCCAGCCATGGACGGTTCCAAGCTGGACAGCGTCAGGACGTTCGGAGGGCTTGGGTTCGGTCTTACCCTTCTCGAACTTCTTCGGGACGTTCTTCTTGTTGGCTTCGACAAGAGTGGTGATGTAGTCGGTGAATTGGATCGCCAGGGGGAACTTCTTGGCGGCTTTCAAGAGCGGGTTGATCGGAGCCATTGCGTAGTCCGCAATCATCTCTGGTGTGATCTGCCCGTCACCCTCGTCAGCGACCATCTGAATCTCTGACATTGCCTCTGCATCGTCCATGAGGCTGGCCGACAGAGAGTCTACGAGGGTGTCACCGTCTGGTCCCTTGAAGTTGATGATGAAGTTGATCAGGTCGGTGGCAGACCCAGCACCGACCTTGGTGACTTCTTCCAGGTAGTCGGCATACGCCTGGAGCTTGTCCACCATCTCACGCCGGAAGTAGACCTTCTTGGCCCCCTTCTGGTTGACGAGGAAGTCGTAGTAGTCAGTGACCTTCAACTCGTCCATCTTTCCACCGAGCTTTGGGCCGTTGACCCCGAAGTCAGGTGCCTTCACGCCGTCGAGGACACCTTTGTTCCGGGCCTGAACGCTGTCAGTCCGCAGGGTCGTGAAGAGGCCGATGATTGGGCCGATCGCCGGGCCGCCGAGGAAGTTCTTCTTGGCTCGGAAGGGGATCCCCTCCTCGATCATCTTCATGGCAAACGTGAACAGTTCCTTGTTCGTGCGGACAGCAAGGCCGTAGTTCGAGTAGAACTTCCCTGTCTGCCCTGCCCGCTTGACATCTTCGAGGTCCGCAAGGATCCCGTCGGTCAGTGACGAGGCCGCAGCGTCAAGGTCTTGCACAGAGAGGCGCTGGATTGAACCTTCTCCCTCTTTGGGGTTCGACTTGCAGGTCATCGGGATCTGCTTCGAGTTGAACGCGATCAGCTTGTTCGCCGCCTCTACGATCGCGTTGCCCGAACGGAAGTTCGTGTCGAGGAGCTTCGTGGTGAACCCCTCCCCCCCAGCACGGAGGTCGGACTTCTCGATGAACCGGTCCGGGTCGGCGGCGCGGAACTCGTAGATGGCCTGCTTGTCGTCGCCAATGAAGGCGAACGTGTCAGCCGACATCTTCCCGCTTGCCCTGGGCTTCAGTGTCTGAGGGTCGAGGTAGCCAGCGACGAGGCCGATGAACAGGTGCTGCGCCGCATTGAGGTCTTGAGCCTCGTCTACGAGGATGCACTTGTACTGCTTCTGGTACTTGTTGAGGAGGGCTGGGCTCTCAATCAGTTCCCGTGTGGGCTGGATGAGCATGTCATCGAAGTCGAGACTGCCCTTGATCTGGGGGATGTTCCCCTTGAGCCACTCGTAAGCCCCGTACACAGCGGAGAAGATCCTCTTGGAGACCTGAGACTGGGCCTTCTCTACACCCTCGTCCTCTTCACCAATGGCCACCTCTTCAAGCTTCTGGCTGTCCATGAAGATAGCCCCAGGAGCCTTCAGGCTGTTCTTGTTGAACGAGGTGAACTTGGAGAACTCCCCGACCGGAACCGTCTTCTTCTCACCCTTGTCGTCGGTGACGGTGAAGTCATCATCGGTTGCGCCGATGTTGAACCACTGTCCAGCAGAGTTGTGAATCCAGTACTTGTACGGGGAGTCCGCAAAGTCGAGCACCTTCATCTTTCGTGCGAGGGCTGCCTTCACCCCATCCACGGAAGAGTCCTCGCTCTTGGCTGCGGTCTTGACGAGGACATTCCGCCGAGTCAGCCCGCTGATCATGAGCGGATGAGTGATGATCCCTTCGAGGATCTCCCTCTCATTGGCCGGAAGGGTCTTCGGATCGAGCGCACTCATCGACTGGAGCGCCTTGACTGCGTTCTCAGCCTTGTCAGCCCCTACTGCTTCGCGAAGCTCGGCTGTGGCCTTCTCCACAGTGGTGCCGCGAGTGTTCCAGCCCTTGAACCGGCGAGGCTGACGCCATTTGGGCTCCTCCTCTGCGTAGTTGAGCTTCGACCCGTCGATCCTCAGATTGGTGAGGATGTCCCAGAAGTTGTCGATCCCAGGACCGTAGACCTCGATCCAGAAGCCCGCACCAGCCTTGGTGACCTTGACCTTCGGGACCGAAGCCAAGAAGTCATTGAGGGTATCGATCGCAGCGTCGATGAGGGTCTTGAAGCGCCCCTCTTCCTGGAGGTAGAAATCGAGTGGGCTCTTGGCCTCGATGGGATTCTGAACTGGGGATTGGGTTTCAATCGCCGGGTTCTGCCTCTGAGCCGGGGCACGTTCCGGCTCCTCAATCTGACGGGCACTGGGTGCGACGTTCGGGAAGAACGTCATCGCATCCTTCGGCGGCAACGGAGGTTGACCCGCGCCCGCCTTCATCTTGACCTGGGCGATTGCGACTCGCATGAGGTTCGAGATGTCGCCGTCCTTGAGTACATCGCCGCCGCCGCGCTTGCTCTCCTTCAGGATGGTGAAGCCGACCGAGTGGGTCGTGCCGATCCCCGTCATCCTGTCGAGGTCAGGGATCGGGAAGCCAATCTCGTCCGCGTACTTGGCGATGCGCTCCTTGAGTTCCTCTGCGCTATCCTTCGTGAAGCTCATCGCCATCACGTTCGACATGCTCAGGCCGAGGTCTTGGACGTGGTGGATCACCTTGCCAGCGAGGACGCGGGTCTTGCCCGAGCCCGCGCCCGCAGCGATCACGCACTTGCCCCGCACGAGCATCGCGTCTTCCTGCTCTGGGGTCATGTCCAAGTGGGCACTGATCGTTGTCGTGTTGTTGCCGGACTTGCCACCCTTGGCGAGCTTGGCGGCTGCATGAGCCTTGACCGACGCAGGGTCCTTCGACTTCTCGGCTACCCGAGAGACCTTCTCCAGTAGCTCCACGTTCTCCTGCTCAGCGGCAGCAGCGGCGGGATCATTCGGGTCGAGGGTGTCGAGCTTGCGGCTGTTCCTGGCGACCTTGTCGAGGATCATGTCGGTAGCCACCACATCGACGGCGACCTCCTCGATCTCGGAGACAGGGTTCCCGCAGATTGAGGTCGCCTCTTGGGTCCACCGCTTGAGGAGGGAGAGCTTGCCCGACGCCAACCGGATGCCTGCGAGCTTGAACAACCGTGGGATTGGGTCCATGACCCCTGCTGCCTGCGTGATCTTCGTGGCTTGCGAGGTATCATCACCGAACACATCCCGCAGGACGTTCGTGTGCGCCCGAAGCTTCGGGTAGAAGAACTCCAGGAAGTCCGCACGCATCTTGTAGGCGGGGTACGCTGCCCCTCGAAGGGAGGCATCGATCCTGGTCTTCACCCGGAGCTTCGACTTCTCAGCGGCGTCTCGAAGGAGCGAGTCGATCCCCGCATCCACGGATGACGCGATGCGTCGAAGGAGGATGTCACCGTCTCTTCGGTGCTGCTGGAGCCGGACCAGATCCACACCAGATTGAATGGTGGGGTCGGCTTCCATGCTGCCGATGACCTGATCTACCGATGAAACCGCCAGGTAGAAGGCGGTCATGTCCAGGAAATCAGGGGCGAGAACTTGATCAGACATTGAGACTCCCACTGGCGGACGGCGCGGCTATCCTAGCTGTCCTATCGTGTAACTATGGCAAGGCCATGCCCTACCGTACTCCCTCACCGCCGCCGCCTCCTGCCCCGGAGCCTCCCAAGGGGCTCAAGGGATTCTGGAACGGGTCCAACGGGCTCTCTGAGACCCGTGCAGCGATGGGTGCTGATACCCAGATCATCTCAGGGCTGAAGAAGCTCATGCGTCAGTGGCACAAGGTCACGCAGAACAAGTACCCGAAGGACTACTACGTCATCCTGGTCGATCTCGACCAGGCCACGCTTGGCAAGGCCGACTTCATCAAGGTGGGTGGGAAGTCCAAGTACCTGATTGGGGTGCTCACCGAAACGGCCAGGCTCGAAGGGCTGCTTGAATTCGACGCGGCATCGTTCGATCGATCTACGGGCAACAGGCAGGAGATGGCGAAGTACACTCGTGAAGCTGCTGTCCGGTGGATTGGGGAAGATGACCAGGTTCGTCAGGTGCTCGACGCAGCCTTTGCATCGAATGCCAGCAAGCTGGACAAGTTCTTCCTCGCCCAGTACCCGGACGTGACCCCCAAGGACGTGATGGAGGCGGTCTACTTCAGGGCTGTCGCCCAAAATGACATGCAGACATTCGAGTCGCCCGCTCTGGCTCAAGACCTCTACAAGTACATCTACGACTGACCTGTGTAAGGTCGGGAACCCACCATGATCATCTGCTACACGGGCGAGACGCCTCCAGATTCGTTCACGAGTTCAATCTTCCTGGCCGGGCCATCTCCTCGGGACGCGGCTGACCCGAACTGGCGGCCAGAGGCCCTGGAGACTCTGAAGCGAATCGGTTTCGAGGGCGTCGTCTTCGCCCCAATCTACCGGGGCAAGCCCACCGTTCCCTTCGACTACGACAAGCAGGTCGAGTGGGAGAAGAAGTGGCTCAACGCCTCCGACCTGATCGTGTTCTGGGTCCCCCGCGACCTGAAGAAGCTCCCTGGTTTCACTACCAACGTGGAGTACGGGATGTGGCTCCGGTCCGGAAAGGTGCTCCTTGGGAGTCCTGAGGACGCGGACAAGATGCAGTACTTGGAGTGGTGGGCGGACCAGGAGGGTGTCCCAAACTACCACGACCTGGATGAACTCCTCGAAGCTGCTGTGAAGAGGCTCGGGGAGGGTTCAATGAGAGCCGGTGGTGAGCGGGAAGTGCCGCTCCATCTGTGGGTGAAGCCTGAGTTCCAGACCTGGCTCTCTCTTCAGAAGGCTCAGGGGAACAGGCTCGACGGGGCTCAGGTCGTCTGGACCTTCAGGGTCGGCAAGAACAAGGAGACCGCGTTCCTGTGGGCGCTTCACGTTGACGTGTGGATCGCGTCCGAGAAGCGGTCCAAGACGAACGAGGTCGCCATCTTCCGACCCGACATCTCCTCAATCGTCGTCTACTGCCGACCGCCCAATCGAACGGGTTGGGACTGGCTGCTCGACACCGAGATTGTCCTGGTAGACGAGTTCAGGTCGCCCGTGGCGAACAATCTCGGCATGGTCCGCGAGGTGCCTGGCGGTTCCTCCACGAAGCCTGGTATCGAACCTGGCACCCTCGCCGCGAAGGAACTGGAGGAGGAGACGGGCCTCGCAATTTCCGAGGACCGTTTCAAGTTCGTAGGGCTGAGGCAGGTTGCCTCAACGCTCTCAGCGCACCGGGCGCACGTCTTCGCGGTCGAACTGACACAGGATGAGATGCTCACCTTGCGGTGGGGGGACTCAGCCCACGGGAACCACGACGAGTCCGAGTACACGTTCACTCGTGTCATGTCAGTCGTGGAGTTGCTGGGGGAGCAGTCGATGGACTGGTCCAATCTGGGGATGTTTCTTCAGGCGCTTTTGACGGCCCCGGACAACCTCTGAGGGCGTAAGAGCCCAGATGACCCAGGCGACGCCACCACCTGATCCCACGCTCGCTGCCACCGTCTATGAGAAGCTGAGGGGGATCAGAGCCAAGAAGGACTTGACGGCTCGCCCGACCAAGCACCTCAAGCTGACCTTCACGGCTCTCGACGGGACCGACCGGCCTCTCAAGCTCCGCTACTACCAGGTCCAGGGGGTCATGCACCTCCTCGCCATGAAGAGGTTCTTGCTTGGTGACGACACCGGGCTCGGCAAGTGCGTGACCCGAGACACCCTGGTGCTCACTGACCGTGGGCTCCTGGAGATTGGGGATCTTGGACCAAAGGGAGACCTCCCCCCCGACACATTCCACCCGCTGCCTCAGCCCACGTCAGTTTGGACAGGGTGGCGGTGGGCACCCGTCAAGAGCTTCTACGTCTCTGGGTGGAAGCCCACTCTGCGCCTCCGTACTCGCCGTGGGTACGAGATCGAGGGTTCACTCGTCCATCCACTGTGGGTGCGTCCTGCCGGAGGTAGAGAAGTCTTCGTTCAGATTGGGGATTTGTCTCTGGGTGAACACGTCTGCCTCTCCCGAGAGCTTTCTGGATTCCCCTCTGCCGAGCCTCAAATCCCCACACCGGACCCCACAACCTTCTCAGGGAATGCTCGTGGGTTCTCTGTGCCTGGGGGGCTCACACCCGACCTTGCTGCTCTCTTGGGCTACGTCGTTGCTGAGGGTTGGACAGCGAGTCGGTGGGGTTTCACGATCACTCAACACCGAAACGAGAACCCAGAGGTCCACGATCATATCCGCCGTCTGTGTGAGGTGGTGCTGGGGTGGGTCGGGGACGAGGGTAACAAGAGCCGGGACACAACGATCAATGTCTCCAGTGTATACCTTCGTGAGTACTTCCTGGGTCTGGGAGTGGGTTACGATCTGTCAGCGTCCAAGTGCGTCCCGTGGCCTATCTTCCAGGGGACTCAGGACTCCTTGATCAGCTTCCTGCGTGCTTTTTTCGACGGTGAGGGATCCGTCACCGGAGGGACAGTAGAAGTGACAAGTGCTTCGGAGCGTATGCTCCGTGAAGTACAAATCCTACTCCTCCGATTGGGCATTGTGTGTACGCGAAGCAGGAAGAAGGTGCGTGGTCGTGACCACACCTACTGGCGTCTGGCAATCTGTGGGGACGACGCCCGTATCTTCGCTGCTCAAGTAGGGTTCCTCACCCCACGAAAGGCCCAGGCCCTATCCGAGCTTGTCGCCAAGGTGTCAAACACCAACCTTGACGTGGTGCCACACGCTCGGAAGGCCATACGAGAACTCCGCACGGAACTGGTCAAGGCGAGTGCTCGAAGTGGATCCAACGCCAGCCGCAAAGGCAGTGGTCTCAAGCAGTTTGGGGTGTCCTTCGAGAAGACACTGAACAACATTGAGGTAGCTGATCGAGACCCCTCCTACAACTTCCTGGAGAAGTTGCTCCGGGTGGCAGAGCAGTTGGGCGTGGTGGACACCCCAGCGTACCTCAATCTCTGCAAGGTCATGTCCTCCCACTTCTTCTACGATCCGGTCGTGGAGATCACGAAGGGTGAGAATGAATTGGTGGACATTGAGGTGGATGACCCCAACCACTCATTCGTAGCGAATGGGATCGTCAGCCACAACACCCTGGAGAGCATTGCGGCTCTCTGCTACCTGTGGGAGCGGACCCCCAATCTCAAGGTCATCATCCTCACCACCAAGTCTGCACTCGAACAGTGGAAGAGCGAGTTCTCGAACTTCACGACCGGGGTGCAGGTCTTCGTTTCCAGAGGTACGCCAGTACAGCGTCGCAAAGCCAGGGACGAGTACGAGAAGGCCACCGGCCCTGCTGTACTCATCATGGGCTACAGGTCTGCGGTGCAGGACTTCTCTGACCTTCAGAACTGGTCCGGGTACGTCTTCATCACCGACGAAGCCACGGCGTACAAGAACAACTCCACACAGGTCCATCAGGTCTGCCACCACCTCTCCTCAAAAGCGGAGCGAACATGGGCACTCACTGCGACCCTCATCAAGAACAGCCTCATCGAGGGTTGGGGCATCTACCAAGTCGTCGCACCGGGTCTGTTCGGGAACAAGAGTTCATTCCTGAACGAGTACTGCATCACCAGGATGCAGACGCTTCCAGGAAGTCGCAGGCAAATCCCTGTCATAGTGGGCTACCGCGAACGGGATGTACGGGCGTTCCGGGACAAGATTGACCCGTTCTTCCTGGGCCGACCAAAGTTCGAGGTGGCCTCTGAGCTACCCCCTCTCGTGACGAGGCACGTCAAGTGCTCTCTCACGAAGTTCCAGCAGGAGAAGTACGCCGAGGCACTCGCTGGCCTTCTCGAAGTCGGCAAGGAAGACAGTCTCGAAGAGAAGGAAGTCACGAAGCTCACGGCGGTCACCTACTGTCAGCAGATTGTGAACCACCCTGAGTTGATCGGGTGCGAGGGTGACTCAGACAAGCTCGATACCCTCATCGACTTGCTGACTGAGGGTGAACTCTCCGAAGAGAAGGTGATCGTCTTCTCCAGGTTTCGGAAGATGGTGGACCTCATGCTCCCAGCCCTCGCCAAGGCCGGGGTTCATGCAACTCGCATCACGGGCTTCGAGGACGAGAAGGCCCGCAAGAAGGCCCAAGATTCTTTCCAGGACCCGAACTCGAAGATCCGGGTGGTGTGCATCACGACCGCTGCTTCAGAGGCGATCAATCTCCAGGCCGCGAAGGCGATCATCTTCTACGACACTCCCTGGTCGGCGGGAGACTACCTTCAGCTTCTCGGGCGTATGATCCGCATCGGCAGCACGCACGACCGCTGCTATGCCTTGCACCTCGTGGCAGAGGGCACCATTGACGACCGGGTGACAAAGGTGATGGGAACCAAGATGGCTCTCGTAGAGAAGGTGCTGGGGAAGCGCATCAAGGGAGAGGCAGACGCCGATATGGTGGTATCTGTCGAGAACGACCTGTCTGACTTGTTCAACGCGCTCGTTCAGGACGCGAAGAGGGGCCGTTGACCACAGACAAGGAGATCAAGGTGTGCCCCCGCTGCTATGGGCGTGGTGCCATTGATCTGGAGGAGACACATCACGGTGTCCCCATAACCCGACCCTGCGAGTGTGTGCTCGCTCGGGACACCATCCGCAATCTCAATCGCGCATGGCGGGGTCTGTCAGACGCTCCTAGAATTGGAAGCTCCCCGTTGATTGAGCACACCAACCAGTGTGCCTACATCACAGCCTCGACCGACACGTTCAGAGCCCACCTCAGGCATGTGGGCATCAAGCAGGGGCGCAACTGGTCTTTCTGTGTCGCCTCGGACTCGGAACTCATCACCGCTTGGCTCGGGGCGGTGGGCTTGTCTGGGAAGGAGATTCTCGATCCAGATGCAGCGAGCGTCTCTATGGAGAAGCTCACGCTCGTGGACCTCGTAGATCCACCTGACCTCCTCATCATTCGACTCGGGGTGAAGTCAGCCCGGAACGTCGCAATGTCAGAGGTGTTCCTCGAAGCCATCGCCCATCGAGAGCACACCAGGAAGCCGACGTGGGTCGTGGACCAACCTGACCACAAGTTCAATCCGAGTCACCTGTGCTACTCGGAAGTGGCCGCTGAGATCCTCTCGCAGTGGGGCCACTTTCCCCTCGACTCGGACTCACCAGAGACAGGAATCGTCTCTGTCGGATTCTCTGAAGACAATCAGATTGAGGCTGGTGCCATGACTCTCTCTGGGGCAGGCCATTCCTCGAACACAGGGGCACGTCGAGTAGAACGGCCCGTCCCCTCTGAGAAGCCTCGCAAGCGTAACAAGTCGTTCAAGCGAGATGACTCATGAAGTTCCTGATCAGGTCCACGTTCATCGGGTCACCGTCTGACGACAAAGACCTCACGTTCCGCAACTTCTTGCTCTTCGATGACTCGGGCCTTGGGTTCGATGTCCCTGAGGACGTGACCCTCTGGGACTTCGTTCGAGACTTCTCCCGAACGCACAATCACTCGCCCGATGTGCGGACGATTCGATCCCACTTCGAGGCGCTCCGTAAGCCGGAGCCTGTGGACCGTCTGGAGATCATCCAGACACTCAAGCCGCTCTACAAGGGCGACTTCATCAAGCGTCTGGAGGAACGCGCCGAAGACCGGCGCGTTCGCATTGTGATCGACCTCCTCCGTGAGGCGGGGCAGATTGTTCAGACAGGGATTGAGTTCAAGGAAGGGAAGAACTCGAAGCTTCTGCGCGGTCCGGTTGATGCCGTCAGGTACTTGATCAACAAGTCCCACGATGTCGTCACCCCCACAAGCAGCGCCCGGCTCTCAGGTGAAGTGATTGGGGATGGTGTTGACTTCAGGATTGAGTATGACCGGGTAGAGAACGACCCGACAGCAGGCATTGGTCAGTTCACGGGGATCCGTCAACTCGACCAAGCTCTCAGGGGAGCCAAGAAGTACGAGCTTTGGACCCATGCTGCGTTCACTGGAGGGCTCAAGAGTACCTTCATGCTGAATTGGGCCTACAACCAGGCCATCTACATGAGGTACGACTCGTGTGTGTTCTCCTTGGAGATGCCCTACAACCAGTGCCGCCGAATCATCTACGCGATGCACGGGATGCACGGGAAGTTCAAGGAGATCCGCATCCAGCTTGGTGTCCAGAAGGCCAATGGTCCCACGATCGGTCTGAACTACGACCGGATACGGGACGGGGAGATGACCCCGGCTGAAAAGACGTTTCTCCTCAATCATGTGATCCCAGATTTCGAGTCGGGGATCTACGGGAAGATTCACATTGAGGTTGCGGATCCAGACAAGGATGACTTCACGGTTGCTGATCTCAAATCCAAAGCAGAACTCATCCACTCGAAGTCCCCGTTTTCACTCCTGTTCGTAGACCACGCTGGACTCATGGCCCCTCGGAAGTGGTCTTCGAGCACAACCGAACGTCTCAACGAAGTGATCCGTGACCTCAAGCGTCTCGCGATGAACTTCAACCGTGGCGCTGGGATGGCTGTGGTGGACTACTTCCAGATCAGCCGAGAGGGCTTCAAGGCCGCTGAGAAGATTGCAGAGAAGTCGAACGGAACCTTCGGTACTGGCCCTTACAACCTGACCCACCTTTCTTATGCGAACGAGTGTTCAGTAGAGGGTACTATTCTCCAATCAAATCGAGGTCTTACTCCGATTGAAAAGATCTCGGTTGGCGACAAGGTGTGGTCCAGCACAGGATGGAAGCCAGTGTTGGCCCTGTTCAATCAAGGCATTCGACCGACGTGGGACGTGGTGACCGACAGGGGCTCCAGGCTCACGGTGACCGACAACCACCAGGTCCGTGCCCTCAAGGGGGAGTCCATCTGCTGGGGACACGTTCGAGACCTCCGGCCTGGGGACTACGTCCTAGGTGCCCCCGCCCGTCCCATGTGGCCGGATGCAGCCCCCTCCCTTCCGGTAGATATGAGCGGCACAATAGCCGTACCCGCCGTCCTCACAGACGACATGGCTTATCTGCTGGGTGCATGGGATGGCGATGGAAAGGTGAGGCCGAACGGACTGGGGTTCACTGGCAACCGAAAGGAAACACACGTCCTGGAAGTCATTTCTGAAACATGGCCGCGCGTGTTCCCTGCCGCCGAATTGAAGACCTACAATTTCAAATCTCGTCCGGGGTCGTTCGACCTGGAGTGCTACAACACGGCCCTCAAGAAGTGGTTTGAAGACGTGTCCCGAAGTCGCGGAAAGGTGGTCCCTGAGGTGATCCTCCAGGCTCCTCGGAAGATGCTGCTGTCCTACCTTCGGGGTCTGTTCGATACGGATGGTTGGATCAACTCGCAGGGGGTCATTGGCGTCAAGATGAAGTGCGAAGGGTTCCTCCGCACGATCCAAGAAATACTCACAGCACTCGGATACGACTCACACCTGGGACCCACACACACCACACTGAAATCTACAGGCAAGACCTACACAAGCTGGTCCCTTCGGTTGAGGGGTCGCGGCTCTGTCAATCTCTTTCTACTGGAGATTGGGTTCTCTGAGCCCTGGAAGCAACAGAGGGTATTGGATTCCCTATCAGCTACTGAAAAGAACAAGGTCATGTACCCGGTGCCTGATACTTTTCTTCGGGCCTATAAGGAAGTGCATCCACCGAGGTCACCACAGACAGGCGCTGATCGGAGTTTCTACAACGCTCCGGCGACGGCTCGGAGGACCGGGTTGGTGTCTCATGGAGACATTCTCACCCTCCTCAATCTCGCTGGGAGTGCCACCAGTCCCGACCTAGAGTACCTCCGGTTCGTGTCTACCCTGCATGTGATGCGGGTGACCTCTGCCCAACCCACTGGCAGAGAGGAACCTGTGTACGACATTGAGGTGGATGGAGACCACGAATACCAGACAGGGCCAATCCTCTCGCACAACTGCGAGCGCAGCAGCGATGTTGTGACAGCTTCGTTTGTCAATGACGATCTTCGAGCACAAAACCGGGTTCTCTTTCAATGTCTGAAGACAAGGGATAGGGCACCCTTTCAGAATTTCTACTCGCGGGTCGAATGGGACTGCCGTCGCATCTTGAACTCTGACGAAGTTCTCCTCATGACGGGGAAGCCCAACGCCTCACCTGACAGGGTGCAGGACACACTGAACGAAATCATCGGAGAGATCTAGGAACATGATTCAACACAGACCGAGGTGGATCTCCTATGGCAATTGGGGGTGTGCCAATCACATCCCGATGGCCAAGATCCCGTCTACGGTAACCAGTTGCTGGTATTGCGGGACGGATCGGCCCGCAATTGATTTGCGTCCGGCGGCCCCTCCGAGAGCCTACGGGCAGCCGCGTGACCAAGTTCTTCCTGAGATGAGCGGAGGGTTGTGTGCATGGGAAGGGTGCAAGAACCCGACGACCACGCAGAGCAAGTACTGCTCGCGGAAGTGCTCGAACAACAATGCGCGGGCGCGGGCTGCTGCACGCAAGGAGCAGAGCCCGGAGAACGCGGCTCCTCTGGCGGAGTCCGCTGAGTGAGCCGATCGAAGGACAGAGCGGACCGAATCAAGGCTGAGATTCCCCTGTTGGAGGTCTTGGCCTCCTACGGGTACTCCGTTCACGTCGGCGGGGGCGACCGGGAGCAGCAGTTCTCCTGCGACCTCCACGGCGACGGCACCGACTCGAAACCGTCAGCGCGTGCCTACCCTGATACGAACCAGTGGTATTGCTTCGCCTGCTCTACCAGCCGTGATGCAATCCAGACTGTTCGTGAGAAGGAAGGGCTCGACTTCAGGGCTGCCTGCGATCTACTGGAGCGAAAGTTCAATCTACCGCCGCTCCCCTGGACCCAAGAAGACGAGGTCAACAACCTCGACCTGGAATCAGTGCTGACGGCTCCAATCCCCACAGCCTCAGATGGCCGGGCCAGGGTAGCCACAATCCTACATGCGGTAACCAAGGAGCGGGCTCTCCCCATGTTGGAGACGCTTCGACTGTGGGAGGAGCACGACCGACTCGCTACCTTCCTGGAGAAGGGCTCCGAAGGGCTCCTGGACGAGTTCACCAATCTGCGTGATCGGCTGATCCGGACCATCAGGTCTGCAAGTGTCTCTTGAACGGCCTCGTCACTACCAAGATCCCAGACATCTCCTGGGGTGAGCCCAAGGTCTGCCGAGCCGTCGGGAACGATCGTGACCCCTGGGGGGTGCTCGCTGTTCTTCGGGAGACGCCCTGGGAGGCGCTCATCCCGCTCGTCCCATCGAGAGTCTTCGACCAGGCGCTGAGGGGGCACGCGACGCCCCTGATGAGGCTGATTGGGCCTCCTACATCTGCTCTGGCAAAACGACTCCCCATCCTCTACGCGCAATGTCGGGAGCGCGACCAGTGCGTCAATTCTTCCCCGCTCTGCGTTCCTGGCGGGAAAATGCCTGACTGCTGGGAGGGTGATGGGATCGACCGCGAGGCGGTGGGGGTAGCGTCCCAGGTTGCCCGCATGTGGCGGGATGGAACGCTGGTCATCGTCGTCGTCCCAGAGGAGTAAGGAGGGTCATGTCCGACGGCATCTACGAGTTCATGGAGGACATGTCCACCTTGAAGGTGGCCCTTCACCCGTGGATGGAAGATGGTTCACACCACTTCGTCCTAGGCACGACCGAAAACCTCCCGACCATCATTGACGAGTGCATTGCCTCAGGGCTGTACTCTCTTGACCTCGAAACGACCGGCCTCGACAACCGTGTCTTCGACGGTGAGACAGTCTCCAAGATCGTCGGCTGCTGCCTCTCAGCCGACGGTGTGACTGGCTACTACATCCCGCTTCGGCACAAGGTCGGGATGGAGCACAATGTCCCGTGGAGCCTCTTCAAGCGAGAGCTTCTCAGGCTCATCAACTCTGCCGCGAGGGCGATCTTCCACCTCGGGAAGTTTGACCAGGAGTTCCTTCAGTTCTGCGGCGGTGAACCCCTCGGTGAGTGGGACGACCCGAAGAAGTGGGAGGACACGCTCATCTGCGCGTATTTGGAGGACACCCGCCAAAAGCGATTGGGCCTGAAGTTCCTTTCTGAGTCGAGACTCGGAATGAAGATGATTGAGCTACCTGAGCTTTTCCCAGAGGAGGCTCGCAAGAGGGGGCTGCTCGACTTCTCGGAATTGGATCCGTCGTGGGAGCCCGTCCGCATCTACGGGGCGAGCGACGCGATCTGCACCTGGAAGCTCTTTCCGCTACTCTCGCAGAAGATCCTTCAGCCGGACGACGGGAACGGCAACCAGAAGGTGATCTACACGATTGAGAAGCTGTGCGTGGCAGCGACTCGATGGATGGAGCGAGCACGCATCCTCACTGACCAGGTCAAGGCGAAAGAACTGATCCGTCTTGGTCAGCGTGAGTGGATCACTTCAATCGAGGAGGTCTACAAGTCGGCTTCCGAGATCGTCGGACGAGACGTTCGTCCTGGCTACTACCGACTGATGGCCGGGATGATTGCAGGTCATGCGCCCTTCGACCCTGAAGAGGTGTCCCCCTCATACATGGATCGTGTGGACGCCCTCCGCCGCGAGTCTGACAAGCTCAAGCTCGACCCGATGGAGATTGACGGCAAGAAGGTCAACATCAAGACCATCACCAAGCGGTTCCCGTCCCTCACTGCGAAGGGGGAGACTGAGGATGTTGACTTCCCAGTCGTCTACGACCTTCTCAGCCCACAGCAGTTGGGCTCGCTCCTCCGGGAGTGCAAGGTGCCGGGGCTCACGGTGACTGAGAAGTCCGGCCAAGTCTCGACCGCGAAGGACGAGCTAGATCGAGTGCTCGAAGAGCAGGGGAACAAGTACCCCTTCGCTGGGAAGATCAAGCGGTTCAGGGAGGTCGGCAAGGCGCTCTCGACGTACCTGCTGCCGATCATCGAGGATTGTGCTCCGGACTTCACGCTCCGGGCTGACTTCAACGCGCACAAGATCGACACGGGTCGGTTCAATGCCCAGGGGAGCAAGAACCCGAAGCTCGACGGTGGCACCCGGTTCCCATTCCACGGGACGCCCGCCACCTACGACCCGAAGCGTCCCGAGTGTCTGGCTCGGATCCGAGAGTGCATCATCTCCCGCCCCGGCAAGAAGTTCGTCTCGATCGATTTCTCCGGTGTCGAGCTTCGCATCGTCACGAACATCTCGAAGGAGCCCAAGTGGCTGAGGGAGTTCTTCCACTGCACCGGCTGCGACCACATGTTCCCCGGCGGGGATGGGGAGAGCACGCCTGAGCCACCACCTCCGTTCTGTCCGGTGTGCGGGTCCGACAAGATTGGAGACCTCCACACACTCACGGCGCTCTCGATCTACGGAGAGGACGCCATCAAGCGCCCCGACTGGAAGGTGCTCCGAGGGAACGGGAAGATCACGAACTTCGCTCTCCTCTACGGAGGCGGCGGCAACGCTGTGGATGCGGGAACCGGCTGCGGCAAGCAGGAGGGTTGGCGCATCAAGGACAAGTTCGACAAGTCCTACCGAGGACTGACCGCATGGTGGAAGCACCAGCACGCCTACGGTCGGAAGTGGGGCTACGTCATCACTGCCTTCGGGCGTCGCTATCCGGTTCCGGACATCAACGAGGAGGATCCGAAGAAGTCCGGCTTCCGCTCGAAGGCTGAACGCAACGCGACGAACGGCCCAATCCAAGGCACATCCGCAGACATCACGAAGCTCGCGATGGGCCTCGTCTACAAGGAGTGCAAGGAGCGAGGCTGGCTCGACAAGGTTCACCTCCTCATCACGATGCACGACGAGTTGGACTTCGAGATTGACGACGACATCCTGGCCGTAGCCATCGACTCGTTCGTTCAGATCATGAACCGGAACAAGGCTCTCCTGAGGCTCGGGTGGCCTGTGCCCCTCACGTCTGACGTGGAGATTGGTCTGAGTTGGATGGTCCCACATGGACTCAACAAGATTCGCAAGTCAGGCAACTGGCCGGTCGAACTTCAAGGTCTGTTCCCTGACGCCATTGTGACCGACGCGGCAGCAGCGGCTCCCGTCGAGAAGCCCAAGGCAAAGAAGTCCGAGATCGTCCGGACCTACAAGATCGTCTCCTTCTCCACCTCCGAGATTGAGAGCCTGGCCCATCTCCTCGTGGATGGTGCAAGCACATCCCCGGCAGCACTGAAGATCGTGGGACCTGAGGACGAGGACTTGACCTCCTCCCTGATGACAGCCTGGGGCAGCCCCCTCCCGGAGGTAGAAGCATGAGCACCCTCGAAGATCGAGTCACAAAGATCGAGTCCGACCTGAAGGTCATCGCCCAGGTTGTGTCCTCTGTCACGGATGATACACTTCGGGTGTGTCTGGTTCTCCAGGAGCTTTCGACGGGTGGGTATCTGCCGGACCTGCCTTGGGAACTCGGCTCAGCACTCGTGAGCCTCCAGTACGCGAAGCGGCCTGGGTCGAAGTCGGCCGATGGCAAGCCTGTCGAACTTCGTATCGCAGAGCTAGAGCTTCAGGTGCAGACTCTTCGGGAGGCATTCCGGAGGAGGGCAGATGAGCAACAGATTGGGTAGGAAGCTCGATCTCCTTCAGGACTGCAACGAGCACCATGTTCCCCCGAAGGAGTTCATGGGGATCTTCTGCCAGCGGTGCCGCAATCACGATTGCGTGAACGCTGGGTGGGCAGAGTCTACCTGGGAGGACCGCATGGCTACTCAGGTCAGTCGGCTCATCACGAACCCGAACTTCGGAGATCCCAACGATCCCCAGTTCAGGGATGTGGTGAACCTCGACTTCCGCCACCTGTCAGAGCCGCTCGTAGTGGATTCCTGGGATCGCCCGCAGGCGCACCTCGTGCTCCCTGAACGCCAGACGAGCCAGCCAGCAGACGTGGAGCGGGCAATCCAGGCTCTCTCAGAGGCTCGTGGGAAGTCCACCCCTGCGGAGACAGCCCCGGCTCCGGCCCGAGTCCCAGTCCAAGCCCCAGTGCCCCCTGTCCGTGCCATTCAGGAGCCTGCCAGGCCGAACCCCAGGCACTACACAGCCGATACTCCCCCCACTACACCATCCACACCCCAGAGGGACATCAACACGGCCTTTCCGGCTGAGGGGTTGATGCTCGATGGGAGCCCTCCTACCCCAGATTCAATCAGCGGAACACCTGGGGGCGACCCCTGGGCAGCCCCACCACCGACAAATCAGCCTCGAAAAGTCCCCGTTGGTGCTCGAATCCGGATGGGGGAGGAACCGAAGAAATGACCCCCAACTACCTCATCGAAATCTACTCAGTCATCCATGCCGCCCGGTCCAGGGCGGCATGGTGCGTCGTACTTGTCCCAAGGGGGCGCTACGATGAGACAATCGCCACAATCTCGGCGCTGAGTGATGTTCAGTTCAGTGGTCGCACCGTCACCTGGCCTGAGACAGGGCGGAAGTTCTCGGTCGCCTATGCCGGGCAGGAAGTCTTCGTGCCCAAGGGAACCCCCTTCGATCTGTTTCTCGCTGGTTGGGGAGGATCCTCGAAGGAAGATGCAAAGTCCCTCATCGCGTGGCGTGAGTCTGCCAAGGACTTCATCTCGTGCTCAGATTGGCGTGTCGGCTCTCAGTTCCTCACCCCGACCTCCGCGCCGTAACTATCGGGTCTATAGGTTCGTGAGGTGTCATGGGTAACTGGTGGTTTGACGATCAGGGGAAGAACAACCTCAAGGGTGTCCCAGGGGACGACTCGAACAAGGTAGTTCTCCCGGACAGTTCAATCATCGGATTCATGCTCGAAGTTCCGCTTGCGCGCAGGGACTTCAAGCTGATCGTCCCTCTGATGCTTCCTCTGGAGCAAGCTCGCCTCAATGCTCTTGTGGCCGCGAACCCTAGGATTCAGGAGCTTGAGCCCAATCTCGACCCAGGGATCCAGGACGATCGGCTCATGAAGAAGTTCAATGTCCAAGGCGCGTACCACGACCCGAACCGGAGAAAACGATGAAGACCCTTGCCCTCGCTGTGCTTCTGGCTTCCTTCGCGACCATCTCCGGCTGCGCGACCATCCGTGATCCAGCCGTCTACGCAACGGAAGTTCAGTACGTTGACATGACGGTCCGCCGCGAGGCTCCTGCGGTCCAACATTTCCTGATGACCTCCTGCACCTGCTCGGACGACTACCAGTGGACAGCAGCCACTGAGGGTGGCTCGACTCCCGCCTGTGCGGCTGCGGGAGATTGGTATCGTGTGTACGCGACCCGCTGGGCGTGGCACATCGAGATGATCCGCTACAACGGCAGCATGACCAGCACAGATCCTGGCCCCATTCCGGAGATCGTGCCGACGTGTGAGACCCCGGAACTCCCGCCAACCTCCGGGGGTGAATCGTGAGCGACATCCTCAAGGGTGGTGTGGATGCACTCATGGGTCTACTCAAGACCCAGGGTGTTCCTGCGGTCACAGCCTCGTTGGAGAACCTCTCCAACGAGGCAACCGAGGACTGGCAGAAGGCACTTCTCAAGATCGGCGTTCACCTCATCGCTGAGAACGGGCCGGATGGCCTGAATCTCCTCGAAGACACGGTGTCCAGGCTGCTGGACAACAAGCCCGTGAACCTCTCTGCACTCACGATGCAGGAGGCGAGCGACATCCTTGCCATCATGCAGCGGCGTGAGGCTGACCACAAGAACCAGGTCACCCTCTACACCCAGATGATCCTCGAAACGCTCGGCAAGGCTCTCTCGACCTTGGTATCTGTCATCTTCAAGGAGATCAAGCTGTGACCATTCCCCGCTCAATCCACGGACCAAGCCACATCTTTCCGGGTGGTGGGGAGGCGACTCCTGCGCCCGCCCCAGCCAAGAAGCCGAAGGCTCCCAAGCCTGCTGAGGTCGAAGCCGAGGTCAAGGCAGAGGTCGAGGTCGAGGAGCCGAAGAAGAAGAAGGCGAAGAAGTCAGATAAGGACGACTGACACGCAGGATCCATGATCTTCACTGTCGCAAAGTACATCCCCAAAGAGTTGTACGGGTTCCTTGAGGGTGAGGGTCAGCGAGTCTTCTTTCACCTGTCAGAGTTCGACCCGATAGGCGGGCCTCCACCCATCGCTGGAGAGCCTGTCGAGGTCGGCCTGGTCGAAGCCATCGGGGACAAGAACCTCCGCGCCAAGTCGGTGGTGCGGATGCTCAAACCCGAACGGCTCGTAGGGGCGGTCACCAGGTTCGACCACAAGGTTGGGTACGGCTTCGTCACGGTCGGCAAGGAGCAGTACTTCCTGCACCGGAGCGAGTTCCTGGACGGGAGCCTACCTCTCATCGGAGCAGAGGTATCGTTCTACGTCGCGGGTTCATCCGGGACAGCCGCACGCCCACGGGCGTGTCACGCCAATCTCCTGAGCCGAGGTACCTGATGAACGGTCGCAACGCTTTCGGTGGGAAGAATCCCAACTCAATCTACGTCCCGATGTCGGAGACGGAGCAGGAGGTTGTCGCCCGTCTCATCGAGAACGGAGACCTTCAGGTAGTCATTCACGGCTGGGGCGTCGTGGACAAGCCGAAGCTGACGGTCGGGGACGCCCAGGTGATGATCCCGATGACCATCCGGTTCGACCGGCCCGAGCAGCCCGTCGGGGTCACCTACTTCGACCTGGAGCTACGGACCCTCTCCGGATACACGATCTTCAGGGAGCAGCACCCGACGATCTACAACGGGCAGCCGCTGATGGTGATGGCCGGGACTGAGATCAGTATGGTCTGGCACATCGGCATCAAGTTCATGGACCCCCGCCTCGTCAAGATGATCCTCCCTGGTGCGGTCGGGCTCACATCCCGCGTCCTTGACAAGGACACTGGAGCGGCGACGGCACATGGGAACATGAAGCTCGACCCTGCGAGGGCACAAACTCTCGCTGCGGTTCGGCGCGGCGAGGCCAAAGTTCGCGCCGACAAAGAGAAGGCTCTCAAGAAGCTCCGGTAGCGGTTTCCACGCTATGCGTCGCCACGGATAGCTACGCCCCTCAGGCGAAGCGGAGGCACGCATGGCTCAGGTCGGGAGCGGAGAACGGGCACTAATCCTGAGCGACCAGGTGAGCACAAGCTCACCGGTAGGTCTGGACCAGGAAACTCCCCTCTCTGGGCGGATCCTCATCTTCCTCGATTCGCTCCCCAGTCAGGGGCTCTGGTCGAAAGACGAGTTTGGCGTCGTCAAGCCGCTCAACGGCGGCACGCTCTCTGACCTCTCCTGGGAGGCTGTCACCCCCTCAATCTCCCCGACCCCGGCTGGAGACATCACCCACTCGGGTCGGGCTGCGGTCGGGCTCGACCCGCTACTGCTGACTCCGATCCCGACAGGGATCCGGTTCCAGGTGGTCGGATCTGAGTCCCTGGAGGGCTCCTTCTTCGTTCTGGAAGGAGTCACGTTTGCGGCTGACCAGGCGAGCCACAACCAGGTCTTCGCCAAGACGGCTGACAAGGGGCTCTACACCAAGCCAGATACCCTCCCAGAGAGGCGCATTGACGCCCCTGGGCTCATCCGGAAGACGATCCCTGCCACAGAGCAGATCATCGCCCCCGCTGGCTCTCAGTACCTCGTGTTTGGAGTCTTCACTCTTGAGGCGGGGGCCGTACTCACCCTGCTAGGGGATGCGGACCTCGTGGTCCTCTGAAAGCAACATGGCCAAGATCCTCACGACTGATGGTGGAACCCCCACGGAGCTTCCGGCTCCCGGAACCCATGCCGTCTACACGAAGGCTGATCTCCCTGGGGTGTCTGGCCTCTACATCATGGACAGCACTGGTGTGGAGGTCGGCCCGCTCTCTACGGGTGGCGGCCCGCCCGGAGGCCCAGCAGGCGGCGTCCTGACCGGAACCTACCCGAATCCAGGTCTGGGTACCGGAGTCGTAGGGCCAGTCAACATTGCCCCCCTCGCGGTCGGGACGACAGAGTTGGCTGACAACTCTGTCACGAACCTGAAGATGGCTGACAACGCCATCGACACGCTGGAGCTAGTGAACTCCTCTGTCCAGACGGCCAAGATTGCACTCGGGGCTGTCAACACGGCGAGGATTGCGCTCGGGGCTGTGACAGCCGACCGACTCGCGATGAGCGAGGTGCCCTACGGGTTCATCCTCTCGGACTCTGTGGGCGGGGACTGGGCAGGCGGTCTGCCCCCACGGATCAAGTTCGCTTTCCCGTCGAGGCTCTCAATCTTGGGGGACATCGGCGGGGTGTCCGACCCGGTGTTCCCGCGCCTCGTGGACTCGTCTGGTCCCGACGTGGACATCGGCTACCTGTCAAAGGCGCTCAGCTTCTACATCAAGCTCCCACCGGCAGGGGGTGACCTCAATCTACTCACCACTCGACCGACGGTGTTCGAGCTTGATGTCTCTGGCGCTGTGACAGTCTATCTCCCTGACTCGCGTGCCTACCCACCAGGCACGGTGCTCACCTTCGTGCAGACCAGCACTGGCGTTGTTGTGGTCGGCAAGACCAGCGCCTTTGTTGCTGGTGGGTTCGGGGACATCAAGGAGACGCTGCCCAATATCCCAGCGGCCGATCAACTCATCCTCCCAGGGCAGACCAAGAAGTTCATCACCTTCGGTGGGGCCGGTGGGGGATGGTGGGTGTCTCGGGAGGTCTTCTCTCGCATCAAGAACATCTCCATCGCAAACGGAG
>Ga0315285_10001879_pt1 | contig 22044 bp, 19 predicted proteins | sample YL17G09_36_MG_FD_203698 | JGI IMG/M metagenome (GOLD analysis project Ga0315285, IMG submission 203698) | Sediment microbial communities from Yellowstone Lake, YNP, Wyoming, USA - YL17G09_36 | ecosystem: Environmental > Aquatic > Freshwater > Lake > Sediment | place: USA: Wyoming | collected...
CGCGGGTCCACGGTAACGATCTTTCCGTGGTGGAGAATCAGTGTGGCTTCCTCGGTATACGCGGTTGCTGGGCAGATGAAGAGAGCCAGAATGAGAACGCGCAGAGACATCAATTAACTCCTTGGATACAGAATCTTCTGGTTTGATTGACACAGCCCGAGGTCAGACTCTCCAACCTCGTCCTCCGAAACCTTAACAACAAAACACGTCTTTCGGCACGCTATCACTCGAATATGCGTCCAAAGCTGGGGGCTATACCTTTGGCAGCGTGAACGGTTTCCGGTACTCCTTGGTGAGGTAGGCGTTCGCTTCCTTGTCGTTGCCGAAGGTCTCGGTCTTCGGGTCAAAGTGAATGTCCCGGCCGAGGCGGCACGAGATGTTGCCGAGATGGCAGATCGTCGTGCTGAGGCGGCCGATCTCGACGTCGGCGTTGGGGCGCTGCCGGCTCTTGATGCAGGCGATGAAGTTCCCTGTGTGCGAGCCGCCCGAAGATTTCCCACTGGCGACGACCTCGTTTCCCTTGCCGAACACCCTCCAGCCGTCATCGTCCACGATCAGCGTTCCGTCGGTCCCGTAAAAGGCGGTGCCGCCGTCCAGCCCCTCGATCGGGTGGAGATTTTGAAAGCTGTGCATCTCCCAGACCAGCAGCATGTCGCCGAAATCGTACGTAACGACCTGCGTGTCCGGCACCTCTTTGGCGTCGTGCAGCCAATAGACCCCGCTGTTGTTGGCGATGTGCGTTGGCAGGCAGTTCTCCAGCCCGCGCATCTTTTCGATGGCCCACATTGCCACGTCGAGCATATGAACCCCCTGGTTGCCCAATTCGGTGTTCCCGTAATCCCAGAAGAAACGCCAGTTGTAGTGGAACCGGTTGGGGTTGAACGGCCGTTTAGGCGCCGGACCGAGCCACATGTCGTAATCCACTCCCGGAGGCGGCGTCCCATCAGGCGGATTTCCGATGCTCTTCCGGACCTGTGTGATCCAGGCTTTGAGCAGGCAAACTTTCCCAAGCTTTCCGGAAGTCACATACTCCACGGCGCTCCTGAAGTGTTCGTCGCTCCGGCGCTGAGTGCCGACCTGGACGATGCGGTTGTACTTACGCGCGGCGTCGCGCATCAGGTGCCCTTCGTGGATGGTCTGGGATAACGGCTTCTCGATATAGACATCCTTACCCGCCTGGCAGGCCAGGAGCGTGGGGACGACGTGCCAATGATCTGGCGTGGCGATGATGACCCCATCGATGTCCTTATCTTCGAGCACGCGCTGAAAATCTTTGACGGAACCGGGAGCTTTGTTCTGGGCTGCTTGGATCTGTGGTCCGACCTTTTCGATGATCGTGTCGTCAACGTCACAGATGGTCTTGAACACCGCGCCCTGTTCGATCGCGCTGAGCGCGTCGTTCCGGCCCTGATTGCGGCAACCGATCAGTGCAAGCACGACCTTTTCATTCGCGCCCTTCGCCGAGGGATTCAAATTGATGAACTCTGCGGCAGCTACAGCCGACGCGAGGCCCGCCTTTTTCATGAATGATCTGCGATTTTCTTCCTGCATGGCGATTCCTCCCAGTAGAAACGATACCTCCACATGCGGCGGCTGGCAAATCGCCGCGTAGTCCACCAAACCAGAATTTGTGCAAGGCACCATCCCATTGAATCTTCCGGAGTTCGAGACCAAGCCAATCCACGATTTCGCCCTCCGGGAGCCAGACGCTCCAGGCTTTCGGCTTCAATGATTGAATCAAACTTTCGACCTTTCCTCGACTACACTAGTTCGCACATTTGTTGAGAAGCCCCCCTGGAAAATCTCAAGAGCCGTTCATCTGGTCACCTCGCTGAGCGGTACGGCGGTTCCCCCTCGGGCCTTGCTAATGTCGGCAGCTTCCATGAACGCGAACATTTCCAGCGTCTCTTCCCCATTGACCGGAGGCACGCGAGTCCGGAAGAACTTCGCAATTTCAACCAGCAAGGGCCGATAGCTATCGGGTCGAGGCTCAGAGTGGAGAACGGATTTGTCACCGAACAGGGTGATCCCGTAATCCTCCAGCGCATTTCGAAACCCTCGCATGACACCCAGGCGACCGTCCTTCCATTTTCCTACCAGCGCGTCCTCTCCCTCATTGCTTATGCGGCTCACTGATTCACACCCTGGTCCCATGAGTGTGTAGAGCATCTCGACAGCATGAATGCCGTACCACATTAGATCGGGGTGGTGAGGTTCGGTGGGAGAAGGACCGTAGACGCTATAGCCCAGAGTGTGACCAACGCCCGCAGGATCCTTCAAACGCTTGGTTTCCTCCCAGAAACGCAGGGAAGAGGAACTAAACCAGGGCACGCCAGCTTCTCTGGCCAATCGCGCGATTTCTTTTGCGTCCTTGTAACTGGCCGCCAGCGGTTTGTCGATGAAAACAGGTTTTTGAGCCGCGAACACAGGCCTTACTTGCTCCAAATGAGCCCGGCCATCTACGCTTTCGAGCAAAACGCCATCGACCATCCTGCAGAGTGTTGGAATGTCATCTACAATTTTGATGTTCCACTTGTCCCGCAATTCTGCCGTGAACTTATCAACACGACTCCAACTGGCTTTAACATCAGGGCTGCCTCCCTTGAAAGCGGCAACCACCTGGACGCCCGGGACATGCTCTCGATCGGAGGGATCGTTGAAGATCCTGGTGAATTCAACAACATGTGAAGTATCCATCCCGATGATCCCGACACGGATAGATTGACCTGAATCTGTCTGAGCGAAGCAACTCGACGCCGCAAGCAACGTCAGGGGGAGCAGAAACGAGAAGCTCTGCCTTAGGTGCGACGGTTGGCGATGCATGATTTCCTCCTCGAGAGTCAGTTAGACTAGCATAGTCATTCGGCAGCCAAAACCTCAAACAAATGACGGGTTTCTTCTTTCTCTCGTTCCTTGCCTCCAGTTGCGACTGAGAACTCCAAAACCAGAAATATTCTTATTACGGTGTTCGACTTCCGCGGCAATAGGACATATCATCAAAGATGATTAGGCTAAAGTTTTCGCCTCTTGTGTGTCAGAGTTCCTGCAAAACGAAACTTCGCGCCACCTTTTCCCGCGGCGCGCTTCCCGGCAAGGGGTCCCGCCGCCCCCACAGCACTCGGATTACTGAAGGCGTAGGGAGAGGGCGCCCGCCGCTTCGAAAAAAAGTACAGGAGATGAACGAAGCATGACACCACACTTAATGTGCTCAGCTGAGAATCTCCGCACACTCGGGTATGAGCCCCTGAAGTGAGAGAACCACTCAAGGCAGTGGTTGGCCCTCAATACTAAATCCTTTCTTGGGATCCCGCACGCAGTCTGCCCTTGGGCGGGCCCCGGCTTTGTTTAGGGCACGAGATGCTCAGTGTCAGGGAAGCTTGTTTCCCAGGACCAAGCCGGTTTGGGTGCTCAGAAGGGCTATTCTCCCTTGGATCATGGAGCCAGTCGATTCGGCAACTGCGCATGTGCGTAACGGAATCGCATCGGAGGCGCACGTAAGAAACGGGGCAGCCAAAAGCCGCGGGCGACCTTACGGCGGTAAGTTCATGCGGTGTACGAGGGCCCGGCATCGTGGATGGAGGGCGTGGCGTGACCTTCCCGGACCTCCCCGGATTCCTTCGTCAGGTCTGGCACTTCGAGCTGGAATAGCATAAAGTACACACTTTGAATTCTGTCGAAGACGCATCTCCTTGCAGGAAGTGCTCACCCCGCTGAAGCATTACGTGAGGAACCGGAATCATGAGCGAAGAACGCTGTGTTATTGGAATTGACGCTGGAACGTCAGTCGTCAAGGCGGTGGCGTTTGACTATTGTGGAAATGAGGTTTGCAGTCATGAGATTCCTATGCCGCTGCGGCGACCCCAACCGTTGTGGGTAGAGCAGGACATGAATGAACTGTGGGAGGCGGTTAGGGCTTGCCTGGGCAGAGTCGTCCGCGAACTCAAGGGGCTGAAAAGAGAGCTGGCTGGTATCGGTATTACGTCCACAGGAGACGGAACTTGGATCATAGACCAAGGAGGCAATCCTGTTCGGGGCGGCATCCTGTGGTGTGATGGACGGGCCGGCAGGATCGTGGAGCGTTTTCACTCCCAGAAAATCGCCGATGAGGCCTTCGAGATTTGCGGGACATCGGTTTTCACTGGATCTCAGGTTGCTCAACTGGTATGGCTGAGGGAAAACGAGCCGGAATCTTTGAGAAAGGCACACGTCATCTTCCACGCCAAGGACTGGCTCTTCTTCAAACTGACGGGAATCATTAGTAGCGACGAGACTGATGAATCGCTGACCATGTTACGAATGGCGACTCGGCAGTATGACCCCGAACTGTTCAGGATTTTCGGGATTGAAGATCTCTACCCCAAGTTTCCGCCCGTCAAGCCAACCGAGGAGAACGTAGGCCCTATCTCGTCTACCGTCGCCAGAGAATTGGACGTGCCTCCGGGTGTGCCCGTCGGGTCCGGGCCTATGGATGTGGCGGCCTGCGCGTTGGGCACGGGGGCCATCGAACACGGCCAGGCATCGTCGATATTGGGCACGGCCGGGATCCATCAAGTGATCATGAATGAGCCTATCCTCGAGCCGAAGATGGTGGGCATGACCCTCTGCCACGGAGTGAAAGGACGATGGATACGCATGTTGGCAGCCATGACGGCCACACCGAATCTGGATTGGTTTCTGAAGGAACTCGGGGGCAGCCTCAGCAAGGAACTAGGCGGAGCCGGCGAAGACATTTACAGACACCTGGAGAAGATTGTAAGTTCAGTTCCCGCTGGCGCAGACGGTGTGCTTTTTCACCCCTATCTCTTCCCCGGCGGAGAGCGGGGGCCTTTCGTCAAGCCTACAGCCCGCGCCAGCTTTACCGGTTTGAACCTGAATCACTCCTGCAAGCACTTGTTGCGCGCTGTCTATGAGGGGGTGGCCTTTGCCACGCTGGATTGCTACCGACACATGCCGATCGATCCCCAGACGGTGTATCTGTCGGGTGGCGGAGCAAACAGCCAGGTGTGGTGCCAAATCATGGCAGACTGTCTGGGAAAGCCGGTGAGTGTTCCAGAGGGCTCCCAGTTTGGTGCCAAAGGAGCCGCCATCAATATTGGTGTCGCGCTGGGATTCTATGAGAGCGCACAAGACGCCGTCAGCAGGTCAGTCAAGATGACCCGTTTCTATGATCCAGATGCTGTGAACTCAAGGCTCTACCAACAACTCTATGAGGTCTATAAGAAGACCGCGGAAAGGCAAATGGACCTCTGGGACCTCAGAGCTAGAATCGTCGCCGGAGGGGAATAGCGTGACGCAAGATAATTACGAATCCATTAAGGTCGGGATCATCGAGAAATGCCGGCTCCTGGAGAAAATGGGCTACTTCGTTGGCACCTGGGGGAACATCAGTGTTCGAGTCCCTGAAGGGTTCATTGTGACCCCGAGTCGAGTGCAGTATGATGCGATACAGGCCAGCGATTTCGTCGTGGTCTCCATGGACGGGAATCTTGTTGCGGGGCATCGGCTCCCTTCCTCGGAAGCGGAGATCCACCGTGCGGTACTCAACAAGAAAAGCAGCGTCGGAGCGATCATCCATAGCCATTCCCCATATGCCACTGCGGTTTCCTGTCTTCACCGGCCCATACCCCCCTTTGTCGAAGACTTAGCTCAGATCATCGGTGGACAGATTAATTGCACTCGCTACGTTCCTGCCGGTCAACACAAGAGGATAGCGGAGGAGGTGGCCAACACGATTGGTGAAGAGAACGCGGTGCTGCTGGCCAACCACGGAGTAATGTGTTGTGGCCGGGATCTCGACGAGGCTTTTGTCGCCAGCCAAATTCTCGAAAAAGCCGCTCTCATGATGCTGGCGGCCGGGGCCATCGGGCCGGTCATCCCAATCCCCGATGAATTCGTTAGCTCCGAAAGACATCGGTTCCTGTACAAGTATGGGACCCCTCATGATGCTCCATGACGGTGTGCGTGGAGTTGACGGTGGAAGCTTGTTGCATCTTTGCCTAGAGGCGATCCCAAGTCGAGTCGGCCGTAAAGGCAAGGGGAGGGATTCTCTCCTCGAGGGGAGAGGTATAAGATTCAGCCGAGCCCGTACTCCAACGGATCGGGGCTCCCGCGCCTTCTCTTCAGGGTTTCCACTAGCTTGTCTTTTTGCCGCGGCATGTCGGTCACGGTTATTCTCGCGGCTCTTTGAGCCGCTCCCGAAGAGGTCAGGCCCATGATCGCTCAGTTGCAAGAGTGCGTTCGTAGAGCTTACCGTTCTGCCCTTGGTCGCCCTCGAAATGAGTTAGTCACTCCTGCTCTAATCCTCGACCTTGACGTTGCCCGCCGTAACATCCAGTTCATGACTGAACGCCTACGCAGCCTGAAAGCCAGGCTTCGCCCTCATATCAAAGTGCAGAAGAGTCCCGAACTGGCGCGGCTGCAAGTTGAGGCAGGGGCCATCGGAGTCTGCACGGCGACTGTTTGGGAAGCCATGGTGATGAGCCGATCCGGCATCGAGGATGTGTTGATTGCCAATCAAGTGGGCGGCAGAGAGAAGATCAACGCGCTGGCCGAGGCGGCAAAGCACGGTCATCTAAGCGTCGCTGTTGACGATGTTCGCAATGCGGGGGAACTATCCGATGCCGTCCAGGCCGCGGGCAGCCAACTCGATGTCCTGATTGAGGTCGATGTGGGAATGGGCCGCGGCGGGGTCCGTTCTCCCGATGAGGCCGTAACTTTGGCCCAGCGCCTGAGCCAGTTTTCGGGCCTCCGCTTCCGAGGTGTGCAAGGTTATGAAGGACATTGCATGCTGGAACCGGACCGTACCGTTAGGATCGCAAAGGCTCATGCGGCCATGGATTATTTGGGGGTCGTGATTGACCGACTGGCGGAAGCAGGCTTTGCCTGCGAGGTCGTCTCGGCGGGGGGGACCGGCACGTACGACATCACAGGAAACAACCCGCGGGTGACGGAAATTCAGGCTGGCTCCTACGTCTTCATGGACAACTTCCACGGCAATCTGGTGCCTGGGTTTTCCCGGGCTTTGACCGTTCTCGGCACGGTGGTCATCCAGCACGGCAACACGATTGTGCTGGATTCCGGCCGCAAGTCGGTCGGTATCGATTTCGTACTCCCAACGATGGTGGATTACCCCTTCTATCAGGCACGGTATTTCGCCGAAGAGCATGCTTTGTTTGATGTGGACGAGCGATGCCAACTCAAACTGGGAGATACTGTGGAGTTGATTCCCGGCTATGCGCCCACGACGGTCAATCTGTATGATGCCTACCATGTCGTGGAAAATGGGGTCGTCGTGGATATCTGGCCCATTATCCCGCGGGGGCCGGGGCATGTGGGAATTCTCCGAGACTGACAGGGTCAGCGCGATGACCTGAAAGACCGGATACCAGGCAAGAAAGGCAACCTCGTTCTCAAGACCGGCACAGACGGTATGAAAACGAAAGGGACGAGTGAAATGAAAACCACACCAAGCCGCATTTCTGCTCAGCAGTTCGACCAGCTTTTCAGGAGTGTCTGCAACTGGGGACGCTGGGGCCCCAATGACGAACGCGGGACCCTGAACTACATCACTCCCGACGATATCCGCCAGGCTGCCTCGCTGGTACGTGCGGGCCGCTCAGTCTCGATGGCGGTGCCGATCAACAAGGTCGCCGGGCCTGACAACCCGCGCCCGGCAGCCCACTACATGGTACAGAGCTATGACATCCACTCGGACCTCGGCGAACCCCAATTCTGCACGGATTTCCTGGCCAGTGAGTTTCATGGCGATTGCCACACCCACATCGATGCTCTCTGCCACATTGCTTACAAGGGTCAACTCTACAATGGCAAGCCAGCGAACAGCGTGACCTCCCGCGGTCCCAGCCTCCAGGACATCACCGCGTATGCGCACGGGATTGTGGGGCGCGGTGTGTTGCTGGATATCCCGCGCCTGCGCAATGTCAAATGGCTGGAGCCCGGCGAGGCCGTGACGTGCGAGGAACTGGAGGCGGCGGAAAAGGCACAAGGCGTGCGGCTCGACAAAGGAGATATATTCGTTTTTCGGACCGGACACCATCGGCGCCGACTGGAACTGGGACCGTGGAACAATGGCTACGACGGAGAAGGTAAGGCTGGACTGCATGCGACGACTATGCTCCTATTGCACGAGCGCAAGGTGGCAGCCTTCTTTCCAGACGGCGATGGGGAGACTGTCCCCAGCAACGCCGAGGGAGTCGCGTATCCGATCCATGCTCTACAAATCGCTGCCATGGGGATGGCGTGCGCTGACAGCCTCCAGTTCGAGGAGTTAGTCCAGGTGTGCGAGGCAGAGGGCCGCTGGGAATTCATGGTGGTGGCGGCACCCTTGCGGCTCCCGAAAGGGACCGGATCACTGTTCAATCCGATCGCAGTCTTCTAGGTGGGCTCGTGCATAGACTCTAGGAATTCAACCGTTGGAGAGGAGACGGAAGCCATGAAGGTTCATCTGGGGATCAACAACATCTATGCAGCAAAGCGATGGCCGGAGCCGGATGAGTGGGGAAAGCAGGTGACCGAACGCTGGGGGTTGAAGTATGTTCAGTTTTGCTTTGACCTTCTGGATCCCCGTTCTACCGAAGAAGCGCGCCGGTGCATGTGCGATAAAGTGAAAGAGGCATCGAAGAAGTATGGCTTCGAAATTCACAGCGCCTTCATCGGGGCGGCGGCCTATACCTACAATCTGCTGCTCCATCCCTTCCCGGAGTTAAGGAAGGATGCACTAGGGTGGTGCGAACTCGCGTCAATCACCGCCGGACAACTGGGCGCCCAGGGGGTTGGAGGACCCATTGCCGCTGCCAGCATGAGGGATTACCGGGATCCCAGCAAGCGGGAGTCCTTGATGGACGCCCTGGTGGAAGGCATGCAAGCTTTTGCCCGTTACGCTGCCGCGCAGAATTTGAGATTCTTGCTTTGGGAACCGGCCCCCATCGGGCGAGAGATGCTCATCCACCTCGACGAGGCCAGGAAGCTCCACGAGCGTCTAAACCGGAATGTCCCAATCCCTATTCATCTCCTTCTCGATGTGGGCCACCAGTGCAGTTATGAGGTGACCGGCAAGGATCGTGACACTTACCTTTGGCTGAGGGAACTGGGCGCGCTTTCGCCGGCCGTTCATCTGCAGCAGACGGACGGGGTCTGGGACAGGCATTGGAGCTTCACCAAGGCGCATAACGCCGAGGGCGTGGTTAAGATGGACAAAGTCATCAAAGCCCTGGAAGAATCTGGAGCGGAAGAGGTCTACCTGTTTCCGGAATTGATCCACCCCTTTGAGTTCGAGGAAGAGAAGCTCCTAGAAGAGCTGGATGAAACCTATGAGTATCTGAAACAGTATGTCTGCTAGGGAAGCAGACTAGCCTGACCTTATTCATCGAGGCAGGTTAATCTCACAAGTGTTCAAGACGCACATTTGACTACATAAGGCCTCTGTCACATTGCCGTAGAGCATCTATGCCCACGGAACAGACTTCTTGATGCAAGGCAATCGGCCTCTGGAGACACCCAATCCATGAAGAAGCTCATTAATGATCCCTACGCTGTAGCTGTCCAAACGATCGAGGGACTGGCACTTGCCTACCCTCAGTATCTCCGCCAGCTGGATAACTTGATGGCGGTCGTTCGTCAAGACGCCCCGGTTTCGGGGAAGGTGGCCATCCTATCCGGCGGCGGAAGTGGGCATGAACCCATGTTCGCCGGTTTCGTGGGTCGCGGCCTGGCCGATGGGAGTGTAGCAGGGAACATATTCACCTCTCCACCTCCTCAACCGATCTACCAGACCGCCAAGGCCATCCATGGTGGCGCCGGGATTTTGTTCTTGTACGGGAACTACTCCGGCGATGTCCTGAACTTCGACATGGCGGCGGAGATGCTGGGGCGAGAGGGAATTAAGGTTTCCACTGTCCGCATCTCCGATGATGTGGCTTCCGCACCCCCGGACCGGTGGGGCGACCGTCGTGGCATTGCGGGCGACTTCTTCGTCATAAAAGTGGCGGCCGCCCGGGCGGAGGAGAAGGCTGACTTAAATGGGGTAACGGCGGCAGCGGAGAAAGCCAATGACAACCTGCGAAGCATGGGTGTCGCGCTAACCTCTTGCGTAATTCCCGCCTCGGGTCGCACGATCTTTGAGATTTCCGACCAGGACATGGAGATCGGCATGGGGCTGCACGGCGAACCCGGTGTTCAGCGGGGTGCATTGCTTCCAGCCGATCAGGTGGCCGGAGAGATGGTCCGCCGCATCCTGGCTGACCTGCCGGCAAGACCCGGGGAAGAGGTCGCCGTCCTGGTGAACGGGTTGGGTGCGACGCCCTTGGCTGAGCTCTTCATTATCTTTCGTGCGGTGAGCCGGCTCTTGCGCGAGGCCGGGTTGAGTGTCTGCCGTTCGTACGTGGGGAACTACGCCACATCGCTCGACATGGCGGGTTGTTCGATCAGCATTATGCGGCTGGACTCCGAGCTGAAGCGTCTGCTGTTGGCTCTCGCGGAATCGCCCGCCTTCCTACAGGGGTAACGAATGCCGAAGCTCAACATCACCCCAGCGGATCTGCGCCGGATTCTTTGTTTCGTTGCCGAAGCCATTGGAAAGGAAGAGGCATACCTCAACTCACTGGACGGCGCAATCGGCGATGGAGATCACGGGATCACCATGCGGGTGGGTTTTGAGGCGGTGAAGGCAACGGTTGGCGCTCTCGACGCCAGCGTGACGATCGACGGCGTCCTGACCGAGTCGGGGGCCGCCTTCATGGGTGCTACAGGGGGCGCGATCGGTGTCCTGCTGGGGAGAATGCTGATGTCCGCCGGTGCGGCATTGCAGGGCTGCAAGGAAATCGGGACGAGCGAGTTGCGAGTGCTCCTCAACTCGATGGAGACTGCGGTCGCCAGTGCTGGCAAAGCGAAGCCAGGTGACAAGACGATTCTGGACGCCGTGCATGCTGCCAATCAGGCCGTCGCCACTACGGCGGAAGCCGACCAGAGCCTTCCAAACATGCTCTCCCGGGCTAGCCTGGCTGCTGGGACCGCTGCGCAGAATACCGCAGGAATGCGCGCTCGGGTCGGCCGGGCCAGCCGGTTAGGCGACCGTGTTCTGGGTCATCCGGATCCCGGCGCGGTGTCGTTTTCGATCATCATGCGTGCTATGGCGCAGTGGCTGGAGGAGAACTGATCCCGAAGTAAGTTGAGGTTCCCCCTGAAGATCAATTAGGCTCAGATTACGATTCGCTGAAGTCAATCATTGCCGGCTCGGTGCGAAAGCCGCGGGTCCTGATGGCACTGTAAACGAAGCCCGCGAGAAGCCAGAGTACGCCCGCGGTCTTTGCGACCGGCGGGAGGTTCCAGCAGATCCATAGACAAAACAGACTGCCGAGGGCAGGCAGGAAGCCGTCAATCAGCAGTCGTCCCTTTCTCCCCGGTTGCTTCCTGAAATAGAATTGACGCAGAGCAGCCAAGTTCACCCCTGCGAAAGTGAGAAAAGCGCCGAAGTTGAGAACCTCGCCGGCGAGCTCGTACTTCATAACCAGCGCGCCTCCAAAGGCCAAGATCCCCATGATCCAGATGTTGTACGTGGGCGTGTTGCGCTTGGGATCCAGATGCGCGAAGACTCGACGCGGCAAGACGTTGTCTCTACCCATTCCGAAAAGCAGACGCGCGGACCCGACTTGCCCGGTCAGTCCACTACCTAGATTGGCCATAACCAGCAGGAGAGCCATGGCCTGAAAGAGCCCCGTCCCACCCACGAGGCGGGTGACGTCCATGAAGGCGGTTTCAACATTGGAAAACGTTTGGTAATCTGGCCAGACGCGCTGGCCAAGGTACACGATCGATCCGCCGAAAATCCCGGTAAACAGGCAGACTAATGTGGTAGCCAGGAGAACATGGCGTGGTTTCTTCACGTCTTCGGCCAGCGTGGCGACGCTGTCCACGCCAATATAGGTGAGCGCAGCAAAGGATGTGGCAGTGGATAGTGCGCCGAAATCGAAAGTCGCAGGGTTGTAAAAAGGACGAAGTGAAAACACCCCGCCCCACCCTTGAGTGTTGAGCAGATAGCGGACCGCCATAACTTCGTAGGTCACGAGCACCGTTCCCATGAACGCCAGAAGGATTTGGTTGGTGCGTGCAGTCGTACGGATGCCACGCAGATTTAGAAAGGTCATCGTTCCCGCAAACCCTGCGGCGCTAAGCACGTAGGGAACCTGCGGGAAGACCCGCTGCAGGATCAGCGTCCCGTAAATGACGCAGAACAGCGGAATGATGAGGTAACAAAGAAGCATCGACCAGCCAGTCATGAAGCCGATATGGGGATTCAACCCGCGGCCCACAAATGTGTAGGCGGAGCCGGCAGCTGGATAGACAGAGGCCATACGCCCGTAACTGATCGCCGTGAGTCCCATGGCCACCATGGCGATTAGAATCGTGTCAATGCAGTGCCCGCGCGACAGCACGGACGCCAGGCCGAACACAGTGATAGGCGCACTCGGGGTTACAGCAACGATGCCGTAGAAGATCAGGTCCCAGAGGGATAAGACGCGGTGCAGGCGGGGAACAGTAGGGGTGGAACTTGCTGGGCCTCCAGCTAAGGTGTTGCTCACAGTGAATCCCTCAGGAGTTCAGTCGGGTACGAGGGCACCTACGACCGGATCGTTATCACCGATCAATCCCTGACGCCCCAGTGAAGAGCATAGCCTCGTCGAATAGATCACGCCGCTTGTCGGCCCGCGCGGCCACCAGGCGAACCGGCGATCTCGTGCCCGGCGAACCTTACGCCAACTGGCCACCATCGACGAACAGCAGGACGCCATTCACGTAATCGGCGTCGCGCGACGCCAGGAAGGTCGCGGGTCCCGTCACATCTTCCGGCTCGCCCAGCCGCCCGAGCGGTATTAGGTGCTTGTATTTCTCGGCAAACGCCGGATGGGTCAGGCACCACTCGGAAAGTCGGGTGCGTATGAAACCGGGTCCGAGCGCGTTCGAATGGATTCCGTAACGGCCGAATTCCCGCGCCAGGGTCTTCGCGAGCAGATACACGCCAGCCTTGGAGACATTGTAGGGCGCCAGTTCTGCCTCCGCGTCCCAGCTGTTTGTGGAAGCCATGAAAACCATCTTGCCGCGCCGCTGCTTGATCATATGGGGCAAGACAGCGTGCGCAACAAGAAAGGCTCCTTTGACGTTGGTGTCAATGGTCCAATCCCAGAACTTCTCATCAATCTTCAGGAAGGGCCGGGGCTTGGCAACGCCCGCAATCTGCATCAGGACATCGATGTGTCCGTGCCAGCGGATAGTTCTTTCCACCATCCGGTTGACCTGGCGCTGTTGCCGCACATCGCACACTACTGTTCGGACACTTCCCCCGTCCGCGGCGATCTCTCCCGCGGTCTGGGTCATCATCTTGCGATCGATATCGCCAATGACGAGCCGCGCTCCTTCTTTCGCGAGGCGAATTGCAATCGCCTTGCCGATACCCTGGGCGCCGCCTACTACCAGGGCGACCTGGTTACGAAAGCGGTGGGGAATGAAATCCGTAAGAGTTTCACTAGTTCTTCGCATGGCGTGCCACTGTCCCGCGGGCCTCTGGAATCGCAAATGCGCGCGGGAGTATAGATGCCGCCTCTGTTGACGTCAAGGGAATCTGCGAGGTTTTCGAGCAAACAGCAAAGATTCCAGCGCATACGACGTGCTGCCGATGCCCTCTTGACCGCGCGCCGCCGCAGGGAGATGGGTTGCTTGGGAGCGGGTGACGGCGCTGGCGATATGTGTCACGCGCCGTCAGGCAAGACGCCGGAGGTGATATTTTTCCAACACTGAATACTGAGATTCTTATAGAAAAGCGTCGCGATGAACATTAATAGGTGAGTGGCGAATTAGGCTGTGGTTGTCCTCATCAGTCTGAAGGGGTGGTGTGCCTGGGGGGGCCCAGACTGGGCGATGCAAGGTCATTCGGCTTCCAGTCCGTACACAGCACGCGGAACCCCTTGGGGTTTGACTGTTGGGGTGCGCCAGATGAAGACTCGGCGAGCTCAAGGAACGGCGCAGTCCAGTCTGGAATTCACTGTTTTGGATCTCCACCACCGTTGCTCATCTGGCGAGCGCTTGGAGGACGACTCAGTCTGGCTCGCGTACTATGGTCCTGACATGGACGTGGAATATGACAGGCGGGTGCACCGAATCGACCGGAAGACGTGCAGGGGGAGGAAACTTGACTCCGGCATCAAATTCATTGAGTGTGTTGCCTTCGGTCCGGACAAGTTCCTTTACGCAGACGAAACGCTGACCAAGATGATCTTTGGCAACAGGTGGAGTGACCGTAATGGTGGCGGACCCCATGAGAATTTGGGGAATGTAGACAACCCCCACGGCCCGCCAGTCTGGGGAGAGCCGGATGGGACAGCCTTCGGCACGAATGCTTGAGTTGAACCAAAAGATACCGAAGAGGTGACACATGGCTGACTTACGATTTGCGATGTTCGGAGCCCACTTCTGGGCGCACTTTCAACTCGCTGCATGGTGCGAGTTCCAGGGCGTGAAGTGCGTGGCCCTTTACAATCGGACCGTTTCCAAAGCGGAGAAGTTGGCCCGTGAGTTCGGCGTACCCGCCGTATACGGTGATGCGGAAGAACTGCTCCAGAAGGAAGAATTGGATTTTGTCGATATCTGTACTGACGTGTTCAGCCACAGCAGGTTCGTGGAGATGGTCGCGAAACGCAGACTCCCCCTGATCTGCCAGAAACCCATGGGACCCTCGCTGGCCGTGGCAGAACGCATGGTCCAGACTTGCCGGGAGGCAGGTGTGCCGTTCTACATTCACGAGAACTGGCGTTGGCAGACGCCGATCCGGCAGCTCAAGCAAGTGCTCAACGAAGGCGCGATAGGGACGCCCTTCCGCGCTCGCCTGACGATGGTTTCGGGCTTTCCCGTTTTCATCAATGAGCCGGCACTTAAGGATTGGGAAGAATTTGTTCTATGGGACATGGGGACGCACACCCTTGACGTGGCACGATTTCTGTTCGGAGAAGCCGACCGTTTGTATTGCCAGGTCCATCAGGTCCACGGCGATATCAAGGGCGAAGACATCGCCACGGTAATGATGCACATGGGCGGCAAGACGACGGTCATCAGCGAACTCGGCTACGCGGAAAACTACCTAGAACGCGAGCGGTTCCCTGAGACGTTCATCTTTGTAGAAGGAGACAAGGGGTCTGCCGAACTGTGCCCCGACTACTGGATCCGCGTGACTACCAAGAACGGGACCCATGCCAAGCGCTACCCGCCGCCGAATTATTGGTGGGCCGACCCCAACTACCTGGTTGTGCATTCCAGCATCGTTCCCTGCATCGGCAACTTGCTGGAGGCACTGCGGGGCGAAGGGCCGGCGGAAACCACCGGGGAGGATAACCTCAAGACAATTATCCTCACCTCCGCCGCCTACGACTCAGCGCGGTCTGGGAAGACGATTCATTTCGGCACGACCCAGGCAGGGGGCCCCGCGGCAGGATGAGCCGTCCAGGGGCCTTGGAGCGCGATTCGCGGTGAAGAGGCTGCTCGCTGCCCTTTGAGTAGGGCCGCACGCGGATGTATCCGCCGTGATTTGCCCTCCGGCGTTTGCGATCTGAGGCGTCGTCCCAAAGACTCAAGGGCTTCTTACGAATGCTGAGGGGGAGCGTTTATGCGACTGAAGGACAAGGTGGCGGTGGTCACTGGTGGGGGCGCTGGGATCGGACGAGCAGTAGCGGAGTTGTTTGCGCGCGAAGGCGCTCGCGTTGTGGTCGCGGAGATTGACGCCGGTAGAGGCGAGGCGACAACCGCCGCGATCCGGCACGTAGGTGGTGAAGCAATCTTCGTTGGCAGCGACGTCTCCAAGCCAGAGGACGTGCAAGCCATGGTGAACGCTGCGGTCGACCATTACGGTGGCCTGGACGTCTTGGTTAGCAACGCCGCCATCCAAATGCACGGGAAAGACGCCCGCGCGCACGAGCTTCCCGATGAAGTCTGGGAGCGCACGATGGCCGTTAACCTCAAGGGGGCGTGGCTGTGTTCGAAATATGCCATTCCCGCGATGATCAGGCGGGGTGGTGGTTCAATTGTCCACATCGCATCGCCTACCGGCCTTACCGGCTGCGCTCCCACTTACACTGCCTACAGCACGAGCAAAGGCGGTATGTTCGCGCTCACGCGCATCATGGCAGTGGACTACGCTCGCGACAACATTCGGGTTAACGCGGTTGTTCCGGGCACAACTGAAACACCACTCATCGCCAGTTTGTTAGAAGATCAGGCAACCCGCACACGCCTGGTTGCTAAAGCGCCGCTCGGGCGCCTCGGCACCGCCGAGGATGTCGCTCCCCTGGTCCTCTTCCTGGCCTCGGACGAATCGCGCTACTGCACGGGCGGATTCTACATGGTGGACGGCGGGCTGACCGCAGATTAGCTAGGGCTGCGCGCGCAGTCGGCGCCATCCTAGTCGCAAGACCGAGGAGAGGACATGGCGGTGCCGACTGTCGCCTCGATTCTGAAGCGTACTTTCTGCATTAATAGTGCGAGACCAAGGCTAACCGTAACGTATTCTATCGAGCAGGGCGGCGCCAATATTGACAAAGCTCGGGGGGCCGCGCTGCGGCTCAGAAGAGGGTATGGCGCTCTGAACTTGAACCGATGGAGCAGCCGGTGTATGGTTTCGCGCAAAGGCGAAGTTGAAATCGAAAATCGCGGGTGATGACGATGAGAAGTCCGAAACAGAGCCGGCGGGAATTCATTGAAGGTGTGACCTTGGGTGCCGCGGCAGCGGGCGTTTTAGTTCCCCTGCTTAACGAGAACGCGACTGCAACTGCAGCAGGAGAGATGCCCTACCGGCCACTCGGGCGCACAGGAGAGAAAGTGTCCCTGCTTGGGTTGGGAGGCGCGCACTTCGGGATGATGATGCCGGATGAGGAATACGCTACCCGTTTCATTCGCACGGCCATCGATGACGGCGTCAACTTTGTCGAGACATCGTGGGACTATGATTGGGGCCTGAGTGAATACCGCATCGGCAAGGCACTCCGGGATGGATATCGCCAGAAGGCCTTTCTGGCAACCAAGATCGACGGCCGGACGAAACCCTCCGCCGAATGGCAGCTCGACGACTCACTACACCGTTTGAGGACGGACACCATCGACTTGGTACAGTTTCATGAAGTGGTTAACATGAGTGATCCCGACAGGATTTTCGGTCCCAACGGTGCCATCGAAACCCTACTAGCCGCGAAAAAGGCCGGGAAGATCCGCTATATCGGCTTCACGAGTCACTGGGGTCCCGACGTCATCCTCAAGACGATCAATCTGGGGCTGAAGAATGGCTTTACCTTCGATACTGCAATGGTCACACTGAACGTCATGGATCCCCACTTTCGGAACGTCGCTGGTGAGGTGGTCCCGGTGCTGCAAGAGCTGGGCGTCGGTGTTTTGGCATTCAAATCGATGGGGGCCGGGGGGTTCGTAGGCAAAAAGGATTATAGCGAGGCGAAGGATTACGACCTGAAGCCAATCAACGTGGCGCCCGTCGAGTGTTTGCACTACGTGATGAGCTTGCCGGTTTCGGTGGTGATCTCCGGGATGAACACGATGGAAATCCTTCGGGAGAACCTCAAGATCACACGCGAGTTCCGGCAGATGAGCGACGCGCAGATCGCCCAGCTATTGGCCAGGACTGCAGAAGCAGGTAGGTCGGGCCAGTACGAGTGGTGGAAAACTCCCAAAGGTCGGGAGTGGACTCGCGACCACCCGGAGTGCTTTTCGTAAGACCATATACAGTCCATCTCGGACCAGGGAAAAGGGGCGGGTCAAGCAACGGTCTCCAGAAGTACCAGCGCTGGGTCGACGCTGAATGTCATGCGGGAGGTTAGGCGGGTAGTACATCAGGAAGAACTGCCAGCCGGTCGGTCGAGCGGCTGGAGTTCCGCCGGCGGGCAAATCTACCAACGCTCGGAAAGGTCACGTACAACCATCCTATCAAGGATTATAGCGATTCTATCATCCCACTTTGTGACAGCTTGGCAGCCTAGAGTCTAGAAGCGGTTCATGGCGCTGGTTGCGGTCCGACGGTGGAAGCAGGCGCACCCAGCAGCGCGGATCTGTCTCCATATGGTCACCGTGAATGGGTGGAGCCGCCCGGTTGTGTTCACCGCCTCGTCCCGAGGGAAATTGACGTACGGTTTCCGAGTTCGGGAGGAAATCCAGGGCTGGGACGTCAGTTGGCTACGGTCCGGCGGCCACATTTCCTAGGGGGTTTGGCTGACACTGTGGATGTGGGTGTCTCCGGCGGAGCTTGCGAAGCGTCGTCTGTAAGCCATGGGCGTCATACGGGCGATCTTGCGGAATACTGACCCGAAGTAACTCTGATCACAGAATCCAACTTCCTGGCTCAACTGGGAGATGGGTTTGTCCGACGACGTCAGCAACGCCTGCGCCTTGGCGATGCGGAAGTGATTGAGATAGGAGATGAAGGACTGGCCGGTTACCTGTTTGAAGACCCGCATGAAATGCGGCTTGCTGATGCGCAGCAATTCAGCCGCGTCTTCCACGGCGACCGCTCGGCTGTAGTGAGTCTCCAGGAACTCGAAGAGAGGGGCGATTCGCTGGCTCGCTTGCTGCTGCAGGCCGTCAACCTGTCGACTGCCGATGTACTTCGAATAGTAGTTGACAAGCAGGATGAGGATCATCTTCAGGTAGGTCCGGACTGAGAGCCGAGCACGGCTCGTAGTGGCTGGCAACTCCGCGTCTACGCGCTGAATCAGGCTCAGGGCTGCGGCAGGGATTCCAGTCTTCGCGGGAATCAGGTGAGGGAATGAGGCATCCTGAAGATAAAACGGCATCAGGAACTCCGCCTCATCACCGTGGGCGCCTGCCTCACAGATCACTTCCGGCATAAAGAACGCGGTCGCAATTTTCGCATGCAACCGGGTGTTTCGAGCCATGCAATGATACAACGCGCTGCCCAGGACGATGAGTTCGCCCTTTTTGGCCACGAAGCTGCGATCGGCAACTTGGCAAGTGATCTCACCACAAAGGACACAGGCAAGCTCGAAATAGTCGTGGCGATTCATCCGGACGGGTTGCCGTTCGCCGAAGACTTGAAACAGGACAGCCACAGGGAAGGACGGGTCAAAAGGCCAGACATGGACGCCATCAGCCCGTATTTGGGGGGCGATGATTGATACGCTATCCTGCCACTTCAAGTTCCCAGCCAGGCGCATATGACTCCCGCCAGTGACTTGCCGAGTCTGTCCCCGGGTTCACGACAGAAGCTACCAAAAACCTCTTGGCGCGTCAATCGCCACCGGGTGGATCTCGAACGTTTAGTACTAGATAGGCCACGGTACCAACTCGCAGATGCGAGCCCCGGACTAGCCGCAAACTGGGCCTGTGCGCACGCCCACGGGTCTCGGCCATCGGGGCCGTCGTTTGTGATACTTTTGCAAGAAAAAAAATCCCGATCCTTATAGAAACGCTGGCATGGTGGCTACTAAATAGTGGGCAAGAGAGCGCCGACACGACCGGCATACTCTCAAACGCACGGCAATTTTCCGGGTGTCAGGGTCAAGTTCGGCATTAGACAGCCGCAGCGCGGAAGGGAGCTTGCATATGTCAATCCGTAGAAGTTTTCGGCTATGGCATTTGTGGGGGCTAATCATGCTCCTGCTGTTGTGTGGGCGCGCGCCCGCGCAAATGATCACTGGAGAACTCAGCGGTACGGTTCTGGATTCTTCCGGCGCCGTGATTCCGGATGCCAGCATCACCTTGACGAGTGAGGATACCGGAGCTTCGCGGACGATCGCGAGCAGCGCGAATGGAGAGTTCGTATTCACCGCGTTGCGGCCTGGTACGTACACCGTCAAAGTGGAGAAGGCCGGCTTCCAGGCTTACGAACGGAAGGGGATCGTATCGACCGTCAATCAGCGTGTCGCTCTGGGCGGCGTTCAACTCACCGTCGGCCAAGTGACACAGACAGTTGAAGTGACGGCAGTAGGCGAAGCGGTCAACACGGAAAGCGCCGATGCCGTCGGATTACTCTCTAACATTCAAGTCGCCAACCTGGGTATTATGGGTCGCGACGTCATGCAACTGTTGCGCGTGCTACCCGGTGTTAGCACTCTGACGGTGGTGCCCTGGGGAGAAATCTCCGACAACGATCCCGCTGGGACTGGAGCCAACGGCGGGCAGTTCGGGAGCTTCACCCCAGCCGTCGGTGGCGCCCGCCTCTTCTGGAACACCGTCACCGTCGATGGCCAAGTGGGTTCCAACCCGGACTTCCCGGGACTCTTCATGGCCGCAACAAGCATGGACGCGGTGGCGGAAGTGAAGGTGGTCTCCAACAACTACACGGCAGACTACGGCCGCAACCCCGGATCGACTATTGCGGTGCTGACCAAGTCCGGCACAAGGGACTTCCACGGCACGGTGTACGGTTACAAGCGCCACGAGAAGTTGAACGCCAATGATTTCTTCAACAATCGCGACGGGCTCGAGAAATCGGTCTATCGGTTTGGAACCTTCGGCTTTGCCGTGGGGGGACCGGTCTATATCCCCAATAAATTCAACACCAGCAAGGAGAAGCTGTTCTTCTTCTATTCCCAAGAGAACTGGCAGGTTAAGCAGCCCCAGGGAATAACTCAGGTGACGGTTCCCACGGCGCTGGAGCGCACCGGCGATTTTTCACAAAGCATCTACCAAGGCCAAATTGACGAAGACACGGGTCAACCCATCCCGGTCGTGCTCACTGACCCTGACCCCACGAACCCGAACCCCATCGTCAATAACATCATCCCCGAGGCGCGGCTCAATTCGCAAGGCCAGATCCTGATGAACGTGATGCCTTTGCCGAACCGTACCGACCCGACGCAACCTTTTAATTATGAGTGGAGGGACATCTGCGAAATCCCCAGGCTGCTCCAGGCGCTCAAACTCGACTATCACCCCTCGAGCAAAGACACCTTTACGTTGAGCGGCCGGCGCTGGTGGGTGGATACGCGCGCTTACGGCTGCCGAGTCCTCGGCTATGCGGATGACCTTCCCATCTTCAAGCACCACTACGCGGAAACGACGGACACGGTACAGTTCGCCTGGACGCGTGTCATCAGCTCCAATGTCGTAAATGAATTCAACATCGGTTTCGTGGGCGAGAAGGAGTTGAGCCCTGCCACCAACCTCTTCGGGCGCACCGAGGCGAACTATTTTGATCCCATCAAGCGCTCGACCTTGGGCTTTACGCTCGGCCAACTCTATCCGGCGGCCAATACCAACGATATTCTCCCCCAAGCCTATTTCGGCGGTGTGCCGAACGGGGCGTATCTGAATACTGAGGACCGCTTTCCCGATAATCAGGGTTATCCGAGGTTCAATTTCGGAGACAATCTCAGTTGGATTCGCGGCCCGCACTCGTTCAAGTTCGGTGTCTATTTCGAACGCAGTTGGGCCACAGATGGTCCTCACGCTGGTTGTTTCAACGGATGTTTTGATTTCGGGCAAGATGTGAACAACCCGTTGTTTGACACGACCTTTGCGTTTGCCAATGCGGCTTTGGGGAATTTCCGAGAGTACAGTGAGTCCGACAGTCGGAGATTCTATCTGATGGCCAACAAGGTGTGGGAGTGGTTTGCCCAGGATACCTGGAAGGTGAACCGAAAGTTGACCCTCACTGTAGGCGCTAGGTTCGCCTGGTTTACCCCCTGGAAAGTTAACAAGGGGTTGGGAGCAGAGTTCGTGATGGACCGTTACGACCCCACCCAGGTCCCCCCGCTCTACTACCCTTATCGAGACCCAGTCACCGGCGCTCGTCTGGCTCAGAATCCTTCGAACCCATCCGATATTCGGCCGCAAGTCTATATCGGCGCCTTCACCAGTGACTTCAGTTCTCCTGGTATGGTGTTGAGCTCCGACAGCAGCTATCCGGCGGGTTTCAGAAAGCAGCAACCAATCCAGGTGTCTCCTCGGTTCGGTTTCTCCTACGACCCGTTCGGAGACGGGAAGACGGCCATCCGGGGCGGGTTTGCGATCATGAAGCAAGCC
>Ga0315285_10001882_pt1 | contig 22028 bp, 18 predicted proteins | sample YL17G09_36_MG_FD_203698 | JGI IMG/M metagenome (GOLD analysis project Ga0315285, IMG submission 203698) | Sediment microbial communities from Yellowstone Lake, YNP, Wyoming, USA - YL17G09_36 | ecosystem: Environmental > Aquatic > Freshwater > Lake > Sediment | place: USA: Wyoming | collected...
GGGACAAGTGCTGTTATCGCAGACGACACGCGATCTGGTTGAAGAGACATTGCCCAATGGCGTGGCGGTGCGCGACCTGGGTGAGCATCGGTTGAAGGATTTGAAACGTCCCGAGCATATCTATCAACTGGTCATCGCCGATTTGCCTGCCGACTTTGCGCCGCTCAAATCGCTCGACGCGCATCCCAACAATCTGCCGATTCAACTCACGAGTTTCATCGGCCGCGAGCAAGAGATGGCGCGCGTCTTGCAAATTCTGAACGGCACGCGACTCGTCTCGCTCACGGGCGCGGGCGGGGCGGGTAAGACGCGCCTCGCGCTCCAAGTCGCGGCGGATCTTATTGACGAATTCCCCGACGGTGTGTGGTTTGTCGAACTTGCGCCGCTGACCGACCCCACATTGATTCCCCAAACCATCGCCGCGCTCTTGGGCTTGCGTGAGGAAACGGGACGCCCCGTGATGACGATGTTGTCGGATTATTTGCGCGCCAAGACGACCTTGCTCCTCCTCGACAACTGCGAACATCTGATTGATGCGTGCGCGAGATTTGCCGACACGATTGTGCATGCCGCGTCGAAGGTCAAGATACTGGCGACGAGTCGTGAGGCGTTGGGGATCGCAGGCGAGACCGCGTATCGCGTACCCTCACTTTCGCTGCCACCGCAAGACTTCCGAAGTCTTGGAGACTTCGCAAGTCTTGTGCAGTACGAAGCCGTGCGCCTTTTCATTGATCGCGCGCTCGCCTTCCAGCCCGATTTCAGCGTGACGAACGCGAACGCGTCCTCGCTCGCGCAAATCTGTCAACGGCTCGACGGCATTCCACTTGCACTGGAACTGGCGGCGGCGCGCGTCAAATCGCTGAGTGTGGAACAAATCGCGGCGCGGCTGGATGATCGCTTCCGATTGTTGACGGGCGGCAGTCGTACCGCGTTGCCGCGTCAGCAAACCTTGCGCGCGGCAATTGATTGGAGTTACAGTTTGCTGACGGAAGAGGAGCGCGTTCTGTTACGCCGATTGTCTGTATTCGCGGGCGGATGGACGCTGGAGGCGGCGCAAGCGGTGTGCGGTTGTGATCCCGTTTGCGCTGAAGATGTGCTCGATCTGCTCGCGCGTCTGGTGGACAAGTCGTTGGTTATCTTTGAACAGCGTGACAATGAAGCGCGCTATCGGATGATGGAAACGATTCGGCAGTACGCGCGCGAACAATTGTTGGAATCTGGCGAAAGTGAACGAGTGCGGGATAAGCATCTAGAATATTTTTTGAGACTTGTCGAAGAAGCTGAGCCGAAATTGCGCGGCGCAACCCACCTGACATGGCTCAACCGTTTGGAAACCGAACATGACAATTTACGTGTGGCGCTGGATTGGAGTCAGGAATCGGAACGCGCCGCGGAGTGGGGATTGCAGTTGGCTGCCACGCTTTCGCCCTTTTGGCACATACGCGGATATCTTCGCGAAGGACGCGAACGAATTTCGTCTGCGTTGGCGCATTCTCAACACTTGGGACGAACAGTGGCGCGGGGCAATGCGTTCTGCGGTGGGGCGGAGCTTGCCTATCGCCAAAGCGATTATCTTGTCGCGCGACCCTTGGCGAATCAAGCGCTGGCGATATATCGCGAACTAAGCGACAAACAGGGAATCGCGGAAGCACTAAGTGTATTGGGGTACATTGCGGAAGAAGAAGGCGATTATGACACTCCAGCAGGTTTGTACAAAGAAACGCTCGCGCTCTATAGAGAGCTGGAAGATGAGCATGGCATCGCCGGCGCGCTACTGAATCTGGGCTGGGTGGCGATGCGTCTAGGACATTACGCCCTCGCAAACTCGCAGCTCGAAGAAGCATTGGCGATTAATCGAAGGCTTGAAGACGAATCTGGAACGACCTTTGCGCTCTCAGGATTAGCAGAGATCGCGGCTCGTCAAGGAAAACTTGAAGCGGCATCTCGACTGATCGAAGAAAGTTTGGCGCTGGGGCGCGAGATTGGGTGGAAATGGGGCATCGGCGGATCGCTCGGCACGTGGGCATGGATTGCGATGCATCAGCGCGATTGGGACACCGCACTCATACGATTGCGAGAAAGCATTAGAGTGCGAAAAGAGATTGGCGACAAAGGTGGAATCGCGTGGTGCCTAGAACGATTGGCTGAAGTGGCAATGGAAAACAATGAGCTTGCAACAGCCACGCAAATTTTCGGTGCGGCTTCGGCATTGCGCGTATCAATGGGTTCCATGATTGATCCCGTGGATCAGCTCGATCATGATCACAGGATTGCAATGCTCCGTGAAAAATTGAGCGAGGAAAGTTATTCCGCTGCGTGGAACGAAGGGCGCGCGATGACAATGGAGCAGGCAGTCGCCTACGCGTTGGGAGAGGCGCCTCGTGAGTAAATCGCCGCTGCCAAGTGAAATCGCGCGACCTTCACGCTTTGCCGTCTTGCGTTGGCACGCTTTCCGCTCTCGTCACTTATCACAGGTCACCTGACACATTCTTCAATGGAGGACACAATGACAACCGCAATTCTCACAGCCACCCCTTCACCTTTTGCCGTTTTCCGCCGGCGCAATTTCACATTGCTCTGGAGCGGACAACTCGTTTCGACGATTGGCAGTTCGCTCACTTCGCTCGCGGCGTCCATCCTGGTTTACCGCGAAACCGGCTCCGCGCTCAGCGTCGGCTTGATGTTGATGGCAACCGCCGCGCCCAGTCTGTTTGTGGGTCTCATCGCGGGCGTGTTCGTGGATCGGTTGGATCGCAAGCAAATTATGATTATTGCCGACCTCCTGCGCGCCGTGCTCGTTTTCCTCATTCCATTTCTCGTGCCACTCAACATTATTTGGCTGTACGTCATCGTCTTGCTGGCGAGCGCGGTCGGACAATTTTTCGATCCCGCCCATTCGAGCATCGTGCCGGAGACCGCGCCCGACGAAGAACTCGCGGCGGCAAACTCGATGATCGCGATCAGTTCGTTCGGTTCGACGGCGGTGGGGTTTGCGGCGTCCGGCTTGATCGCGTCCCAGTTTCCCATTGCGTGGTGCTTTTACGTCGACGCGGTCACGTTTCTCTTTTCCGCGCTGATGATTTTCTGGCTGCAAGTCCCGCCGATCAAGACCGAGGAAAAAACGACCGTCGCCGCGGTGCTGCGCAATCTGCAAAGGGGGATCGAATTTTTGCGCCGCACGCCGATTGTGTTTTCCACGTTTCTGCTCACGCCGTTCGTCGCGCTCAGTTTCGGTATGTGGAACGTGTTGCTCTTGCCATTTGCGCGGCAAGCCCTCCACGCAACGGAATTTGAATACGGCTTGCAAGAAGGTTTGACCTCCGTCGGTTTTGTGATCGGCAGTCTGGTGATGGCGCGCGTCTCCAGCCGCCTGCGCGAGGGGCAATGGATCACGCTGATGCTTTTCATGATGGGCCTCCTCGGCGCGATCTACGCGGGACTCACTTCCATTCCGCTCGCGATTGTGTTCGTGATGCTTTCCGGTTTTGCGAACGCGCCGTACGCGGTGGCGCGCAGTTTGGTTGTACAGCGCAACACGCCGCGCGAAATGCGCGGACGCGTCGCCAGCACGTTTTACGTGACGCGCGATGTCGCGTTCTTGCTGGGCATGGCGGCGGCGGGCTTAGCAGATTCGGTCGGCGTGCGGCAGATGATCCTCATCAGCGCGCTGTTGGTATTGCTCCCCGGCGTCCTCGCGCTCTTCCTGCCCGGACTCGCACAGCCCGCGTCCGAGTGGCGCCGCGCGCTCCAACTCTTGCGCGCCGCACCCACCGCACCAGCCTTGGGCGTTGGCCGCGCGGCAACGCTCGCCGATTTCGACGCGCTCGCGCTCAAACTGCCCGCGCTGCTTGGGTTGAACGGGCCGGCGCGCCGCAAACTGATCGCCGCCGCGCGCGTGACGCAAGCCGGGGCGGGCGCGGCGATTGTCCGCAAGGGCGAGGCGGGCGACGCGGTCTATTTCGTTTTGTCCGGCAGCACGGTCGCCGGAATCGAAATGACAGGGGGCGACTATCGTTCGCTGGAGACGATGCGCGCGGGCGATTTCTTCGGCGAAATTGCCGCGTTGACCGGCGGCACGCGCACCGCGAATGTCGTCGCGGCAGAAGCGACGACGCTGCTCCAAGTTCCCGGCGAGACGTTCCGCTACGTGATCGTCGACGCGCAGTTGAGCCAATTGGTGCACGCGAAATTCTTTGCGCGGATGGCGCGCACGAGTCTGGGCGATTTACCGCGCCTGGCGACGATGGATCAGCAAGCATTGAAGGAATTGCGGACGGAGGCAGGGGGTTAGTCGAGAAACCCTTTTTCCTGAAAGCCCCCGAAGCGAAGCGGAGTGGGGTCGAGGAAAACGGGTTTCTGAACTGACCGTTTTGTGTCGCCTAGATGACAGACAAAGCGCGGTTTTCGTTTTATAATGCAGGCAGTCAAGTGAATCCGAAGCGGTACAAGCGCAAATCAAACCGTACCGACTTACCGATTCAAGAAAGGGAGGAACAAAATGGCAAAGAAACGGAATGTACAGATCGTCCTCTTGCTGAATCGCGTGCTCAACAAACTGAGCGCGGTTCGCAAGACGATGCCGGCGAGCGAGCGCGCGGTGTTGGACATGCTCGTGACGGGCGAATCGGCGGAGGTTTCGGGACACATGGTCAGTGCCGACATCTTCGCCAAAAGCCCGGCGAAAACGCTCGGCGCCGACATTTTCTCCAAGCAGGTGTTACCCGCAAAAACGCACGGTGCCAAGATTGCGCCACCCGCCAAGCGTGATGACGTCGTGGGACATGCATGGGGCGTGGATCTTACCGCCAAGCGTGATCTCTCCGCAAAAACTCACGGTGCCAAGATCACGTCCGCCAAGCGTGATGACGTCGTGGGTCATGCATTGCGACCGGGCCCCAAAGGCAGCGGATTCTGGATCGTTTTCGATGCGGTCACCGCCAAGTACGTTCAGTCCACCTAGCCGCACGCACGTCCGGACCAAAAGACCCAGGAGGACTCATTACTTCTGGGTCTTGCCGCATCGTCAAGGTGACAAGTGACAGGTGACACGTGACGGGGTTTACCTGTCACTTGCCACTGGTCACCAGGAGTTGTCTATGACCGATCCACCCCCCGACGGACTCGCCGATCAACTCCAACGCTTGCTCCTTGCCATCGAAGCAAGCGGGCGCGCGCTTCTTCCCAGTTCCAGTGATGAATTGCTGCAGACGATTGTCGAAGCCGCGGCGCGGCTCTTTGGCGCGGCGGCGGCATCCATCGCGCTCGTAGACGAGCAAGCGCAGATGCTCGAATTTCGCGTCGCGTATGGCGCAGGGCGCGAGGAAGTCGTCGGGATGCGAATTCCGCTCGACCAGGGGATCGCAGGCTATGTGGCGATGACGGGTCAGCCGATGACGATTTCGAACGTGCAGCAGGACGCGCGGTTTGCGCGCGAGACGGCGGAAAAGACCGGCTACGTCCCGCGCTCGATTTTGGCGATGCCGCTGCTCCTGCGCGACCGCGTCATCGGCGTGATGGAAGTGTTGGACAAAATCGCCGCGCCGTCGTTTGGAATGCAGGATATGGAACTGCTCGCGCTCTTTGCGCGCCTAGCCGCCATCGCGATTGATCAAGCGCAACACATAGCGCGCTTGAATGACACGCTCACGCGCGGACTGAAAACGTTGCTCGCGTCCGATCCGGCCGCGCGCTCCGCCGAGATTTTCGCAGTGCTGGAAAGCCACGACGCACGCGCGCGCGAATTGTGCGAACTCGCGAATCATTTCTACGCCATCAGCGGGTTGGGTGACGCGGAACGCGCGCTGGCGCTCAAGGTGCTGGGCGTGTTCGCGGAGTATGTGACGCGTGGCAGGTGACATGGAATTACAGCGACCCGCCTGGTCTTCCCAATTCGCCGCCGACGCACTGCGTGAACTGCGCGCGGTCGGACCGATCGGCGAAATTACGCGCGCGTGGGCATGGGGCAGCAGCAAAGGGAAAGGGGTGCGCGTCGCCGTGATTGACAGCGGCATCGAAGCCGATCATCCGGCGGTCGGCGGATGCGTGCGCGGCGGCGTGATCGTCGAGTACGACGCGCGGACAAGAAAGGGCGCACGCATCGTGGATGATCCGCGTCCGCGCGATTTGTTCGGGCATGGGACGGCGTGCGCGGGCATTATCCACGCGCTCGCGCCTGCCGCCGAATTGTACAGCGTGCGCGTGCTGGGCAAAGACTTGTCAGGACGCGGACTGCAATTTGCGGGCGGCTTGCGCTGGGCAATCGAAAATGGAATGCACGTCGTCAACTTATCGCTCAGCACATCCAACTCAGATTATTACGGCTTGTTTCATGAACTTGCCGACGACGCCTATTTCAAGAATGTTGTGCTCGTTTCGGCGGTCAACAACGTGCCGGCGCCGAGTTATCCATCGCTCTACTCGTCGGTAATCTCGGTTGCCGCGCACGAAGGCAAAGACCCGCACACCTTTTTCTACAATCCCGAACCGCCGGTTGAATTCGGCGCGCCTGGGATTGACGTGAAGGTCGCGTGGTTGAACAAGAGTTACGTGACCAGCACGGGCAACAGTTTCGCCGCGCCGCACATCGCCAGCATCGTGACGCTGATTCGCGCCAAGCATCCCGAGTTGACGCCGTTTCAGATCAAGACGATACTCTACGCGTGTGCCTCGAATGTGACAAGTGGCGGGTGACAAGTGGCAAGCAAGCCCTGACACCTGACACCCGTCACTTGGAGAGAAATCTATGCCTAAATCGAAACGAACGTCTCAACCCAACCACACTCCGCGCGCGCCGCGCACCCAGCGTGCTGCCGCGAGTATAAAAACCGCACCTGAAACGCAATCGCCAGCGCCCGAATCGCGCATCGCAGAACCGCTACAAATGGCGCGAGTGCCAGCCGCACTCTACCGCATCGCCGACGCCGCCAGCGCAGTCAAGAACATGGATGAATTCTATGCCGAGATGCACCGCATTGTCGGCGAGTTGATGTACGCGCCCAGTTTCTATCTCTTCCTCTTCGACGAAGCACGCCAAATGAGGGTGACCGCATATTGGGCGGATGAAGCGGGCGATCCGCCGTCCCCTCCGATACCCCTGGCGGAACTCCACGCCGGCAAACGGTTGATCAGCATCGTCCATCGAACCGGCAAGCCGTTGCATTTCTCGATAGAGGAACGCGTCGCGATGACGGAGCGCGGCGAATTGGAAATGCGCGGAACGCCCAGCGAAGACTGGATCGGCGTGCCGCTCAAATTCGACGCCCAAATCATCGGCGCGCTGGTGGTGCAGAGTTACAAAAAGGGAATTCGCTATACCGATCAAGATGTACAACTATTGGCGTTCGTCGCGCAACACATCGCGACCGCGCTCACGCGTGCCCGCGCAATTGAAGAAACGCACCAGCGCAACGACGAACTCGCGGTCATCAATAGCATCCAGCAAGCACTCGCGTCGCAGTTAGACATGCAACCGATCTACGATTTGGTCGGCGACAAGATCCGCGAGATTTTCGACGCACAGGTCGTAATGATTGGCACGCTAGACCACGCTACGGTGACCGCGCCTGTTCACTACTACATCGAAAGGGGTCAGCGGTATTACCCCGAGCCAATTCCTTTCCTCCCGCTCCATGAATATATTATACGCACGCGTGAGGCGGTGCTCATCAACCAAGACGCTGACAGGCGCACGGCGGAATTTGGCTTGCCGACCGTCCCTGGCACAGAACCTCCCAAATCACTATTGTTCGTGCCGCTTATTGTTGGCGATATTGTGAAGGGCTTGATCTCACTGCAGAATGTCGACCAAGAGAACGCCTTCAGTGAATCCGATGTGCGCTTGCTGACGACGCTCGCGAACAGCATGAGCGTCGCGCTGGAAAATGCGCGCCTGTTTGCCGAAACCAAGCGACTGTTGGAAGAGACCGACGAGCGAGCGAAAGAACTTGCCGTCATTAATAGCGTCCAGCAAGGCCTTGCCGCACAATTGGATATGCAGGCGATTTACGATTTGGTTGGCGACAAGATTCGCGAGATTTTTGACGCCCAGGTGGTTACCATCGCCACGGGTGAACTATCGACTGGCATAGCCCATCCTCACTATCTCATCGAGAAGGGTCAGCGGTTCTATCCAGAACCAACTCCGTTTGGCAGCATCGCCAAACAGTTGATCCGGACTCGCCAGCCCGTGTTGGTCCTCAATCGAAGACAGTTTGAAGAATACGGAGCGAAGACTACCCCAGGAACTGAACCTGCCCAGTCTGGTCTATTTGTCCCGCTCACCATCGGTGAAGAGGTGAAAGGCGCGATCTCGCTGCAAAACGTTGACCGCGAAAACGCGTTCAGCGAATCCGACGTGCGTTTGCTGACGACGCTCGCGAACAGCATGAGCATCGCGCTGGAAAATGCGCGCCTGTTTGCTGAAACCCAGCGCCTGCTCAAAGAGACCGAACAACGCGCCGCCGAGCTGGCCGTTATCAACAGCATCCAGCAGGGTGTGGCTGCCGAATTGGATTTCCAGGCCATCATTGACCTGGTAGGCGACAAACTGCGCCAGGTGCTGAATACGGGTGAAATCGGCATCCGCTGGTATGATACCCAGGCGAACCTCATCCATTTTCTCTACCAGTATGAGCACGGCCAGCGCTGTTTCCAGCCCCCCAGCCCGCCGTGCAGCCCGGTCGAGTTCAAGATCGTTGAGACCCGCCAGCCTGTCGTATTGAACAGTCGGTCCGCCATGGCAGAGGCAGACGTAAAAGTCATACCCGGCACCGATCAGAGCCAGTCGTTGATCATGGTGCCCATCATTGGCTCCGACCGGGTCATCGGTTACATCATCGATGAAAACTACGAACGGGAGAACGCCTACAGCGAAGCGGACGTCCGTCTGCTGCAGACCGTGGCCGCCAGCATGGGCGTGGCGCTCGAGAACGCGCGGCTGTTTGCGGAGACCAAGCGACTGCTGGAAGAGACCCAGCAGCGCACCGCCGAACTTGCCATCATCAACAGCGTGCAGCAAGGTCTCGCGTCGCAACTCGATATGCAGGCGATCTACGATTTGGTCGGCGACAAGATTCGTGAGATTTTTGACGCGCAGGCAGTGATTATCGCATCGTTGGATCAAGCGACGGGACTGGCGCACTTTCACTACGAAATCGAAAAAGGTGAGCGCGCCCATACCCTGCCCAGCCCGTATGGCGGTTTTGCCAGGCGCGTGATTCAGACGCGCGCGCCCTTATTGATGAATCGACTCACCGATGAAATTCGTGCGCAGTACGGCACGAAGGTGCACGGCGGCTCGCCGGTTCGATCCTGGCTTGGCGTACCGCTCATGGTTGCCCATGAAGTCAAAGGCATCGTTACGCTGCAAAACGTTGACCGCGAAAACGCGTTCAGCGAATCGAATGTGCGTTTGCTGACGACCCTTGCCGCGTCAATGAGCGTCGCGCTGGAAAACGCGCGGCTGTTTACCGAAGAGCAGCAGCGCGCGGCGGACCTTGCCACGATCAATCGCGTGAGCCACGCGCTCGCGTCCCAAGTCGAACTGGACGCGCTTATTCGCCTCGCGGGGGAACAGATTCGCGAGACGTTCGACGCCGATGTTGCTTACATCGCGCTCCTCGACCGCACGGCGAACATAATCAATTTCCCGTACTGCTTCGGCGAAAGTCTCATCGCGTTCCCCTTTGGCGAAGGACTGACCAGCAAAATCATCGAATCGGGTCAGCCGCTCCTGATCAATCGCGATATGGACGCGCGCCGCGCAGAACTGGGCGCGACACGCGTCGGCACACAAGCCAAGTCGTATCTCGGCGTACCGATTTTTGTGGGCGCGCAAGCGCTGGGCGTCGTTAGTGTTCAAAGCACGCACGAGGAAGGACGCTTCAACGAAAACGATCAGCGTCTGCTCGCGACGATTGCCGCGAACGTCGGGGTCGCGATTGAGCGCGCGCGGCTCTTCGATGAAGCGCAAAAAGCGCGTGCCGAAGCCGACAGCGCGAACCTGGCGAAGAGCGCGTTCCTTGCGATGGTGAGCCACGAAATCCGCACGCCGATGAACGCGATTATCGGAATGAGCGGCTTGCTGCTGGACACGCCGCTCAACCAGGAACAGCGCGAGTACGCCGACATCATTCGCACCAGCGGCGACACGCTCCTCACGATCATCAACGACATCCTCGACTTTTCCAAGATCGAAGCGGGCAGGATGGAGTTGGAGCAGCAGCCGTTCGAACTGCGCGCCTGCGTCGAATCCGCACTCGACCTGGTCGCGCCGCGCGCGGCGGAAAAAGGACTCGACCTCGCGTGCGTCGTCGAAGACGATGTGCCCGCCGCGGTTGTCGGCGATGTGACGCGCGTGCGCCAAATCTGCATCAACTTGCTGACGAACGCGGTGAAATTCACGGAACATGGGGAAGTCGTTCTCTCAGTGAGCCAGGGAGCGGAGGAGCAAGGGAGCAGGGGAGAAGTTTCTCCGCTGCACCCCCGCACCCCTGCACCCCTGCATTTCGCAGTGCGAGACACGGGAATTGGAATACCGCTCGACCGCCAAGACCGCCTGTTCCAATCGTTCAGCCAGTTGGACACGACGACCGCGCGCAAATATGGCGGCACGGGTTTAGGTTTGGCAATCAGCAAACGCTTGTGCGAAATGATGGGCGGCACGATCTGGGTAGAGAGTCAAGTCGGCAAAGGGAGCACATTCCACTTCACCATCGCCGCGCCCCCCGCGCCCGATTTTCAAACGCGCGCGCGCGTTGTGGGCGAACAACCGCAATTGAGCGGCAAGCGCATACTCATCGTGGACGATAACGCGACGAATCGCTTGATTCTGATTCGCCAGACGCGCCAGTGGGGAATGATCACGCGCGACACCGCATCGCCGCGTGAAGCGCTCGAGTGGATCACCCGCGGCGATCCGTTCGACCTGGCGATTCTGGATCTGACGATGCCCGAAATGGATGGGCTGATGCTCGCTGCAGAAATCTGTGATATAGAGGCGCTTCATGAAACGCCCCTACCGATCATCATCTGCTCGTCGCTCGGTCGGCGCGAGGCGACGACGGACGCGCTCGGCATCGCCGCGTTCTTGCTCAAACCGATCCGACCGTCGCAGTTGTTCGACGCGCTCGCGGGCGTCTTTGGAAAAGAAGCGGGGCAAGCCGCTGCGCCTGCTGCCGCAAAGCCAACACTCGATGCAGCAATGGCACAGCGTCTGCCACTGCGAATTCTGCTCGCGGAAGACAACGCGGTCAATCAGAAACTTGCCCTGCGCCTGCTCTCGCAGATGGGCTATCGCGCTGATGTCGCGGGCAACGGCATCGAAGCGATTCAAGCATTGGAGCGCCAGCCGTACGATGTGGTGCTGATGGACGTCCAAATGCCGGAGATGGATGGACTCGAAGCGACGCGGCAGATTTGCGCGCGTTGGACGCGCGACACACGCCCGCGCATTATCGCGATGACCGCGAACGCGTTACAAGGCGACCGCGAGATCTGTCTCGCGGCAGGGATGGACGATTACATCGCCAAACCGATTCGCGTCAATGAGTTGGTGGACGCGCTGAATAGATGTCATGCGATAAGGAGCAAGTGACAAGGGACGTTTCACGCCGCTTGCCCCTTTCTTCGGAGGAATCCAATGTCAGACATCATAATTGACCAAAACGTTCTGAACGAACTGGTCACTTCCACTGGCGGCGACAAGGAATTTCTCAAAGAACTCGTGGATACGTACCTGACCGATTCGCCGAAACTGCTCGCGCAGATGCGCGATGCACTTAGTGCGAACGACGTGGATGCTTTTCGCCGCGCGGCGCACTCACTCAAATCCACCAGCGCGAACTTTGGCGCGCTCACGCTCTCCGCGCGCGCGAAGGAATTGGAGATGATGGCAAAAGCCGGCACGTTGGAAGGGGCGCGCGAAAAAATGCCGCAGGTTGAGACGGATTACGCGAAAGTGAAAGAAGAATTGCGCAAGTCAGCGCAATAGTTGCCTTGGGGGATAGGATGCCAACCACACCTGGTCATTTGCTGGTCGTGGACGATAACAAAGTCAATCGCCTGCTCATCGGACGCAATTTGGAGCAAGCCGGACACCAGGTCGCGTTTGCCGAAAATGGCAAGCAAGCCCTGGAGATGTTACACGCGCAGTCTTTCGATCTGGTCGTGCTCGACATCGAAATGCCGGAGCTGGATGGCTTGCAGGTATTGGCGCAATTGACGCAGGACCCGGCGCTGTGCCGCATCCCTGTCGTGATGGCTTCTGGGGTGGACGAACTCAACAGCGTGGTCAAGTGCATCGAGATGGGCGCGGACGATTATCTGCACAAGCCGATCAATCCGGTCTTACTCAAAGCGCGGATCAGCGCGAGTCTGGAGAAAAAGCGATTGCGCGATCAACAGCGCGAACTCTTCCGCAAATTCGCCACCGAAGAAGTTGCCGAGGAATTGCTGGCGACCGGCTTTTCCCTCGGCGGCAAACTCGTCGAGGCGACCGTGATGTTCTCCGACATTCGCGGCTTTACGCTGATTGCTGAAGCGCAGTCGCCGGCAGAAACGATTGAACTGTTGAACGATTATTACGCGCTGATGATGGACGCGATTGGCGGCGAGCATGGCATCGTCAACCAAATGGTCGGCGATGGGTTGATGGCGATCTTCGGCGCGCCGCTCCCGCGCGCGGATCATCGCGAACGCGCGGTGGGCGCCGCGATCCAGATGATCGAAATGATCGAGGGCTACAGTCAGGAGCGGCAGGCGTTGGGGCGCGCGCCGATCCGCATCGGCATCGGGATCGCGTCGGGGCAGATGATCGCGGGCTATACCGGCACGCAGCGCCGCGCGACCTACACCTGCGTCGGCGATACGGTCAATCTTGCCGCGCGGCTCGAAGCACACACCAAAGTCGTCGGCAAGCCGATTTTGATTGACGAGACCACGCGGCAGGGTTTGAGCGACCGCATCGCGGTTGAAGATGTTGGCACAGTTGAGCTCAGAGGCAAAACACAGCCCGTCCATGTGTACGCGGTTAAACCATAACCACGCCCATTGATCCAGTTACCGCCCGCGCGACTCACTCTGTTTCTTCCAGTACCTCACATACCCCGCGACCAACGACTCGTAACTGATGGCGGCATCGTACGTGCTTGGATCAACGCCCAGGCTCGCAAACTCGGACATGGCTTGCGATTTCATTTGTTGCAGGATCGCGCTTTCGTCCGCGTCCTTCTCCAGTTGCTCGCGCACGAATTGTCCCGACGCGACGAGCCGCTTCTCCAGATCGTCCCAGTGCCAATCGAGATTGCCGCGAAACAAGCCAAAGTGTGTTGGACACAAGCCCGTCGCGTTCAACGCGCGCAAGCGCGCGATGCTCGCGCGCCACGCGTCAATGTCGAGTTCGGGCGGCGGCGTGGGCGGACGAACGTAGCGCACACCTGGCATTCGCACACCGCCGATATCGCCCGTGAAGAGCAAGCCGCTTTTTGTATCGAGGTACGCGTGATGATGCCACGCATGCCCCTCCGTCTCAACCACGCGCAGAGTTGAACCGGGGATCTGAATTTCGTCGCCGTCGTTGATGACGACCAAACTTTCCTGCGGTACGGGCGCAATCGTTCCCCACAACGATTCCATCTGGTCGCCGTACAAGCGCGACGCGCTCGCGCGTAGTTTCGATGGATCGACAAGGTGCGGCGCGCCGACGGGATGAACGTAGACGCGCGTCCACGGCAATCGGCGCGATAAGACGCCTGCCGCGCCCGCGTGGTCGAGATGAATGTGCGTCACGAAAATGTGGCGCAACGATTCGAGCGGGACGCCCGCCGCCTGCACGCCATCGAGCAAAGTGTCCACCGTGGACGCGGGTCCCGTTTCGATCAGCGCGGCGGTATCGCCATCGTAAACCAGGTACGCCGCGATCGTTTCGCTGCGTCCTTGGAATTGCAAATCAATCAGCGTGATGTTTTCGCTGAGTTGGTGAAGTAGCGACTGCATCCGTCTGTCCTTGGCGCGTCAGCGTCTCCCCACAATCTGCGTATAGATCGCTTCGAGTTCTTCTTCTGAATAAAAATGCACGACGATCCGGCCGCCCTTGCGCGAGCGAAAGACTTGCACCTTCGTGCCGAGCACGCGTCGAAAATCATCTTCGAGCGCGCGGGTCGCGGCAGGCATCTCGCGTTCCGAAGCCGACCGCCGACTGCTGACCGCCGGCGGCCGACTGCGGTCTGGGGTCGGCGGTCGTTCATTCAAGCGCCGCGCGGCTTCTTCCGTTTGGCGCACCGACAAACCGCCCTCCAACACCTGGCGCAGCAAAATGGTCTGCTGCTTTTCGTCTTCGACGGTCAGAATCGCGCGCGCGTGTCCTGCACTGATCGAATCTTCGGCGAGCGCGGTTTGCGCGTCGGTCGGCAGTTTCAGCAAGCGCAGCGCGTTCGTCACCGTCACGCGACTCTTGCCGACTTTGGTCGCGATTTGTTCTTGCGTCAAACCGAAATCGGTCATCAATTGGTGGTACGCGTTCGCTTCTTCGAGGACGTTCAGGTCGGCGCGCTGAATATTTTCGACGAGCGCGAGTTCGAGCATTTCCTGCGGCGTCGCGCCGCGGACGATCACCGGCACGTTCGCCAGCCCCGCGAGTTTCGCCGCGCTCCAGCGGCGTTCGCCCGCGATGAGCTGATAGCGCGGCGCGAGTTCAGTTGAATCGGGCGCAGGCGTGATGATGAGCGGCTGAATCAAACCGTGCTCGCGGATCGAGTCCGCGAGTTCGCGCAGCGCGTCGGGATCGATCTTGTGGCGCGGTTGGCGCGGGTTCGGCGCAATCGCGGCGACGGGAACTTCCTTGACGCCCGCCGTTACAGCGGAGGGTTGGCTCGGCGGAATCAGCGCGCCGAGCCCGCGACCGAGACCGTGTTTGGCTGGAGGCATGTTGTTCTCCTCGTGAGGGCAATTGCCATAGAGAGGCAATCAGTCCATCAGGCAACCTGTCAACCAGTTGCCCGATTACCGATTGACTGATTGACTAGATGCTTTTTGCTTATCTTCGCGCTCTAGCAGTTCCGCCGTCAACGCCTCATACGCCTGCGCGCCGCGCGATTTCGGATCGAACGAGATGAGCGGCTCGCCGAAACTGGGCGCTTCGGCGATGCGAACGCTGCGCGGAATGATCGTGTGGAAGATCAAATCAGGAAAATGTTTGGCGACTTCTTCGACGACCTGGAGCGCGAGGTGCGTGCGCGAATCGTACATCGTCATCGTCATTCCGCCGACGCGCAGGCGCGGATTCAAACTTTTTTGAACGAGTTGAATCGTGTTGAGCAATTGCGACAAACCTTCGAGCGCGAGGTACTCGCATTGAATCGGGATGATGACCGCGTCGGCGGCGACGAGGGCGTTCACCGTGAGCAAACCGAGCGACGGCGGCGAATCCACGAAGACATAATCGTAGCGCGGTGCAATCGGCGCGAGCATCTTGGCGAGCAACCGTTCGCGATTTTCAATGGCGACGAGTTCCACTTCCGCGCCCGCCAGCGCGGGCGACGATGGGATGAGATCGAGATGCAAGCGATTGGTCAGCATCACGATTTGATCGAGCGGCATTTCGTCAATGAGCGCGTGGTAAATCGAGAAGGTCGGCGCGGTCTTGTCCACGCCGAGCGACGAGGTCGCGTTCGCTTGCGGGTCAATATCTACGAGCAAAACTTTTTTCTCGCGCGCGGCGAGATATGCGGCGACGTTGATCGCAGTCGTCGTTTTGCCGACGCCCCCTTTTTGGTTGGCGAAGGTGTAGAAGGTAGTCATATCAAAACATCAGCGGTCTTGCCAATCGCTCTTCCACCTGCGCGCGCGTCGGAATCGTCGTGATGCCGGGTCCTTCGACACAGAACGACGCGGTCGCGTTCGCAAAGCGCGCGGCTTCAAACGGATCGTTGGTCTCGTCCAAGCGCACGAGGAACGCGCCCGCAAAGACATCGCCCGCGCCGGTCGGATCCACTTCGCGCGCGGGAAAACCGGGGACGTGCTTTTCGATTCCGTTCACGAAAACGACGCAACCCTTCGGTCCCTTGGTCAGCACCGAGATTCGCGTCAAGCGCGCGTACTCGTCCATCTGGTCGCACTCGCCGTTCAAGTCTTCTTCGCTCAGAACTAGAACGTCAACATTAGGCAAAATGTCAGGCGCTTCGTCCCAGCAACGCGAGCGGACACGATGAGTCGCGTCCCATTCGCGCATCCAACCCTGCGGCGTCACGCCGACGAGCGCGTCAGGAAACATTTTGGCAAAGCGCGCGTCCACTTCGCGCGCGAGCGGACCCAGGTGGACAATCGGCGCGGCGCGCCATTCGGTTGGTATGTCGGCGGGTTGCAAATCGTCTGCGCGCGCGAGCAAGAACTGCGTGCGGTGTCCATCGTGATAGATGTTGTGAAACGTCGTCGTCTGCGCGGAGGAAACACGATGGATTTCAATGTCGTGCAAAACGGCGGGGATAACAAAATCAGGGGCGATTCGAGTAACAATCCCCGTCTTGCGCCCCAGATTTCGCACCGTAGTTCCCATATACGTCGCCGTCCCGCCAACCGTGAACCCATTGGGCACCACATCTTGGACGACGTGACCGATGATGAGAAAGTCAATCATTTGTGTAGAATCATCACCCGCCGATGTTCGCCCTCGCCGATACTGTTCGTCGTCACCGCCGGATGATCGCGCAAGGTGAGATGAACGATCCGGCGTTCGTACGCCGGCATCGCTTCGAGGGTAATCGGCTGACGATTCACGGCGACGCGCTCCGCCATCCGCTTGGCGAGTTCGCGTAAGACGCGCTCGCGGCGCACACGATACCCTTCGACATCCACGACCACCTTCACCGATTTGTGTTTCGGCGCGAGCATCAAGCGCGTGACGTATTCCAGGTCGCGCAGCGTCTCACCGCGGCGTCCGATCAAAATGCCCAAATCATCGCCGACGATGTTGAGCGCGAACGCGTCGGATCCTTCCGATTCGGCGGCGGGCAAAATTTCGACGCGCGCTGGGATGCCCATTCGACTCAGCACTCCTTCGAGGATTTCTTTCGCATCAGCCCCGGCGGCGGTAGGGGCTGCGCTCACGGGCGGTGTTTCGACCCGCGTCAAAAGCACGACCGCGTCCTCACCACCCAGACCCAGGATACCGCGCGACCCTGCGCGCACGATTTCGACGTTCACGGCGTTGCGCGCCACACCCAGTTCCGCCAATCCCTTTTCGACGGCTTCCTCGACGGTCTTGCCTGAGAATTCATTTGCTTGCGACATTCTTTTTTCCCTTATTTGCCGCCGCTGCCCACGGCGTCCCTTCAAACAGATTGCCCCAGCCGTTGTTCAGGTACTGCTGGACGATGCCGACGATGTTGAACACGATCCAGTACAACGAAAGTCCAATGGGAAACGAAAGTGAAATGTAGCCGATAAACAGCGGCATCATCACCATCATAGATTGATTCATCTGCGCCGATTGCGGATCGGCAGAAGGCATCACCATCATCCTCTGCTGCGCCCAGGTACTGACGAGCACGAGCGCGGGAATGACGTACCCGATGCCCGTCGGCATGCCAGCGAGGTTCATGCCGAGGAAATCGCTTTGCACCGGCACCGCCGCCGCGAGCGCGGGCAAGAATTGATAGATGTGCTTCGCGAGTTCCATCAATTGTTCGGGTTGCGCGCCCATCACCGTCGTAACGGACTGGTACAACCCGATCATAATCGGCCAAGGAATGAGCGCGGGCAGACAACCGCCCAGTGGATTCACGCCCGCCTTCTGATACATCTTCATCTGCTCTTGCGAGAGTTTTTCGCGCTCCTTGGCGTACTTTTTCTGGATCACTTTCCATTCGTCGCTCTGCATCAACGCCTGCTGTTTCTTCATCGCCTTTTGCTGCTGACTGTAGAACGGCAGAGTGATCGCGCGCACCAAAAGCGTGAACACGATAATCGCGATGCCATACGCGCCCGGAATCGAGAATTGCGTCAACGACACGTAAATCCACAACAACAGATTCACCATCGGGTTGACGACGACGTTATTCCAAAGAGGGGTGAGAAATTCCATTTGCCTTCATCCTCTATTTCGCTGCCGGCGTTGCTAACTTGCCGCTCGTCACGTCCAGTGACCACTTGACGGTACCGGTCGCGGCATCAAGCGCGTACAGCAAATGATCGTGCGACGAAACGAAAACGACACCCTGAGCGATGGCAGGCGAGGCTAGCACGCGTCCGCCGGTCGCGCGAGCCCACTTACCCTGTCCCGTCGCGATGTCAACCGCGTACACTTTGAAATCGTCCGCGCCAAAATACGCCGTGTTGCCATCCAAGACAATTGCCGAACGGACTGCGCCGCCTACTTGGAAGGGCGCGTTCCATTTTTCCTTGCCGTTCTGCGCGTCGAGCGCGTATACGCGACCGTCGAGCGCGCCGAAATACACGACGCCGTTCGCCACAGTGGGATTCGACCAGACCCAGTTGCTCGCCTCGAATTCCCACTTCTTCACGCCGCTCGCCGCGTCGAGCCCGTACACTCTGGCCAAGCCCGCGAGGTAAACGCCCCCTTCGGCGACGGCGGGCTTGGTCACAATGGCACCCCCCGTGTCGAACTCCCATTTCCGCGCGCCACTCGCCGCGTCGAGCACGTACAGTTTGTGATCGAGTGAAGCCGCGTAAAGATTGTTGCCGGCGAGCGTCAGGTCTGCCCACACTTCACCGTTCGTATCGAATTCCCATTTCTTCGCGCCGCTCGCGGCGTCGAGCGCGTACACTTTTTTGCTGTTCGCGCCAAAGTAGACGATGCCTTCGCTCACCGTCGGGCTTGGCACAATCGGCGCCGTCGCATCGAATTCCCATTTCTTGGTGCCGGTCGCCGCATCGAGCGCGTACAATTTGTGATCGAACGCGCCAAAGTAGACGACGCCATCCGCCAGCGCGGGCGTCGAATAAACCGAAGTCAGATTCTTGTCGGCGGGGAATTGCCATTTGAGCGCGCCGTCGGTCGCGTTGATCGCCATCACTTTGCCAGCCGCGCTTCCGGTGTAGACAACGCCGTCAACAATTCGCGCGCCCGACCAGCCGGTCGCTGGCGCACCGCCGCACGCGGTCAAAAGCAACGCGGCAGCCAGGAACGCCAAGAACGTCACCGCCAGCCGCGTGTGCGTCAAAATCTTCAAGCCAATTACCTCCGGAAAAGTCTCGCGTCAACGAATTAGCAACGAACACCTGCCCTTGCGGGCGGTGCAAGGGTAAACGAATCTTGTCTGCCAGTCCACTCGGATTCGTTTATTCGTGCGACATTCGTTGACACCGAATTGCATTAGTCATACGGGACGGGATCGTATCCACCCGGATTGAAGGGATGGCATCGCAAGACGCGCGTGCTCGCCAGCCAGCCGCCCTTGACAATTCCAAAATGCGCAATTGCCTCGAACCCGTACTGCGAACAGGAGGGAACGAAACGACAACTGGATAGCAAGAGCGGCGAGAGCAATCGCTGATACAACCGAATCAAACCGAGCGCAAGGTATTTCATGCCCTTGTCATCCCTGAACCACGCGAATCTTCGCGAATATTTTCGCGTCCTTTCGCGCATTTTTCGCGTGATTCGCGTTATGCGCGGATCAGTGACGCGCGACGCAGGACGCTTTCGACGGCACGCTCCGTCTCTTTGAACTCACTCCCCGCCGCGCCACTGCGCGCAATCAAAATCAAATCCCATCCCGGAACGATCATCGGCAAGCGCTGGCGCACTGCTTCGCGCATCAAGCGCTTCGCACGGTTGCGCACGGTCGCCTTGCCGATCTTTTTGCCCGCCACAAATCCAAAGCGACACGCTTCCGTTCCGTTTGCGCGCACGCGCAGAATGACGCGCGGATGCGAAAATGATTTGCCTTCATCCCAGACCTGCTGGAAATCCGCGCCGCGGCGCAAACTGAATGAGCGATTCATCGCGGGAAAAGATGCGCGATGAAAGATGCTCGCAGATGCAGTCTTCCATCTCTCATCTTTCATCTATTTCTGTTTCAGCCACGAGCGGGTGCGGGACACCGCCAGGTGCTTGCGTCCGCGCGCGCGGCGCGCCGCGAGCACCTTGCGTCCGCCCTTGGTTTTCATCCGCGCGCGGAAACCGTGCGTGCGCATGCGTTTCTTGCGTTTGGGTTGGTATACGCGTTTAACCACGACCACTCCTTCTGATGTAAGATAGCGGGGCGCATTATAGCATAATACAGGCAGGGCAACAAATTGAACTTGCCGATTGGGCGAATGAATCGGCTGCCACGGGGCTTGGCAAAACAATTCTTTGTGCTATACTGTAGACGCAAACGCGGTGTCGCGCGGAAAGGTAATCCGACAGTCAATCCATGCAGCAATCCCTCTTTGATCTCGCTCCCACCCTCACCGTCGCACAACTCGTCCGGCAAATCAAGGACGTGGTTGAAAGCGACGACACCCTGCGCGATGTCTGGGTGCGCGGCGAAGTCTCCAACTTTACGCAGTCCGCCGCCGGGCATTTGTACTTCACGCTGAAAGACCGCGACGCGGCAATTCGCTGCGTGATGTGGCGCACCGATGCCGCGCGCCTCCTGAGCTTGTCGAAGGATCGATTGCCCAACACCGGCGACGCAATCGAAGTGCACGGACGCGTCTCGATGTACGAAGCGCGCGGCGATGTGCAGTTGTACGTGGACGAAATCAAACTCACCGGCGCGGGCGCGCTGTGGCAGGAGTTCGAACGCTTGCGCGCCCGGCTCGACGCGGAGGGATTGTTTGCTGCCGAACACAAACGCGCGCTGCCGAAATTTCCACGCACGCTTGGCGTCGTCACCTCGCGCGAAGGCGCGGTCTGGCGCGATATTCGCAACGTCCTCTCGCGCCGCTATCCCCTGGTCGAACTACTGCTCGCGCCGACGCTCGTGCAAGGGGATGCTGCGCCGCCGATGATTGCCGGCGCGATTCAGGCGATCAACCAGTTCGATATTGACGTGCTGATTGTCGCGCGCGGCGGCGGTTCGATTGAAGACCTCTGGGCGTTCAACGACGCACGCGTCGCGCGCGCGATCTACAACTCGCGCGTGCCGGTCATCAGCGCGGTCGGACACGAGACCGATTTTACGATTGCCGATTTCGTCGCGGACGTGCGCGCGCCCACGCCGAGCGCGGCGGCAGAACTCGTCGTGCCGGACGCGCGCGAACTGCGCGCGGCGATTCGTCTGAACGCGCGACGACTCGCGCAAACCATCGCCGCACGCTTGGACGAGGCACGCACGCGGCTCGCCCAAAACGCGTATGCGCTGGAACGCAATTCGCCGCACACGCGCCTCGCGAATGATCGCCAACGCGTGGACGATTTGTCGCAGCGACTCGGCGTGCGCACGCGGCAGTTCATCGCGCTGCGCCGCGAGACGTTGAATGGCGCGCTGCGTCATCTCGCCGCGCTGAATCCGGACGCGACGCTCGCGCGCGGCTACGCCATCGTGCGCGAAAAGAAAACGGGGCGCGTCGTCAAAAGCGCGTCCCAGGTTTCCGGTCGTGCCGAGATTCGCGTGCGCGTGCGCGACGGCGAGTTCGAGGCGACCACGCATCCGTAAAATGCAGAAAACGGGTTTCTAGCCCGCGCCGTTTTGCGCGGGGAGTCGCAGCGTAAACGTACTGCCGCGTCCCAGTTCGCTCTCCACATGGATCGTGCCGCCATGCGCGGTCACAATCTCCTTTGCAATCGCCAGCCCCAAACCGGTGCCTCCGGCGACGCGCGCTTTATCGCCGCGATAAAAGCGTTCGAAGAGACGCGGTAAATCCTCTTGCGGAATTCCCTCACCCGTATCGGCGACTGAAATGGTGATCCATTGCTGCGGCGGCGTTTCGACAACGTGCCGCCACGCGAGGATGCTGCTTTTGGTCGCGCTCGCCCTCACAGTGGATTTTGCCGTCACCGTTACCGAGCCGCCGGGACGATTGTATTTGAGCGCATTGTCCACGAGGTTGGTGATGACTTGCTCCAGCCGCCCCGCGTCGCCAGC
>Ga0315285_10001883_pt1 | contig 22027 bp, 12 predicted proteins | sample YL17G09_36_MG_FD_203698 | JGI IMG/M metagenome (GOLD analysis project Ga0315285, IMG submission 203698) | Sediment microbial communities from Yellowstone Lake, YNP, Wyoming, USA - YL17G09_36 | ecosystem: Environmental > Aquatic > Freshwater > Lake > Sediment | place: USA: Wyoming | collected...
TGGCGGATAAATTATCCTACCAGGCAATTAAAGAGTAGCGGTGCGATTTATTGCACAATTAACACACCCCTAACCCCTCTCAAGAGGGGATTATTGTCGAATAAATTTGACCGCTACAATTCTATGGAATTCAATGTGACAATTTTTCTCAATCACCTATCTTCTAAAAAATCAATATGACATTTTGACACAAAAAAATATATTAAACCACAAAGGGCACGAAGGAGACGGAGAAAAAATGCATCGTATTTATATTAATCGTTAAATGTAGGGAACAGGCATACCTGTTCCCTACAATAAATTACTATATCAAAATGGTATATTAATTGCTTGACTTCATTTGAATCATTTCTTTTATTTTAACCACGAAAAATAATTTAATCAATTTCACGAAGAGAACGCAGAGTTCGCTGAGAAGATTCAAATTCAAATTATGATTAAACTTAATTATTATTATAGGGGACAAGAAAGTTTTTATCTGGAGGAAAGTGAATGATACGGGTATCGGGATTAACAAAGTATTTTGGAGCTTTTAAGGCGTTGGATAATGTTACCTTTACAGTTAATAAGGGGGAAATACTTGGATTCCTTGGACCGAATGGTGCAGGTAAGACAACTGCGATGCGTTTGATTACAGGATTTTATCCTGTTACAGAGGGGAAAATTACTGTAGGTGATATAGATGTTGCGGAAAATCCACTTGCGACGAAAATGAAGATTGGGTATTTGCCTGAAGGGAATCCACTCTATCAAGAAATGTATGTAAAACAGTTTTTAGAATTTGTTGCTAATATTAAAGACGTTCATAAGAAGAATAAAAAGGATGATATTTGTAGATGCATTAAAAATTGTGGATTAGAGGGAAATGAGAATAGTGTAATCAAACATTTATCAAAAGGATTTAAACAAAGAGTTGGATTGGCGCAGGCGTTAATTGGGGACCCGGAAGTATTAGTTTTAGATGAACCCACATTGGGTTTGGACCCGGCTCAGGTTATTGAGATAAGGAATTTAATTAAAGCAATGTCAGGGAAGAAAACCATTATTTTAAGTACGCATATTTTACCGGAAGTTAGTCTTGTATGTTCGAGAGTTGTTGTGATTTATCAGGGTAAAATTGTAGCGGAAGGAACTCCTGAAGATTTGTCGCCTGAAAAAGTTGATAAGAAATATATCAATGTTAAAGTCCAGGGTGATAAAGAAAGTATTGTGAAGAAGATTTCTAATTTGGTTGGTGTGGAGAAAGTCACAATTGAATCAGAAGATAAAGCAAGTAATTCTTTAAACTTGCAACTTATAACTGATAAAAGTGAGGACATTTTGAATCGAGTGGCTAAAGAAATCATAAGCAATGGATGGACACTTCTGACAATTTCACCGCAGAGTGTTTCGTTAGAAGATGTGTTTGTAAAATTAATCACAACGGAAAAAGGAGTGGAATAGAAGATGAGAAGGTTTTTATCGATATTCAAGAAGGAGATGCAGAATTATTTTCAGACACCAAGTATTTATGTGATGATGGCGATTTTCTTTGTTTTGACGGGATATTTTTATTTTAGTACGATGATTTATTTTAGCCAATTATCTGGTGCAGCATATCAATATATGCGATACGGTCAAACACCGGAATTAAATATTAATCAGATGATATTGGGTAATATTTTTGGTAATGCGGCGGTGATAATGCTTTTTGTTTTTCCGATGTTGACAATGAGGTTATTTGCGGAAGAGAAGAAATCAGGAACAGTTGAGCTTCTTTATACATATCCTTTGAAAGATTGGGAGATTATTGCGGGTAAATTTGCTTCTGCAATTTTTATTGTTCTGATAATATTAATCATTTCATTTTTTTCGATTTTATTAACGGATTATTTATATTTCACTTCACAACCTGAATACACCCCGAATATTTTTGCTTATCTGTTCAAACATTTCCCGTCAGTGGTTGAGCCCGGAGTTATTTTATCAGGATTTTTAGGATTGATTCTTCTTGCCTCTGCCTATATTTCAATCGGGATGTTTGCGTCATCAATAACTGAGAATCAAATTATTGCGGCGGTATTAACTTTTGGTGGGTTGTTATTATTTTATGTAATTGGTTTTTTAGGTGAATTGCAGGGTGGCACATTAGAGAAGTTTCTAAAAGAGGTTTCGTTTGCTAATCATTTTCAGGATTTTAGTAATGGAGTTATTGATTTGAAAAATATCGTCTACTTTTTAATCTTTTCTATTTTCTTCCAATTTATTACAGCGAGATCGTTAGAATCTAAGAGATGGAGAGGTTAGTTATGAAATCATTTCTGAGGATAATTGAATTTGTCATATTAATTGTGATTGTTGGTTTGATATTATTTGTTTCAAAGGTAGAATATAAGGGAGCGATTATCATTTCTGTATTTTTAGCTATTCTAATTAAATCATTGATGGCTTTACCTCGGAAATCAACAAGGTATGGATTTAACACAATCATATTTATAATCATATTTTTTGTTATTCTTGCTATTGTTTATAAATTAGTTGCGAATCATAATTATCGAGTGGATTTAACGGCAAATAAGGTTTTTTCACTTTCTCCCCAGACAGTAAGTGTTTTAAAGAGCTTGAATAAAAAAGTTAATGTAGCTTCATTTACCGAAAGTAAAAGTAGTTATGAGCAAGTTCGCTCACAGTATGTCTATTATACAAAAAATCTTGATTGGGAGATTTATGACCCATATCGAGAAAATATTAGGGCGAAAAGATTTGGAGAGAATATATCTCCGGGTGATTCGTATGTGTATGTTGAAGATGAGAACCATAATATAATCAAGAAAGAAAAGATTGAGGGAACTGATGAAGAGAATATTGTGAATGCGTTGATAAAAATCACAAGAGATGTTCAGAAGAAGGTTTATTTCTTAATAGGTCATGGGGAACACAAAATTAGTGATGACTATTCAATGTTTAAAAGGTTAATTGAGGATGAGGCATATAAAGTTGAAGAATTGACTCTTTCGAGGGTTGAAGAGGTTCCTACTGATTGTGAGGTTTTGGTAATTGCAGGACTAAAAATGGATTTATTTAACACAGAGTATGATGCGATTGAAAAATATCTTAACAACGGTGGAAAGTTGATGGTGTTTCTGGATACTTATCTTGAAAATAAGATGAGTTCTGAGAATGTGGCAAAGTTTTTAAAGAAATATGGTGTGGATGTGGGTGATGATATTGTAGTGGATAGTAATGTTATCGCGGCATTTGGAGGTGGTAATGAATTGACTCCCTCGATTATGAATTATGCGGAACATCCGATTACAAAAGGGTTGGGGAACATTCTGTTTATGTTGCCTGGGTGTCGGACTGTTTCTAAATTGATTCCTGTTCCTGAGGGAATAACAGTTACAGAAATAATGAAAACGTATCCATCAAGTTGGGCTGAAAAGAATTTTGATAAATTGATGAAAGAAGGGGAAATAGTTCCTGATGAGAATGAATTGAAGGGTCCGTTATCTGTAGCAGTAGCTGTAGAAAAATCTTCTGAGAAAGATAATAAGAAAATGAGAATGGTTGTAATAGGGGATTCCAATTTTGCTGAGGATAAGTACCTGAAAGAAGGAGTGTTGCAAGTTGTTGGAAAAAATTTATTGATGAATTCAATCAATTGGCTTGCGGGCGAAGAAACTTTAATTTCTATAAGACCCAATAAAGCGAATTTTACGCCATTGATGTTATCCCCATCAGATGCAGGTAAAATCTTTATTGTATTCGTTGTATTAATTCCTCTGATAATTCTTTTTGGTAGCACATTTCCACTTGTAAAAAGATATACTTTTGGGAAAGTGCTTATTACACTTATTGTAATAGTAAGATGGGTTGTATTATTTGAAGTGATACGATTCTTGTTCCAGAAGCAGATTTTATTTGTGCTTGATAAGGTAGTTAAATTTTTTATTAGTTAAATGATGAGAACCACGAATTACACAATGATAGTTCAGGATATTCATCCTGAACTTATATTGAAATGGGACATATGTCCCAACAAATCTTAGGTTCAGGATACATATCCTGAACCATCTCTGTTAAATGCACTCATAAATTATGCAATCAAGGAGTGATAGGATGAAGTTGCAGAAGACCTTAATCTTTTTAGTAATTCTTCTCGTGCTGATTGGGATTCTATATTATGATAAGTTACGAATGGGGGAAAAAACTAAAAGAGTAGAATTGGAAAAGAAAATCATTCCAATTCCACAGGAAGATATAAATAAAATAGTTATTAAAAATAATGATTTTCAGGCTGAATTGAAAAAAGAAGATAATGAATGGAAATTGGTCAAACCTATTTCAACTAAGGCTGATAATGACGCCATTTCCTCTTTGTTAACAACAATTGCAAACGGAACGAGGAAAAAAACGCTTGAGAGTGTAGCAGATAAATTAGGTGAGTTTGGATTTAGTGATAAATCGAATTATATCGAATTTGGTTCGGATAAAACTGGTTCCCCAATTAAGCTAATATTTGGGAATAAGACTCCTGTTCCTTTTGAGGTTTATGGAAGACTTAATAATGAGAGGAGTGTGTTTGTCATTGATGAAATGGTGAAGAATGCAATTAACAAAAGTGTTTATGATTTAAGGGATAAGACAATTATTGCAATCGTTCCAGAAGATGTGAAGACGATGAAATTGATTAGTTCTGCTGGAGAAATTGTATGTGAACAAGAAGAACGAGATAGAATCTGGCAAATTAAAAAACCTGCGGAATATAAAGGCGATAAGACAAAAATTGAGGATATAATCAGAAAGATAAATTCATCGAAGGTTAAAGAATTTGTAGAACCTCTCAGGGAGAAAAAAGAAGAAGCTACAGAAGTAACACAAAAACAAATTGATTTGAGTGAATATGGTTTAGATAATCCTATGATTACTGTGGAGCTGACAAAAAAAGATAATTCGCAGCATCAATTATTATTAGGGAAAATTGATGAGAAAACAAAAAATTATTATGCGAAGATTGGTGCTTCAGAACAAATATTCGAGGTAGAGGAGGGTCTTATTAATGAATTAAGTGCTGGTTTGACAAAATTAAGAGATAAGACATTATTTGATTTCGATGTGGATAAAGTTGAAAGGTTAGTTGTGAAATCTGCAAAAGGTTTAATCGATGCGAAGAAAAAAGATGAGAAGTGGTTATTAACGAGCTTGAATGATAAAGAAGTGAGAGATTACAAGATAAGCGATATGCTTTATGAGATAAAGAGATTGAAGGTTGAAGATTTTACGAATAAAAAGATAAATGAAATTGAGAACCCCGGGCTGAATCCACCGGTCGTTGAGATTCAGGTTTATTCAAGCCCATCGGAAGAAGAATCCAAAGAGAAGAAAGTAATTTCTGCCACTTTGAAAATTGGAAATATTGCACCTGATCCAAGTAAAGCCTATGCAGAATTTGATAAGATTGATGAGGTGGTGTTGTTGAATAAAGATGTGTTGGATAAATTGAATAAAAATTCAGAGGATGTTCTTGATAAGAGAATTATAAAATTTGAGCCAACTAATGTCCAGAGGTTAGATATAACGCTTAAGGATAAAGAGATAAAGTTGCAAAAAGAAGATTCAAAATGGATAATGATATCTGAAAATAATAAAAAGGCACAAACCACAAAGGTTATGGATGTCTTATGGAAATTAAAGGACTTTGAGTATATGGCTGAGTATGATAAAGAGTTAACAGATAAATTTGAAGATTACTGCACAATCACTGTTTTTGAGTCGGAAGGGAAAGAGGTGGTGGGATTGAATTTGAAAGTTAATAAAGATAATTCTGATGAGGTTATAGCGATTGTAAAAGATGAAAAATATCGTGTTGCTCCGACAATAAAAAATGATATACCACAAAATGTTGACTTTTTCTTTGATTCAAAATAGTATTTTAGTTTATTTGAAGCAATTCATTTTGAAAATCTTCAAATAATGACTTACAATTCCTTTTTCATAATTGCAAATCGTCTTGTAATTTGCATACCGAGACGTGCGTAGACGCCTTGTGCGGCTTGTTCTCCTGTCCATAAGACCCAGGCGGAATGACATCCTTTTAATCGCATCTGATAAAGTGTTTTTGCAAGTAGAACCGACCCAACTCCCTGCCCTTGAAATTCATCTATTACTCCAAATGGTCCAAAATGCTCTGCTTCATGCTGACAGTAACCAATGATTTGATTATCCTTTAGGGCAAGGAAAATGGAATCTTCTTCAAAGTTACCATAAGTTAATGCGATGAGATTTCTGCGAGCATCTTCAAGCCAGGGTTTAGGCATTTTCTGATCCATAAATTCTAAATAATCAAATAAATCACTCCGTGCATATTGTCGAATAATTACACCCTGTTTTCTTAATTCCTTTTCTTTTTCAAGAACTTTCTCTGGTATTTCAAATTTTGTAATGATTCCATCCATTGATATTGCTTCATAGTATTCTTCAAAACCGAATTTCTGAAAGAGTTTGATTCCATCCGGGTATCTTTCTTTATCAATTCCCGGAACAAAATAATTGATGGGATAAGGGGCAATTGTGATTAATTTTCTATTTCTTTTTTTGAAAAATTCTATGGCTTCTGTTAAGAGAGTTGAACCAATACCTTGATTTCTATAATCCGGATGAACTGCCATAACAATGATAAATCCACGTGCTGTGTCGATAGGCTCGGTGCTGATGGGTCTTCTATAAACGATACAAAAAATGAAGCCCACGATTTTATCATCTTTCTCAGCAATGATAAAACCTTCTTTTTCTCTGTTTATATCGAGAATAATTTTACTTTCAAAAAGATTGAGAGCGATTCCATCTAAAGGTAATGCTTTGTTCCATAGCTCAATTATTTCAGCAGTGTCTTTTCCTTCAAAATATCTTGTTTTTACCATTTGATTTTCCTCTATGAATTTTTTTGATTCCTTCAATATATAAAATGTAGGGGCGTATAGCCATACGCCCCTACACAAGATTGGTTATATCATTCAATAGTTTGAGTAATATTTTATATATAATACGAAAATGGATTTTTTTTAATAGGCATAATATTATGTAAAGACCAGAGAATGTTTTGTCTTCATAGAAGTAAAAATTTCGTTGAAGATGATTGCCAGCGCTCCCATTAAAACAGAGTCTTTCCCAAAGTCCGAATAAAGAATTTTAACGTCGGAGTGAGTTGAGGCGTGATTTTTATTGAATGAATCGATTAGAACATTATGGAAATTCTTATCGATGGTGTAGACACAGCCTCCGATAATAACGGCTCCCGGGTCAAATAAATCAACTGCATTGGCGATGATTTTTCCCACTTCCTTTGCAATAAGATTTTGAATTCGAATAGCAATCTCGTCATTTTTTTTAGCCAGATTAAGTAGTTTTGTAAACGTGATAGAGCCTTCTACTTTTTTATAAAAGGAATTAAAAGGTCTTTTTGATAAAAGATTTTGGAGCATAAAATTGATGGATTGATGAATTTCGCCTGCTTGCCAGTTATTACCATGAAAAATCTCATTATTGATTATTATGCCACAACCGATTCCGATTAAATTATATTTGTATTTTTCATCCAGAGATTCGTGAATCAGAATGTAGATGAGAGTATCAGTATTTAATCTCTGATTGAAGTAAAGTTCTCCCAGGGCTGATGCATTGGCGTCATTTTCAATATAGACTGGGATGGTGAATTCTTCGGAAAGTTGCTTCGTGATAGGAATATTTTTCCATTTGAAATATTCGTTATAGATAATCTCTCCTTCATCAAAATTGATAATACCTGGTGCTGAGATGCCGATACCCAGGACTTTATCTTTTTTATCATTATGTTTTAGAAGGATTTTTGATATAGTTTTTTTCAGGTCTGGAAGAGGATTCATTTTGTCAGTAAATGGATAGGAATATTTACTAATAATAGTTCCATTTAAATCGGCAAATATTCCTTGAATTTTTGTTAAATTGATTTCTATTCCAATGACAAAATTATTAGAACCATTGATCTGGAGAAGAATTGGCTTTCGTCCACCTGCCGATGTAGATTCTCCTTGTGAGACTTCTTTAACGAGCCCTTTTCCCAGAAGATCGTTCAGGATGTATGTGACAGTGGCAGGACTCATATTAGTAAGTTTGGCAATTTCGGCTCTGGAAATGAAGGAGTGATCCTTTATAATTCCAAGAACAAGAGAGCGGTTTAACCTTGCAGAACTTTTTGTATTGAATTTATGCAGGTATTTTAGGGATCTCTTATCCATATAATTTTTATTTATAAATAAAGTATAAAATTTAAAACTGCCATATTCAAAAAATTAATTCAATAAAAAAATTAATTTTCATATATGAGATAATAAGAAAAGACCTGTGTCATAAAGAACAGGTCTTTTCTCTTGCACCAAAAATCCCTTGCCTTTGGATTAGTGCATCTGGGATAAAAAATTTATCAGACATCCAAGTAGAAGTTAGAGTTACTAATCCGCTTCCACTGGTAGGATTGATGTCGAAAGGTGAGTTGATAGAAGCTTGATAGGTAAAGGTAGCCATATAAGGTCCATTTTCTCTACCCTCACCACTTGTTGTATCCCAACCAACTCCACTAACAGCTAAACTTCCGTTCTCAATAGATTGGGAAAAGAGAAGAGATGAGAGTAAAAAGATTACTACTAAGATAAGAGTTTTTTGAAACATAATAAATGACCCTCCTTTTCTTTTTTTATATTTATTCAATGAATTAACTAACTAATAATTTATCTCAAGTCAAGTATTTTTTTATTCTTTGAAATTTATTTTTGTAAGTGATTGTTTAAAAACACATTTTGGTTTACAAGGATGAGATTGCCACGCTCACTTCGTTCGCTCGCAATGACACATCAGAAGTGTCTTTGCGAGGAGGCTTTAGCCGACGAAGCAATCTCGTTTTTCTACTTTTTAAACAATCACTTTGTAGTTATAAGTAGGACAGGATGAAAGAAATGTATTAGTAAGACGGGGAAAGGATATTTTTATAGCCCAATATTCTTCTTTATAACGTTAATTCCTGCTCGGAGCTTTGCAAAAAGGTCTGAGGGACTTTTTATTGAAATGAGTTCTTTAAGAATATATTTTGGTCTCAAGTAAAAGGAGTTCATAGCATATTTTTGGTATTTAACAAGTTGCTCTGGTGTCATAGTTTCTGTCCGAATTACAGCTGAACCTTCTTCTTCATAGTCATCCCAGTTATCTGAAATGAGAAGATTATTGTTTTTAGCGTATTCATAGAATTCAGTGCCGGGGAAGGGCGTTGCTATATGGAAATTAACGTAATCGGGATTAATTTGTTTTGCGAATCGAATTGTTTCTTTAATGGTTTCTTCTGTTTCACCTGGAAGTCCGATGATAAAATAAGCGAGAGATATAATGCCTGCCTGACGAGTTAGTTTTATTGCTTTGATTGAGTCTTCAAGCTTAATGTTCTTTTTTGCATTATTAAGAATAGATTGATCAGCGGATTCAACACCGTAAGAAATTAATTCACAGCCTGCCTTTTTCATCAGCTTTAGCATTTCAATATCAACACTATCGACACGCGAGTTACAAATCCATCGGAACTTTAGATTATCTTTAATAATTTCATTTATAAGGGCAATAGTCCAATCTCTTTTCAAGGTAAGTGCATCTGTCATAAAAACAATATTTCGAATATTGAACTTAGAGATAACTTCTTTTATTTCTGCGATTACATTCGGGGGTGTTCTAAAGCGTGGTTTGGCTCCCCAGACTTTTCCAGCTCGACAGAAGGTGCATTTGTATGGGCAACCTCGACCGGGTATAATGGTGACAAAAGGTTTTCGATTAAAAAAGGGCATAATATACTTTTCATTAGGAAGAAGTTCACGTGCAGGGAAGGGAAATGAGTCGAGGTCAGGATAGATTTCTCTCGGTGTAGTGCTAATAATTTCATTATTTGATTTAAAGGCTAATCCGTTTATTTGTTTTAATTGATCCGATGCATAAGAGACTAAGTTCTGAGAGTCAAAAACAGTATTTTTTTCTGCTTTAAGAGTGTTTAATAAAAGGAGGAGTTCTTTAAGAGTCAATTCCGCTTCACCAATTAATATGAAATCTGCTTCACTTTGTTTTAATGAGTCTTCAGGTAAAACTGTGGTATGTGTCCCTGTAAATCCAATTATGGCGTTAGAAACTTTTTTTATTTCGGAGACTATTTTTTTATCATTATTAAAAGTTGGGGTTGAAGTATGAGCAATGATAAGATCAAAATTTTCTTTTCGAATTAATTCAAGTAGAGAATGCAAAGGGATAGGAGTAGCCATTGCATCGATAATTTTTGCTTTATGTCCTAATTGAATAGCAATGGCGGCAAGATAAGCGAGACCTGTTTGGGGCCATAGTTCCCCTGCGACACTTTTTCTTCCGCATCTTCCGATTTCCTTCATAAATATTTCATTTTTGAGGGAGGGAGGATTCAGGAATAAGACATTCATTTATTTTGTCCTCTTTGAAATCATATCCGCAATTAATCCTATTACTATGACTTGAATAGAGGCAATAGCAAAAACTGCCACAGTCCCGTCCATTATTCTCTCCAGATATTTTGCACTATAAATTAGAACACTGATGGATATTAATGCAAGTAAGATACTTAACGGTAGGCATACTTTGAGAGGATTGAAATACATTATTGTTCTTAAGATTGTGAAAATAAAATTCTTTGTATCTCTAATAGGTCTAATCTTAGATTTGCCAATCCTTTTATGATAATCAATGGGAACAAACTCTATGTCAAGTCCATCACAAAGATAGGCAAGGGTAATGGTTGTTGTTAAAGAATAACCATTTGGAATAAGATGGAGGTATTGTTCAATACTTTTTCGTGTAAAGGCACGTAAGCCGGAATTCAAATCAGGGATTTTGGATTCGGAGAGGTAATTAGCTAATTTTGAGAGGATAAATTTAGCAGGTCGTCTAAAGAAAGGTATTTTTGCATCTTTCCCTATTCGAGCACCAATAACCATATCACAACTATCAAGTTTATTCAGTAGTTTAGGTATGGCATCAGGCGGATATGTTCCATCCGCATCAATTATGGCAATTAAATCGCCATCCGTGTGTCTGATCCCTTTTTTAATTGCCGAGCCATAACCTCTGTTTGTAGTATTCCGAATGACGTTATCAACGAGGTCTTTTACTTTTTCATATGAGTTATCTGTAGACCCATCATCCACAATTGTAATCTTGAATTTGAAGTTTGTATGAGCCAGGGAATTTTTAATTTCTTGTATTATCTTTGGGGCAGACTCTTCTTCATTATAAATTGGGACTATGATATCTACTGTTTTCATTGAAATAATCGTTAAAGGTTTATTTAATAAGATATTGGTTTAAATAAGAGTTTAAAGAATAAATAAGTGTCAATAAATTTATTTGAATGATTGTGCATTAGAACAATTGTATTCTGATGTTTTTGAAGCTTTATCAATAAATAAGCGAGGTCAGCTTGGGATAATGCTGACCTCTTAGAGGAGAGAGAAAAAGCTTAATATAAGGGGTATATTAAGCAAATTCTTTATATTAATGTTAAAACAAATAATATGTAATATATATTACATTATTATATTTTCCATTCTTGTAATTGAAATTAACCATATAAAAATCCTAACAATCAATTGTTTTTTTGCGATTTATTAGTAAAGTATTGTTTTTGTTTATATAGTCAGGTCATTTAATACAAATTGACAAATAAATTTAATTGTTTTAGAAAATTTATTTGTTATTCTTTTGATAATAATTTTGGATAATCAATTAAGTGTTAATATGAATAAAAAGGAGATGTTTTTATGGAAGTAGGGGAAAGGTATAGATGTAAGAAATGCAATTCTGAAATGGAAGTCACAAAGGTGGGCAAAAGTATACCTATGTGTTGTGGTAAAGAAATGCAAAAGGTTTCAAAAATAAAGAGTAATCCAATTAAAATAACAATGAGCAAGGATTTTGAGCAGTTTAAGAAGAATTTATTAGACTCTGTTGTCTTTGGAAAAGATACTTTTTTTAAGGAAACTATTCTAAAAGGTGAATTCTCAGAAGTAGAACTTATTTGTCTTCACAATGGACAGGTTACACCCGAACATACACACAAAGATTTAGAACATATTTTATTGGTATTAGATGGAGAAGGGCAGATTAGGTATTCGGATGAAAAATATGCTGTAAAAATTGGTGATGTTATCTTAGTTCCTATAGGGGAAAAGCACAGCTTGATTAGTGGACCGGATTCTCAGTTTATTGTGGCTTCTTTCAATTTTATGAAAGCTTACTCATAATGAAAAAAATTTAGACAGGTTTTACATGATATGAAGGATATACAGGATAATATTTTAAGAATGTTTATTCTTGTTCATCCTGTCTAAAGTATTTTTTTCTTCTGGGTAGATTTTTTTGTCTGTCCCCCTTTTCCCAAGCTCCCACCTTCCGCCTTAATCCTCTCTTAATAGGGGAGAGGGAAAGGCGAGAGAGTATATTCATCCTTTTTCAATTATTTATTATTCCTCTTTTTCCTCATTGTCTTTGTCCATTTTTTCATCCTCGTCCATTTCGCTTAGATCAATGTATTTATCTTCCTCCTCCTCTAAGATACTTTCTTCTTCGGCTTCTTTAACTTCTTCTTGTTCTTCGACAAGTCCCTCAATCGGCTGAACATCGATATTTCTATATGCTGGGATGCCCGTTCCAGCAGGGATTAAGTGTCCCATAATAACATTTTCTTTTAGTCCGCGTAGATAATCAATTTTTCCTCTTACAGCTGCGTCTGTTAAAACTCTTGTTGTTTCCTGGAAAGAAGCTGCAGAGATAAAAGATTCCGTTTCAAGAGACGCCTTTGTTATTCCCAGAAGTTTTGTCTCGGCTTTGGCAGGTTCACCACCCAATTGCATTACTCTTTCATTTTCCTCTTGAAATACCCACTTATCAACCTGTTGACCCACTAAGAATCGCGTATCGCCAACTTCTGTAACAACGACTTTTTTCAACATTTGTCGGATGATACACTCGATATGTTTGTCATTAATGTTAACACCTTGTAATCGATACACTTGCTGAACTTCACTTAAAAGGAATTCTTGCACTGCCTTTTCGCCTTTTATTCTGAGTATATCATGTGGATTAACTGACCCATCAGTAATCTGTTCGCCTGCCACAACTTTATCACCATCTCTGACATTGATATGTCTAGTAGATGGGATAATAAATTGGCTTTTTTGCTTACCGTCATCTCCTAAGATGATAGAACGCTTTGCGCCCTTCGTTGTTCCCTCGAATTTAATGCTACCGGAGATTTCAGCAATGAAGGCACAATCCTTTGGTTTTCTTGCTTCGACTAATTCCGCAACTCTTGGTAGACCTCCTGTAATGTCTTTTGCACGGCTGACTTCTCGGGGAATTCTTGCCAGAACAACACCAGCTTTAACGGAGACACCATCCTCGATTCCCTTGACAAGATAAGCTCCCGCTGGAAGTGCATAAGATGCCTCTTTATCTTTAATTTTTACTACAATTCTTGGATGTAGTTCTTCTTTATGCTCGATAATTACTCTTTGAATCCTATTAATCTGTGGGTCAATTTCTTCTCGATAAGTAGAATTAATAATGATGTCCTGGAAATGTAGTTTTCCAGCAAACTCAGCAAGAATAGGAATATTGTGTGGATCCCACTCTGCAATCCTTTTGCCTTCTTCAACCAGTTCTCCATCTTTTACAAGAATTTTAGCTCCGTAAGGGATATTTGGTAATTGTTGTATCTCAACACCATCTTTTTCGAGGATAATTAACCCCGCTTTTGCTATGGAGACAGTCTCATCATAATGATTTTTTATGGGTGGAACTTTAAATTTGTATTTGACAGCACCTTGTTCTCTTGCTTGATACCAACCTTCGAGCTGGATGCTTGAAGTACCTCCGATATGGAATGTCCGTAGTGTAAGTTGTGTTCCAGGCTCACCGATAGACTGAGCTGCGATGACCCCTACAGCTTCTCCAATATCAACCGGTTTGCCGTTAGCAAGATTTCTTCCATAGCATAAACCGCATACTCCTCTTTTTGCTTCGCAGGTAAGAACTGAGCGTATTGACATTTTGGTAATACCTACGTCTTCGACAATTTGAGCCGTGTCTTCATCAATAAGCTGATTTTTTCTAATAATGATTTTACCCGTTTCAGGATGTTTAACATCATCAAGAGAAACTCGACCAAGAATTCTATCCCCTAAAGACTCCAGGGTTTTTGTCCCCTGAAATGTAATTTCACTAATTGGTTCAACATCTATTCCTTTAATCGTTTTACAGTCATGTTCTGTTACAATAAGGTCTTGAGCAACATCAACAAGCCTTCTTGTGAGATAACCAGCATCTGCAGTTTTAAGGGCTGTATCCGCAAGACCTTTTCTTGCACCGTGTGTAGAGATAAAATATTCAAGCACAGTTAAACCTTCTCTAAAATTTGATGCTATTGGTGATTCGATGATTTCTCCCATTCCACCGGTGATCTTCTTCAAAGGTTTTGCCATTAATCCTCGCATCCCGGCTAATTGTCTAATCTGCTGTGTACTACCTCTTGAGCCTGAGAATGCCATCATAAATATAGGATTGAATCCATCTCTATCTTTCTCAATATCTTTTAGCATTTCATCTGCAATCTGGTCTGTGACATGAGTCCAGATGTCAATCACTTTGTTGTATCGTTCATAATCTGTGATAATACCTTTATTATACTGGTTCTGGACCTTTTCGACAGCGGATTTTGCGTTATCGATAAGTTTTTCTTTAACAGCAGGAATCCTCAAATCATCTACGCAAATCGATATTCCACCTGATTTTGCATATTCATAACCTATATTTTTGATTTTATCAAGAATATCTGCGGTTTTTTCTGGACCACAGATTCTATGAGCTTCTGCCACAATAGCTGTAAGTGTTTTCTTTGTTTGAACTTTATTAGTGAATTGAGGGAATTGTTCCTCATCAAAGAAGTTTATTTCTTTTGGTAAAACTGTACTAAAAATTACACGACCGACAGTTGTTGCAATTTTTTTATTTAACAAGGGGATCCTGACTGTTATTTTTGCATGGATATCAACCACGTGATTATTATAAGCGATTAAGACCTCATCAGGATTTCCAAAGCTCATACCTTCGCCCTTAACGCCTTCTTTGAGTTTTGTAAGATAATAACATCCTAAAACTATATCCTGCGAAGGTGTTGCGATAGGCTTCCCATTAGCAGGTGCAAGAATGTTGTTATGAGCAAGTGATATCATCAATGCCTCAATCTTTGCTTCATTTGAAAGAGGAATATGAACAGCCATCTGGTCACCATCAAAGTCAGCGTTAAATGCCGCACAAGATAGAGGATGTAACTTTATGGCTTTGCCTTCAACAAGAACAGGCATAAAAGCCTGAACGCCTAATCTATGTAATGTTGGAGCGCGGTTCAGCAAAACAGGATGGTCTTTAATGATATCTTCGAGGATATCGTAGACAATAGAGTCTTCCTTTTCCATAAGTTTTTTGGCACTTTTTATTGTATTAACAATTGCTCTTTTTTCAAGTTCTCTTATAACGAATGGTTCAAATAAATCTAACGCCATCTTTTTAGGAAGACCGCATTGATTAAACTTTAATTCCGGTCCAGCTACAATAACGGAACGTCCTGAATAATCAACTCTCTTTCCAAGAAGATTCTGACGGAATCGCCCTTGTTTCCCTTTGAGCATATCACTCAATGATTTCAAAGGTCGATTGTTATGTCCTCTGGTTGGTTTTCCTCTTTTGCTATTGTCAAAAAGTGCGTCAACCGCTTCCTGAAGCATTCTTTTTTCATTTCTCAAGATGACGTCAGGGGCTTTAAGTTCAGTGAGTTTTTTTAGACGGTTGTTTCTATTAATGACACGTCTATAAAGGTCATTTAGATCGGATGTTGCGAATCTGCCACCGTCAAGATGAACAAGGGGTCTTAAATCCGGTGGGATAACAGGGATAACAGTAAGAATCATCCATTCTGGTCTATTTCCAGAACCTCTAAAGGATTCCACGACTTTCAATCTTTTAATGATTTTATTTCTCTTTTGGGAAGAAGAGGTTTGTCTCATTTCTCTTGATAGTCTGGCAGCGAGTTGATCGAGGTCGAGTTCAGCAAGCAGATATCTAATAGCTTCGGCTCCAGTTTTAATTCCAAGTTGCTCACCATATTTCTCTTTGTATTTTCTCATATCTTCTTCAGCAATGATCTGCATCTTCCTGAGAGGGCAGTTTTTGGGTGAAATTATAACAATGTAATCCTGGAAATAAATGATTCGACCAAGGTCTTTTACACCAAGATCAAGAAGTGTCCCTATTCTACTGGGGGAGCCTTTATAGAACCAGATATGCGAGACAGGTGCGGCAAGTTTAATATGACCAAGACGCGTTCTACGGACTTTGGATTGAATAACTTCAACACCGCATCGATCGCAGACAATACCTTTGTATTTGATACGTTTGTATTTTCCGCAGTTACATTCCCAATCTTTAGTCGGACCAAATATTCGTTCGCAAAAGAGCCCATCCTTTTCGGGTTTAAAGGTTCTATAATTAATAGTTTCGGGTTTCTTTACCTCACCGAAGGCGCATTTTTCTTGTTCTTCTTTAGATTTTCCACATTTGCAGTTGCCCTTTTTATCAGTTTGTCTACAATGGCGTCTTGACCACTGTAGAATCATTTCAGGGGAAGCAATACTGATTTTAATTGCTTCGATACTATTAATATCAATTTCGTCCGTATCAAGCTCTGTTCCCAAAAGAAAAGATTTGGCTTGATGAGTTGAATAGCTTCTTAACATAATTATAAAAAGCCTCCCAAATTATTTTGCTATAGGGCGACATTTATGTCGCATATTTTAATGAGATTAATCTTGTGTTACAGAAGATTAATTATTTTCGCTTGATTCGTAACCTTCCTTTTCGTGTTCGAAACCTTCTACAGTTTCCTTATATTCTTCTTTTTCGAGTCCTTCGGTGAACCCTTCAGTTTCTTCAGCTTCTTCTACCAATTCTCCTTCACTCCCTTCTTCAACCTCTTCATCGAAATAGTCCATTCCTTCAGCTATAGTGGCATAAATCTTGCTTTTTAATTTTTCTCGTTCGTTTTCAGCAGATTCAAGCCCTTCAGAATCGAGTAGCTCCATTCCAAGCCCTAATCCCTGAAGCTCTTTGATAAGAACGTTGAAAGATTCCGGGATTCCGGGTGATAAGATATTTTCACCTTTAACTATTGACTCATAAATTTTAGTTCTTCCTGTGACATCGTCGGATTTAACGGTTAATAATTCCTGAAGGGTATAAGCAGTTCCGTAGGCTTCGAGTGCCCAGACCTCCATTTCACCGAATCTTTGACCACCGGATTGTGCCTTTCCACCAAGGGGTTGTTGTGTAACAAGGGAATAAGGACCAATCGCTCGAGCATGAATTTTGTCGTCAACAAGGTGTGCAAGTTTCATCATATAGATATAACCAACTGTAATCTTCTGATCAAAGGGTTCACCGGTGAGACCATCATAGAGAACTGTTTGTCCAGATTCAGGTAAACTTGCTTTTCTTAAAAGGTCTTTAATATCTTTTTCTGTTGCACCGGCGAACACCGGAGTTGCAACTTTCAAACCGAGTGCCGTGGCAGCCCAGCCCAAGTGGGTTTCTAAGATTTGACCGACATTCATCCTTGATGGAACACCAAGGGGATTAAGAACGATTTCCACAGGAGTTCCATCTTCTAAGAAAGGCATATCTTCTTCTGGTAGAATCTTTGCGATAACGCCTTTATTCCCATGGCGTCCAGCTACTTTGTCACCGACGGCGATTTTCCTCTTTTTTGCAATGTAGACTTTTACAAGTTTAATAACACCGGGTGATAATTCATCTCCTGTTTTAATTCTATCAATCTTATTTTTCATATCCTCTACATATTCACGTTCTTTCAGGACTGTTTCTTGATAGAGGGCTTTAATATCTTTTCCTGCTTTCCCTTCGATGGGAAGCATACCTGCATCAAGGGAAGTTTTAACGTAGATAAGGACTTTTTCAGTAATTTTGCCCTCGGGTTTTTTCAGGACGGCTCCCGTTTCAAAATTTATTATTTCTTTATTACACTTTTCTAAGAGTTTCTCGAGCTCACTATCAAATTTGCTCCAGAGTTCTTTAGACTTCTTGTCCTTATCCGCAGTCACTTGAGCTATGCGAGCTTTATCTTCTTTATCTACTTTAGCTCCCCTTTCTTTTCTTGAGAAGACTTTTATGTCTACAACAGTTCCGTAAATTCCCGGAGCAGCCTTCAATGAGGCATCTCTAACATCACCGGCTTTTTCGCCAAAGATTGCCCTGAGAAGTTTCTCTTCACTGGTTAATTCTGATTCACCCTTAGGGGTTACTTTACCAACGAGAATATCGCCCGGTTTGGCTTCAGCACCAATAAAAATGATTCCATCATCATTTAGTTTTTTTAAGGCATCCTCACTCACATTTGGAATATCTCTTGTAATTTCTTCTTTACCTAATTTTGTGTCTCGTGCATCAATCTCAAGTTCTTCAATATGAATAGAGGTGAATGTGTCTTCCTTAATCAATCTTTCGCTAATTAAGATGGCATCTTCGAAATTATATCCACCCCAGGGCATAAATGCTACAAGGATGTTTCTTCCCAGAGCGAGTTCTCCTTTATCTGTAGCAGGACCATCAGCAATAATTTGACCTGCTTTGACTTTTTCACCAGCTTTAACAATGGGTTTTTGATTAATGCAGGTGTTTTGGTTGGAGCGAATGAACTTTTTTAAGGAGTAGGCATCATCATTAATCACGATCTCTGTTGAAGTAATTGATGTTACGTTACCACCATTTTGTGCAATAACTGTAACGCCAGAATCTCTGGCTGTTTTATATTCAATTCCTGTTCCAATAATAGGGGCTTCTGTATATAAGAGAGGCACAGCTTGACGTTGCATATTCGAACCCATTAAGGCTCTGTTTGCATCGTCATGTTCAAGGAAAGGAATTAAGGAAGCGGAAACACTCACAAGCTGTTTAGGAGAGACATCGATGTAGTGGACATCGGATGCATAGACTTTTGGGAAGTCGCCTCTATGTCTGGTGGAAATGAAATCTTCTGCTATTTCACCCTTCTCGTTAATGAGGACGTTCGCTTGAGCAATAATAAATTCATCTTCCACATCAGCTGTTAACCATTCTATTAGAGGTTTATGATTACCTTTTTCATCGGTGTAATCTAATACCTTGCCATTTTTAACTTTTCTATAGGGTGTTTCTATAAAACCGTATTTGTTAATTCGTGCATAGGTACATAAGGAAGAAATCAACCCGATGTTTGGACCTTCCGGAGTTTCGATAGGGCAAATTCTTCCATAGTGTGTATGGTGAACATCACGAACTTCAAATCCTGCCCGTTCACGACTTAATCCTCCCGGACCGAGTGCGCTTAGTCTTCTTTTATGGGTTAATTCAGCGAGGGGATTTGTTTGATCCATAAATTGAGAGAGTTGGCTTCTCCCGAAGAAATCTTTAATAACGGTTGTAACGGGTTTTGCGTTAATTAGATTATGTGGGAGGGTGTGTTCAAGGTCGAGTATAGTCATCCTTTCCCGGCCGATTTTTTCCATTTCGGCGAGACCAACTCTAATTTGGTTTTGGAGTAACTCACCGACTGAACGAACCCTTCTATTCCCGAGATGGTCAATATCATCAACCGCTTCTCTTCCTTTGAACAAGGTAACGAGCCTTTTCATTACGTGGATAATATCTTCTTTCGTTAAGGTGCGATGGGTTTCTGGGTCAAGATTCATTCCGAATTTTTTGTTAATTTTGTATCGACCCACTTCGCCGAGGTCATATCGTTTAGGATTAAAAAACAGGTTATCAAGGAGGATTTTACCGCTTGCAAGAGTGGGAGGATTGCCCGGTCTTAGTCTTCTGTAAATTTCGATGAGGGCTTCTTCACGAGTTTTAATTTTATCTTTATCCAGTGTACATAATATCGGATCGTTTTCATATCCTTCGTCAACTTTAAGCAGAGAGATTTTTTTAATGCCAATGGCGTTAAACTTGGCGAGTGATTGGGAGGTTATTTTTTCACGGGCTTCAGCGATGACTTCACCGGTTTCCATATCAACAACATCTCTGGCAATAATTTTACCGAGGAGTCCTTTTTCCTCATTCTTTTCGACAATAGCAATATTTTTAACTTCAGCTTTAATAAGAGCCTTGATTAAGTTTTTAGTAATTTTTGTTCCCTTTTTGGCTATAATTTTTTCTGTTTTAGGATTGATGACATCTTCTGAGAGGATGCTTCCAATATTTTCTTCGAGTTTAGAGATTTTGACTTTGTTTTTTCCGAGACCGCTGATGTCAATGTCTTCAGTTTCGAAGAAGGTTTCGAGAATTTCCTCATCACTTGAACATCCAAATGCTCTTAAAAAAGCGGTGGCAGGTAATTTTCTTTTTCGATCAATCATCACGTGCATTGTATTGTAAATATCTATTTCGAATTCTACCCAGGCACCGCGATAGGGAATAATCCTTGACTGAAATATATTCCTGCCATTGGGATGAGTTTCTTCAGAAAAGGTTATGCCGGGTGAGCGATGTAATTGGCTGACAATGACCCTCTCAGCACCATTAATTATAAATGTTCCCTGCTCAGTCATCAAGGGGATTTCACACATATAAATTTCTTGTTCTTTAATGTCTTTAATATTTATAATACCGGATTCAGGATTAACTTCTCTCACAATTAGTTGAACCTTAACTTTTAAAGGAGCTGCATAGGTCATAGTGCGGTCGATGCATTCTTGGACATCATATTTTGGTTTGCCGAGAGTATATTCTTTAAACTCAAGAGTTGATGGATTGCCGGGAATTGTTATTGGAAAGACGCCAAAAAAGGCGGATTGTAAACCTTTATCTTGTCTACTATCTGGTGTAACATCAGCCTGTAGAAATTCGTTATAGGATTGTTTTTGTGTTTCTAATAAGTAAGGCATTTCTATGACGTCTGGGATTTTAGAAAAAGTGATTTTCCCTCCGTCTTCTTGACTAATTTTAGGCATAAAAATACCTCCAATATTTTTGAAGACAGTAGATTTTATCTTTCTTGAATGGAATACACCTTAAGCTTTATCTAAAAGAAATTATCACTGATGAAAATCCGTGTCAACAAAAATCATACCATTTTTTAAAAAAAATGTTGATGTTAAAAATAAATGTTAACCCATTTATTTTCAATTTATTTTGTTAATTAAGTGTAAAACTTATTTGCATTTTATATCATAATCTTGGTTGAAAGAAAAATATTTTATATGTGGTTTTCTACAGGATTGCTTTGGTATCCTTTGATTCCATAACTTTTATATTGATATAAATCTTTTTTTTTATAAAGGTTATTTTGCATTTTAAAATTTTTTAGAGTCTCAGTTAAATTATGAAGATGAGAAGAATAGTCGGATTATTTTTTATCTTTCTTTTTTTAAGTGTTTTATTATTTTCAGCTGATAAAGTCATAGCTATCCTGATTAATGGAAAAAAAGTTTTTGATTTGCCCGTGATGACACTCGGTCAGAAAAAATATGTTTCTCTGAATGATCTTGTTGCTTTCTTTAAACAGGAGCTTAAAGGCGAATTAATTAATTGGGAACCGAAGGTCGGGCGGTTAGAATTACAGGTTGACTCTCGTAAATTTTCTTTGTTTCTGAATAGGAATGTTGTTTTAGTTGATGATTTTTTGTTGGATTTAGAATCATCTATTATTTTAGTTCAGGGAGAGATATTTATACCAGAGGGTTTTATTTATATATTGGATTATTTCAATGATAGCTTCGATACTGATGTAGAGCGGAAAGAAACTATATCAAATGTTTTAGAGACAGAAGAGAAGAGACCTACTCCTACTGAGATAAAAGAGGCACCTTCAAAACCAGAAACTGTTGCGATATCAGAAAAGAAATTTGAT
>Ga0315285_10001884_pt1 | contig 22022 bp, 19 predicted proteins | sample YL17G09_36_MG_FD_203698 | JGI IMG/M metagenome (GOLD analysis project Ga0315285, IMG submission 203698) | Sediment microbial communities from Yellowstone Lake, YNP, Wyoming, USA - YL17G09_36 | ecosystem: Environmental > Aquatic > Freshwater > Lake > Sediment | place: USA: Wyoming | collected...
ATCGTTCAGGAAATCCCGACCAGTAAGACGCTGAAGTTTTACGAAGGCTTGAAGGAAGGAAAAGTGTACGCCACCAAATGCAAAGACTGCGAGAAAGTCTATTTTCCGCCAATGGTCGACTGCCCTGAATGCTTGACGACCGGGTTGGATTGGATTGAACTCAGCAGCGATGCAGAGATAGAAACGTTCACACACGTGGTGATCAGACCCACAACCTTCCAACAGCACAAACCCTACACAGTGGCGATAGGCAGACTGAAGGAAGAGGTCAAAGTGCTTGCGTGGCTGACGGGTTTCAAACTGTCAGAAGTCAAAGTAGGAATGAAAGCCAAACTCGTCGCAAGAGCGACTCCTGAAGGAAACGCCACTTACGAATTCACACGACCATGAGAGCGCGCGCTATTACTGGATTACCAGTACTGCGAAGTTGTAGCTTTGATTGTATGTTGTCGATCCCAGGTAACGTGCTGCATAGACGTACGTGCCCTTCGGCATGCTTGGAACCGTTAGTTGCAAACTAAAGATTCCGTCATCATTCGTGGCGACGGAGGTTATGAAACTCCAAGAACCTGCTAATGGACGCTCATATAACTTGATGGTCTGTTTTGTCAGAGACCTGGAATATTCATCTAGGAGAACGCCTTTGATGGTTATAGTTTGGCCGATGGTACAGGGGTTGGGATTGATGTTGAAGAACACCATAGTCGTGGTCGGTTGAGCGCTGGCGCTCGAAATGAACTGATAGCGAAATTCTCGTGTAATGTCAAGGTAGATTCCTGTTATCCCTTTCTTTGAGACAGCATAAACTAATCCCTGATACAAGGGAATAATCGGAGAATCTTTTACCATCAGATCCTGAATCTGACTGTAGAGGGCACTTCGCACGCTTAAACTTGCGTTTCCCCGAGCGGATTCTACAAGCAAATCCATTTGAGGGTTGGCATAGTTGATGTGGAGCCATTTTCCGCCTGTTGAATCTACAAATGGGTAGGTGTTGCCATCCGGGTCTATGTAGTCAGGCCACCATCCCATGATAAATGCTTGCATCGTTTCCATGTTTCGGGCACTTTGGTACGATGGCCAATCCAGACTTTGAAGGTTAACAGTCATGACGCCGCTTGCCTCTATGGACGACTTGAGAACCTGTGCTTGTTGAGCGCTCTGTGAATAGTGACCTGATGTTTCATACCAAAGGTCAAACGTCAACTTGTTAGTAGCGTTGTAGCCGAATGCCGCCAGCAATTTCCGTGTTCGAACGTAGTTAGGGTCTCCGAGACTTTGAAACACGTCCTTATGACCGAACATGTCGACAGGTATTAGGCTATAGAGGTTCATAGCCTGTCCTTGAAAGACAGTGTTTACAAGCGCGGTTCTGTTTATCGCAGCTCCCACAGCTTGTCTAATTTTGGTTTCATTGAATGGCGCGTACTTTTCTTGGAAGCACAGATATTGGATGAATGCACCTGTTCCCTGCCAAACCTTTAGGTCCGAGTTGGTTTTCAAAGTGTTAATATCGGTTACGCTGAATTGTCGATAAGCTATATCAACCTGTCCTGTGGTAATGGCCCATGCGAGACCCCCTGAATCTGCATAGAACTGTATTATTATGTTCTTGGTTTTCGGGAGGCCTGAACTGGCGTTCCAATAGTTGGGGTTCGCTTGAAGCGTCATTTGTGTGTCTTTTCCTTCGACTCTGGTCCAGTTTACGAGGGTATATGGACCTAAGCCCATGGGATTGCTTGCTCTCGCGTTTCCTTCAGCATAGAGTATTGTGTCAGTGGTGTAGTTCCATGAGATCCCATGCATCAATGCATACTTCGGGTCAACCATGACACATTCTTGGCCAGCTATGAGAGATAAGAACGGTGCGAAGGGGGTTGTCAAGTCGAATCTTACAGTGCAGGTATCGACCACAGTGACGTCCTGAATTATGTCTCCGAATCCTATTGCAACGAACGCGCCGTTGGGATCTGCCATGCCGATGTCGCGGTCGAATGTATATTTGACGTGGGTGGCGTTGAACACTGTTCCGTCATCGTATTTGACGCCTTGTCTCAGACTGAAAGTATATTGCAATCCGTCGGATGAAACACTCCAGTTTGTGGCCAAATCTGGAATTATGTTGGGAGGACCAGTTGTTACAGGTTGATAGTCCACGAGCCCTGAGCCCAGAGCTCTGATTATTTCCTGTCCGAAATAGTCGTAAGCATTGGCAGGATCCAAGGAACTTGCTACACTGTCAGTTGTACCCAACGTCAGTGTTTGACTGGTTTCCTGGTTGCTTACTTCGTATGGCAAGCTGGGTTGGTTTCCGAGAACCGTTGTATTTTCGAGAAAGAGGGGCTGAAACGATTTCACACTAAAACTAAGAAGGAAGACAAACAAGAGTAAATACGTCAATACTCTAACGAATTTCACTTTCCTATCCCCTGTCCAATTCAACTATTAGGGTTCCCCGAAGCATAAAGTTTGTGGAAGTATGTTCTATGTCACTTAGCGCGCGCTAGTCAACACTTGCATGCGCTAACGTAGCTCTTTGGCTGTCAGTTCTACGGCTTGTCTACTGTTGTACCGTGGTCTCCAACCTGTGTTGAGCAGTTTGTCGATTGATAGTTGCATTGTTTTCACGTCGCCTTTCCAGCCTCTTCCTCCATCCACGCCTCCGGTGAACCTCAAGGCAATTCTCGGACGATTCATTGCTGATGCGACTATCTTTGCTATCTCTTTCACCGTGATGGTGTTTTTGGTACCAATATTGTAGATGTCCACAGTCTGGTTACCCTTGAGAAAACGTTCTGTGACGCGTATTATCGCATTTACGCAGTCTTCTATATGTATGTAGGATTTTTTCTGCGTGCCGTCGCCCAGAATTTCAAGTTGTCTGGGGTTCGCCCTTATTTTCTTGATGAAATCTACTATGACTCCATGATCTGATTTTCGTCCGATGACGTTTGCGAATCTGAGAACGAGAGCTCTATGGTTGAAGGTGTGCGCGTAGCTTGCGATGAAGGCTTCGCAGGCGAGTTTTGAAGCGCCGTAAGTCGATATGGGAACTAGTGGTGCATAGTCTTCAGGTGTTGGGATCTCCGAGGCTTCACCATAGACCGTTGAGGTTGAAGCAAAAACAATAGTCTTAGGCGTTTTGGCTTTTCGAATGGCCTCAAGCAGATTGAAGGTGGCCATAACGTTTTCTTCAAGATGGACTTTCGGATTGGTTTCGCCTATCTTCACCTCTGGATTAGCTGCAAAATGGAAGATTACATCGCATTCCTGCACGATATTGCTGAGCTGTGCATCTTCTTTTTTGAGATCCATTTCGACGATTTCAAGACAGGAATTGTCTAGCACGTCCTGAAGGTTTTCCTTTCGTCCGCTGGAGAAATTGTCGACAACTGTAACCCTGTAGTCACTGTTCAGCAATCTCTCGACTAGATAGCTTCCAATGAAGCCAGCTCCCCCCGAGACCAGAAAGGGGCAACCCATGCTTTCTTTCTTCATTCGAATGTGTTTACCTCACTTGTCTTTACTCTGAGATTCTAGTACTTATGTTACGCAAAACGCTTATTTGCAGAAACAACTTCATTTGTTTTTAGGGTTCACGTCCTCAGCTTCATTGAGGCGAGCGAATCATAGTGTTACTGTGAGGTTACTATTCCGTAGATGTGTATGGCTACGGTCAGAAGAAAGAGGATTCCTATGCGCAATGCCATGTTTTTGAGTTTTCTTTGATCTATCAGCAGACTTGTGTTTCCGTCATATGCTGATGCTAGTTGTGCGGTTATGAGGAGGATTATCCCCGTTACTGCGAGCCAGAGGCTCAGGTTCCACAAGTCTAGCGGTATCTGCATTTCTCAATCCTCCAGCACGGTGTACTGGATCTGTGTTGTTTCATCTGGGAGTGTTTCTTCTTTTTCTATGGTAACAGATTTTCCAGTTGCTTTGGCTAATACGCAGGCCAAGGCGCTAGACAGAGGGCAGCCTATGGTTTCATGTGTTCTTTCGAGTCTTCTTGTTTCTTCGCACAGAGCCTCGAAGATGTGGTTGTTCATTTCAATGATAACTGTGTTGCCGTCGGTTTGAACAGTCGTGTTCTTTGTTATTTCAAGTTCTTCGAGTAGTTTTGGAAGTTGTTTTTGTAGGTCTTCGAGGCTAGTTTCCGTGAACGGTTTTCTGTTTTCTTTTTCAAGAAGCTTTGACAGTGCGAGTCCAGGTGGAGTTATGAGGAACCCTTTCGGATTCTTGGAATATAGTTGTTGTGGGTTTGTTTCTTTTGATGTCGGTAGAGGCTGATTTGGTTTTGCTGGTATGAATATGAGGCTGGAAGTGTAGTCTTCTAGACGGTTTGGGGGAAGGTATACGCCTTTGAGGCTCGTTCCTGAATTTGTTAGTACTTTCTCTATGTTGACGAGTGTTGAGGAAGATGTGGCGTTCAATAATTCCAGTTTGACATATTTTGTGGGCCGTACGTATAGAAATAGTGCTCCCCAGAAGGTCAATCCCAAACCGATGAAACTCAGGATGTATGAGGAGGAGAAAGCAGATACCAACAGGGCGACTAGCCCCAAACCCAGCATTAGATATGGGACTGCGTTGTAGATGGTGATTCGGATAATCATTTTCCTATACCAGTTCTCAATTCTGTTGTGCATATTGAGGGCTCTGTTTTATGCCAATGCTTTTTGAGGTATTTTAGAATGACGACAGCTGGCGGCATCCTTGTCTGGAATGAGCTATGTTCTAGGGTTTAGACTTGGATTTTAGCGCGCGCATCAGCCCAGCAAGTGCCAGGAGATGGATTAGCAGTTGTGCAGCTTTTCCCCATTCAATCAGACAGCCTTGACGTTATAGCTAAAATCCAGTTATTTCCGTTTGTTCGTCAGTTCCTTGAGGAAACTTTGTATTTCTGTCCCTGAAGGAAAGCTTCTGGCGCCTACTTTTGTGGCCACTTTTGCAGCAAGCCAATTGGCGAGTCTCCCTGTTGAAAAGAGAGGTAGACCTTTGACTATTCCGTAAATTAATCCAGCGGCAAATGCGTCTCCAGCGCCTGTAGAATCTACGCACTCTACGTCGAAACCTGGTATCTTGAGGATTTCTCCTTTGTTGATCAAGACGCAACCAGCTTTACCGCATTTCATGGCTGTTAATGAAGCTTTGTTTCTTAAGGTTCTGATGATTTTGTCCATATTTGTCATTTTGGTGATTTCTGAGGCTTCGTCAAGATTTGGCAAGAAGACGTCGCAGAGGTTCAGTACTCTTGCAAAAAGATTCGGTTCTGATCGGATGAGATTATGGGCGCCCGGGTCAAAGACTATTTTTGTTTTATGTTCTTTCGCCGTTTTAGCGGCTTTCAAGATGGCAGTTCGCTGTGGTTCATTAGCAAGAGAATAACCTGAGAAATAGAGGTATTGGGATCTCCTGATCAGGTCGACTGCGTGTTCAACATCATGATCCGACAGTGTGTCGTTTGCCCCCCTAAAAACACAAAATGATCTCTCGCCGTCTCCTTCTACCCCTACTAGCGCAAGGCCTGTGAAGAGCCCGTCCTCATAGAAAATTTTAGTTGTCACACCTTTGGTTTTCAAGTCCTCATCGTAAAGTCTGCCCCAACAGTCGTTACCCGCCTTACCGATGAAAGCGGTTTTTCCTCCTAGAAGTGCTAGTCCGGACGCCACGTTCCCGGTTCCGCCGAAGTCAATCTTGGCAAAATCACAATAAAAAGTACCTCCTTTGAGGAAGTGGACAGGGCTTGCAAAGTTTCCAACATAAACGTCAAACATAACGTCTCCTATTGCAACGCAATCGAATCGACAGCTTTTGATCATACTTGCAGGGATCACCTTGTTGACTTATAATAGCGTCGCGATAAAGAATCGCAGCTTAGCCTATGCCAGATTCAATGTGAAAGTACTTCTCCATAGGTTTGCCTTGTCCACCTCAAGTGACATCAAGACCAGATTGATATTGTGTTTTGAAGATGTGAAGCTTCTACGTGAGAAGTCTACGAACCAGGTCTTACGTACGCGAAGTTCACCGATCTTGAATTGTCATAGACTCGATTTAGCTGGTTGCTACTGAGCAGCTCTGTGAGTTGTGTTGAGTTCAACTGCAATTCATTGGAGCTTACAGACGCAAATCCAAGGTAATCGGGAAGGTATGAAAGAAAAAGGAAATAGTCAGTCTTGTCGCTTTCCAGAAGTGAAACTATTTCAGACGTGTTTGCCCCCCGCGGCTCTAGGCAGGTTCGCTTTGCAATCAAAGAAAGACTATATCCTCTCCTGTCAGATGCAAACAAGGCACCTGCATTAGTGTAGCTCTGAACCCAGTCAGCAAAATGGAAGTCAGATGGTTCGTAGAAGGCAGTGACATGGGTAAAAGCAAAGATGTATTCATCTCGGCCGAGTTTTCCCGTTGGAGAATACAATAGTGGAGACTGGAGAGTCTCCAGAAGGAACAATGTTAGAAACATTACCGAGAAAATCTTTCCAATGTTGTTTCTCTTGGAAATATAGAAGACTGTAATAGCAGTGAAAAAGGCAAATCCAAGCAAGGCTACGTGCATAACTCGATCAAGGTCAAAAAGCAAACTCAGGGTAGGCAGAGCTGCAAACGCTAGTGCCATGGCTAGCAGGGATGCCCCAGTAACCACAAAAGAGAAAGCTCTTCCGTTCCTGCATATTCTCACTGCCAGAACTGTACCTATCAATGCGAAAATCCTTTCTATCCATTGAACAACAGTGTGAAAGGGGCCCAGGGACGACGCAACAACATGTTGCTGGAAAAAGCTCAGTCTGGATGGCACGAGGCCCAAGAATGCCTTGAAAGATTCGGCGAGCCCTCCTAGATTAGCAACAAATATGGGATAGGCGACAAAAAGCAGCCAAAAGAATCCAACTATCGCTGAGTACAGAACTAGATGTCCTGTGATCGCTGCATTCTCTGCTCTATCTGTTGAGAAAGTCAAACGCATCCTCCTCAAGATACTGACGAAGTGACGATTTTCAAGTAGTTTCCTAGATGTAAACAAGACGACTATGACTAGTATCGTGAAGTACTCCATGCTGTAATGGGACATAGGCACAAGTGTCAACGCTACCACACAAAACAGTAGGCTCTTTGTTCCTCCTTTCAAAATGCAATAAATTGCAAGATATAGAAAGAGTAAGGCAATATCCTCGCGAAGAACCGTAGGAAACTTGCCCAAGTAGAAAGATGAAAAGACTAAGACAATGCATGATAAGGCTGCAACCCGATGATTGAAGCAGATTTTGATTATCAAATATCCCAAAGACAAACATAAGACTGAAACAACAGCTATCATAACCCACATAGTCAACCTGGTTGACAAACCGAGGATTTGGGAGATTACAGCAGGAACAATAGTAACACTTGTTGTCGCAAAGTATCTGTGAGAAACTTGGTCTGGCCCTTTATAGAAATACCGATCTAACCATATTCGACTTCCAAAGGATCTCTGTGGCTCCCACCTTCCAAGCTTCGCGGTCTCATCAGCAACGAAAAATTCACCAACTAGATCTGTTCCGTAGAAATAGAATCTGAAAAATGGCAGACTCGCTATAACGAATGCCGAGACAACCAGCGCGACAAGTATTATCTTCCTGTTTCCATCCAGAGCCCAAAGGGAAAAAATTGCGAGGGGGCACACGATTGCACATGCCCAGAAGACCACGTCACTGAGAGCTTGCTGATCAGATTGGCCGATTGTGTAAACATAGAAAGCCAAGAGCGCCAGACTTCCGACGACTAGAGTAAGCAAAGACCATTCGAGGGCTTTCCGAGAATTGTGCAACAGAGAATCCTCATTTGTTTCAAGATAGTAAGCTTATCTAAATTGGTCTATATTGAATATTACTATATAATAGATTGACACAAGCCAACTGATTGAGCATTTTGTGAACGCACCTATCTAGTTCAGTCTCGATTTTTCTACGTTCTATGCTGATTCACTACGAGATCTGCTCAGAAACCGACTATAGTTCGAGTTATGTCAAAGACTTTACTGAGCGGAACTACGTCTTTTCCATACATGTTGGAAATATCTCGCAATATCTCTGCGCTTGAGTGAATAATCAAAGCACCATCTTCGTCACCTATGTATCCATGCATTCCGGAAGTCTTATCTTGTGCTATTGACTGGAAAAAATTCGGGAAAATCATGTAGCCCTTGTCTACCCAGAACAGAAGCTCACCGTAAAAGTTGTTAGGTTTAAAGTTTATCTTCGATTTCTCCTTCTCTTGTTGGGAAAGAATGTGACCGTTCGGAACAGTAGATAATATTCTCTCAACCAGACGCTTTGCCTTAGCATTAAAGAACCAAAACCTAGCAATAGTAGAGTCCAAAAAGTAGAGATAATCTTCCGGCACTTTCAGAGGTATTAATTCCAACTGTCGTTCTATATCAATGGTATCTTTCACGTCTAACATACCATGATCGCTTACGATGATTAGATTGAAGGCGAGTTTTCTTTTTGTTGCAAAGTCAAATGTGCTATGTATCCAACCGTCTATCTCCCTGAGACGATCTTGAAAGAGTTCAGGGTGGGGACCATATCGGTGTCCAAAACCATCAAGTTCTCCAACATGAACAAGATATAAATCATAAGGCCTACTGTCGACTAATGATTTAATCACAGGTCTAAACAGCTCGCTGCACTTTTTTGACCTCATAAAACTACGTGTTGAAGTCTGTTCGAAGCAACTGCGTTTTGACAGGCGGCAAAGTGAACCCAGGTTCGGCAAATGGTTTGGTAATGTGGCACTGACATTTTCAAAACGAGGAAGAATGTCAAGCGGAATGAATCCCGGGTCCGGATACTCTTTTCCAGTGATTAGATGAGTGATTTCTCTTATCGCCACTTTTATTGCATAGTAGATCCTAAGCTTCCGCATACACTTAAGGAATCTCAGCGGCCGAATCCATATGAACGGGGATCTATCTGGAGCATGCCGGTACCATGTGAAATATCCAGTTTCAGTTGGTTCTTTTCCAGTCATCATTGCCGCTTCTTGCGTGAAACCAGGGACCGTCTTGACTCTGGAAAAGAATCCGTCTTTGGACAACTGATAGAGAAAAGGCGTGTTTTCCTGCGAGATGTAGTCGTAACGACAGCCATCCAGGTATACAAAGAACGTCAGTCTTTCCGCTTGATTCATTTCCAATTAGACCTCGTGTCTACTTACAAAAACCCTATTGCCTAACCAGCGTCCAAGCGAAAAGAATAGCATCTCGCGCCAAGCGCCATTTCTCTCGCAAGTCCTTTCCATGAGTTTTCAAGTCTATCGTGGGAAGAATGTACTCGACTTGTTTCAGGGCTTTGTCCAATAGCTCTTCGCGGATGCTACCATCTTCTTGCATTGAAAGCGTGAGATAGCAGATTGAAGCGCGGACAACGTCGGCATATGAAGCTCCAACCTTGCCTACACCTCCTAATGAACCTACATATCTAACTGAATTCCAGTTGAATTTGATGAAATCCAGTGCATTCGGCTTACTTGAACCTAACAAGACTTGTGGCAAATAACTGTACCCGGCGCACAAAGCCTTTGTTCTGCGCAGTGTCCGTCTGGCATAGAAGAGTAAGGCTTCCAAGGCATGTTGCTTGGCAGTGAACCAAAGCTTGACTGGATCTTCGTACATTTCGAAGTCAGGTTTCAGTTTGAAATTCGTTGCTTTCTCATAGTCCTTTCTAAGCGATGGGTCCGCCTGAAACAGATCTCCAAAGTAGCCACCAATCGACTTCAACAGCCTGCGCGATCTTGCTTCGTAGCTGAAATGGTATTTGCGGTTTAGCAGCAACAGGCTTTCTCCACATGAAAGTATTACTTTTACAGATTGAAAAATCAAGTGTTGCCTTTCTTCTGTGTCCACGCAAGACTCTATATATGTCGGATTGAAAACTTGGAGCAAGCCCATCAGTCTGTTGAAAATGAGACTAAAACCTTCGCTCAGATCTATCTTACTTCCATCTTTAATCGGAATCATGTCCAATACGCGTCCGTCACCATAAAGTAGTCTGCTCCCGAACTTCGCTTCATACCAATAGATGCGTCTTCCCAGAAAAGGGAGCAATGGTTTCCAAATTGGGCTGACCCCAATATGATATTGTACACGAAAACGTTTGCGCATGTCTTCGAGCCATGGAAAACTTGAATGCAAGTGCGGATAACTCGTTATTGCAAGAAAATCATAGTCCCCCAACGGTACAATCCCATTTTCTCTCAATAGTACGCTACCTTCCCCTCTCGCATACCCTCCTATGAGAAAAAGTGCGACCAGATCTGGAATGTCTCGCAAGATTCTGCGAGATATCTCGGCCAACTGGCGTCCGATACTTATGCTAACAAGCGGATCTTCATACTTAGTGTAGGATGATCTAAGAATCTCTTCCTCATCGAGTCTCTTTGCCATAACAACCGACTAATCCGCTTTTGAGGTCAAATATGGCTATCGCGTGCTACCGATTAGAAGATTGAGCGACAGGGGCAGCGGCAAATCTTCTGTGCTCTACAATCCTGCCATAAACTTTGACGAGCTTTGATGATACTTTCGATACCGAATGATTCTTGATCACCCATTCTCTGCCTGCAGCGCCAACTTGACTATCGCCCATATTTGAAACAACAAGGTCTTTGAGTTTCTCAACGTTTCTTGAACTCAGTATAGGGCAAGGAATCCCGTAGAATGCGTCATACTTGCGCTTCCAATAAGCAACAACAGGTTTGCCACACGACATGGCCTCCAGTTCGGCATGTCCAAAAGCGCCAACGAGTAACTGTCCAATCACAAGAGGATATCTATTAATGAACTGTGGTATTTCTTGATATGCGAGCTTTGGCAGAAAAGTGACATTGTCAGGCTTCATTGCCTTGTAGTAAGACCTATCGTCTCCCACAAAAACACTATCAAAGGCGTATTCAGGCAACATCCTAGCAATCCTAAAGATCAGCTGAATACCTTTCATTCTATCTAACTTAGCCCATATCAGCACTCTATCATTATACTCATGTACTGTGACGGGTTTAAAGAAATCCGTTTCAATGGGATGCTCCAAATAGAACTTCCTGGGCTTCAAATAGTCCATTTTCTCGAGTAAGTTTGGGTTCGTAAAGATGAGAGCATCACAAGTGAAAGACCTGTTCAACTTGATGCAGCAGTATGAGAGGAAAGCCTTTGTCAATCCGTAGGTGTTTTTTCCACATTGCAAGCATTCTGAGAATGCTGAAAGCGGATTATCGCAAACACCTCCGAAATACAGCGGCGACCATCTTCGTGGGCAAGTAAACCCAAAGTCGTGAAACGTCACGATCAAAGGCAACTTGTAAGTCTTATTTGCAGACAAGACCGAATACAGCATCCACCCATTGGCATGTATAATGTCCGGGTTTTCATATCGTATTAGCTTTCTTAGGCTATTGACGACCACCTGGTCCGCTACAGGGGGATGAAACTTGCGCTCGGGATTACTGTACAAGTGTGGGATTCTTTGGAAAAAGCCTTCGATTCGATAGACCCTGACTCCATTCTCTTCCCTAAAATGCGGAAGTGTGCCTTGACGCAACGTGCACACAGCCACGTCGCAACCTTCCCTGCGAAGACCTTCTCCCAATATCTGGATCTCCCTTTCTTGTCCTCCAACGAGTGGAGGGAAGACATCCGAAACTAATAGAACTCTCAAATCTATTTCATCCATTCAAGTGGTTCGTGATAAGCTATTTCCGAAGCAGTTCACAGTAGACTGCGGATACTCTTTTGGTCATTTCATCCCATGTGGCAATTTTCTTGGCGGAGAATCTACAACACTGTGGGTCACTAATGGTCATTTTCATTTTCTCCCCAACCTCATGTGGATCATCTGGGTTTTGTACCCCGATCGCGCTTCCATCGTTAACATATTCTGCTAGAGCACTATTGTTTGCGACAATGACTGGTGTGTAGGCGGACAGGGCTTCCGAAACGATGATGGATTGGCTTTCATAGTCACTCAGAAGAATCAACATGCTACTTTCTTCTAGTAGTGCTGCATACTTTGAACGTGAAAGCCAGTCAAGAAATTGCACTGAATCGTTCAGTTGTAGCTTCTTGACTTCGCTTTCAAGCTCTCGTTTGTACGGTCCTGTGCCCAAAATGCAAAGCCTTGCTTCGATTTCGGGACATAGTCGTCTGAACACGCCAAAAGCTCTAATGACTCTGTGGTGCCCCTTGTATTTCTCCAATCTTCCTGCTGACAGTATTATTGCAGGAAGTTTCTTTTTGCAAGTTTTCTTTTCAGGTCCAATCAGATTGACGCCGTTCGGAATAAGTTCCATCTTCCCTTTGGGAAGTCTCAAAATATTCTGAAAATACTCCAGTTCAAATCTCGAGACGCAAATCACCCGATCAACTCTGCGCATTATCTTCCTCATTATCAAATTATAGGGCAAATGTAATACCGTTCTCATACTGGAAGAAGAACCACTACTATGAAGAGTGAACAGACATCTCGAATGTTTATTTTTCAACAGAATTGTCAAAGGAGGGGTGAGATCATAGTAGCCATGAATGTGAAGTATATCTGCATTGTATTGTCTTGCAGCCAGACCCAAAGATAGCGAAAGATAGTAGGAATCATTAGGTGCCAGACATCTGAATCTCTTGATCTTGACATTATTTATCTCTTCTTCTGAAGGGAGATCTCTGACGGGATTCGGCACGAATACTGATACATCATGAGCGTTTGCAAGCCTTTCAGCGATGTTTTTCACGTGTACGGCACTGCCGCCAATCAGAGGATAGTATTTGGGGCAGACATAGAGAATTCTGATTCTCGATCCTCCTCACAAGTTGATGTAGCCTGAAACAGGGGGTAGTTAGTCCAAGCCCGCCAATCAACGCCAGAATTGGTATCCTGGGCATTGCAAGAACTGCCAATTGAACCTTATAATAGCTGATTCGTGCAGTATTTTGCTGACGTAAGCCAGACTTAGGCTTCTGAACCATGTAGAGAATATTTCACTTTCGTTTATTCCTGAGAACATCTTTTCATGACCATACAAGAAGGGTTCCTCCCTTCTGAACACAAACCCTCCATCGGAATTCATGTTAGAGAGAATCCACGGCAGTGCACGCTCGCACCCGCGTCTTATCTCAGTTCCGCGATAGGAGGTTAAGTCATATAGCCGTGCCATCGGATCTATGGAATCAATGTCCTCACATGCGCTTGAATTCAAGAACGACCCAAAACCTCCTAATCTGTTCTGAGTACTAAGGCAGCTATCAACAATCTTGTCCACAAATCTTATCGACCTTTTTTCATAAAAATACAAAAGCCATATATGGTAGCCCGTTTGGACTGTCACGGACAGTAGAGCCATTTTTCCGATTTTGTTTCCCCATGAGCCTGTTCGACAATTTTGAAGCTTGTCAAGCTCTGTAAACAGATTGTCCATGGCGTCATCTGCCCAAGATTCATCTTGGTAGTCCCGTGCATATTGAAGCAATGCTCCAAGGTTCTGGATTTCATTGCTCACATTTGCTGTGTTACCGCCCCAATCTCGTCTCTCAAGCCACATTGCCACAGAATGATGGTTCTCGAGTTTCCGAAGGAATTTGAACCGTTTTTGCGCAACCGTTCCGAAGGCGGTTAAAGCCATTATTGCGTGCAATGTGAGATGTCTCCAGCCCCACCAGTCAGCAGTGTCTGCGAGCTGATTGGCAACAGCCATATCTCTGAAAAGCCCGTCGTCAGATTGGTGCTGTTGAATGTAACCAATCCATTCTCGTCTTTCGCCGAATGAAAGCTTGGAAATGTCGTTGTAGAGATGTCGTAGCAAGCAAGAGTAGATCGAGGCATACAACAGGGGGCACAGGCCTGAGGCAGAATAACGATAAAGTCCATAAGGTCTTCTCTTAATGTGTAGTTCCTCAACAAAATGCAGTGTTTTTTCTCTGATCTGATCAATGTTCAACGTCCTTATTGCTACTGTACCCTTATAGACTCTCTCTCTAAGTCGTGTTTCTAATAGAAAATTATCCCTGATCCTTGAGCTGATACTTCCAGTTGGCCCCATCGCATTCTTCAGGCCTCCCCTCATGATCAATCTCATTGAGACTTTCTTGATCAACTGATTGGTGGCTCTGCTTAGCTGTTCCATTTCACGATTACCTCAAACGCAAGGTCGCTGGAGGATCAAGAAATCATCATCAGTCTTCTCTCAGCTGCACGACATAGCTTGGAATCATTTCAGTTGCCCACAGATCGATTCAAGCAAGACGACGGCTTCGCGACCCTGCTCGGCTGTTGTAGGCGGTTCAGTGTTCTCCGTCAGGCTCTGTATGAATCTGGAAATAAACATGTAGTGGGCACTTGCCTTGCCTCTAGATGCTTTGAAGAAGGTTGAAGCTGTGGTGCCAAGCACTTTCAGAAACTGAGAACTTAGGGCCAGGTTGCTCATCCCGACAGATAATGCTGAACGGGTATGTGGCTTGAAAGTTATGACGGTCCTTCCCCACAAGTCTGCTCTCAAAGCCATCTTGGAACCAAGAATGTCTATTGTGTCTCCGTGAATGTACGAGTTGCAGGAGGCAAGAACATTCCCAAGACCATTTCTCCCCTCTAGAAGCACTCTGAGCTCATCATTTTTCATCCACTCTGATCTGCCTAGTTTCCTGCCTAGAACATGGACAGGCTTGACGTCTTCTAGAAAGTATTGACTTAGATAAACTGGATGTGGAATGATCTCATAGAATATTCCGCCCGGCAGTTTGTGGCACCAATGATCTTTGTTCGTGCAAAGCTCACTTTCTCTGCTCTCGAAGGTTCTGAGTTCAATGTGGAGTATGTCTCCAAGGGCTCCAGACTTGACGAGCTCCTTTGCTTTTGTGACTGCGGGATTGTATAAGTTCTGATGAACCACACATAGTCGAACATTGTTCTTTTTTGAAGCGAGAAGCATTGTGTCTGCTTCTTGCACACTTGCGGCCATGGGTTTTTCAACGAGAACATGACAACCATTGTTCATTGTCTCAACAGACAGTGACAAGTGAGTAAATGGTGGAGTGCAGATGTCCACAACGTCGGGTTCTTCCTTTGAAAGCATACTTTCAAGATCATCGAAGACATTTTTTATGCCAAACTTCGAGGCGGCTTCTTTCGCGATGTCCATTCTGCTGTCGCAGATAGCTACTACCTGAACGTTTTTGAGACTGCGCAGAACAGGAAGATGTGATTCAACTGCGATTCCTCCTGCTCCAACCACTCCTACTTTCAAGGTCATCTGTTTCTTGCCTCCTTCAAATTACTTCAATAATTACTGGTTTTCTTATTTCGCTTATCTTCTCCCAAGTTGACTTTTCCTTCCCTTTCGCTTCCATAGCCATCGCCACGAGCATGATCCAGTTGTTCACAAAATACGTAACAAACAGTTGTCTAACCTTACTGACCAAAAGAACTGCGAAGATCAGTAGGAGCCAAGGATATCTCAAAAACATTAGTACTGAAAGACCAATGAGTGGAAGCAAGATTATTGGATTCATTACGTAAATGAAGGTTTCAAATGGCAGTATCAACCTGTGAAGCGGCGTCTTTTCCTTGAATATCAAATGCTTGTACTTCCAAAGCGCCTGAAAAACGTGTCTACCTCTTCTGGCCTTCTGATGGAACTTCTCCTTCCAAGTATAAGGCGTCTGCTCTATGAAGTAAGCATCCTCTGCCGTTATTGCCCTGTAGCCTTCTTCTGCCAATCTCAGAGCTAAAGGCACGTCATCTCCACCTATCTCCTCGTCAAATCCAGTATTGACGATCAGTCTCTTCTTGACAAGCATCAACTCACCTTCGTAGAGAACAGTGCTGTACAGCTTAGATTCCCCTATTCTGAGCCATGCGTAGAATTCCCTGTATGTCCTCTCAGTCTTTACAGAGTTGGTTTCTTTGGCCGAGGTTATTATGTGAAGACCTGCGACGGAACCCACTTTCGGGTCATTTATGTATTGCAGGGCTTTTCGAAGAGAGTCGCGTAGCAAGAGGCAATCCGCATCTGTCTTGACGATTATTTCTCCATGAACATGGCTAAGCCCTTCATTGAGAGCATTGACCATTCCTTTTCTTTCCTTTTGGCATATGATTTGTCCCTCCATTTCGGGATGTTTTTGCAACCATTCTTTGACCAGACTGACAGTTCTGTCCTTCGAAACACTATCCACTACTACAAGCTCCATTTTTTCCTTAGGATAGTCCAATTCTGCAACATTGTCCAATTTTCGTGTGATGATGCCTTCTTCCTCAAAAACAGGAATGAGGATTGAGACATTTGGCTCATATTTGGGGTCCAGCAGTATGTTCCATGGCTTTTTCTTAGCTATCCATCTCATGTACAGTATGTAAGCGCCAAAAGGAACTATGTTGATTCCTAACACGGTCAGCCACAGGACTTCAAGAAGCATTCTGTTCTTCAACCTCTGCTGCTATTTTTGCTGGTGTCGTTATCCACTGGTCGATGTCAGACGAAATGTAACCGAGAAAATCCTCGTAGATGGAGATATTCTCGGAGTCGAAGAGTCCATATTCAGGATGTGACAGCAGAACGCCGCATCCACCAATTTCCTTGATAATGGTCATGAATGAAAGCCATTCTGAAAGTGTTTCTTTCGCGGTGAGGCCTAGAACGTAAAGCAACTGATGGTCTTGGACTGTGCTGACGGGTATCTCGACAAGATTATTCAGGACCAATGGAAAGACAGTTCCTGTTCCAAACGGGCCCATCGTCTGCGGGTGTTTGGGCTCCCACGTTGGAACAGAAGTATCATAGGAATAGTCTGCCTTTTTCAACTGTTCAAAGATTGTTGAATTGTGTTGGAGGAGCGGGGACCTGAAACCTTTTACAGAGGAACCTAGAACCTCTTCGAGTAACTGCTTGGCCTCGTAAAGTAATTGGAAGAGTTTCTTGCTGGGCAGGTTGATTAAGTTTCCGCTGTGTCGGGCTCCATGCACTCCAACCTCGCCATAGTTCGCAAGGTCTCTGACCGTTGCGGAATCCAACGAATAATGCTTTGCAGGGACGTACCATGCTGACTCAATACCGTATCTTTCTTCCAGCTTCTTGATGGGTCTGGCTCGAGCCAGGCCTTGTTTAGTGTCCACGTCATGCGTGACAATGCAGCAGCTTTTCTTTCCTTTCCAAGTCTTCCGTGGCAACCTCATTCCCGAGATTCTCTCGACGGCATTTGCGAGGATGAATCTCAATGCATCGAGAGGGAGTTTGTCGCAATAGTGCAAGTTTCTTTCGTCTCTTTTTCCCCTCATAACGAGGTCCCTGATTCTTTTGGGCGCGACGTCATATCTGATGGGAAGGCTCGTCAACAAACGGTACAGGGCAGAGGATTTGGCGTTCAGCACCGGGTCAACAATTCTCCTGTATTCTTTCACCACGTCCAACTTCAGAAGCGATGATTCCTCACTCAAAATGAACTCTGCGGACGAGTCTTCTTTGATCGATGCTGAGGGTCTTGCATAGTCGTAATGAATTTCTGGCAGAACAGTGAGAGCAGTCTGCTTTGAAACAGGAACTTGAACGCGCGCGCTAAGAAACCTGTGTTCGAGGGTCAGTTTCCGTTTTCGAAGCATATCATGGAAAGCGGGTTTCTCATTTGGCACGACTATGTCTTTGTTGACTGTTGCTTCTTCACAGTCGTACGCAATCACAATTTCTGCTTGATTTGGACTTCTAAACGAGATGTTCCATGGCGAGAGCAGCTCCTTAAGAACCCTTGCGTCAGAAGCCTTAGCTTGAATGCCTATTCTCAAAGGTGAACACACGCAATCTCAGTCTCTGAAGCCCAGTTTCAAGTACACTAGTGGCCCAGTTATCTTCCACCAGTCCCGAAAAGGCGAGATTTTTGAGTACCCGCCCTTGTGCCTGTGCGAATAAATCTTCGAAACTGGAACCTCTTTCGTCCTATAACCCAAGGTTAGCGCTTTGTAATGAATGTAGTATTCCAGCTGGTAATTGCTAAGCCATTCCTGCCATATGTTGATACCCTTGTCCAAAAAAATCTTCAACCTGTAAGCCCTGAACCCATTAGTAACGTCGGTGCACCGTATGTTGGTGCACAGAGTCCAGATAAATGGATAAAGTCGACTGAAGACTCCGCGCAGGAAAGGATTCTTGACTCTTTTTCCCCCTGGTAGAAACCTTGAACCTTGCACGTAATCAAAACCTTCTTCTACAATCGGGGTCAACAGTCTAGGTATTTCTTTGGGGTCATCTTTGTTGTTGCCAGCCATTATGACAGCTACGCCGTAATGGTTGGCTAGTCCGTATTCGATTCCTTCTCTTATGGCGTGGCCTATTCCTTTTCTTTCTTCGTTTGCGATCATAAATACTGGCGTTTCGATTTTGGCCGCGGCTTTCTTGATTTCCTTCAAATCATCTTCTTCAGGACAATCTACTACGAGGCATATCCCGTCAACATATCCGTCTCTGAATTTTCCCAGAACTGTTACTGCGTTGACTATGTCTCTGTAGACAGGAATTATGGCAATTTTCTTCAACGTAAAGCCATTCCTCATCTATCTATTCTGCCTGCTCAGCATCTCTGTCGCTGGATTTCCCGCAACAACAGCTTTGTCTGGAACATTCTTTGTTACTACCGATCCTGCCCCTACCAATGCTCCTTCTCCGATGGTCACTCCAGCCAGGAGGGTGCTATTTGCTCCGATCGAAGCCCCCCTCTTCACTGTCGTTCGAAGCAGTTTCCATTCGCCTTTGACTCGGGGATACTTGTCGTTCGTAAAACAGACACTAGGCCCGATGAAAACGTCGTCTTCAACCGTAACGCCCGTGGGAATAAACACGAACGGTCTCACTTTGCAGTTGTCGCCTATGATGACGTCTTCTTCAATGTAAACGTAGGCGTCGATCTTGCAGTTACGTCCAATCTTGCACTTGTACAAGTTAACGTGGTCATGGACAACCGTGCCTTCTCCGATTTCAGCTTGCTTGATGACTGAATACTTGGGCTCTCTTCTCAAAGCTATTCCTTCGCGCTGGATTCGATTGTCTTGTTCTCTTCGAGTGAGCGTTTGAGGGCTTCTAATACTGCAGTGTTTGTGGCTCCGATGTTGCCCGGATTACTGGAGTTTTGCCCGCTCATGACGCTGTGCGCGAAATGGTCGACTTCATCGAGGATTGTGTTGTTTCTCACAACGTCTAGGCTGAAGGTTTCTCCGTCTCCATTCTCATGTATCTGGATGGATTGGTCCAGACAATCAATCATTGCTGCCCTTTCTGACCCGATCACGTCAAGCCGCCTGACCTTTCCAGGCTGCAGCCAACTCAACTCCACGTGCGCGATTAGGTCTGTGTCAAACTCTAACGTGAAGTATGCCAGCTCTTCAAGCAGTTTTCTTCGGTATGCCCTTGCTTTGCAAGTGACCTTCGCGGGCCACTTCTTTAGAACATAGTTCAATATGTCAACCGGATGCGGCCCCAAATCAAAGATAATGTCTCTGCCCAGAGGTGAGGACATGAGAGTTGTCCATTGAAGTTTCAGATAGTATAAAGTCCCAAAGTATTTTTGGGCCACGAGATCCCTTACAGTTCTTAAGGCGTTGTTGAACCTGAAAATGTGGCCCACTTGAAGGATCAAGCCTTTGTGTTCTGCAAGGCCAACGAGTTCCCAAGCATGCCTTGCACACATGGCCATGGGCTTCTCTAACAGCACATGCTTGCCTGCCATCAATGCTTGCTTACAAATCTTATGGTGCGTCTCATTAGGCGTACAGATGTGTACCGCATCGACACTGCCTGAATTGAAAGCTTCTTCGTAGCTCAGGCTCAGGCTCTTTTCTGGGATGCCATACTCCTTCTGGCAGTGTGTTAAGTTTTCATTTTTTATGTCACAAACCATCGACAGGCCGACTTTGGCATCGTCCTTGGCAAGCTGAAGGTATTCATTTATCACCTTCTTTCCCCAGTAACCAGCACCTATGACTGCAACGTTGAAAGTGTCATCCAAGGCGCAGTATCCCCCTTGATTTGAGAGGACCAGAATTCATCAGTTCCTGAGGCGCCACACCATACATATGAGTCATACCTTCACCAGTTCTCGAAAAACTCGTGAATCTGGTCACAGACAAAGCGAACCTCATTTTCTGCGAGATCAGGACACATCGGGATACTAAGGCACGTTCTGCATAGTTCTTCAGTGTTTGGAAAAGCTCCTTCTTTGAACCCGAACATTTCTTGATAAATCGGTTGCAAATGAATGGGCAAGGTATAATGAACGCCGCATTCGATTTCTTTTGATTCTAGCCATTGCTTTAAGCCATCGCGCATGCTTGTTCTTACAACATAAAGATGGTAGACTGGACGAGTAGATTCATCTCCCGCAGGAGGAAGATGTAGCCCTTTAACATCGGAGAGTAAACGATCATACGTTTCTGCGTTTCTTCTTCTCTTATCATTCCACGCGTCAAGATGCTTAAGCTGAACCCGGCCAATCGCCGCATTAACAGTGTTCAAGCGTGCAGTGTAGCCTATCGCATCATGAACATACTTGCTTTGCCTACCGCAGTCTCTTAGTTTGGCGGCCTTGTTCGCAATCTTCTTGTCATTCGTGACAAGCATGCCACCATCACCACCCACAGTCATATTTTTCGAGGGATAGAAACTGAAGCAAGCAACGTCGCCCAAACTTCCAACTCTTCGATTCTTGTAGAATGCACCATGGGCCTGACACGCGTCCTCCACAACTGCTATTCCCTTTTTCCCAGCCACCTCTTTCATCGAGTCAACCTCAGCTGGAAAACCGTAAAGGTGAACTGGAATTACAGCTCGAGTCCCAATTTCAACAGCAGCTTCCAACCTTTCAGGATCAAGGTTGTATGTTTCCAAGTCAATGTCTGCAAACTTGGGCACGCCGCCAGAATGAAGAACAGAGTTGGCGGTTGCAACAAACGAAGCGGGAGTAGTGATTACAGAATCTCCATGTTCAATGTTCAGGGCTATCAATGCAATCATCAATGCAGCGGTTCCAGAACTTGTTGAAACCGCAAAATCAACTGTACAGTATTTTGCAAACTCTTCCTCAAACTTCAGGACGCTCTCTCCCAAGACAAACCTTTCATTCCACATAGCGTCAACTGCAGCTTTCTCCATTTCCTTCGTGAATGAAGGCCTCGCAAGAGGAATCCTCGAAACATGCATATCCTCGGACTACTCCATCTTAGCATACTTTGGCGGAGGCTCGTTCATGCAAACTCAACTCACTGTCGGACACCTGAGCAAAAGAAAGTTCATATTCCTCCAAAGCCCCAGCTATCTGATCCCTCTCTGAAGAGAGCGGAGAAGAATCGATAGCTATCCGCTGCCTCTCCTTTCCACCCAGCCCCTTTCTTGTGTCTACAAAAGAAACGTATTGCGCGCCAAATAAGTCTAACTGAAACATTATTCTATGCGCATATACATTCGATTCACCATGCATACTGCAGAAATTTAGAGAACAATACACCAAACATCCAGACTAACATGACGTCAACGAATGAGCATCAGAACACCAACACAAAACAAGACCAAAAGCATTTCAAACAATACACTCGTTCCCCAAACAACGTGCGCCAATTAATATCGGTGATAAACGAGGCTTACGTAAGCGCTAAGGATAGGCGTTCGTGGGAGCGAACATTGAATAGCTACGTACTGATTGGCAGCGTTGTTGCTGTTAGCGCGGGCACACTGCTAATCACGATACCTATCTGTTGCAAGTTGGTTTTAATCTGTTTTGGTTGAAGGAAAACCATATAAATCACCATACTGCTGTTGAATTGCACAAACGGAGAGTATATAGAGTGCCAAAATGGGGATACTCGATAGCGGAAGAAAGGCTGGATCCCGAGAAAAGCGTGAAGGCTAGCGCACGCGAGATCAGGGTATCCCATAAAGCAGCCATAGAAGTGTGCAGAGCAATCAAGGGTATGATGCTTATTCAGGCCAAGCAGTATCTTAAGGATGTTATGGCCAAAAAGAAAGCC